>Ga0315900_10001637_pt1 | contig 35596 bp, 31 predicted proteins | sample LakEriMetagenome_FD_203521 | JGI IMG/M metagenome (GOLD analysis project Ga0315900, IMG submission 203521) | Freshwater fungal communities from buoy surface, Lake Erie, Ohio, United States - Buoy 12 MA114 | ecosystem: Environmental > Aquatic > Freshwater > Lake > Lake biofilm | place: USA: Lake...
TTCATCTGCTGCCTTCTTTTCTGCCGCTGCTTTCTCTGCTGCTAGTTTTTCTTGTGCTGCCTTTTCTTCAGCAGCCTTCTTCGCTGCTAATTCATCTGCTGCTTTTTTCTCTGCCGCCGCTTTCTCCGCTGCTAATTTTTCTTGTGCTGCTTTTTCTTCAGCGGCCTTCTTAGCTGCTAGTTCATCTGCTGCTAGTTTTTCTTGTGCTGCCTTTTCTTCAGCAGCCTTCTTCGCTGCTAATTCATCTGCTGCTTTTTTCTCTGCCGCCGCTTTATCTGCAGCTAATTTTTCTTGTACGGCTTTAGCTGCCGACTCTTCCGCTGCTTTTTTAGCTGCTAGTTCATACGCTGCTTTCTTCTCTGCAGCCACTTTATCAGCTGCTAGTTTTTCCTGTGCTGCCTTTTCTTCAGCCGCCTTCTTCGCTGCTAATTCATCTGCTGCTTTTTTTTCTGCCGCTGCTTTCTCTGCTGCTAGTTTTTCTTGTGCTGCTTTTTCTTCAGCCGCCTTCTTCGCTGCTAATTCATCTGCTGCTTTTTTCTCTGCCGCCGCTTTCTCTGCTGCTAATTTTTCTTGTGCTGCTTTTTCTTCAGCGGCCTTCTTCGCTGCTAATTCATCTGCTGCCTTCTTTTCTGCCGCTGCTTTCTCTGCTGCTAGTTTTTCTTGTGCTGCCTTTTCTTCAGCAGCCTTCTTCGCTGCTAATTCATCTGCTGCTTTTTTCTCTGCCGCCGCTTTCTCAGCTGCTAATTTTTCTTGTGCTGCCTTTTCTTCAGCAGCCTTCTTCGCTGCTAATTCATCTGCTGCCTTCTTTTCTGCCGCTGCTTTCTCAGCTGCAAGTTTTTCTTGTGCTGCCTTTTCTTCAGCCGCCTTCTTCGCTGCTAATTCATCTGCTGCTTTTTTCTCTGCCGCTGCTTTCTCAGCAGCTAGTTTTTCTTGTGCTGCTTTTTCTTCAGCGGCCTTCTTCGCTGCTAATTCATCTGCTGCTTTTTTATCTGTTAATTCTTTTTCTTTTAAGCAACTTCCTACTCTTACTAATTGATCACTTGGATAACGCTCTCCTGGAATAATGGTCATAGCTTTCTCATAACTCGCCTTAGCAGTAGCACAATCTCCTTTATTTAAGGCAATATCTCCTGCATTATTGGCAGATGTAAAACTTTCCATTTTTGCATTTTCAGCACTGCGCATTGCCATCAACTCACCCAGCATTTGGCTGGTGTACATTTCATTGTGGTTAAATTTTTTGCCTTTATCTGTGTATGCAATTTTGGCTAAAGGTTGATTGAGAATAGAATAATCAACACCAGTGATGCCTTTAGCCATTACAACTCCTTCAATACCAAAAGATGGTGAATATTTATCACTCACAATCGCATCAGGAACACCCATTGTTGATACTGAAAATCTTTTTGTATTGCAACCCGGATAAGTTACAACCAACATATAATCTCCATTGGACGGAATTTCAATAATAAATTCTCCGTTTCCATCGCTCTGCATTTGAGTCACTATAGTAGCTCCTTTATAAAGCGCAATATTGGCCCCAGAAATTTTAATCTCTGAGGTTTCTATTTTATTGGTCAATTTAAACGTTCTTAATTCAACGGTACTCTTAACTCTTAAATTCCAAGATGCCGTTTGTGCAAAAACACATCCTGTTAATAATGTCAATAAAATAAATAGCTGTTTTTTCATCTTAAATATAAATCTCTCTTTAAACTTAAAAATAACTAAAAATCACACAACGAATCCTTATTGTTAAAAAATAATGATTTTTAGTTATACATAAGCTAATAGTTGACTTCCTGTATATTTTTACTAGATTTAAATTATATATTATCGTTGATTATTTTCCACAGAAACTATGTATAAACTTTTTTTAGCTTTCATCTTTTTATCATTTTTCGTGTCATGTTCTCAAAAAGCTGAAGAACAACAAACTAATGAACCCTTTACCGATTTTTGTTCCTCCATTCACAGAGACACAAGCATTAAGCTTTCGCGAAAGTTAGATTCACTTTCTACATTAATGAACACCAAAACAGGTGTGTATGTTTTAGAGGATGGTGATGGATCCATGGTTGCTAGAGCTTGGTTAAGCGAGTATGCAGAAAAAAGTATTGACATTCAATATTTTATTTTTACAGCAGATAATGTGGGATTAATTGCTGCTGACTACTTGGTAAGAGCAGCTGATAGAGGCGTAAAAGTAAGAATACTAGTGGATGACGTCATGGTGGAAGCTGCTGATGAGAAATTATTAATACTTGATTCCCACGAAAACATCTCTATCAAAATTTATAATCCATCAACCAATGTTGGAAAAAATTTAAGCAACAAAGTTTATAACCTGACTCATGATTTTAGGGGCGCCAACCAACGGATGCACAACAAAACATTCATCGTAGATGGAAAAGTAGTTATTACGGGTGGAAGAAATATAGCAGATGAATATTTTGATTATGACCACGAATATAATTTTAGAGATAGAGATGTATTTTTGATAGGGAAAGAAACACATAAGGTGCAACAATCATTTGAATTATTTTGGAATAGCGCATTTGTGAGGAATGTTAAGAGTTTAATTGACACCACTCAATACAATTATACACAGGCCAGTCGTTTTGATAATTTGCATCAATATGCTTGCGACTCTAATAATTTTTGGCCTCAAGTGCGAGAAAAAATAAAACAAATCCCTTCAGCATTTGATATGATTCAACAATCAGGCAAATTACAATGGGTAAATCATGTTGAATTTATATCAGACATTCCTGGTAAAAATGATGGATCGCATGGACTTGCCGGTGGAGGCATAACAACAGATGCTTTAATAAAGTTAATACAACAAGCAAAAGATTCAATTATTATCCAATCACCTTATTTAATTACAACAGATGTAGGAAAACAATTATTTAAAGAAGCCATTAAACGGGGAGTGAAAATAAAAATCCTCACCAATAGTATGGCATCCACCGATAATTTAGAGGCCTTTAGTGGTTACCAAAGAGATAGAAAACAATTATTAGAAACAGGTGTTCGGATTTTTGAATTTAAACCAGATGCAGCTGTTCGCCTAAAAATATTAACAGGAGCACTACAAAAAAAATTGCACCACACTCCTATCTTTGGATTACATGCCAAATCCATGGTTATTGACGGAAAAATAACCGTGATAGGAACATTTAATTTAGATCCAAGAAGTGCTAATTTAAATACAGAATGTATTACGGTGATTCATTCAGAATCAATTACCAAAGATGTAGAATTAGAAATGCTGGAAGAAATAAAACCAGAAAATGCATGGGAAACAACTCTTCTTTTTAATCCAGATGCAAAAGCAACTTTACAGAAAAATTTGAAAACAAAAGTCATGAAAGTGATTCCAAAAGGTATTTTATAAATCATCAACTACCACTTGAAAGCAAGGTACACCCCAATAAAATCAAGCATTTAAATAATAAACAAAAATATATTTGTGAATAACAAAATAAAACCTATCTTTGCACCTCGAAAATAACAATATGTTGTTTTCACAAATGAAAAAGTTCTTTAATAACAAATATATTGCGGGATAGAGCAGGGGTAGCTCGTTGGGCTCATAACCCAAAGGTCGGGTGTTCGAATCACTCTCCCGCTACCAACGGAGAAGCCTTACAGAAATGTGAGGCTTTTTCTTTTTAATAGAAACATCATAATTTGTCACAAAATCCACATAAATCAGGCTTTGTAAGCATCGTAGGTTGCCCTAACGTTGGTAAATCAACTTTAATGAATGTATTAGTTGGCGAAAAACTAAGCATTATCACATCAAAAGCACAAACCACTCGTCACCGTATTATGGGCATTGTGAGTGGGGATGATTACCAAATTGTTTTTTCGGACACGCCTGGGATTTTAAAACCTAATTATAAACTCCAAGAAAAAATGATGGAGTTTGTAGTATCAGCTTTTAGCGATGCCGATGTGTTTTTATTAATCGTTGATATTTACGAAGACATTGTTTTAGACGAAAAGTATTTAGAGAAATTAAAATCAACTAAAACACCTGTTCTACTTTTATTAAATAAAATAGACATGGCTACTCAAGAAGTGTTAGATGCTAAACTTGCGGAGTGGAAAGAAAAATTACCTAATGCCGAAATCATCCCTATCTCTGCATTAAAGAAATTTAATTTAGAAAATGTGATGTATCGCATCACACAATTATTACCTATTGGCGAAGCGTTTTACGATAAAGATACTTTAACGGATAAGCCCGAAAAGTTTTTCGTGTCGGAAATTATTCGCGAAAAAATATTACTACAATACAAAAAAGAAATTCCATACAGCGTTGAAGTTGTTGTCAATTCGTTTAAAGACGAAGAAACTATTTTAAGAATTCAAGCGGATATTTTAGTGGAACGCGAAAGCCAAAAAGCTATTATTATTGGGCACAAAGGAGAGCCCTTGAAAAAAGTAGGAACCCGCGCTCGTATTGATGCGGAAACTTTTTTTGGAAAGAAAATATTTTTAGAATTGTTTGTGAAAGTAGCTAAGGATTGGCGTAATAGTGATTCGAACTTAAAGAATTTCGGGTATCAGAGTTAATTGAATGCTTTGGGCGTTACCCTTCCTTTGGTCGGGTCAGGCTTTCCGTTTCAATCTTTTACTCCTCACACCAAGGCGTGAGGAGTAAAAGGATTTACACTTCAATCCTTAACGCATCATACATTTCAAATACGAAGTTTAAAATCTCACTTTTAGATATTTTGCGTGAGGGACCTCTCTACCGGCAGGTAGGTGTAAGCGAAAATCCTTTTGAATGCGTCATTCTAGAAATTGAAGAAGCAACGATTCTAATTTAAAGAATTTCGGATATTAGAGTTAATTAATACTTTGGGCGTGTGGCGCAAAGAGTCCGCGCCGTCGGGCTTTCGGCACTCGCTTTTTATCACGCCAAGGCGTGATAAAAGTGCTCATACAATGCCTTTATCCCTCACTCAATTTTACAATAAATTAGGAAGATAAATTTCAACACAAAATCAAATTGCGTTAAGGATTGAAGTGGAAATCATTTTGTGAGGTACGAACAAAATATTGTAACGTAAAGCCTGACCCGCAGGGAAACGCCCAAAAATTATTTCTCACCTTTAGTCATTTCTCGTTTACTACCAAAACCAGGGAGAGCCTTTACTATAAAGCCAGCCTGTTTCATATTTCGTTTCATTTGACCTTGCGCGCAATAGGTCACTAATACTCCATTGGGATGAAGCAAATCATACATCTTTTTAAAAACAGTTTCTGTCCAAAGCTCAGGTTGTTCGGAAGGAGAAAAGGCATCAAAATAAATGATGTCAAATTGTTGTTGAGTATTAAACTCTTCTAATAAACATAAATGTTTTGTAAGAGAAAATGAATCAGAAATCTGCCCTACTCTATTCCATTCTTGTTGATGCATTTGATTAAAAACAATTTTCTCTTGTTCTGAAAACTGACTCGTATAATTAAGCCCCGAAGCTTCAGTTAGAGGGACTGGATAAGCTTCAATACTTTGATAATTTATTTTCAAATCATGTTCTTGAGCATACAAATAAGTCATAAAAGTATTTAGTCCAGTACCAAAGCCTACTTCTAAAACAGATATGTCTTTTGGCTGAAATTGCTCATGAACATACTGTAATCCATTTTGAATAAACACATGCTTACTTTCGGAAACAGCTCCTTTGGTTGAATGATAGGTCGCTTTGAAACGCTCACTATACAAAGTATGCGAGTGATCGTCAGTTACTAAAAAAGAAATAGGATGTGAGTCTTTTTCTTCCATCATTCTACTCATTAAGCTTCGTAATTATATTCCCAAGCCGATTTATAAAAATTATTACTCTCACAATACTCAATAAACGATTTATAAAATGGATGATTTCCAATCGTAGCTGTATCCATAATCATCACCAACTTTTTCTTAGCACGTGTTAATGCTACATTCATACGACGTATATCAGACAAGAAGCCAATCTCAGAAGTTGGATTACTTCGAACTAAAGAAATATAAATCACATCACACTCCTCTCCTTGAAATCCATCAATCGTTTTTACCGCTAGTTCATTAATAGGATAAGCCGAGTGATCAAAGTCTGCTAATTTTTCTTTGAGCAATTCTATTTGCTCTTTATAAGGCGAGATAATTCCTACATCAATTTTAGTAGTTTCACAGGATAATACATATTGTTGTAATAATAAATCCAAGTGTTTAAATAACAAATCTGCTTCGCCTTTATTAGATAAACTAAGAGTTTCAGGGTTTTGCAATTCATCAAAACTACAACCAGCGGTATCTACTAATTCAACTGGGATGTGTAAGATATCAATATCTTCATTAGTAGATAACAAAGTATCTTTAACGGTTGCATCGGCTTCTAGTTCGTTATTATAAAAATAAGCATTACTAAATTGCATAATGTGCTGATGCATACGATACTGCCTCGTTAACAACGTAGAAATCGTATCGTGCTGAATACATCTATCTAACATCGTTTTATCTAAACCTTCTTGTTTTGCTTTCACACTTTTAACAACAGGCGGCAACTGAAAATGATCACCACTAAAAATAACACGATTGCATTTTAATAAAGGAATCCACGAAATGGCTTCTAATGCTTGTGAGGCCTCATCAAAAAATAAGGTATTAAATTTTTTCTTAGACAAAGCTCTGTTTGTTGCTGTAACAGGTGTACAACAAATCACTTGTGCATTTTCAAATAGAGAGTCAACAATATAATCTTCTAATAAGCGAGATTCTTTAATGCAGTTTCTTGCTTCGGTATAATACAAGGCACGCTGCTTGGCATCTTCTTTTCCAAAAGTGCGTTTGAATTTAGAAGCCATTTTAAAATACTCTTCAGCATTGCGACGTAAGTTTTTAATGTCTTTATAATTAATATGGGTTTGAATTTGCCCATCAATCGTTGTTTTTTGTAAATCTTCCGAAACTCTGGCTGGATGACCAACACGAAGCACATTAACACCTTGCTCAATCAACTTCTCAGTTAATAAATCAACGGCTGTATTAGTTGGTGCACAAACTAATACTTGCTTTTCTGTTTGTAACACTAAACGAATAGCTTGCACTATCGTTGTTGTTTTACCAGTTCCTGGCGGTCCGTGAACAACCGCTATATCATTAGCCGATAAAATATGTCGAACCGCTCTGTTTTGAGATAAATTTAATTGAGGAATAATCAAATTATCATCAATCTTTTCAAACGTAGGTACTTCTGTTCCTTCAATAATTTCTCTTAACTCCGCTACTCTATTGTTTCTGGCACCAATCACTTCATCTAATGCCTTTTGCATTTCGATGTAGCTATTATTATCGAATTGAATATTTACTCCTAGTTTGCCTTCATAACACCAATCAGGTAATTCATCTGTATGAAGAATAATCTTCATTTTATTTTTACCCGATTGCTTAATCGTTCCTGTTAACTCCTGTAAATCATCTGGATTTTTGTTAGAGAACAAGGTCACGTTTTTACCAGCGCTAAATTGGTGCGGTGTGTCTATTTGATTCGTTCGTTCAACTTCAATATGCACATAATCGGCATAACCCAATTCATCAGATAAAATTTGAATAGGAAACCAAGTGACTCCATTCTTTTTTCTTTGCTCTATACTGGCTCTTAAAAACTGTTCTTTGTATTGATAGTAATCTTCTTCTCGCTCTATCAGCAACAATTCTTTAAGGTGTTTTATTCTTTCAATACTATTATTCATTATTATTTTTTGTCACGTAGAGCGTAGTCGAGACGCTTTAAATGTTCTCGACTACGCTCGAACTGACATACTTTAAATATTATTATTTACTTCTCTTTAATTCAAACGCATAAATCTGTCTACCTAACTCAGCCAAAAAAGGCAAAGCAATAGTATTGTATTCATACTTTCCATCATTAATAATTTGATTTTCGTTGGCATAAATCACAGCGCTTAACATAAACTCCACGTTCTCTTTTTTGTTTTGTATATATGCACAATCCACCATAAAGCCGTACGACTGACCAACGATATTGGTAATTTTAATGTCTGAGTTTGTAATAGGTTTCTTACTATCTCCATATATAAAATATTTTTTATAGCTATCAAAATAGGTTTTTGTATTATACGTTGGATAAGAACTCTCACGTGGATACATGGTTAAATGATTAATTAAAAATTGTCTATCCTCTTCCATGATATCGAAACGTTGTTCTTGAGGTAGATAATTATTAAAAATTAATCGTTGTAAAATAGAATGTGTGTTTTGAAGCGACATGTAATTCATATTAGTAAAATCCTTCGGCTGATTGATTTTTTTATTCTGAGCATTCATATATGCTTTACCAACTGTGACCTGCCCTAATGGATGGAAATAAGATTTAGATGCAACTTGTGCTTCTAATTTAATGAAAGGCTTTAATTTATTATCATAAAATGTCACAGGATTAGTATTTGTGTTTTCTGTCCCTTTGCATCCTCCGTCAAAACGATGAACAATTCGCATATTTTTATAGCCTAACTCCGCTAATCGATTATGAATATAATCAACTCCTAAAAACTCATAAATACGACCGTAAGCAAAATTATCACTGACTAGTGCCATTCGTTTGATATACTGAGCAACGCTTGGGTAACCATTTACTGACGTTGTGTCTATTTTTACAGAATGCTGACAAGAATTAGCGCTATCAGTAAACATAATGGTATTACTATATATTTTAAGTTTCTTTGTTTTTTCTAACGCTAAAATAGAACAAGGTAATTTTACCAAACTGGCACAGTAAAAATAATTTGTTGAATCAACCTGATAATTATAGGTTTTGAAACTTGGATTACCTTTAGCGTCTCTCGTAATTTGTGTATAGATAATTTGCAAACGATATGTCTTTAAATTAGCATTCACTTTTTTAAGAATATCTTTCTTATTTAAAATAGAATCAAATGAAAACTCATTTTGACTTTTACCTAACTGAAAAAACAAAAGCATTAATAGAGTTAACACCACTATAAATCCTTTTATGTATTGTTTCTTACTCATGATTCAGTTTATACAAATATAAGTATAATCAACTGATAGACTGTATTGATAAGTGCTTATAAATTTCACATAAATACATTCACAAAACATCTAATTTTGTAAAGTCATGGACTTAAAAAATTAGGAAGCATACAAACATGAATTGACAGAAAAATCTTTCAGCGATTGCTTGCCTGATTATTTAAAATTTGCTTCTCGATTATTTTTTACTCCTATAGAAGTTGCAAAAACTGCTAGTGAATGGCTCACAGAAACAGATGCTAAAAAGATTTTAGACATTGGAGCTGGCGTTGGCAAATTTTGCATTACAGGAGCAAGTCAAAGCTCTAGTCATTTTTACGGGATAGAGCATCGAGCTAGTATTACCAAAATAGGGAATCAAATAGCTAAACACTTTGAATTAAAGAATGCAACAATTTTACATTCAAATATCTTAGATGTTGATTTTTCAAATTACGATGCCTTCTACTTGTTCAATCCATTTTATGAAAATTTGGAACTTGCCAAACGATTAAACGATGAAGTGCCATTAGAAGAAAACTTGTATTTAAAATACATAAACTATACAGACGAACAATTAGACAAGGCTAAAATAGGCACACGCTTAGTAACCTATCATGGCAATAACTTTGAAGTCCCAAACTCTTACACTAAAGTACAAGATGCTTTTAATGGAGATTTAAAATTGTGGGTCAAGCAAGAATAATATTAGTTCTGCTTAGTTGCAATCATAAAATTGCTATTCTTATCCTTAAAGTTGTATCCGATACCAAATCCAATTGGCTTAGCTCCTTGCTGCTTATACAAGGAATCTAAATCTTTTTGATAGAATTGGGCAAACATAGGAATTGGTTTTAAATACTGACCAAAAAATGAATAATTCCATTTATTAGCATCATCTAAGAAATAATGAAAAGCAATTCCACTATCATCTTGTATCACATGTTGACTTTGAGCTAAAATCACTTTTCTAATCATTGAAAAATAATCTTTGTGCATTAAATAAGAAGCTCCTTTTAAATACGTATTGACTGTTCCCATATTTTTTAAGTAAGCCATAAAACCTTTATTACTTTTTAGTCCACCATCCGCTGCGTTTAAAGAAAAGTAATATAAAGTCTTTGGTTGATGATGAATGTCATTAAATTTAATTTCTACTCCTCTTGTATTGGTTTTTAATTTCTTCAAATCTGTAAATGATGTCACAAATTGTACATTTCCCAAACTATCTACCGTTACTGGCTTAGCCGAACTCAATTGATTGCCAGTACGTTTTAAAAACAAAAACAATAAATGTAAGGTTCCATCCACTTCTTTATTTTTCAAATCCTTACTCATACTTTCTGTTCTAAAAAAACTGAACTTTAAAATCGCATTTAAAGATGTATTGACTTTATTATAATAAGCATCTAATGAATCCGTTTCTTCTTTTTTAAACTCTGGTAAGCTACCAACTGGTTCCAATCCAATCATCACATACTTATCTGCTTCAGGAAAAAATGTTTGAGCATGTAAAATATCTGGGCCAGAAAAAGGATAAAACAATGTAGTTTGTGGTTTCACCACTTTTGAAATTTCATTTTCTTTAAACTTTTTTAAATTCATTAAACGGGTTGAATCGTATTTCATCCAACGTTTATCAAAGTTTTTGCTGAACACTTTAAAATCAGCGGTTGATTGAACATATTGATAAATCTGACTATCATCCACAATTCCAGACATTAAATTGGCGATAGCATTTAATGAATCGTTAACTGGCAACTCCATTGTCTTAGCCATTTGAAGAGAATCGTTTAAGGGTGTTTCAACCTCCGCTTCAACTTTAGTGGTATCTTTTTTTACTTCCATATGATTTTCTGAAGCAGATGAAGAACATCCAACAACAAATAAAACAACAGCAACTAATAAACTAATTTGTTTCAACATAACTCTTTTCTTTTTTTTCTGATAATGATTTTCCAATAAAATAAACGGCTCCGCCAATAGCCACATTTAATAAACCTAATAACGATTCAGTTGGTTTTTGAGTAAACACAAAATAAATCGTAAATCCATTTAATAATAAAAACAAAATAGGAGTTACTGGATAGCCCCAGGTTTTATAACCCGTATTCTCCATTTTTCTTTTTCTTAAAACAAAAACACTACTCACGGTTAAAAAAGTAAAGATGCTTAAACTAAAACCTACAAAAGTTAATACCGCTTCAAACTGAGCTGTTACAATTAACAAAACAGTAATAGCAGATTGAGTAATCACTGCCATATAAGGCACATGATGTTTATTTGTTTTCGCTAACAAATGTAACATTGGCAAATCTTCGCCCATGGATTTAATAATGCGTGGTCCAGCCATAATCATGGCACTAATAGATGACAATAATAAAAAAGCAATAATCAAACTCATCATTTTACCGAAGTACTCACCAAAAATATGTGCCGCACTTACATGACCAATTTCTAATACGCCTGTCAGCTCACTCATTGGTGCGCTATATAAAAACACAAAATTCAACAGCACATAAATAACCGTCACAATGAATGTACCTAACAACAATGCTTTCGGTAAATTTTTTTGTGGATTTTGCATATCGCCTGCTAAGTAAGAAGCAGCGTTCCAGCCACTATATGCGTATGATACATAAACTAACGACACCCAAAAACCAGCACTAAAAATTTCGCTCATCGAAGTTAATTGTGGCAAAATAGAAATTTCATGACTTGGAGTATGAATTAAACCAGCCATTATAAAACAGATGATAACCGCTACTTTTAAAACAGTTAATGTTTTTTGTACACCGCTCCCAACTTTTAAATGCATCGCATGCACTAACGTAATCACAGCCACAACCGTTAAAGCGCAGGCTGTAATGTTAATTTCAGGAATAATTTTATTGACATACGTTCCTAAAGCCATGGATGCCAAGGCAACAGGAGCGGCAAAACCCACAGTAGAAGAAACCCAACCTGACATAAAGCCAACACTAGGATGCATTAATTTTGATAAGTACACATATTCTCCACCGCTTCTTGGAATAGCAACCCCCAACTCTCCATATACCAAAGCTCCACAAAAAGAAATGATTCCTCCTAACAACCACAATACTAAAATGCTAAATACCGAATGAATATCGAATAGCTGAAAACCCAAACTAGTAAACACACCTGTGCCTATCATATTAGCAATCACCAACGAAATAGCGGTATAAAATCCAATCTTATACGTTGAGTTCATTAATCGAATGATTGAGTTGATTTAGATGAAAGCTCTAACATAATTTGGTACTCCTCAGGAGATAAATCGTTGTAATAAAAATTAATTGGATTTACTTTCTCTCCATTTTTAATGACTTCATAATGCACATGTGGTCCAGTACTTAAACCCGTACTTCCCACATAACCAATTAAATCACCACGTTTTACTTTTAATCCTGGCTTTGAAGCCATTCTGCTCATGTGACCATATAACGTTTTATAACCAAAGCCATGATTAATCACCACATGATTACCATAACCCTGAGCTGAAGCGTCAGCTACTTCCACTACTCCATCACCTGTCGCATAAATTGGTGTTCCTTGCTCTGCCGTAAAATCCATTCCAGGATGAAACTCTTGTGTTTTATAAATTGGATGTGTTCTCCAACCATAACCACTTGGTGCATGTTTTAAATTTTTATTATTCAAAGGCATAATTGCAGGAATAGAAGCGATTAATTTCTCTTTTCCTTTAGCCATTTTAACCACCTCATCAAATGATTTTGATTGAATGTATAATTGTTTGGTAATTCTATCTAAACGCTCAGTTGCTTCTTTCATCAACTCCGTGTTATCATATCCTTCTAAATCTTTATATCTATCTGAACCTCCAAAACCAGCCTGACGCACTGAGTTAGGAATAGGTTCTGCTTCAAAAATTACACGATAAATATTATCATCTCTGTCTTGTAAATCATTTAAAACGGTTTGCACCTGATTCATTTTTTTATTTAATAAATCGTATTGCAATTTCATCACCTCTGCCTCTCTTCGTAATTGTTTTTCTTTAGGAGAATCAATAAAACGATAGGCAATTAACATGGTAACGGTAGCAAATACAAGACCAATACCTAAGTAAGAAAGCACTTGCAATAAACGCTGCTTAAAAGTAACTTTTACTTTCTCGTAGGTTAAAGATTTGGTATTAAACTTATATTTTACTTTTGACATGTCAAGCCCTTAAAAAAGGCTAACAAATATAGCAAATACATTGATTTATAAAAGCGGTTTTATTGGTGAAATCTTGCTAAAAAGTGAATAATTTGTGATTTACCGAGCCAGTGTTTTTAGTATATTCGCTACTTCTTTTTAAAACACTATGGAATCAAATAAAGTACGTCAAACATTTTTAGATTTTTTCAAATCAAAAGGTCACGAAATCGTGCCTTCTGCACCAATGGTAGTTAAAGGCGACCCAACCTTAATGTTCATTAACTCAGGTATGGCTCCTTTTAAAGATATCTTTTTAGGAAACGCTCCTATTAAATATCCTCGTGTAGCCGATACTCAAAAATGTTTACGCGTAAGTGGCAAACACAACGACTTAGAAGAAGTTGGTGTTGATACTTACCACCATACCATGTTTGAAATGCTTGGTAACTGGAGTTTTGGCGATTACTTTAAAAAAGATGCTATTGCTTGGGCTTGGGAATTATTGACAGAAGTATACAAAATTGATAAATCTCGCTTATACGTAACCGTTTTTGAAGGAAGCGTAGAAGAAAACGTACCATTTGACCAAGAAGCTTATGATACATGGAAATTATACGTTGAAGAAAAAAGAATTTTAAAAGGAAATAAAAAAGATAACTTCTGGGAAATGGGTGACACTGGGCCTTGCGGACCATGTACAGAAATCCATTACGATGGAAGAAGTGATGAAGAAAGAGCAAAAGTTGATGGTGCAACATTAGTAAATAACGACGATCCACAAGTAATTGAAGTGTGGAACAACGTATTTATGGAGTTTATGCGCAAAGCAGATAAGAGCTTAGAAAAACTACCTGCTCAACACGTTGATACCGGCATGGGATTTGAGCGTTTAGTGCGTGTTTTACAAGGTAAACAATCCAATTACGATACAGATGTATTTACACCGTTATTAAATAAAATTGAAGAATTAAGCGGCTTAAGATATAAACCCGAAGACGAAGAAAATCACAAGAAACAACAAATCATCAATATTGCGATGCGCGTGATTGCTGATCATATTCGTACGATTTCTTTCTCTATTGCGGATGGTCAATTACCAAGTAATACTGGCGCAGGCTATGTCATTCGCCGTATTTTACGTCGTGCTATTCGTTATGGTTACCAATCTTTAAACATTAAAGAACCTTTCATGTACCGTATTGTTCCAACATTAGCGCACCAATTAGGACAACAATTTCCTGAATTAAATACTCAAAAAATATTAATTGAAAAAGTAATTAAAGAAGAAGAAATTTCTTTTTACAAAACTTTAGAAATTGGTTTAAAACGTATTGATCAAGTTTGTATTGATTTAACAGCTTCTCATACAACTAAAGTAATTGATGGCAAAGTGGTGTTTGAATTGTATGACACGTTTGGTTTCCCATTAGATTTAACTTCGTTAATTGCTCGCGGATACGATTTAAGTATTGACGAAGAAGAATTCAATCGTTTGTTAACTGAACAAAAAAATCGTTCTCGCGCGGCTACTTCAGTTGATACAGATGATTGGGTAAATGTAAATGCACCAAAAGATGAAAAAGCATTAACGGAATTTGTTGGTTACACTGAGTTAGATTGTGAAAGCAATATTGTTCGTTACAGAAAAGTAAAAGCAAAAAACAAAGAGCAATTTCAATTAGTGTTAGATAAAACTCCATTTTATGCCGAAAGTGGTGGACAAGTTGGAGACTCTGGAACTTTATCTAATATCAATGAAACAATCAATATAGTTGATACTAAAAAAGAGAATGGTGTGATTATTCATTTCTGTGATAAATTACCAGACAATATGAACGTTACATTTTCTGCAAAAGTAAACAGAAATAAGCGTGTCTTTACAGAAAATAATCATAGTGCTACTCACTTATTACACGCGGCTTTACGAACTGTATTAGGAACACATGTAGAGCAAAAAGGAAGTTTAGTAAACGATGAGTATTTACGTTTTGACTTTTCTCACTTCTCTAAAATAACCGATGAAGAATTAGCTCAAATTGAAAAAATAGTAAACACAAAAATCCGCGAAAACATAGCTAGCAATATTCAGCAAATGAGTATTGATGATGCTAAAAAAACGGGCGCTATGGCATTGTTTGGCGAAAAATATGGAGACATTGTTCGCGTTGTAGAGTTTGACAAAAACTATTCTATCGAATTATGCGGAGGAACACATGTAAAAGCTACTGGACAAATTGGTTACTTTAAAATTATTTCTGAAGGTGCTGTAGCAGCTGGTATTCGTCGTTTAGAAGCAGTAACTGCTATTAAAGCAGAAGAGTTTTTCGATAATCAAACAGCTACTTTAAATGAAGTAAAAGCGATTTTAAAAAACAATAAAGATGTTGTCAAAAGCTTAAGCAATTTAGTTGAAGAAAATAACGATTTACAAAAGCAATTACAATATTTATTAAAAGAAAAAGCTCAAAGCATTAAACAATCATTGCTAACTAAAGTAATTGCTAAAAATGGCATCAATGTCATTGTTGAACAAATTTCATTTGATAGCGCTGAAGAAATTAAAAATATCTTATTTGAAATTCGCAATCAGGTTGAAAATTGTGTGTGTGTGATTGGTGCCGAAGTAAAAGGCAAACCAAGTATTTCTGTCATCATTGATGATAATTTAGTGAAAGAGAAAAACTTAAATGCCGGCAACATTATTCGTGATTTAGCCAAAGAAATTAATGGTGGAGGTGGCGGTCAACCTTTTTATGCTCAAGCTGGCGGAAGCAAATTAGAAGGCTTAAGTTTGGCTATTGAAAAAGCTAAAGGATTATTTTAATTAATTTTGGAACGTCATTTGAGTATAGAAATCATATAAATTGGTTTCTATACTCTTTTTTATTAGTGAATTTCACTCGTCAAAAACTCAATTCACTCATTCAAAATGCAATTTCACCCATTAAAAGATTGTTTTCACTCAGTCTAACTGAAAATAATGCATTTGATTTTCAAGCACTTAAGTTTTAAGTAACATTTATTTTACTTTTTCTTGTAACTATTTGTGCCGTTTAGTATTATAAACCTACAATGCTTTTAGACGCAGTTCATATGGAATTTTCACCCCGATATCACCATACCGCAGATATGTTGCTCGATGAGCAAACGATCATTGAAGCTGCAAAACAAAACCCAGAGCATTTTGGGCCATTGTATGATAAATATTACAAACAAATCTTCGGATACGTTTATCAGCGTATGGACGACAAAGACACTGCCTTTGATTTAACCGCTCAAGTGTTTTTAAAAGCATTAACTAATATTGAAAAATATGAATACAAAGGCGTGCCCTTTGCAAGTTGGTTATACCGCATCGCTCATAGCGAAGTGATGCAACTATTTAGAAACAATAGTAAACTTAGAACTGTTAATGCAGATATTAGCGACTTGAGAAATATTTGCGAAGAAGTTGAAGAAGAATATATGGAACAATACAAAGGTATTTTAATGACAGTCATTAAAGATTTACCTGAAGATGAATTACAATTAATTGAATTACGCTTTTTTGAAAAACGTCCATTTAAAGAGATTGCTGAAATCTTAAATTTAACTGAGACAAATGCAAAAGTGAAATTGTATAGAATACTAGAAAGAGTAAAAAAAACATTGACTAAAACATCCAAATAATGGGAACAAAATTTAATCTCGACAGAAAGCCAGTAACGGACGAAGAAATTAATTCACACAAAGATTTTGGTGAATTAGTCAATAAATTTAAAAAGCAAAGCATCGAGAAAGCCCGAAGTGATGTTAACTTTTTAAAAAACAAAAAGGCTACCTATTCGGCAATTATAGCAGGAGTCGCCGTTGTTTGTACCGTTACTTATTTCGCCGTATTTAAAAAAGAACCACCAAAAGAAACCGCTAATGATAAAATAGTTACTACTCAACAACAACATAACAGTTCCCCAGAAACCAAGCTAAATAAAGCTTTTATTGCACCACCCATCACCAAACTAAACGTTCCTTACACTTCTTACAAAGTAAAAGCCGAACAAGGTGCAACGATTAAACACAAATCAAACTCCAAAATTATTATTCCTAAAAAAGCCTTTGTTGACAAACAAGGGCAAGATATTGTGGGGGAAGTTGAAATCAAATACAGAGAATTTCATAACCAAGCCGATATTATTGCAAGTGGAATTCCTATGACATATGATAGCGCAGGTGTACAGTCTCATTTTGAAAGTGCAGGGATGATTGATATTAAAGGTTACCAAAATGGAGAACCAGTTTTTATTAATCCTAAAAAACAAATTACAGTTGAGTTTGCTTCTGAACATACAGAAGATAAATATAATATGTATGAACTAGATACAGTTGCAAAAAACTGGACTTATTTATGCAGAGACAATTCTTTGGTGAATAAAAAACAACTTACGCCTAATACGCAATCTGAAGTATCGATGATTGAGAAAAAAGATTCACCAAAAGCTATTGAGTTACAAAAACAAATCGATGCTATTCCACCAAAAATAGAAGCTGAAAAAATAACTTATACAAAAAAAGTAAATCAACTTCCAAAAGCGACGGAACCAAGTAAGCCTGCAAAAGCAATAGCAGGCCGACCTCAATTTGAATTAGAAGTAAACTATAAAGAGTTTCCGGAATTAGAAGCGTTTAAAAATGCGGTGTTTGAAGTAGGATCTGAAAACAAAAACTATAATTCAAAATTAGCCGACATAACTTGGAGCAGCGCCGAAGTTTCTGAAGGTCCACAAAAAGGAAAAAATTATTTATTGACGTTGAAACTAAGAGAGCGAGTAGAAAAACTAGTTGTTTATCCTGCTTTAACTGGAGCCGATTACGATAAGGCATTAAAATCTTATGAATCAAAATTTGCTGATTATAAAAATTTAGTAATTAAAAAAGAAGCAGATGAAAAAAGATTGAAAGAAGAATTTGAAGCAAAACAAGCAATTTACGTAGCTGAACAAAAAAGATTAGGCGAAGAATATATTAAAGAAAAAATTCGTTGGCAAAGAGAACAACAATCTCAATTAAATAATGCTATGCAAGATTTTACATCTCAAGCAATAGTAACACGTGTTTTTAGTGTAAGTAATTTTGGAATTTTTAATTCAGATTGTCCGAATAGGCTTCCTCAAGGAGCGAGTATCAATCCTATTTATGTGACTAATGAAAAACCAATCATACCAAATACTATTTATTTAATTTGTCACAATAAAAATTTAGTTTATAATTTACAATATGGCACTTTGAAATTTAATCCAAAAGATGCCTATAGTCTGTGTATAATCTCTAACGGAAAAATGTATTTATGTAATAAAGAAACATTCTCTTCAATTGCATCATCAAAGGAAAATAAAATTCCATTAACCGAATTAAGTAACGAAGTTAATGATGCGATAGATTTAAGAAAGGCTATCGGAATATAATCACTAAAAACCACTACTTATGAAGAAAATTATTTTTGCAGTTACTGCGCTGGCTTTGCTATGTTTTTCTTTCACTAAAGAAAAAACATTTATTCCTCCAGGAACCATTCAAATTAATGATACCTTATTTGCTGATGAAACAGAGGTTACAAATTTCAGTTGGATGGAATATGAATATTGGACTAAAGCTATTTATGGAGCGAACTCAAAAGAACATTTAGCCACTTTGCCTGATACATTATGTTGGAGAGAAAAATTAGCTTATAACGAACCTTATGTACAATATTATTACAGACATGTGGCATATAGAGACTATCCAATTGTAGGAATAAGCTACGAACAGGCCTCTGCATATTGCAAATGGAGAAAAGAAAGAGTTAAAACACTTTTATCGGCTAAAAAAGATTTTACTTATCGAAATTTCGAATACAGACTGCCAACTAAAAGCGAATGGGAAAAATTAGCGGAAACATCCACTTTTGTTTTAAATAATAATGGGAAGAATGAAAAAGGTGTTTACCAATTAAATTGTGTGAATCCTCTTCCAAATGGTGATTGTATGCATGCTCCCTACCCTGATGTTACAGCACCTGTAAAATCTTACGAAAAAAATCATTTAGGATTATACAATATGCTTGGCAATGTAGCAGAAATGGTTCAGGAAAAAGGGATTTGCAAAGGTGGTGGCTGGAGAAATAGACTAGAAGAATGTAGAGTTGGGAAAGATCAAGAATACATAAAGCCGAACTCTTGGATAGGATTTAGATGTGTTTGTGTTATTAAAAAGTCTTCTAATTCTTAAATACCTTGTTGATTGAAACAAAGTTTGTTTTATCAAATATGACTTTCAAAAAATAAATACCATTTGGTAAATCATGAAGCGATGTATTAATTTTTGAATTACCTTCATCTATTAATTCTGTATTAGAGATTAAAACCCTTCCTGTTAGATCTGTAATATTATAATTCAATTCACCTTTTATTGGAGTATAACATTCGAAACCTATATCTGAAGACGTTGGATTAGGTATAATATGACTTATTTTTGTCCTTGAATTTTCAACATCTACGCTAACAATATCAGAATATTTAAATTGTCCATTAAAATCTGTTTGTTTTAAACGATAATAAGAAAGTTCATCTAATGGATTATCGTCAATAACATCATAACTAAGAACTTTATAACTATCTCCAGCACCCTTAATCTTTTTTATTTCTTCAAAATTAAGTCCATCCACTGAACGCTCAATAGTAAAATAATCATTGTTTTTTTCAGAAGCAGTTTTCCAATTTAATTTAACTTCATCAGCAATTCGTTTTATGTTAAAAGAAATTAATTCTATTGGAAGTATTGTGCAACTTACTGTAGGATTAAGTACAATGTTTGATATAGAAATATATTGATTAGCAGTACGAGTGGGGCCAGTTCCACTAAAATAAGCACATGTAGAACATGAAAATGATACTGTACCTCCATTCGCAGGTCTAAAAACTATAGTTATACTTTTTAAAGGTGTAGCCGCAGGTGGTGTTATAACTACGTTTGTAGAATTACAAGCTGAGGAAAAAAAAGGAGAATATGGTGGGCCAGATGAATTTGCTGTGTATAATTCTGCACTATTATTATGTCCGACAATTTTTTTTAGAAGAACCTACATTAGTAACATTTGTATTTGAAGGAGGTGTTACCACAATATTTGCTGCCGGAACAGCTGCGTTATTTCCATCAATAGCAGATATGGTAACTACATCTAAAAACGTTCCATTGGATTCATCCGAATTTATATCCCTTATTGAAAATGAAGCAGATGAACATGATCCATTGTAACCTGTATTTAAAGTAATAGTAAGTGTAAATCCATTTACTGTTCCATATAAAAAAGGATTAGCATTAAGCACTAAACACCCTGCTGCTATATAGCAATTTGGAGAAGTACTTGTACTGTACTTAGGACTAGAGTCGCCTAAGGTAACTCCTGCAGCAGACACAACAGCAGACATTTGATTAGGAATAGCGCCTACAGTGTAAGTTGTTCCTATTGATCCAGCTGAATAACCGCTCCAAGATAATGTAGTTTGACCGTAAATAACAGTTTTAAAAAACAATAAAAATACGATAATAAATTTCTTATTCATTTCTAAAATCTATACTCAAAAGTATATTCTAAAAAAACGATTTAGAAGGGTGCTAGCACCTTTCAGGAAGGAGGGCTAGCCCTTAAATGGTATGATAGCTTTTAAAAATTGGGAATAAAAAACAACTACTTAATAGAATTTAATAATAAGTCGATCTCTTGCTTTGTATTAAAAGAATGAAGGCAAATTCTCAAGCGTTCTTGTCCTTCTTTTACAGTAGGGCTTTTTATAGATTTCACATAAACATCTAATTGATTTAATTTTTCTTCTGCTGCTTGAACTTGTTTATTTCCAGAAATTAATTTGCAATGAATTGCGCTCTCACTTTTTATAAAATAGGGAGAATTATTTTGAAAAGAATTAAAATAAGAAATATTACTTCTTAATTTTTCAATTTCAGGAGTCTTTAAAAGTAATTTATATGCTGCTTTAATCGCTAATAAGCTATGTTCTGGCATTGCGGTGGTGTATATAAATGAGCGCGAAAAATTAATTAAATATTTTTTCAATTCTTCATTTCCTACAATAGCCGCTCCATGACAACCCATTGCTTTGCCAAAAGTATAAATACGTGCAAAACAATCATTCTCAATATTTAAATTCTCACACAATCCCCTACCCTGCTTTCCAAATACACCAATACCATGTGCTTCATCAACAATTAAATGAATATGATCATCTTTACAAAGTTTTGCTAATTCTACTAAAGGAGCATTATCTCCATCCATCGAATAAACACTTTCTACAACAATATAAATTTCATTAAATGAATCTTTATGTCTTATAATTAATTCGTTTAAGGATGAAAGATTGTTGTGTTTAAATTTATAATGTGTGGCAAAACTTAATCTTATCCCATCTATCAAAGAAGCATGAATCAATTCATCGCTTATTATTAAATCTCCTTTTTGAGGAACGCTTGACAGTAATCCTAAATTAGCGTCGTAACCTGAATTAAAAATTAAAGCAGACTCTGCGTGATGAAATTGGGCAATTTCGTTTTCTATTTCATTAAATAAAACTGAATTTCCACTAATTAAACGTGAACCTGTAGATCCCATTTTAAGTGATGGTTCAAACGTTAACAATTCCTGATGTAAATATCCCTGAGTAGAAAAACCAAGATAGTCATTACTTGAAAAATCAATATTGGGATAATTTGTTTTTAAAGAACGAAACAAATGTTCTTCTTTTGCCTGAATTAATTTATGAGATAATTTATGAGGAAAAGAAGCCATGTGTTATACTAAAAAATTATTCATGAGATGCTATTCCATTACTATTAATTTCTATGAAATTTACAGTTTTAAAAAGTTCACTTAATTGAAAATGATTCTTTCTAAATATATCTAAAAGTTGCTTATTCTTAATATTACCTGTACTCACTAACAATAGTTTAGTTGGCTTATTTTGTAATGAATGAGAATAAAAAAAATCAGAATCTTTTGTTACAACGATTAATTTTTGTTCATCAGCATAATTAATAATTTCAGTATCAGAACTTTCATCTCCATTTAACAAACTATCAACATGAACAGAGATATATCCTAACTCATTTAGAATAGTATTTAATAATAGAGGTAATTGAGCGTCAATTAATAATTTCACGCTGCTGGCAAATAAGTTTTAATGCGAGTGAGTTTTGAAGCATATGCCAAACACGCATAAATATCCTTTAATTCTAAGGAGTTATATTCTTCTAAAATAGATTCGAAAGACTGACCTGCACTTAATAAATCTAAAATCAAATCAACAGTATATCTTTTATTACGAATAGTAGGTTTACCATGACATATGTCAGGATTTAACGTAATTCTATCTAATAAATTTTCCATTTTTAAGTTTTAAACTAATTCTTCCTTTTTTAATTTATCTACAAAAGCTTGTTTTGTATTTAAACCTAAAATTTTAAACATTTCCATGTCCTGATTATATAAAGGATTTGGAGTCGTTAATAATTTTTCGCCAGCAAAGATAGAATTTGCTCCTGCCATAAAACATAAAGCTTGCCCTTCCATGCTCATACTTAAACGACCCGCCGATAAACGAACTGCTGTTCTTGGCAATACAATACGAGCTGTAGCAATCATACGTACCATATCCCAAATTGGCACTGGTGGTTGATCTTCCATCGGAGTTCCTTCTACAGCAACCAATGCATTGATAGGAACTGATTCTGGTTGTGGACGCAATAAACTTAATGTATATAACATTCCTACTCTGTCTTCAACCTTTTCGCCCATACCAATAATTCCACCAGAACAAACAGTTAAACCTGCTTTACGAACATTATTAATAGTATTTAAACGATCGTCGAACTTACGCGTAGAAATAATATTTTCGTAATTCTCCTCGCTTGTATCTATATTATGATTATAAGCGTACAATCCAGCTTCTGCTAAACGTTTTGCTTGATCTTCCGTCACCATTCCTAGTGTTGCACAAACTTCCAAGCCTTTGCTATTAATAGTTTTCACCATATCTAGTACAGTGTCAAAGTCTTTATTATCACGCACTTCGCGCCAAGCGGCACCTAAACACATACGACTTGCTCCACCAGCTTTTGCGTTATTAGCAGCTGCGTCTACTTCTGGAACACTCATTAATTTATGAACCTTCACTTCTGTATGATAACGAGCTGCTTGTGGGCAATAAGAACAATCTTCAGGACATCCACCAGTTTTGATAGATAACAAAGAACTGATTTGTACTTCGCCAACAGTATGATGTTGTTTGTGAACTTCTGCTGCTTTATATATTAATTCCATTAAAGGTGTGTTATATACCTCTAAAATTTCTTCTTTTGTCCAATCTTTAATAGCCATTTTACATTTTCTAATTCTAACAAATTTACTACAAAAGCCACAAACCACAAAACGTAATTATTGGAAAACTATGTTAGTAATTTTCAACGATTTACAAGTATCTTTTTAATATATATCCGTTATTTGTAGTAATGAATAAGTTTATAGCCATATCTCTGCTTTTATTTTTTATGGGTCAGCTGCCTTTAAAAGCTCAATTTTCAGAAAGTGATGAAAGAAAAAAAATGTGGCGTAAATCAGGAAAAAGACATAAACCTAGGGAAGCTTACAATCCATATTTAAAGAAGAAAAAGAAAGATAAGCCTAGCCAACAACTAAGTAAGCAAAATGCACGTGAACAAAAGCGTCAGCTAAAAGCTGCTAAAAAACAAAAACGCAAGAGCATGAAAAAACTTGGTTATAAAGAAACTAAAGTAAAAAAAGCTTAAAATAAAAGATGTTTTAAGCTCCTTTATTTTTTTGAGCAAAATAAATAATTACTCCTACAACAACAACAATAGAAATTACTAAAGCCGCTATTTTAGCTGCCGAATATGGTCTTTCTCCCTGAACTTCGCCTGTACGAGCATTAACTAAAAAGCGATACACTTTGTCATTGTATTTATAAGAGCTCAACCAAACTGGCAATAAAATATGTTTAAAGGTAATGTCGTTATAGATAGAATTCACTGAAGTTACCTGCTGCTCGTCACCTCCAATATCAGATTTTACCGAACTGTAGATTTTATCTTCCATTCTTTCTTTAGCTTTATCAAAACCTTCTTTTAAATTTATTTGATAGCTTTCGGTAACAAAACCACTTAAATAATTATCGTTGTATGCCGTTAAATCATGTAAATCCCAAGGCTCTAATTCATTGGCTAATTTTTCGGGCAAAGATTTTGAAGACACAACTAACACATCATCAAAATCATTATAAACAGTACCGCTTGCTGGAAACCAACTCGTTTTTCGGACTTGGCGTGTTTGAGATTTGCCTTGACTATCTGTATAGCTTTCGGTTACATAATAATAAGTTCCTCTCATTCCAGTATAATTCGAAACAGTTTTAGAATCATATGTCCAATAAGGCATATAAATACCATTAAGTCTTTCTGCCGAATGTTGAGCATAGTCTTTTATCTTATTAGGAGCAAACCATAAACTACCAGCCCATGAAATAAACAACTCTGTTGATTTTTTTCTATCAATCTTAAAAGGCAATAAATGGGAGGGTTTTATGATTGAAGAAGTTGATGCATTTTGAACTACTAAAGGAGTATCACAATACGGGCAATTTGACGAAGTAACATTTGGTTGAAGAGTTGTAGAGGCTGCACAATTAGTACATTTTACAGTGCTAATTTCTTGTTTATCTTCTAAATGAGCTTTTTCATTTAAAAAACTTTCATAATCATGTTCAATGATTTCTGCTGTTTTTTCAGAAACAATATCATTTTTTGCCCCACAATATTCGCAATTTAAAAAGGTTGTTCCAGGTAGATATTTCAAATTTCCACCACAATCTTTACACTTAATTGTATTACCTGTATCAGCTGTTTTTTCGCTAAAATCGTTCGACATATATCATGTTTATAATAAACTAAAATACTACATTTTATTAAAAAAACAATCATAAAAAAAGTGTGATTAATATAAATCACACTTTTATTTTACTGAAATTGCTTTGATTTACAAATCAAAAGATTCAATTGTATTTTTAATAATAGAAGCGCATTCTAAAATTTGCTCTTTAGTAATCACTAAAGGTGGCGCAAAACGAATAATATCACCATGAGTTGGCTTAGCTAACAAACCATTTTCTGCTAATTTTAAACACACATCCCATGCAGAAATGCCGTCTTTTTCTTTAATAATAATGGCATTTAATAAGCCTTTCCCTCTTACTAAAGTAACTCTATCTGATTTAATGGCTCTTAATTCTGTTCTTAAAATCTCTCCTAAACTATTTGCATTCTCTGCTAATTTTTCATCCAACACTACTTGCATCGCCGTCATCGCAATTTTACATCCTAATGGATTTCCTCCATAGGTTGAACCATGATTTCCAGGCTTAATACACATCATCACATCATCATTTGCAAATACAGCTGATACTGGATACATACCTCCTGACAAGGCTTTTCCTAAAATTAACATATCTGGTTTTACACCTTCATGATCGCAAGCTAACATTTTACCAGTACGAGCAATTCCTGTTTGAACTTCATCTGCAATAAACAGTACGTTTGCAGCCTTGCACATTTCTGAACATGTTTTTAAGTAACCTTCATTTGGGACATAAACTCCAGCTTCTCCTTGAATTGGTTCAATTAAAAACCCAACTACGGTATTATCTTTTAAAGCCTCTGCTAATGCAGTTACATTATTATATGGAATCGTAATATAACCAGGAGTAAAAGGACCGAAATTTTTACGTGCATCAGGATCGGTACTAGCAGAAACTATGGAAATTGTTCTGCCATGAAAGTTTCCTTCACACACTACAATTTTTGCTGTATTTTCAGCAACACCTTTTTTCTCATAACCCCATTTACGAGCTAATTTTAAAGCGGTTTCCACACCTTCGGCACCAGTATTCATAGGTAATACTTTATCATAACCAAAAATCCCAGTTACAAATTTTTCATATTCCCCTAACACATTATTATGAAATGCACGAGACGTTAAAGCTAACTTTTGTGATTGCTCAATTAAAGTTTGAGTAATTTTTGGGTGACAATGTCCTTGATTAACTGCACTATAAGCTGATAAGAAATCATAATATTGTTTTCCATCCACGTCCCAAACATGAACACCTAAGCCACGTTCTAACACAACAGGCAATGGATGGTAATTATGCGCTCCATGTTTATCTTCTAAATCTATTAATTGTTGGGCTTTGGCTGATAAGTTCATTTCTGCAATCATGATAGTAAATTTATATCTTGTAAAGATAAGAAAAGGGGCTTAAACTGCCTAATCCAAATAATCGTTAAATGCTTATGATTGTTAACATATTTTAACAAGCCTAAAATATCGGAAACCCTTACCATTACTAACTTTGCCTTGCTTGTATTAAACAAAAACACTTATGGTAGTAGATATTAGAGAATTGAATGAACGCATTCAGCGTGAAAGCGCCTTTGTAGATGTTTTAACGTCTGAGATGGATAAAGTCATTGTGGGTCAAAAACACATGGTTGAACGTTTGTTAATTGGCTTACTTAGTAATGGTCACATTTTATTAGAAGGTGTGCCTGGATTAGCAAAAACATTAGCCATTAACACCTTGGCAACTTGTATTGATGCTAAATTTAGCCGTATTCAATTTACACCAGATTTGTTACCTGCCGATTTGATTGGTACCATGATTTACAATCAAAAGCAAGAACAATTCTCTATTCGTAAAGGACCTATTTTTGCAAACTTCGTATTAGCCGATGAGATTAACCGTGCTCCGGCAAAGGTTCAATCGGCTTTGTTAGAAGCCATGCAAGAAAAGCAAGTTACTATTGGCGACGAAACCTTTAAATTACCAAATCCATTTTTAGTACTAGCCACTCAAAACCCAGTTGAGCAAGAAGGAACTTATCCTTTACCAGAAGCTCAAATGGATCGTTTTATGTTAAAAGTAGTCATTACCTACCCTACAAAAGAAGATGAGCGTAAAGTAATTGCAGCAAACATTTCAAAACAAGGAATGCCAAAAGCAAATATTGTTTTAAAACCAGAAGATATTTTAGCGGCGCGTAACGTGGTGAAAGATGTTTACATGGACGAGAAAATTGAACGTTACATTGTTGACATTGTTTTTGCAACTCGTTTCCCTAAAGAATATAAATTAGAAAAATTTGCTCCATTAATTTCTTATGGTGGTTCGCCACGTGCAAGTATTAATTTAGCATTAGCTGCTAAGGCTTATGCTTTTATTAAACGCAGAGGTTATGTTATTCCTGAAGATGTGCGTGCGGTTTGTTTAGATGTGATGCGTCACCGTATTGGTTTAACTTACGAAGCAGAAGCTGAAAACATAACAACAGAACATATCATTAATGAGTTATTAAACGCAGTTGAAGTACCATAGTTAGATTTTAGAAATAAGAAGTGAGAAGTGAGATTAAAATATCTACTTCATAAATCTTAAATCATATATCTTAAATCAAAAAATGGAAACCGCTGAATTACTAAAAAAAGTACGTAAGATCGAAATCAAAACAAAGGGTTTGAGTAACCAGATTTTTTCTGGTGAATACCACTCTGCGTTTAAAGGTCGCGGTATGGCTTTTAGTGAAGTGCGTGAATATACGCCAGGCGACGATGTAAGAACGATTGATTGGAATGTAACGGCTCGTTTAAGAACACCATACGTTAAAGTGTTTGAAGAAGAACGCGAATTAAGTGTGATGATTTTAGTGGATGTTAGTGCCAGTGGACAATTTGGAACTCAGCAGCAATTTAAACAAGATTTAATTACGGAGTTATGCGCGGTGATTGCTTTTTCGGCCTCTCAAAACAATGATAAAATAGGCGTCATATTTTTTAGCGATAAAATCGAAAAATTTATTCCGCCAAAAAAAGGAAAATCACATATTTTAAGAATTATTAGAGAACTTATTAATATTGAGCCCGAACAAAAAGGAACAAACATTGAATTAGCTTTAAAATATTTAACTAATGTAATTAAAAAGAAAAGCATTTGTTTTTTAATTTCTGATTTTAGAGATAATCATTCATACTCTGATGCCATGAAGATTGCTAACAGAAAACATGATTTGGTAGCATTAAGAATAAATGACAAACACGAAAACGCATTGCCTGATGTAGGTTTAATAAAATTAAAAGATAACGAAACAGGAAAATTAATGTGGGTTGATACAAGTGATAAATCATTCAGAAAACAACTAGAAATTAATCACTTAAAATTTGAAGCTCAACTAAAGGATACTTTTACAAAAAGCGGTGTTGATTTTACTTCGATTAATACACACGAAGGATATATAAAACCATTAATGACTTTATTTAAAAAGAGATAAAAAAAATAAACTTGTCAGTTCGAGCGAAGTCGAGAACAAACAATAAAATATGAACTTAAAAAAATACATATTACTATTTATATCAGTTTTAGCATTCTCTTTAGCTAAAGCTCAAACTCCAGTTGAAGTTCATGCCGTTATTGACTCAACATCTATTAGAATAGGCGCTCAAACCAAATTGGATATTTATGTAAACTACGATGCTTCTGCTCAAAAAAATTTAGATATTCTTTGGCCATTAATTGAAGATACCATTAAGAAAGGTATTGAGGTTGTTAATGTGAGCCAAATAGACACTACTATTCCTAATAAAACTAAGCCTAACATCATTCAACAACACATTCAATTAACGATTACGTCTTTTGATTCAGGAGCGTATTTTATTGCTCCATTTAAATTTATTATCAATAAAGATACAGCAAACCCATTATATACTGAGCCTTTACATTTATTAGTAAACACAGTAGTTACTGACACTTCCTTAACTAAAGTAAAAGATATCAAACCGCCTTATGATGAACCATTTGATTGGAGATGGTATTTACCATATGCATACTGGAGTTTAGCAATCATAGCTACTATTATTATTTTGATACTTATTATTAGAAAACTAAACAAGAAAAAACCTCAAGAAATAATTATTGAAGCTCCTAAAATTCCAGCGCATATCACAGCCCTTGAAACTTTAGAAAAAATAAAACAGGAAGCCATTTGGAAAGACAATAAAACAAAAGAATACTATTCATCCATCGCTGATACTGTTCGTTTATACATTGAAGAACGTTTTAATATTAATGCCTTAGAATTAACGTCTGATGAAATCATTAAAATATTCAAATCACAAGTTATTGATTCTGAAAGCAAGTTAAAATTAACTCAAATATTAACACTGTCAGACTTTGTAAAATTTGCTAAACAAATTCCTATTGAAGCAGAACATACTTTAACCTTGAACAATGCCTTTGATTTTGTAAAAGGAACCATGCGAGAAGAAGTAAAAGAAGTTATTGGAGAGAAGTTATAAGTTGTTGATAATTAAAGTAAGAAATGAACGAAGGTAAAAATAAAGGGTTTACAAAAATTGAAGATATGTTAGCTTGGCAAAAAGCAAAAGCCTTAACTATTGAGATTTACAAAATAACGAATGATTGCTGGATTGATAAAATATTTAAAAAATACAGAAATTAAAGGCTCAAAATACTCAAGTGAAAAAAATCAAACAACTAAAAACTAATAACTAATATCTTGTACTCCTATTTTAAAGACATACAATTTGCCGAAAAGCATTGGTTTTGGTTATTCATCATTATACCAGTGATGATTGCTTGGTATATCTATAAACTAAAAACTTACGAAGGCGAAGTTAATTATTCTTCTTTTAATTTATTTACTGGCATTAAATCTTCTTTAAAGGCAAAATTCAGACATGTATTATTTGTTTTAAGATTATTATGTATTTCACTTTTAATATTAGCCATTGCTCGTCCTCAATCTCGCAGTAGTTGGAAAGACACTAAAACAGAAGGTATTGATATTGTAGTGAGTTTAGACGTTTCCTTATCCATGTTGGCTAAAGATTTTAAACCCAATCGTATTGAAGTAGCGAAAGAAGTATTAGGTGATTTTATTGATGCTCGTCCAAATGATAAAATAGGTTTAGTCATTTTTGGGGGCGAAGCCTTTACTCAATGCCCCTTAACAACCGATCATAAAATTATTAAAAACATGTTTGGCGACATTAAAGCTGGTATGCTTGACCAAGGAACAGCTATTGGTTTAGGATTGGCAGATGGTGTGGCTCGTGTAAAAGATAGTAAAGCTAAAAGTAAAGTAGTAATTTTAATTTCGGATGGAGTAAGTAATGTTGGCGAAATTGCACCATTAACAGCTGCGGATATTGCGAAAGCATTTGGAGTAAGAGTATATTGTATTGGTGTAGGAAGCAAAGGAAAAGCTTTACAACCTGTCGCTCTATATCCAAACGGCGAAATGGAATACGATTATGTGGATGTAGATATTGATGATGCAACCATGACACAAATTAGTAAAATGACTGGTGGAAAATATTTTAGAGCAACTGACAGAGAAAGCTTAGAAAAAACGTACAAAGAAATTGATCAATTAGAAAAAACCATTATTAGTGAAAAAAGTTTTACTAATAAAGCCGAACATTTTTTGCCTTTGGCATTAGCAGCAGCTATTTGTTTATTATTAGAGTTTTTATTAAAACGTTTTGTTTTTAAAGCCATACCATAATGTTTAAGTTCGAAAACCAAATATATTTCTATGCTTTTGCAATCATTCCAGTTTGCATAGCTATTTATATTTGGTATACATACAGAACAAAAAAGAATTTAAAAAAATTAGGAGATATTGCATTAATTAATCAATTACTGCCAGAAGTTTCTAGAGCTAAAAAAAACACAAAATTTGTTTTATTCTTAATTGCTTTCACTTTTTTAATTCTTGGAATTTGCAATTTACAAACTGGGTCAAAACTGCAAGATGTAAAACGCGAAGGCGCTGATATCATGGTTTGCTTAGATGTTTCTAATAGTATGATGGCACAAGATTTATCGCCTAATCGTTTGGAGCGTTCAAAGATTGCGATTGAAAATATGATTGATAAATTACAAGGCGATCGTTTAGGAATAGTTGTGTTTGCAGGTGAAGCTTATGTTCAATTACCAATCACAACAGATTATAGTTCTGCTAAATTATTTTTAGAAGGCATAAGTAATAAAATAGTTCCAGTGCAAGGAACCAACATCGCAGATGCGATTAATTTATCTGTTGAAAGTTTTGGAAAAGACGAAGGAAAAAACAAAGCTATTGTTATTATTACCGATGGAGAAAATAACGAAGAAGCAAAAGAAAGTGCTGTAGATGCTGCAGAAGAAGCCGCTAAGAAAAATATCGTAATTCATACCATTGGTGTAGGTTCCGAATCTGGAGTTCCTATTCCAAATATAATAGATGGTATTGTTAATGGTTACAAAAAAGATAATGAGGGTAATACTGTAGTTACAAAATTGGATGCAAAAATTTTACAAGATATTTCTTCGGCATCTAATGGTGTTTATGTTCAAGCAACCAGTTCGGACATTGGCTTAGATGCTATTTTAGGAAAAATTGCTGAACTAGATAAAAAACAATTAGAAAGTAAAATGTACACCGATTATGAAGATCAATTTCAATGGTTTTTAGGGGCTGCTTTATTGTTTTTAGTCATTGAATCATTAATATCAGAAAGAGTAAGTAAACTTTGGAAAAAATTGAATTTATTTAATAATGCAAAAGCATAGTATATACACATCTCTAGTAATCATTTTGCTTTCTTTTGCAGGAATTGCACAAGAAGAAAAAATGGCTTTACGTAAAGGAAACGATGCTTATCATGGTGGTAAACCTATGGAGGCATCTAATTATTACAAAAAATCATTAAAAGAAAAACAAACTTATTATAAAGCAAACTTCAATTTAGGCGATGCCTACTATAAAACTGCCAACCTTATTAAATCTGGCAAAATACCAACTCCTAATAAACGCATGACGGCAGACTCAGCTGCCAATTTAGTATACAACCAAGCAGCTGAACAATTTGAAGTGGTAGCAAAATCATTAGTAAATTCAGATACTGTTCAAAAAGCATGGCACAATTACGGTAATGCCAAGTTGATGCAAAAAAATTATGAGGACGCCATTTATGGTTATAAAAAAGCCTTGAAACTTAACTCAAAAGATGAAGATACTCGTTACAATTTAGCCTACGCTCAAAAAAAATTAGCCGAGCAACAAAAAAACCAAAAGAAAGACGATAAAAAAGACCAAAACAAAAAAGATCAAGAAAATAAAGATCAAGAGAAAAAAGAAAAAGAAGACATCAATAACAAAAACGATAAAGAAAAGCAAGAAGCTCAGCAACCACAAATGAGTAAAGAACAAGCTGAGAAAATGCTTAACGCTTTAAAAAATGATGAGAAAAAAATGCAGTCGTTAAGAAAGAAAAAAGGTGATCCTGCGAATAAAGTAAAAGTTGAAAAAGACTGGTAAACACTAGTGGTAAGTTATAAGCATTAAGTTATTAGATAAATAAATTAAAGAAAGTACTTTCCTCCTTTGAAGGAGGTGCCCACAAGGCGGAGGATGTAAATGACATCGAATATGAAAAACAAATTATACATATTCCTTATAGTAATTAGCTCTTGGGCTTGTGCTCAATCTCCATCCTTTGTTGCTCAGGTAAGCAAAAACAAAGTAGCCGTGGGCGAAGTATTCCAGGTAGCTTTTACCCTCAATGGTGCCGGAAGCAATTTAGCTTATCCAAATTTAAATGATTTTGATATATATTCAGGCCCCAATCAAAGCCAAAGTATGAGTATGGTTAATGGTAATATTTCTCAATCTACTACTATATCATTATTTATTGCAGCTAAAAAAGAAGGTAAATTCACTATTGGGCCAGCAACTGTTATGTCAGGTGGACAGAAATTAGAAACTAAACCTATTGTTATTGAATCCTCAAAAGCAAATGCTCAGCCAAATGCTAATGCTCAATCCAATCAACCTCAGCAAAATCAAAAACAAAATAAAAACCAATATGCGAGTGAAGTAAGCGGAGAAGATTTATTTGTAAGAACCTACTTAAGTAAAACCAAATGTTTTTTAGGAGAACAAATTACTTTAACACAAAAAGTATATTCGAGAGTTGATTTAAGAGGATTTCAAAATGTAAAATTTCCACCTTATAATGGTTTTTGGTCTCAACAAGAAAACACTAACCAACAAATAAACTTGCGACAAGAAAATGTAAACGGTGTTATGTATTATGTCGCCGACTATTGCACTGTATATTTATTTCCTCAAAGAACTGGAGCTATTACTATTGACCCCGTTGAACTTGATTGTATTGTAAGAAGACAAACTAAACGTCAGCCACGCAACATATTTGAACAATTTTTTGGAGCTGGTGGATACGAAGATGTTGCCATAAAAGTAAAAAGCAAACCTGTAAAAGTTGATGTGCAAGATTTACCAACGGAAAATAAACCTCTAGAATTTTCGGGAGCGGTGGGTGATTTTGGGTACAAAGCCGAGTTGGATAAATATCAAGTAAAAGCAAACGAAGCCATTAACTTAAAAATTACAATTAGTGGCAAAGGGAATATTAAACTATTAGAGCCTTTAAAACTAAATCTTCCAGAAAGTTTTGAAGCATACGATCCAAAAATTAATGAAAATGTAAAAACAAATGGTGGTGTATCTGGAAGCGTAACTTACAACTACTTAATCATCCCCAGAGAAAAAGGAGAATACACATTGAATAATTTAAACTTCAATTATTTTAATGCTGATAAAAAACAATATGTATCTCTTCCATCACCAGATATTAAATTAAATGTCTTGGAGGGTGATCCAGGCAGCGCACAAATTATCGCTCCTAACAAAAAAGGAGTTAAAGAAGGAGAGAATGACATTCGCTACATTAAAACCGGTGATTTGGGATTAAAAAAAGTGGATGAAGAATTTTTCTCATCTACCATGCATTATCTCTTACTATTATTCCCTACTCTATTATTTTTTGGTGGATTATTTTTTGTGAGACAGCATATTAAAGCAAACAGCAATATTATAGCTGTTAAGGAACGTAAGGCGGCAAAGTTGGCTAAAAAACAATTGGCAATTGCCGAAAAGCACATGACCTCTAATAACAAAGATTTGTTTTTTACAGAAGTGTTAAATGCCTTGAATAATTATATTGGAGATAAATTCGCTTTATCAATTGTTGATTTATCTAAAGAAAAAATATCAGACATGTTGTTGTCACGACACGTATCTGATACTACAACTAAAAATGTAATTGACACATTAAATACTTGCGAGTACGCTAAATATGCACCCAGTGCAGTTACTGGTGACTTGAAACAAGTATATCAAGATACGATTGAATTAATTTCACAAATTGAAGAACAAATCAAAAAGTAATCGGAAAATGAAATCAATACAACTCATATTATTTTCTCTTTTATTGATACTAACATCTTCTTCAATATTTGCGAATAATGATTTACAACTAAAAGCAGAAAAAGCATACAGCAACAAAGATTACAAACAAGCTATAGCTCTTTACGAATCAATCTTAAAAGAAGGTACTACCTCTTATAAATTACATTACAATTTAGGAAATGCTTACTATAAAAATAATGAATTAGGTAAAGCTATTTTTAATTATGAGTTGGCTAATAAATTACAACCTAACAATAAGGATGTGAAAATGAATTTAAAAATTGCCAACGAAAAGACCATCGACAAAATAGAAAGCAAAGAAAACTTTTTCATCATTGCCATTAAATCTGGGCTAGTAAATGCTCTTTCAACTAATGGATGGGCATGGTTTAGTATTTTTAGTTTAATAGGATGTTTATCTTTTGCTTTTATGTTTTTTGTAAGCAATCAACTTTTATTAAAACGATTTGGCTTTTTTTTCAGTGGAATATCATTAATAGTATTTATTGCCACTATGGTTTTAGGTTTTTCGGCACTGGACGATAAGCAAGAACTAAACTTTGCGATTGTCACAAACAGAGAATCTAAAATTCGTGAAGAACCAAACGTGACATCAAAATCAAAGTTTAGTTTACACGAAGGCACCAAAGTAAGTGTTTTAGAATCTAATCCAGAATGGACCAACATTAAACTTGAAAACGGAAACGAAGGCTGGATTAAAACAACCGAAGTCGGTCTGTTTTAATCGTATTACCTTACAACTACTTTTTGGCTATACAATTTATTGTTTGACGAAGCAACAATTGTGTATGTACCATAATCTAATTTAACATCAGAATCAGTGGGAATAACAACATTGTTGTCAGAATCAATAATTACTTTTGAATAACTTTCAAAACCTTTATCATTTCTTAAAACAACAAGTACTTCGTTATT
>Ga0315900_10001644_pt1 | contig 35515 bp, 24 predicted proteins | sample LakEriMetagenome_FD_203521 | JGI IMG/M metagenome (GOLD analysis project Ga0315900, IMG submission 203521) | Freshwater fungal communities from buoy surface, Lake Erie, Ohio, United States - Buoy 12 MA114 | ecosystem: Environmental > Aquatic > Freshwater > Lake > Lake biofilm | place: USA: Lake...
ATCATCGGATGGACCATCGAGTTGGACATGAGCGAATCGCTTGTGATCGAAACGCTAACAAAAGCAATCTCTGCCAGGCAGCCGGGGCCGCATTTAATTCATCATTCAGATCGAGGAGGACAATATGTATCAACCAAGTATCGCTCCATACTGACTCGAGCCAAGATGCGCTAAAGTATGAGTCGAGCTGGCGACTGCTACGACAACGCATTCATGGAGTCCTGTTTTGGAACGATCAAGACAGAATTGGAAATGACCAGCTACGGTACGATTGAAGACGCATGGCGTGAACTGGAAGAATACATCAACTCTTACAACGCAATTCGCCGACATTCATCGATAGACTATCAATCACCAACTAGCTTCGAACTTGCCCTCAAAAATTAGACACAACCGTGTCCGTGGAACCTGGCCACCTCACTTGATATGCGATAATTCTTTCGCCCTAAATCCAGTTGCTACAGCAGTTCGGTAGAGTAAGCATCTTTCCTGCCCTGATAGCCCGCGAAGTGTTGTACCGTTTCCTGTAGCCCGCATAAGCCAAGGCCACTCCGCCTCCAGAATTCTCCTTTTCAATCGACGGTCAGACTGTGGTGAGGGCTTCTTAACGATCTTTAGGGGATCTACCTGAAGTCTATTGGTTTTGACGCACCAATTCGAGAACTGTTTTATGGCAGTCAGTTTCTGCTGTATGGTCCTCGCAGATTTCCCTTGGTTTTTTTCTTCGATCGCAAAGCTGTCTACCTTTTCAGCAGTTAGTTCCGACAATGTCTTAACATTCGAATTATTGATGATCGCATCGATATGCCGTTCCGTCTTCATGATATGAGTCTTGCTACGGGCCTGAGTCTGAAGAGAGTTGATCATGGCTTTTACGTGCTCGGTAATTGGGCGTCGAAGCTCCTTTGATGCAGATAATTGCGTTGGATCGACATCGCCCCATACCCCTACATAGGGGCGGTGAGATTTCGGGCGGCTTCGGATTTTGAAATATCAGCTTTGTGGCTATCTTTGGCTTGCAAGGCTTTCTGGGAAAGATGATTTGGAATTTTGGCAAAGATGCTTTTCGGTAATCGCTACTACCGGCAAGGGCTCATTTCGACTTTAAGTGGGCAGGTGAAAGTTTAGTCTGGTTTAGCGGATCAAAAAACGATGTGCATATTATCGTCGATAGAAGCAGGAAGTGCAGACGATGGATACGACTTAAAGCAACCTATTTCGGCTGAGTGTCGGTATGAAAATAACTCCCTGCCGAGCGATTGGCATAGCGTGGCTAGGAAAGTATTGGTGTGTAATCTAGCAAACTCTGTGGCGGCTAGATTTAGGGTATTCAAGCTTTCTATTCACCCCCTAAGGCTGCTTCTGATTCTGGTGGTTCTGACAAGTTCAGTGAAAGTAGAAGCAGACGAAACGATATCCTTTGAGACTGCTGATGGGCGTTTGCCAGAATATCGTCGCTGTTGACACAGTTTAAAGAAGAGTTAATTGCTTACTGTCGCAAGAGAATAAGTGATCCTGAAACGGAAAATTCAGATATCGAATTATAGAAGGCGGCTGAAGCACTTCTCCCATCCAATCCTTCCAACTCAGTCACCCACAAATTCTGCTGACGAGGCAAAACAGATTTGATATGTCACTAAGTATCCGATGCAAATGCGGCCGAACTCTGTCAGTGAAGGAAGAGAAAAGGGGTAAGAAGTGCAAGTGCCCCGGGTGTGGCTCGCATTTTATAGTTCCACCAGGACCGAAAACGCCGAAGTCTTCAGATTCTACGACTTCTTCCGACTCGCTGATCCTCATAAGTTGTAAGTGCGGCAAGCAGCTTTCCGCAAAAAAAGAAACGGCCGGAAAGAAGTCTAGGTGTCCAAATTGTGGTTCTTATTTTTCTATTCCCAGCAAACCAAACTCGCTTACAGATGCTGAGAGCAAATTAGGCGAGAGTCGATTTCCCGATACCTTTCTTAAATCACCCTCTAGTACCCATTGGAGTAAAAGTGAATCAACAGATACAGGCGAGAGCGACAAGGATGTACTTTGCCCGAAATGCGACCGATCATTACGAATCCCGTTCAAGGCTTTTGGCAAGAATATAAAATGCCCATGTGGACAAATACTTTCCACGAAAAGCCTCTTGTCGGACAACAATTCGGGAAATCTCGAGCCCCAGTTATCGCAGCAATCACCGCAATTCAATCATGGAAAGTCACTCGTCGACAATCGATTCCCGCCACCAATAAAGAAAGTAAGCGGGGTTGTCAAAAAAACATTTTTCAACAATTCACTCGTTTTATTTGATTGTCCCTATTGCTCAATATCGCTTGACATTGAGCATCAAAATGCGAGCAAGCCTACTACCTGCCCAAACTGTGGAAATTCTTTGCTAGTGCAAGTGAACAATCTTGAATCGATAAATGAATCCAAGTCGATTCCCAAGAAATCAATCGTACTGCGGATTATTATGATGCCTCTTTATTTAGTTATTTTTATATTAGGGGTCGCATTTCTCGTATTTGCCTTCTTTGCTTTTATTGCTCTGGCTCCTGCTCTACTGCCATTAATTATTGCCTATCATGTTCTAAAAGGAAATATTCGCGCTACGGTTCCTGTTGATTTGAATAATGATGGAGATGCGGATTTTTTTATTCACTCAAGGTAACTATTTGGCTGCTCGTGGAGTTAGTGGCTAGAGCGTGTTTCAAACCATAAAACCTGATCTTTTGTTAGGTTCTTCCGACAATTTAGTGGCTAGAGCCTGTTTCAAAACCCTGAAATGCTCATCTTTTGTTAATTGTTGCGTTAGGGTACACCTGACATCGAAAGGAGACTAACGATGTCAGGACGACGCGAAGTTTTACTTACCGATGCGCAATGGGAAAAGGTCAAGCGTTTTATTCCGAAAGTCGAGCATCCCAAGGGTGGTCGACCGAGAGCCGATGATCGAAGCTGCTTTGAGGGCATTCTATGGGTTCTCAAAAGCGGCGCTCGCTGGAAAGATTTCCCAGAGAGATTTCCTTCACCCAGCACATGCTGGAGAAGATTGGTGGAGTGGGATGACGCGGGAGTGTTCCTTGAAATGTGGCATGCGTTTATTGATGAACTAAGCGAACAAGGACGAATAAGCTGGGATGAACTTTTCATCGACGGGAGCTTTGCTCCCGCAAAAAAAGGGGTGAAGACGTCGGAAAAACCAAGGGTGGAAAGGATACAAAGTGGATGGTGGTGGCTGAGGATACGGGAATACCTTTGGCATGCTCCTCGCGCTCAGTCCTTCACACAGGCCAGGCTGATGTTACTTTTCTGACTTCTCTAATTACGAGTATACTCCGGCCACTTGATATGGTGACGTCGTACAATCCGGACCCCATCACACCGGCTCACTGCCGCAATTTCGGCTACAAACTCATCAAGAGGTTTACCAGTTACCCTTGCACGTATACCTGTTGTAAGCTCATAATTTTTCATATTGGCTGACTGAATATCATTCCAGGATTTTTGAGGAACTACTCTGTTCCGACATCAGAGAAAGTTGCCTGTCTTTAAAGCGAGCAAGTGTTTAGCAGGCATTGCTCCTGTTGATTCAATTGAGGCAGTAAGTGAATACAATTGACCCCAAGAAATTGGCAGAGGAAGCATATAGCACTCTGTTAGCGGCTATTAGTAGCCAAGAAGTGCAGTATGCATTAAGCGAAACTGCCGATGGCCGCGATCGACTTACGATGGCTCAGGCAATCCTCGCGTCCGCGCAACAAGAACTCACTTCCCATCCGAGTATTTCAGTCGCATTACTTGGCCCGAGCCGACATGGTAAGAGCACACTTTTAAATGCGATGGCATCCACCAGTGTTTTGCCAACGTCAGATGTGCGTCCCTGCACAGCCGCGATTATTAATCTGGAACGAGCTGGCAACTGGGGATTTGAGATTACGTTTGTCAATCAAGAAAGCTTGATGAGAGATTGGAAGGCAGCGGTCGATGATGCCGCTGATTACTTAAATCGCAATAGTAGCGGTCGGCAGCGGGACGAAGAGGCAGACGATCCACGATATATCCAACAAACACTCAGTCGGTTTGTCGACCTACTTAGGGTCAATTCTGAGTTACCTCCTAGGCAGCTTTTAAGTGCGGTTCAAACAGGTGTGATACCAGGGGACATCGCTAAGCTGCTGGGGCAAACGATCGCAAAGGATGTAGAAAGCCTTGATAAGCTACAGAAAACTCTGGCGAAGTACTTATCAACCGAGGATGTCCTCTGGACGATTGTCGATTCATGTACGATTAAAGGGCCGTATCCTGATTGGCATAACGCACTGAAATTGGTGGACGTTCCTGGAACCAATGACACCAACACAGAACGGGCTCGCATAACAAATAGCATGCAGGAAAATGCGAAGGCCGTGGCGATCGTTACTAGCGACAGCAACTTGGGAATTGATATTCAATCCTGGCTGAGAGACTCCAGCGTTTTCGCGAACTTCCTAGAAGCCAGAGACGGTAGTTATCAGCGACTTGTTGTTATCCGAAGCAAATTCGATTCGTATATTCCCGAAGTAGAAGAATCGGACGACGAGGAAGCAGAGAGGCAGGCGATACGTGCCGAAATCGAACGTCACAAGAGAGAGCAAACGGCTTCTTTTCATAAGATGCTAAAGGATATTGCTTCTCCTCTGCTTCCCGGCGGAGAGAGCGAACATGAGCAGAGCATCCTCAAATCGAGACTGTCTCGAATCGAGTCGATACCGGTATTCTTTGTATCAGCGATTGCTCACGAGGTTTTCTCAGGCAGATTTAGTGCTGGCAAAAAGCAAAAACGAAATCTCCAGGACTTGTTTGGCAATTCGATTGATGCAACAGGAATTCCTTCGCTGCGAGAGTACTTTAATCAGTTAAGTGACGAATTCGCAGGAAAGAGTCTCTACGGGGATATTGCAGCAAACTGCAAGGAGGAACTTGGCCGGTTGGCCAATTACTTTCAAAGGCAAAGGCAATTAGTACAAGCTGAAGCAAAGGGTGCAGGAACACAGATCAGCTCCCTCGTAAGCAACGCCAAGGGTAGCGTGATTCCGTGGTTCAAGGATGAGGTACAAAGACAAACCGTTGAATTTAGAAATTCAACCAAAGAAGCCGGTGATAGTCTTCGGCGTCGGCTACAAAGCATTGCAACAAACAGCGAACGAAGATTTCAAGATAAATACGACAAGTGGGACAATCTTGCCTGGAATACTCTTCGGGCTCTTGGCCGTAAAGGAGGTATTCATAGAACCACGAATGGGAGATACCTCGATATTAACCAGGATGTCTGTTCGGTCCTTGTAGATGAATTGATAATTGGATGGTCTGCCTATCGAGACGAAATCGTTCAGACTCGACTGACTGCGATGTCCGAGCGAGTAGTTCAAGAACTATGTACTAGACTTTCGATTCTTTCGGAGAACATCGCTGACGAAGATGTGAAGCTGGCAATTGAGCAGGTCATTAGTCATCTTAATTCCCTAACCTCAGAGCAACGTGAGATACTGCTACGGCAGATCGAGAGTCTTGTTAAGGAACTAGAGTCAATAAGACAACCCGCGATGGAAATCATAACTCGTCACCTAGAGGAGATTTATGACGGCCTTGCATCGGAGAGAGGGGCTGGTTGTCAGCAGCGGATGAGAGATCGGCTGATTCATGGTGTCCAAAATAAGCTACCGGTCATTCGCGAGAGAATAACTGAAATGATTGACGAGATTCTCGACAAGCTCCTTGTTAGCTGTGCCTCGGCAATGGAGGAATTCGGAAAGCAAGCTACACGTCGACTGACCGACAGTCTAGAGGAGGTTAAAGTCTCTCTGGAAGACAGTAGAAAACAAACTGCAACTCTGAGACTCGAAAAACTGGATCGTGCAGTCGGTGCTTTACCTGCGCCAAGGTGATCTAATAGGCATTCACTCATCCACTACGGACTCGATATCGCTAGCTATGTCAAATGACAGTCACTCTCGTCCGTTTTTTCATCATGCGATTTCACAGTTGAGCACCGAGTATAGCAACGCGACGACTGAGGAAATTCGAAAATTAGTTATCCGAGAATTGGAACAACGACAGTCGCAATCTGCTCGCAATCTGTTATCTGATATACGAGGCGGACGGATTCCAAAAGGAAGTGTAGAGCCGATCAAACAGAATGAAGGGCGGAATGAATCCACGAATGATTTCACAAGACGCAAGGTTGAACCAGAAGCTGCGACTGCAACCTACAATGGAAGCTTAAGGCTTACAAAGGAGCAGCTACATGCCGTTGATCTTTTCAAGACGGGTTCAAGTCTTCGGATCAATGCATTTGCTGGAACAGGCAAAACCACGACCTTGCAGGCGATGGCACAAACTCGCGGTGAGCCTGGAGTTTACCTCGCGTTTAATCGCGCGATTGCGGATGACGCGCGACAGAAGTTTCCTCGCAATGTGAAGTGTCAGACCGTACATAGCCTAGCGTATGCTTTTGCGCGAGGGCAATTGAAACGGGAGGATAAGCTTTCGGATAGTGTTAACACCAATCTGATTTTAAGGACGCTTTCGATCAAGCCGTTCTTTTGTAACGATCTTCAGATTACACAGAATCAAATTGCAGGATGTATAGCTACGACCCTACGGCAATTCTTTTATAGCGCAGATTATGATCTCTCGACTAAGCACTTTCGACCTACGGGCTTCCTACTTTTTATTCGAAAAGAGGAACTACAAGAACTTTCCCATCTGATTGTTGAAGGTGCGAAGACGCTGTGGTATCGAATGATCAAGCCCGAAGATCCTCTGCCACTGGGTCATGACGGCTACCTCAAGTACTGGGCTCTTTGTCGACCGGAAATTCCTGCGAAGTTTATTTTACTAGATGAGGCCCAGGACACCAATCCAGTGGTCCTAGAGGTTCTTCGACAGCAACGCTGTCAGGTTGTTTTTGTTGGTGATAGATATCAGCAGATTTACGAATGGCGAGGTGCAGTCAATGCTATGGAGTATGCCAATGCCAATCATGACGCCTATTTAACGGAGTCATTTCGATTTGGTCCCGAAATCGCGCGCACAGCAAATAAGATACTGCACCGCCTACAAGAAACTCGTTCGATCGTGGGTGTGGGAGGCAAGTCTCTGCGGTCTAAAACTTCCAGAGCTATAATCTCCCGCACAAATGCAGCACTCGTTGATGCGCTTATCGAGCAGTTGAATGCTGGGGAGAAGCCCTACCTGGAAGGAGGTGCTTCGGAGCTTAAGCGACTACTACTGGCAATACAGCAGATTATTTTCGGCAGACCTTCCGACTTACCAGAGCTTTTTGGTTTCAGGGATTGGAAATCTTTTGTGAGCTTCGCCAACAGTGATCAAGGACTTGAGTACCGTACCATTGTCCGGTTAATTGGAAGATATACGATAGACAAACTACTAGATGCAGTGGATCAGTCAGAGGAGACAGAAGAGAGTGCCACTATCACGCTTTCGACGACGCATCGAGCTAAAGGAAGGGAGTGGGATGACGTGTATCTTGCAGACGATTTTAAGCGTCCCGAAAAAGACATGTCTGGATCGGAAATATTGAATCTTCAAGAAGAGTTAAGGATCGCTTATGTAGCTGTGACTCGGGCACGAAGAAATCTCCGAATTCCTGATAGTATGGCAAGTTGGCTATAAGGCCGAGCTGCTGAAGGACGGTAAATGGGAATGGATGAGCAATGGTCGGTGGCAGCGAAAGGTAGTGTAAGCTGCATGAGAGTAAACTCTCTTATTCAGGGTGGCAGTTTACCAATCTATTATTGGTCTAGCAGGTTTGTGGATTTCAAACCATTGATTTGTTTAGATATCAATTCCCTGCAATTTTTCTAGTCTAGGCCTCGCTGGAAGCTTAGAGAGCACATCCAATTGCAGCAAAAAGGTTAATGTTTGCTCACAAAGCTATTGCTTGCATCCATCTTAAGGCATGAAACGTGTGTGGCTGCACGATTAATTTGCCAATCAAAACGCCTCCTTTACTTTCGCCCCATCCCCTCACCTTGAAGGGGTGGAAGTGCTCGGCGTTCTCACAGCAAATAAATTTTTACTTCAAGCTTGGCATCAATCGTCGATTTGAATCGCTTACGTGAAGTTGTGGTCGTTTGCGAACACTATGGCTTAGGTTAGCTGAAAAAGTACTTGGGGTTTTGAAAGAAGGCTAAGGTACCAAAATGCCTAAAGAATATGGTGGTAGTTTGGGGGACAAGAGTCGATCCCTGGAGGTGAGAGGCAAGGCTCAGACGACACGACCGAGCGAAGTTTGGGGGATGCATAAAGCGATAGTCACGCTTCAGTAATAAGGTAACCGTCGGAAATCGCTGTATTCGCAATTGCTTCTTAAATAGTTACGACATCCGTGCTGGAAAGAGACTAATTCCGTGGGAGAAAGTAAATGCTTATAGCAGACTGGGGCATTAATCGATTGGAATTCGACAGGGGGCACAAGCTTAGCATAAAGGTATAGCGGTCTTGCAGCGGCGTAGGTGCCACAAATCTCAGACTTTGGTGTGATTGCTATCCGATTTCCACCGTGTTGTGGGGAATTCGGCGACAGCCATTTTTCTGAGATCGCCAGGGAGTGTGACATCTTTTATCGTGCGTTGGAAAAAAATCTGCTGGGATTAAGAGCTTTCTAGGGACAGATTGACCGGATTCTTCATTTCTGCGTGGCAAGGACCGATGGTGCGGGAGAGTGACAGCTACCTCGATTGGAACCGACAGCACTCTAAATTCCTGAATTGCTGTACTCGCCCAGAGTATGATCGTTGCGACAAGCCGCATCTAAAATGAGCAATAAGAGTTTGCCAGCTCTGAGCCCAAATGATTCCCATTGATATTGGATTGGGAAGGTACAGGTAACCCAACTGATCAGGATTGTTGAATGGGAATTGGCTTTAACAGTAACAGTGATCCTGTTCACCTATTATGCGCAACCGTCTAAAATTATTATCGACAATAGCTTTCTATTCAGTTTGGCAATTGTAGAGCCATCTGGCAATCGATCGTTTAATTCAAGGTGAAACAGTTCCATTAGATTCAATTCATTGTTCTCTTATGATCGGAGTCATTTCGACCTCTAGCATCATATCGCTTTTGCGATATTGCATTGTCAATGATACACCTTTTCTTCCAACAGAAGTCCACAACAAAAATTGGCTAATTAGACTAGTCTGGCATGGCACGCACACAATCGAAAGGTAGCTTTGTTTCCGGCCTTTTCCGAGGGTTCAAGGTGGTTCTTTGAAGCGAGGCTATAGTCGGCTTTCTCAGCTAGATGCCGGAGAGATGCTCTAGCTGAAGGTGTTACAAGCGATTACGGAGTCGTAGCGAACTTCGATTTACTCCCAGGAAAGTCCGGTTGTGTATCGCGGACAGATGCAGGCCAATCACTCGTAGTCGAAGCCAAAATCTACAGTCCATTTTCGCCTGGCACACAGAATGTTCCTTAATATGACCAGTCGGCAAGAACTGTGGCGTGTTTTGCGGATTTGCTAGGAGTGGCTTGCCGTGATCCGCAGAAGATATTGAAAAATGCATCCATAGTAATTGTGCCCGAAGTGCAAATAAACCAAAATGAGATGGAACCACTGACTAAAGACTCGATCAATCGTAAGGTAAGGCTTCGAGTTGATGGTAATGATGGCGAGCGAGATAAGTGGCATCAGGCTTGCTTTTTGCTATTGCTGGATAAGATTGATTTTGTCCTTTTCAAGCTTGGAATCCACGACTGAGCTCATGCGGAGTATTGAATTCCTTTCGCACGACAAAATAAAAGATATCTATGCTCGCTGTCTAAAGTTTAATGCGGCAGCTGCCGTTAGACGTAATTAAAATTTTGGTAGATTCGCAGTGCGTTCTGACAAACGAGATGTGGACTCGAGATGCCGAACAACTCATCTGATACCGATAACTTACTCAGCCAGCAAGACTGGCTGTCGTGCGCTGCTGTTGGATTGGCACAAATCGATGTTGCGGTTCAGGGGCAGATTGATTGCCTCGCGGAAACATTACAGGCTGCGAAACTTGCAAGATCCACTTGTTCTGCCTACAGCGATTTACATGCTTTAGGCATGGACGTCCGGAAGTTGAGGCAGAGGTTCAAAAGTCAGTCTGTAAGGATCGGCGTAATTGGAGAGTTTTCGACAGGAAAAAGCACGCTTGTTAATGCGCTGTTGGGCGTCTCCATTCTCGAATCGGACGTTGTACAGGGAACCACTGCGTTTCCGATTCGGATTGGTTACGCCCAAAAGCTGTCGGGGAGTTTGGATTTATTTGACGGCAAGAAGATAGATTTTCACCCCAAAGGCTTGGCAGACTGCGGAGGCGACCTTGACCGTGCCATTGCCAAGGTGGATTCAGTCGATGCTATATCCCATGCTACTTTCGCTTTGCCAATTCCATCACTTCAAGGCATTGAACTAATTGACACTCCAGGCCTCGATAGCAGCTCGGAATTACACTTTGCAAAGACGATGCACGCCGTGTCGAGCTTTTGTGACGCGTTTGTAGTCGCCACATCGGCTGTGAGGCCCGTGACCGAAAACTTAGTTGCATTCTTGATGCAGTATCTTAATACAAAGTTGTCGCGGTGTATATTTGTCGTCACACAAATCGATCTTCTCAAAAGCCATAGGGAAATCGAGCTGGTTGTGGAAAACGTCTCTTCGAGACTGGCGAGTGCATTGACGTTACGTGATGCACCGGTTGTTGTTGGTTGTTCAGCAGAGTCAGTTTTGTACGATGTTGACACTGGTCGGAGAAGATCTCGCACATCCAGGCCTTCCCGAGAGCAGTTGCGGACGGATTTCATCAACTTGCGGCGACAGTTGACTGAGCATGCAAAAGTGAACCACTTTGCAATTCTTAAAGAGAGCACAGAAGAACTTGTCCGATCTTTTGTGTCACTTCTCGATCCGATGATAGATGCACCATTGGGTGTGATCGGGTACCACGACGAATTAGACGGGTGTGCAAAGGTCGGAACGATTCGCAAAAAGGGAATGACGCTTCACAAAAGGCTATCGGAAAGAGCAGCAAATGATACGGCTAAGTGTAGGCTCGGCTGTCTAGCTGAGATCAAGCGTTCTTTCGATTTCCTGAAGGATAGGTTGAGGGCGGAGCTTGCGAAACCCAACTCGATGGATGACATAGCCGCTTGGGCCAAGCGAAGTCCACCTCAAGAAATCGGTCGCTGTGCTACTGCCTCATCTGGCTTGGTGCGTTCGGCGATTCATCAGCTGATGCAGGATTTTGGCGAACTAGACAAGCAATTCGTAGTGGAACTTAACCGGCAATTTTATTCCTTTAACATTTCCGTTTCCGATTCGCCTATGGACGTTCAGGTCGACTGCAATCAGATAGCGACAAGAACAACTCAGAGTCTAACATCGGTAAGTTCAACGAATGAATGGTCTGGATCTGAGGTTACCGGCGCAGCTGCAGGAGCGGGCGTAGGATTTATGGTTTTCGGACCAATTGGAGCGGTCGTTGGTGGCATGATAGGACGTGGAGTTGGAGGGTTGTTTGACAAACGTGCTGAAGTGCTCAAAGCCGAGGTCGAGGGCAAGATGATGCAATCAATTGAGCAGGCGAGCCAGTTGATTTGCGATCAGTGCAAAGACAGTATACAAAGCGTCTTTGAATACTGGCAGAAACACCAGATTGGCTGTTTCGAGCAAGCCCTCAAGACTTATGGCGAAATGCTTGATCGACTCAAAGCCGCACGTCCTGACACCGTAAAGCTGGAGAGTGCTGCTTGTCGCTATCTTACGAATACGCTGGAGATTGCTCAGAGGTTATCTTTTGAATTGGACTGACTAGAGGAGTTAATGAATGTTTGAGTTCTTTGAGAGTCTGCAATCGTGTAGCATCGACGAGCCATCACTGAGCGACAGTTCGCAGAATACTCAGCCAGAGATGCTTTCCGATGTGGCCGCGTCGGACGATTGTCGCGACGCTTCGATTCTTGAGTGGTTCCGAGGCTTTTTCGAGCCAGAAGAATTACTTCGAAAGAATGACTTCACCAACAATGGCGAGTTCGACTTGCGATATAACTGCATTGTCGAAGGGGATGTCCAGACAGATTTGCAGTATGTCGACCTACAAACGCATGGTAGTTGTTCGTTGATGGCGCAGGAACAGTTCGTAGAACGCTATCTCGGTAAGGATGTCGCCGAGTCAGAACTGGAAGAGTTTGCAAAAAGCCTCGGAGTGTATACACCAGACAACGGTACAAACTTTGCCGGACAGGATGTAATCTTGGACGCTTTTGGGATTCCGCATCAAAGATATCTCGACGCGAACATAGAAACCCTTGATAAAGCCGTTGCTTCAAACCAGGATGCTATCCTTAACGTCGACGCCCGAGAATTCTATCAAGACTCAACCATGCCGCCAGGCACTGGCCATGCCGTTGCCGTTGTAGGTCGCGGCGTCGATCCTGCGACGGGGGCTACAAGCGGTTTCTATTTCACGGACAGTAACTTTCCGAAGACTGCTAGGTTCGTGTCAATCGATCAACTCAATACATGCTGGACACATCAAATGATTACGGTCCCAGCAACATCCTCTCCAGTAACGGCTTAATAAATGCCTACTACGCAATACATTGCAGATACAATTCACAGAGTTCGTCCGTTGTCGGACATCGTTCCACTGGGATGCGCCCGCTCGGTACCATTACCCGGCGTCTTAAGTGGTCGACCGATACTAGGTTTTCTTTTGTATCCCATGCGCGGTGGACCAGGCGAACGCAAAGCTGTTTTGCCTCCGAAACTTCGTGTAGTCTTCGATAAAGAAAGCGGAAATCTGCGTTCCGTTGAGTTCTTTCCTTGGTTTAGCGAGTCGACTGTTTCCCAGAACGAATCTATTGGATGGTACCCAAGCGAGAAGGCATTGCAACTTACCTTTCAGGCGATGAATCGAAAATACGAGTCGCTCGACGCAATTACCGACAGGCTTCTCGATCGTTTCAAGGGGTCAAAGCTTGTCGAGTCTCAGGCCTTTGCTGAGTGGCATGAGCTTTTTATGGAACTCATCGAAGAAGGGCTCTTGCCCTTTTGCGGGATTCCTGGCTTTCCTCTTTCCGCGGAGGTCATTGATCCAACGTTGAAAAGGTCACAAGTTGACACAATGACAGCATCGAGCAGTATTGCGACCTCTGCCTTGATGTCGACACGAGAACCAACTGAAGCGGACTTGATTTCAATTTTAGAGGTCGCAGACGAAGTTCGGAATTTGATTCACGCTAACGACCTCCCTCCGAGCTTGTCGGCTGAGTGGATTCAGATCTCGAATTCCCTCAAGAAGCAGGGGTTTTCAATAGCAGTCGTGGGAGAGTTTTCGCGAGGTAAAAGCACTCTTATCAATGCGCTAATCAGTGAATCGCTGTTGCCAGTTGGCGATTTGCCGACAACAGCACACCTTACTCGACTTGTGTATGGTCCAAAGTATAACGCAATTAGTATTACGGCCCATGGCGATCGCCTTCTACTCGAAATTCGACGGGATGACCAGCCAGGACTTGTGATTCCCGAGTCGCTTGCGCTTGATGCCGTCATCCAAGTTTCAGTGCCGAGCGATTGGCTGAGCGATGCTGATGTCCAGCTCTATGACACACCGGGACTAGGAGACTTGGTCGACAAGAATACGAACATAGTGAACGAGGCGATCGCAACTTGTGATGCTACCATCATTGCTGTGTCGGCGTTGTCTCCGTTGAGCTTAACTGAGCAGGATTTTGTCAAGAGTCATGTTTTTCATAAACACGTCCCAAAGATTGCGGTTGTCGTAACTCGTCTTGACCAGATAGCGGTTGCAGAGCGAAAACAAGTAATTGAGTACATTGTTGATAAAACGCTTGCGTGGGCGCCGCAGATCGAGGTTTGGATAGCGGGCGAGGTGTCAGTCGAATGTAGCCGTGTTAGGGCAATTGGCTGTGGTTCAATCCGGCAGCGAATTACGCAGTGGGCTAGAGAGCCAAACCGAATTGCGGACAAGATCCTTAGGGCTGGTCGACAGCTCCGAGACCTCGTGAGTCTGGTTCAGGGGGGCCTGGATACTCAGAGGACAACTCATCTTGAAGGAGCACTCGCTAATTCTCGTGCCATTGAAGCTGCCGTCCGAGGGATTAAGGCAAAGCAGCTTGATTGGGATAACGTCTCTATCGCAGCCGACAAGCTTTCAATGGCTACCACCATTGCCATTGACGAATTCCTCAGGCTTGGGGTGAGTGATCTCAAGCAGCGACTAACCATTGACCTCGAACGCGCTCCAAGGCCACACGAGTGGTGGTCGAACGAACTTCCCTACCGCATCAACACCGAGCTGCGGAGTCTTACGTCGAAACTCAACCAACTTGTCAATCAGCGGCTTAGTAAAGATTTTGATTGGTTGAATTCACAACTGAAGGAACATTTTGCAGAAGTCTTGAAAGTAGTGCGTGAGGACGCGGTGCTGAAGTTGGAACCGCCGCAGATCCAGTCATTCTCTCCGGCAGATTTGACCACACTACAAACCCGTGGCCGCATCATCAGTGGCTTAGTGGCTGCCGGAGGCTTCGTGCTTCTTGGGCCGTTTGGGGGAGCAGCGTCTTTATTGGGTGGCCTTTTGACCGATCGGATCTTTCAAGCGAGAGTTTCAGAGCAGAGGCAACAGCTTAAGGCACATTTGGAGACGGGCTTAGAACGAATGGAGTTAATGGCAGTACAAACTTCGAAAGACTGGTGTCGTAAAGCGTATCAGACGATTGTTGAGTATCTCGAAAATCAATCCAAGATATGGGTGGATATGCATACTGCAGCAATTCAAACTCCGGTCGTGCAACCAGTTGAACTCGACAGAGGACTTGAGAAAGCACGACAGCTATCTAAACGGCTTACCAAAATTGTAGGTGAAGAATAGATGAATGCCATCGATCCATTGTTCATAGCGTATCATCAGAAACGAACTCGCCTGCGCGAAGTCGTTCAGTCTGCACGAAATTTATTCCAATCTCTCGAGATGCGTGTTTCGGTTGATGCAACAGAAAGATTAGCGTCGCGACTAGATGCGGAGAGTTTGAAAGTCCTCGTTGTCGGCCAGTTTAAGCAAGGCAAAAGCACACTCATCAATGCAATGCTTGGTGAAGAGGTGTTGCCTGCTTTTGCGGTGCCTTGTACCGCGGTAATCAACGAGATCAAGTATGGCGATACGTGCAAGGCTCTTGTGCATTTTCGAAATCCTCTTCCAGAAAGATTGCCCACTACGCTTTCGGAAGTTGCGTTGAAGCATATTCGAAAGCACGCGCCGAATGTCCCACCGATTGAGATTGGCGTTCAAGAACTTCAAGATTACGTTGTCATTCCTGATCCGGCGAAGGATCACAGTGACTCAGTCGCCGAGAGTCCTTTCAGCTTGGTGGAGATCTATTGGCCAATTGATCTATGCCGTAATGGCGTAGAGATCATTGACTCTCCTGGCTTGAACGAACACGGGACAAGAACTCGTGTGACCACTGACTATCTGACTAAAGTTGATGCCATAGTATTTGTCCTGTCATGTCTTCAGTTGGCTGGCCAGAAGGAGATAGAGTTCGTCGAAGATAACTTGCGAGCAGCTGGGCATGAAGAAATCATCTTCGCCTGCAACAGAATCGATCAAGTTCGAGCCAGAGAGCGGGAGAAATTAATAGCCTATGGTCGGTCACGTCTAGAGCCGCTTACTAACCTCCGCGGGGAAGGCGTTTTTTTCGTCTCTGCAGCAGACGGTTTGGAGGGCAGAGTCGAAAAAGACCCTGAGTTGCTGAGAGAAAGCGGTTTGTTGGAGCTCGAGGGAAGACTTGCCAGATTTCTTGTCGATTCCCGGGGGCGACTCAAGCTTCTTCAGCCTGCACGTCAATTATTGATCGAAGTGAATAGAGCAATTGCAGAGACTATTCCTTCTCAGATCGATATGTTGAGCGTTTCTGTAGATGATTTGCGAAAGCGATACGATTCAATTCAGCCTCATGTAAATGAAACTACGAAGCGCTGCGAGAATGTCCTAAGTCGAGTCAAGAACGGCCGAGAGCGATTGAGAGAAGATGTACTTTCAAAGGTCGAACTGTTCATGCGACAGGTTGCAGATAACGTTACTTCGTGGGCTGAACTCTACGAATTGCGGTCTGAGTTTAAGGTCGTTACATTCGAAAGCAGCGATAAACAGGCGAAAACTATTGCGAACGAAGTTGCGGAATACTTGAACGAACGAGTTTCAAGAGAGTACACCAGCTGGTCGAAAACTGAACTTCTCCCACTGATAGAACGCAAGGTCAAAGAGATTACCGCTTCGGTGGAGTCAAGCTTAGACGAGATTGTCGCAGATATTGATCTCATTAAGCGGTTGCTAAATCCCAATATCTCCGTAGATCACAAAGGACCGAGTGGCGTGGAGAGGTTACTCGCAGGTGGACTTGGATTCGTTATTGGGGGGGCGGGCTCAGGATACGTTGGGGCCACAATGGGAACCATGGAAATGCTGAAGTCGTTAGGGCCAGCCATGGCGATCTTAATTGGATCCTTGCTGTTGGGAATCACAAATCCTTTTGTACTGATAGGTCTTCTCTTTGGCGGAGGCTTTCTGCAGAGTTTTCTAAAGGCGAAAGATATTGCGTCGAAGATCAAGATGAGTACTGCCGAAAAGCTCGCCGCACAGTTGAAAGTTGACGCACGCAACTGCGCCACGAAGGCTGCTGACGTTGTTCACGAGAAAACGTCGGCTATTCAGGAGGCCATAGCTCTTTCTGTAAAGAATGAGCTTCGCGGCGTAGAAGAGCTGATCGCAAGCGTGCTGTCTGAGAAGGAAGCAGGTGAGGCAAGATGCGAACAACGGAGGAAGTTTCTAGAGGATTCGCGTCAGAAGCTTCGAATTATACAAAAGCAACTGGACGACTTGATTTTCGACCACGCTCTGCCTGGCGGAGCTTAGTCCACAACAAAACCAATCATCGCGTGAGGGTTCGGTGAGACACTGTTTAGCGCAACGGGCGAAGTCGCGGTTCAGTTCTGGGAAGGTTTGTAATCAATGACGAGATACGCCAAGTATCGCGATCAAAAGGGTGCCTAGGTCACTGGAGATCGTACGAAAGAAAAAGGTTTCCATTTAACGAGGCGAATCTAATCATTATCATGCGTGACCCTGAAAACATCCGACATGACTGTGCATTAAGGCTGCGGTAGGTGCAAGTCGGTAATCGCTTCCAATCGGTACCCGGATGCTTGCTGAGTTAAGCCTGGAATAGACCTCGTATTAATCGATATGGTAATCACGTCCAGTGGGCATTACTTGTCTGATGCGATAATCGAGCACCTGTTCAAGCACATCCCATACGACAGGATCTCGGGAATTCGTAAGCGTTTTCTGATTGATCTGTGTCCGATCAGCTACAGCAATTGAAAGATGGCAAATTCTGCACGAGGTAAGCTCCATGTGGATATTCACCAAGCACGGCTTTTTCAGTGCGGTATGCGCTCGCCATGGGAACGGCGAGCACAGCCAGCCCGTTGATCCAGACCGAATTATGGTTCGGGCGAGGCTCCGCTCGCACTTGAAGGCCCTCAAGGAACACTTCCTTGACCTCCTTGGCGAGTGCGAGATTCAGGAGTCTGCTGGGACCGACTATGCCTTCCGATTGTTCATTCCGAAATCAGTTTGGGTCCAGGTGCTGGCTGGACTGGCCGAAGAGATGGACTACGACAACTTCAAATCAGAAGTTGCCAATCATCAGGGTGAAGTAGGAGCGGCCTACAAGCATGGGCTCCACGGTGTATGGTCGGCGATGCACAAGTTGCAGGAAACCGATGGACTTCCCACGGTTACTGCAAAGCAGATCGATGCCATCCTTCCGTTTCTTGATCGCTTCGAGGCAACTAGTTTCTCGGCGGGGACTTGGAATGCACCCGAAGGACAGACGCCTTATTTCAACTTCGATCAGGTTGTATTGGAGTTCCAGCAGTCGCTTTACGAACACGGGTGGGTGACATCAGCATTCGACTGGACTGAGTGGCAACAGACCGCCCAGGAGTTCGTGGATTCGCCGAAGAAGATCGAGAAGGCTGAAGCTACTACCATTCAAAGGTTGCTCACAACCCATTGCCGTGCTGATCGATTTAGTGAAGGGCATTTGGCAGCGTTGTTCGAGAATGGCCACATCGTTGCACTGCTGCGGCGACTGAAGGTAATTCGGGAAACGATAAAGAACTGACGCCGATTTCGAGACGCACTATGGCAGAAGCAAAACCAAACCCATTCACTGGCCGCTGGCGCATCGTCTCGATGGGTGGCTGGAGCCAGGTGTTCATTGACGAAGAGGAAGGGGGCTATTTTGGGTTCAATCAGAGGGATAACGGTCAGTTCCACTTCGGCAAGATCCACGACTAATGGACTGCCACCTAACAATATAGGACAGTGCAAGTCTGACCCAACAGGGTTTCACGATTAATATGAAGCTTGGGATGCCGGTTCGTAGTGGCCTGATACCAAAGAGAGTAGAGAAGCAATTTCATCAGTTGATTCAGAGTGGGCAAGTGAGGAAGATAAATTCATGCTACGCCATTGTGTTAACACCCTTCTCTAGATTGCTGCTGTCGTTTCGATCCCGATCTCAAGGCCTTAGGGTGAAGTAGAAGTTAGCTAACGTTCATTTGCTGGAATCTATATATATGCCCATACCTGACTTCCAAACAATCATGCTGCCGTTCATGCAGACTCTTGCAAACGGCGAGATAAAAACCGTGAGGGAAGTAACGGACAGTCTTGCCATTCATTTCAATCTATCCGACGAAGAACGGCATGAGTTACTTCCAAGTGGCCAGAGTAGTATCTTTAGTAATCGTGTTGCATGGGCTAAGTTGCACCTGAAGAATGCTGGACTCATTAACAATCCAAGCCGTGGTAAGGTATCAATTTCCGAGACCGGTATAGGAGTTCTGAGAAGCAAGCTCGATAGCATTAACTGCAAATTCCTAAAGCAGTATCCTAGCTACTTAAAGTTCATCGGAGCAGCTAATACGCCTGAATTAGATGCAGTTGATCAAACGGCTGCCGAGAATGCTCTTGAAGCCACCAAAACTCCTCTTGAACTAATCGAATCATCTTTGGAAACACTTCGAAAGAACACCGAAGAAGAACTGCTTGCCAAGCTCAAGTCATGTAGCTCAGCATTCTTTGAAAGGGTGGTGGTTCAGTTACTGAATGCTATGGGGTACGGTGGAGTCAGCGGTGAAGGTTCCGTTACCGGAAAGTCAGGAGATGGTGGTATCGACGGGGTCATCAAGGAGGATAAACTCGGTTTGGATATCGTGTGCATCCAAGCGAAGCGTTATAGCGATGCAACCGTTGGACGCCCCATCGTGCAGCAGTTTGTGGGCAGTATGGACTTCGTGCAAGCCAACAAGGGGGTGATCATCACGACATCCCAATTCAGCAAAGATGCCTACGACTTCATCCAGAAGATCGTTGGCAAAAAGGTCGTGTTGATCGATGGAGAAAAGGTTGCAGCACTCATGTTGGAGTACAACATCGGAGTTGTTCGAGCCAAAGTTTATGAACTCAAGGAACTATCGAACGACTTCTTTGATGAAGATAATGGATGACATAACCAGTAGGGTCTGATTGTTGCCGCTACCTGAAAGCGTTAATAACAAGCATTTAGAAAACTTGAATTGCGAGTATCGATACTTTGGTTTGATTCCTTTCGACGAGACCAGAAATATCAATCCAGGAAGAATATCGCGATCACTGAAAACCATGCTGTTTCCGATTTTGGTTTAACAAGATCCAACGGCATCATTAATGGAGCAAAGCCAATGAGTTCTAAAGCGGACAGTACGGATGGCAGAACCTGTTGGTTCGTAGGATCCTGTTTCAACTCAACGGAGGATCAAACCGAAAGATTTGTTAGGGAGGGTATTTGGGAAAACGGCTACCAGGACAAGTACCTTGAGATGGTTCGATCAGTCCAGGTTGGTGACCGTATCGCCATCAAATCAACGTACACTCGGAAACATGGACTACCGTTTGATAATCGTGGCCTCGCTGTTTCGGTTATGGCGATCAAAGCGATAGGTACAGTAACCGGTAATGTTGGAGACGGTAGGCAGTTAAAAGTTGACTGGATCCTACAGCAACCATTTCGAGAGTGGTTTTTCTATACCAACCGAATGACGATCTGGCGAGTAATTCCCGGTGAATGGTATGCAGATACGTTAATCGAATTTGCATTTGAGAATAGAACTCAAGATATCAAACGATTTCGAAACGCACCTTTTTGGCGTGAGCGTTTTGGCGATACGACAATTGGTAGGGAGCGATTCGCTTGGACACGATTCTATATTGCAATGGCCGACAAGCTACTAGAGTTTAGAAATCGACGGAAGGAGCTAGTAGATGGACTTCATGCGATCGGTAAAAAAGTCGATTGCTTATCGATCTTAAATGACCAATACGAAGAAGGGGTGATGGGAGGACCGTTGAAAGACATTTGTCCCTTTACGGCATTCGGCGCCTTTAACCGTGGTATAACAGAACTCAATCGAAAGCATGTTGCCACAGAGTTAAGTAAGTTTCTGGGGGTATCGGAAAAAGTCCCCGACTCATTTGAAGGGATTCCACTTTTAAACAATCAGAATACATGGTTCTTTGGATATAGCTTCAGACGAAAGCCTGATGATATTGACAACCTTTGGGAAGTATTTGCTCAGGCATTGGCGTTTTCAGAATCCGATGACCCTGACTCTCGCGCAGCCTTTCTTGCGGCATATGATAGGACGGTCAGCCAATGGGGAATCGGTTGGAACTTGACGATGGGATTGTTCTGGGCACGTCCCTGGACGTTTCCCACCTTGGATAGTCAGTCACAGCGTTATATCAAAGAGAAACTCAATATTCAGATTGGCCTGAATGGTCCGAAAGGGAGATGCAGTGCTGAGGATTATCTTTCGATTCGGGATACACTGGAGGCACGATTTCAAGAGGATGCTTATCCCGATCATTCGTTCCCCGAGCTTTCACTGAATGCGTGGAATTTTAATGGGAAGAGAACCATAAGCCTTGCTGAAAACACGGGCGAAATGGATTTGGAGTTTGAAAACCATTATGAAAATGTGGGATTGGTCAGTCCAATAGAATCATACTCGCTGGAAAATATCGTTGCTGACGGATGTTTCTTGCAAAGAGAAAAACTACAGAAGATTCTTGAAAGGCTTCGAACAAAAAGGAATCTGATTCTGCAAGGGCCACCAGGGACTGGGAAAACCTTTCTTGCTAGACGCTTAGCATTCGCTTTGATGGGGCAACGCGACGAAAGCAAGGTGCGTGCCGTTCAGTTTCACCCTAATCTCTCATACGAGGACTTTATCCGTGGTTGGCGACCAGAGGGGAGCGGTAAACTCGCACTTGTTGATGGACCATTCTTGGAAATGGTCAATACGGCCGTAAAGGATCCTCAGTCAAAATATGTTGTGGTAATCGAAGAGGTTAACCGTGGTAATCCTGCTCAGATATTTGGTGAAATGCTAACACTATTGGACGTCGATAAACGAACGCCGAATGAAGCATTGGAACTTTGTTACAGACGCGTGGAAGGTGAGCGAGTTTTCATTCCTGGTAACTTCTATGTCATAGGAACGATGAATATCGCTGACCGATCGTTAGCTTTAGTCGATCTAGCATTAAGACGTCGTTTCGCATTTGTTGATTTAGAGCCCACGCTCGGAATCGCTTGGCGTGAATGGATCAACGCCAAGTGTGGAATTTCTTTAGAGTTCTCAGCAGAAATCGAACACAGGCTTTCCATTTTAAATAAAGCGATTGCAAGTTCAGCCAATTTAGGTCCACAGTTTCGAATCGGACATAGTTACGTTACACCACCGTCCGGAGTTGCCATAGAGAACGAACACAAGTGGTTCCGTGATGTTGTTGAAACCGAAATTGGTCCATTGCTTTCAGAGTACTATTTTGATTCGCCCACAGAAGCCCAGCAGGCTCAAGAGCGATTGTTGCAGGGTTTGTGATAATGCATACAAATTCGAACGAGATGAAAGCTCAACCCAGGTCGATCGGGTATGTGGGACAGATTCCTGTGCGCAATTTGTGGTTGCTTATGCTCTACGCTTCTGATTTATTCAGGGAACTGCATACTGCAAAAATTGCAGTTGAAGACAATCCCGACCAAATTCCGGACTTAGTAGCAGAAATTCTTTGTCGACGTGTTGAGCGAAGAATTCAGAGAAATCTTAGCTATGGGTATCGATCGCATGAGGCGGAAATTAGTCGGGTCAGAGGGAGAATTGATCTACTGAAAACCGAATCGCATAGGTTGATGGATCATGGAAAGGTGGCCTGTCGATTCAATGAACTAACGGTTGATACTCCACGAAATCGTTATGTGCTTATGGCTTTGGAAAAATTAGGCGGCCTAGTTGCGCGACGCGGCTTGAAACATCGCTGCTTTTCTCTTGCGCAAGGCATGAAACGATTGGGAGTTGTTGAGCAGTTGCCGAATCGTGGTGAAGTAACGGTAAACCAATTTGGTAGACACGACGCTACCGATCAGTCAATGGTTGCTGCGGCCCATTTAGCATTCAATCTTGCCTTGCCGACTGAGGCAGTCGGTTCAAGTTTGTTGTCCTTACCAGAAAGGGAAGTTACTTGGTTGCGTAGGCTCTATGAAAAAGGTATCGCTGGATTCTATGACGTAGCATTGACTCCCTTGGGATGGTGCATTGAAAGGGGTAAGATCCTTCAATGGCAGATTAGTCACAAAAGTCATGGTATCGAAAGAATCCTTCCGTCAATGCGAACGGATATCGTTCTTACATCCCCACGTAGGGATTGCCGCTTTGTGATCGATACAAAGTTCAACACTCTGACAATACAGGGCTGGCACAAAGAAGAAACCATTCGAAGCGGTTATCTATATCAAATATACGCTTATCTTAAATCGCAGGACTGCAAAAGTGATCCATTGTCGCAGAATGCTACCGGTCTTCTGCTCCATCCATCTGTCGGTGAAATGATTAGCGAAGAAGTCGTCATTCAGGATCATGAGATTCGATTTAAGACAGTTGATCTTTCAGCAAATGCATCGGAGATTCGCTCGCAATTACTAGAAGCAATAGAAATAAAAGGACATCAAAAGGAGTATCGCTCTAAGCCATAAACAGCCGATTGCTTCTCACGACGCCATGCCGTGAACGCATCTAACGTTTACAGCTGATTCATGTTTAAGGCAAAAATAAGAGAACTCGTGTTATCATGTCTCGCAAGTTGTTTGTACTCCCAAAGTGAGTCGCGAGAAAAAACTACTGTATTCAAAGTACCTTGACCAATCGCCATTAATCTGTGGGCTCCGAGTCCAAGTTCAACCCATTCTTGGAAATACTGATGCGCTGTGCTGCCGGGTGCAAAACAGGTTAGAATTGCTTTCCATTGACACCCGGTACGTAAGCGGTAGAAGATTGCATCCATAATGGATCGTAAGTTTTGCCTCGGTCTGCCGCCTTTCGAACTGCTGGGGTACTTTGGTAAAATCTGCTCAAGCTTATTCCATAGAACATCTGGAATCCGAAAACCATCAAAGCTTGTTGAACCGTCCATGGTAAACCCATCCTGGAATTGTGAAGTGTGGTAACTCCCTTTTCCTTGATGGGTTTACTTTCTTGCAATAGCATTTATTCAGTTAGGGTTTTCGGATAGGTTCTTAGTGTTAATGCCCTTGCGGAAGAGTGGGGCGAGTCCTGGCGAATAGAACTTTGAAGTACGAGTTTCGCGGCTATTTAGTTTTTGCAAGATTTTCGGGGAAAGATGGTTCGGATTTTTGACGTCGTTGTTTTTCAGTAATCGCTAGCACAAGCATTGTAGGACTCGATCGGGTTTTAAAGATTCACCCATGACGCTATCGGATATGCAACGGCTATTATAGTTGACCAAATAAATCCTGTTTATGGCTATCTGCCGGAATGAATCCTTCATCGACGCTTTGCTTTAAGATTTGCAAGCACTCGCTCCTTGGTGTGAAAACCTTATAAACAATTGGTGGAAGGGAACCATTCCCAGTTCCAACGGCATAGCCGCTGATCCCCTCACCCTCAGTGAAGCCCGGAAGATTTGAGATCTCTGACGACATAACGACATCACGCTCTCGGACTTCGCTATTTACACTTATATTCGTGGAATGATTTAATGACGCACCAAAATTCGTTCCCTCGGAAAAATTAGTCGCTTTGGTGTTTGCACTTCCCCATGACTGATTAAAACTCATTGAGTTTGTGTAAGAATCGCCACTCCTACCCCAGCTTTGGCCATCGCTGAAGTTTGAGCTCGAAGTGGTCGAATCACTGGTTCCTTTAGATTGTGAGAGACTTTTAGACAATCCTATACCCATTCCTTGGCTATATGAAATATTGGTCCTTGTAACTTCTTGCTTCCCAAGGATTTTACAAGCCCACTCCGCTGAGTCGTTACAAAGCCGGAGAAATAGCTTATGACGGCACGAAGAAACTAATTCATGGGCATATTTTTCGCCCATCGCCTCCTTCAACGCAGGGTAATCCTGAAAGCCAAAAACCCCGCAAACCTGTCGATCTCTTCCCATAGCTACCAATCTATCTAAGCCATCGATCCTCCCAAGCTGTCTCAGTTCATCGAGTACAACCCATGTGCGAACAGAGGTATTAGATGGATGCGGAATTGGCGGCTGATCTAGCAACAGCTCACTAAACCGCTTTACGATTAGTTTGTTAAGTACCTTTAATGGACGGTCGAATTGTTGGCTTGAGCCGAGAATGGCCGCACTGCGATCAGCCTTTAAAAAGTCTTTTAGCGAAAAAGATCGTTTCCCACTTAAGGAATGTTCCCAAAGCGCAGCAATCGGATGAAATGGTACTAAGCGACTTTGAAGGTCCGAGAAAACATTCAAACTCGTGTCATGCGAACCTGACAAAAGACTGGTCGCAGTGATAGTACTTGCTGAATGATGATGTTTAATAAAATCCTTGATGCCGTCACTCGAGAGGCATACCTTAATAAGGTCCGCTAAACTCCAATTCCCCTTTCCGTGATGCATAAGGGTCTCGAGCACTGCTGTGAGAATTGCGACTGTCGAGTTGCGAAAAAAAGGATTGCTTGAGTTTGCTTCGTCAGGTACCATTGCCTCCGCGAGTTGTAATGCATCCGCTGGAGTTGTAAAATCCATAGCAAGATTCCAAGCGTGGGCTCGTGCGTCGAAGGGATTCAAAATAAAAATATTGTCTTTAACTAATCCATATCCCAAGAGAATTGGATAAAACTCATTTTTGGGATCATAGACTAACGCTCTGTTCCCGCCGGATAGCCCACAAAAAATCGAATGCAGAAGCCATCTTATTGTTATGGTTTTACCTGTTCCTGGAACACCTGCTACCAGAAAATTCAAGTTTAACAGATCAGCAGGTACCGCCATTCCTCCCCAGCAGACATAACCTCGTCTATCCCGTTCTGTTAAATCTCTATAGGGAATCAGGAAAGCAGTTCTTAAATTAGGTCCACGATTAACATTAAGCAAATCTTTGGCAGACTTGATTTTCGCCAAAGTATTATCAGATAATGGCTGGCTTTTTTGCGGATTTAAGTCACTCCAATCTTTCTCGTTCGACATCACTAATCTCCTGTAAATCCTGCACATATGCGTTGGATCTCGGCGCAAATCTTCTCACAATAAAACCGATGATCATACGAATTTAGGTATTGATCGGTGTTCGTAAGGAAGTCTAGTCGAAAAGCAGAGTTCTCATAGTATGATAAGCGATTTGTCTTCTCTTCACTTGTTCTCTTTGAAAAGACATATTTCTCCGTTTCTGTTTTCGCTGACGCATAACTAAGCGGTTCGAAGATGAGCGAAAAAATCAAAGCTAGCAGGCAATATATGTATAATGCTTGCCATTGTAGGATCCGATGAAAGTAGATGAGATACTCGTCACCTAAGCGGAAAGCAGTTTTCACAAATAAATAGCCCAAAACGAATAAAACAAGTATTTGACCGTAACGAAAAGCGGCTAATGCGCCAACGAAAAGAATCTGAAAAAGAAGGGAAAAGATGAGTGTCGCTGTCCTTTGCGATCGTACTGGAGGAACATTTTCTCCATCAAGATATATAAGAGAGAAGATTGCCATATGAATCACAGGAACATAGAAAACGGAAAGCCCAAAGAACTTAGCAGTCTCGTAGTACAACAAAAACATTCCACTAGATAATAACAAGAAAAATACAGAGGAAATTAATTGATACAATACCTGATGCCAAAAGAATCTTTGTCCCGGGGCCTTAATGTTATCGCCGGAATAAAGTGGCAAGTCACCAGCGTGACCCCGTCTGACGTTTATCAGTAGGTAGCGAACATCCATGACAACAAGATTACCATCAGGGTTCAAGCTAATCTGCACAAAAGCCTGAAATGAATCTATTTGTTTTGAAAACAGAAGTTTATCGCCAGATTTACCGACCAGAATATTTGGAAAGATGTTCCGAACTCGTTCGATCAACGTTTGTACAATCAAAAAAATAAAAGTTAATTTTTGCTGGCGAGCATCCGCTGGTATGAGAATACTATACTTAGCAACCTGATGGCCAGTTTGATCTATTGCTAGCTCTGGAATTTCTTTGGGGTGTGATGGCAAAGTTGTCGATCGGGCGAAAGCTGCACTTGCTTTTTCCCAGCTAGACCAGATGTCATGATCCCTTTTGGCTTTTTGACGAATTAACCACTCATCTGCCATTGCATTTTATCCCACATTAGATTTTGTGCTTATGGGACATTTCGTTTTTATGCTCTTGTTGCTGCTTTTCATCATGCTCCATTCTTTTCCTTTGAGTGTCGTCAATTATCTCTTTTACGCTTGGTATCTTTGGCGGAATGTCGTTTTTTCTCGCCTCGAAGGCTTCTTGAGCAATTTTCGCTCTGAGTTCATTTACTATAGAGACCTTCGGCATCTGCAACTGATTGATGTCTTGAGGTTGTTCTGAACCATTCGAGCCACCGTTCATTGAACTGATAGAGGGTGTTATTTCGGGCTCGACTCGTTTTCTTTCTTTTCTGTTGTCAAATTCCATATCAAACCTTTAGAGTTATGAAAAATGAATTTATAGATTGTCTTGGTTGTCCTGGGAAAGTTAGTATTTTTCCACATACACGATAATCGGTCGACTAGCAAGATTCATTTTTGTTCGAAAAGAATCGGTCCGTTGCGCATCTTCGGACGGCGACCAAGACTTGGTGCACGTGAATGGCTGCGAGTTTGACTGTTGGAGAGGGCGGAAGGGAGGTTATCCCGGCGATTCTTAAGAACCAGTCATTCATCAGTTTTCCGGAAGTGAACTAAAAAAGGGTTTTTGTCTTCCATAAATCGGTGCTTTCGTTCTGTGGAACGTTGCAGAAAGGACTCAATTTCAGGTTTGTTTTTCGTTCTTCAAAAATCCTGACCGAATTATCCGATAGACTTGTTATGCCTTCAAGAAGCAAAAGTCCCCGAAACTTAGAAAGCCCATCCACTTGCTGATCGGAAATTGTAGTCAATCCATTCATCCCAAGAGAACGTCCCTGGAATTGACCGAGATAGTCTGCAGCAAGATCCGAAATGGTATTCAGTCTTCCAAAGTCAAGTTCTTTTCCGTTGAAGCGACTCAGGTGCTTTATAGCATTTTCTGAGACGTCTTCCAAGCTATTGAAACTAAGAGCTTCGCCTCTGAAGTTGGCAAGGTTTTTTGCGGCAGCATCCGATAGGACCTTTAAGTTCAGAAACCAAAAAACGTTTCCAGGCCATTTACTTAAATGACTAGCAACTGATTCGGTCAACTTCTCCAGGCCTGTTACTTCAAGCCCTGCGATGCTTACTAAAGCCTCTGCCGCAGTTTCTGATAACTCTTTTAGTCCATTTAAATTAAGCCTCCTTCGGTTCCTGCTGAGACTCGCTGCGGCAGCATCGGATAGGTGAGTTAGGCCATCTAGGTTCAGTGCACCGCCAAAAATAGCGAGGCTCTCAGCCGCTTTGTGAGTTAGGGCCGTAATGCCATCAAGTGATAGGTAGTCTCCTTTAAACTGTCCAAAAGCTTTAGCGCTCTCTTCTGTTAATTCTGATAATCCATTCAGTGAAAGAGCGCCACCGACACTGCATAGTTTTCGGACATGCTGATCAGGAAGGCTCTCGAGACCGTCCAGTTGTAAGTAGCCACCGCGGTAGTTGCTTAAAAAGTCTACTGCATCGTCGGAAAGAGTTTTCAAGCCATTTAGGCCTAGGCATCCCTGATATTTACTAAGTTCGCTTGCGACGTCATCCGAGATTGTCGTCAAGGAATCGAGTCCTAATGTGGGGCGGTGCAGCCTACAGCCCTTACCGAAAAAACCAATGCGACTCAGAAACAGTCCTAACTGTAAACGAAATGCCCCTCTCTTCGTTAGGTATCTGGCTGCAACAGGGGATAGTTCCCGTAATCCGTTTAGAGAAACTTCGCCGCCCCACGGATTACGTAAGTTCTTAAATGCTGCGTCTGGTAACGCTTGCAAGCAATCAAGGCCTAAGTCACCAGAAAATTTACACAGATCCGTTATTGCTTGATCTGAGAGGTGCCTTAAATCAGGAAAACTGATTTCGTAACACTTGGCCTTACCTAGTATTCTTGCTGTCTCATCTGAAAGCGTTTCGAGATATAAGGTAAGCGATTCATTACGTATATTCGCTAAATAGGTTGCTGCCTCCCTTTTTTCTTTGGCATCACACTCACCCCACCGATCCCCGAGTATGCCTTTTGCAGTATGTTTATCCATATTGTCAGATTCCTTCAAAACTAAAGATGTCTACAATTAGTGAATGTTAAATCGGATGTTGAGGGATAGAAAACTGAAATACAACCCCCCCTCCACACAACCTTGATATGAAAAAGTCGCCTAAAATACGCTTGGTTTCGATGGAAATCAACATGAAGGGTGAATGATGCCAAAATAGGGCTCTACGGGATTCTATTGACGTCTGAGCTAGCAAATTGATGTTAGATTGCATCTGTCGATTGGCTCTTCGGGAATTTTAGTGGCAAAGCTCTGGCTGTTAATTTAGGTTTCCGCAGAAGGGCAGGATTCGAATTCGGTAGTTGGTGAAATTTCGAAACCCTATTGCGGCTGACTTCAATGATTCGATTCTGCTATTGAAACCTTCAGTGATACTCTGCCACTGGGCCATGACGGCTATCTCAAGTATTGGGCTCTTTGTCGCCCGGAAATTCCTGCGAAGTTTATTTTACTAGATGAGGCCCAGGACACCAATCCAGTGGTCCTAGAGGTTCTTCGACAGCAACGCTGTCAGGTTGTTTTTGTTGGTGATAGATATCAGCAGATTTACGAATGGCGAGGTGCAGTCAATGCTATGGAGTATGCCAATGCCAATCATGACGCCTATTTAACGGAGTCATTTCGATTTGGTCCCGAAACTGCGCGCACAGCAAACAAGATACTGCACCGCCTACAAGAAACTCGTTCGATCGTGGGTGTGGCAGGCAAGTCTCTGCGGTCTAAAACTTCCAGAGCTATAATCTCCCGTACAAATGCAGTCCTCGTTGATGCGCTTATCGAGCAGTTGAATGCTGGGGAGAAGACTTACCTGGAGGGAGGTGCTTCAGAGCTCAAGCAACTGCTACTGGCAATACAGCAGATTATTTTCGGCAGACCTTCTGACTTACCAGAGCTTTTTGGTTTCAGGGATTGGAAATCCTTTGTGAGCTTCGCCAATAGTGATCAAGGACTTGAATACCGTACCGTTTTCCGGCTAATTGGAAGATATACCATAGAAAAACTACTCGATGCAGTGGATCAGTCAAAGGGGATAGAAGAGAGTGCCACCATCACGCTTTCGACGACGCATAGAGCCAAAGGAAGGGAGTGGGATGACATTTATCTTGCAGACGATTTTAAGCGTCCCGAAAAAGACATGTCTGGATCGGAAATATTGAATCTTCACGAAGAGTTAAGGATCGCTTATGTAGCTGTGACTCGGGCACGAAGAAGTCTCCGAATTCCTGATAGTATGGCAAGTTGGCTTTGATCCACTGCTTGCTCCTCACTGGTAGTTGAAATACAAAACTACATGATTGTTGGGGACGAAGTCTCACTTCCTCGTAGTTAGTCTTGCAGTCTGAAATGAAACGAACCGATGTGAGTTGCGGATTTGGGAGCTTCATGATTGCTGCTGTGGATGAAAAACGCAAATAGATCAGTTTTCGCAAAACGGCAAATGCAAGATTATCGAACACAAGCAACTGCAGTAGCAAGACAAGAATAGAAGCTAGACGACTTGGAATCATCCGTGAATCCATGAAATAGTTCGCTGAAAAGAAGCTTTCCCGAATACAAGGTTGTGGAGGATTTAAATGGCTATGATCCCCTTGCTTGATTTCGTCGGCGCTGGGCAGTTGGGAGTATAACAGCGAAAGTGATGCGGTTGGGAGTTGCATCAAGTCATTATCTATGTGGTACTTGTGGCTGCCGTGCTACCGCCGGTAAGATTCAGCGACTGCATGACCAACTGCTCAGATGGTGTAGAAATTCGGAGACTTGGTTATTAACCCTCGAGCAGCGAAAAGATATTCTTACTCAATCCTAGAAGAAATAATCCGGTATCGAATATCTCAGAAAAGAATTGATGCCTTAGTACCATTACTTTTACATGACTCTTCGAACTAGAGAGAAGATCCAGTGTCTGACTACGATCTGTTTGTCGACGAGAGCGGTAGATTTTTGGAACACCTTGCGGATACTTCGAAGCGTATAAAACAAAAATTCAAAAGTCAAATCGTCGGAGTGTTAGCTCCTCGAAAGCGATTAGATGAAAGTTCCGCCACACTTGCGTTATCGTCGGCACTTAACGAAGCTGGTAAAAGTTATCCAATTTGCAAATCCAGCTACGGTTCCCCTCTTCTTCACGCTGCGGAACATCTTCGTATTCCACAAGATGTAAGCAAAGATCAATATCGCAGGCTCATATCGACATTAATAGAAAAATGCCGAAATAATAATTGGCGACCCGTTCGGATTGTAAATACAGAAGCAGTCAGTTTTGAAACCCGTGAGGAAACCTATCTGCAATTACTGGCTGAACTTGTTGACCGCGTATTGAGTCGACTGGCAGACGAGGGAGTTTTGCAACCGCGGATATTTCTTATCGCGGGAGGTATTCGACTCTCGAATGGTACTTATTTAGAAAATAAAGATTTGATTCGGCAAATCAGAGTACGAGTTGAGTGGTTGATGGCCAGACGCTTGTCTGTTCGAAAATTCGAGTTAGCAGTGGCAGATGTGCGCACCGGAAATGATAAGATTCGGCCGGAATTACAACTTTGTGATGTGCTGAGTGATGCGAGTCGCCACAATTATAAAAAAGGGGGGGCATTCACTCGCTTGGCTTTCAAAAACTATGACTTCCGAGGCAAAGCGCTCAGATTTGTAGAAGCGGAGCTGGATGAGTTGCTCCTTGTCGGAGACCTAGGAGGAGCTGCTAAAATGCTGCTAGAAGTCTTGGATCCATCTACACACTGGTACGATGAAAAATGCAAGGAACAGGCAAGTAATTACAAGCCGAAAATGGTCACAGCTCTGGCAGCAGCCGACGCGAGCACAAGAAATTTGCATCTTCAAATGCTTAGTGCATGGCTTGAGCAGCTCGTCGATGGGAGTCGTCAAATCCCCGTAGCTCAAGCAATCTTGATCGAATCAATAAATATAGCAGACGCAATTCGGGGGCAAGTAAATAGAGGGGTAGATAAAGGAACAAGCGACTGGTTTTCATACGCCGTCCGAGTTTGGAGCTTGACAGCTTCCAATCACGCGGGCGATATCGACGCTGCGAGAATCACAGCGAATGAAATGAATTCAATGCTTGAGTCGCTTGTCGGTGATTGGGAGAGGATTCCTCTGTTGTTGAGAGGCTTCATTGCACAATCCGTTCATTTCACAGACTGCTTTGAGGCAGAGAAAGCTGTAGAGGAAATGAAAAAGCTAGTTGATCTGCAGCAGTCCCTCACTGAAGGATTTTCCCATCTGAAGTTGCCTCAGAGAATCCAATTGAGATCCGATGTCCTTGCCCGCGTACTGGGAACGCTAGTGCAGGCTCAGATTGCTGCGGGACTTTCTGCTCCACAGCATTTAGCAGATGCGAGAATCACGGCTGAGCGTGCCTACAACGAGTTCCCGGGCTACACAGATAGGCAGCGGCAATTGCAGATTCGCAGTTACCTGGAAGCTGCCTCGGGAGACATTCCTTCCGCCAGAACATATTTAGCTCAAGCTTTTGGCATTTCAATAAATGATGTTAAAGGGATTTCTAGCCAAGAGTGCTGGTGTTTACTGGGAAGGAAAGTGAAGGAATGGTTGGGAAGTGAGCATCTCTCCAGACAACTTTTTCCAATCTTTCATTTCCTTCGATTAGGTGAGTATGCCATTCGTACCGATTCTGAACTGCGTGAAGAGGGGAGAGAGTTTATCGATGTTTGCAAAGAGACTGGCGTCCTTGACCTTGATTTGACTTTGAGTTTCAGTGACTACCCGATTCACGGCATCCTTCGCCGAACGGCATTCATCCAAACTTGCAACGGAGATACAGCAAAGGCTACGAAAACCTGGAAGAAACTTTACCAGATTATAGCTGGTTGTAGTTCCCCGGTATTGATGACCATTGGGTTGGCCACATGGCTTGAAATGGCAGGGTGGGGAGCTGTAAAAGACAAATCTTTTTCGAGAGAGTTTCAGGGAAAGACGAAAAATGACTTTTGGGAATTGCTACAAAGTTACCGCGGTGCAATACCTGATCAATGCCCAGGTTTTGAGCGGGTAATTCAGGGGTGGCAAGAAACGGCGGAAGCTTTGGTCAAGGAAAATCATACCGAAAAAACAGACCTAGATAAAGTACTCGCACTGACACGACTTATCAGTTATTGATTTTTTTATTGAGTTGCTTAGGAGGTAACTTGAGAACAGTAAGCCCCTCGGCATAGGTGATGATAACTACTAGATCGTCAATGATGCGCAAGTCTTCCGGTCGCTGGGTGAGAGGATAAGACGCAACCGGGGTATCCGATATCACATCCCAGAGATCAACCATCTTGTCGTCACCTACTGTAACGACGCGACCATCGTTTGTGGCAGCAATTCGCGGATGACGGTAGCGATCATAATTGGGGTACAAATCCCACTTTTTAATTAGCTTCCCTTGGTCGATATCCCACAGGTCGATAAATCCAATCTCAGGTTGTACGGCTATCCATCTGTCTTCTCCATAGGAGAAATACCGGGCCTCGTGGTATAACTCCATATACTCCCGCTCATCGACACGGGTTTCACATAGTTTGATTGGCTTAACATCTTTTGAGTCAACACCTTTTGTCCAAAGCCAAAGCCCTTGTTTGTCTAGTACAACAATATGCCCCTCCTTGGTTATGGCAATTCCTTTTACTGATGCTCCATTTCCGCGAAGCACTCTGGTGTCTCCACTAACGGTATTCAACAGTACAACGCATTCATTGCCTTCGTTGCTCAGTGGGGTAGTCTCCGTGTTTAGGTCCCCAGCACTCCCACCCGCGACAATTAGATTGGGAAACATCGCATTGCTAGCAACTTGAGAATGATAATGATGAAGTAACGGCTTACTCTTGAAAATGGGGTAATTTGCAAGGAGTTTCGGCCAATACAATCCAAGGCTTGTCGTGTCGCAAGCAACACTGAGGTTTCGCTTCGGATGTTTCGAGACCCTTAGACTCCACCAGCGACGTTTAAAAATTTGAATTAAGGTATGAGGTAGCAACAGACTTAGAAAAACAAACGACGGAACGTCTGACCAATATTCAGCTGTTGGCCAACACCACAGATGATTCCCATTCAGACTGGTGTAGCGGCCGGCCGTTATATCCCAAATCAGAAATCTCGATGCGGATGTATCTATTAGCACCACCGCGCTACCGTCGTGCGTAAAAGCGGGTCCGTGTTCGAATCCTAGATCATGTATGAGCTGAGTAGGTGCTTCATTGGTCTTATCGAGATTCCAAAGGTGGCAAGAACTAAAATGCGAAGTAATAGCCCAACGACGACCATCGGGACTCCGTGCGACCGCCAGCGTACGCATAGGCATTGTTTTTTTTTCGTTCGAACTTGTATCAAGATCAACAAGCCATCGTCGTATCTTGTAAACACTATCCATCAATATTACATCCTGGGAGCTTGCCGAGATTGAGAGTATGTTATTTGCGTTATCTCCGTATACTAAATCGCGTTTGCCTAAGTCGATATTCCAAACCTCGCACCTGCCATTTTCCTTAGCAATGGCAATTCGTGTGTCATCTAAAGCCGCTATCCCAGACAGATAGATTTGCGCGTTCTCTGTACCGGTTTCAAGAATTCTTATGACCCTACCTGTAATTCCATCCACAACAAAAAGTATCCCACGTCCATAAGCGAGTACCAATTCTCTCTCAGGAGTTTGAGTCATGCCGCATAGGCTTCCCAGGTCGCTGTAGGCGGTTGGGAATTTTTTAAACTCTAGCGAGAGGTAATACGAGATTGGAAGGGAAACCAGCATGACGATGACTAACTTAAGTTGGTAGGATACCTCAAAACTAATTGTGGTAATTTTCAATATGATTATTACCAAAGCTACTAGCATCAAAAATGTGAGTACTCTCCTACTCGCTCTTTTCCACCACAGCTTCCAAAGAAAAAAGTTTGTTATCGTTGACCGTTCTTTAGGCTTGTTGATCGGGTCAGCCCATCGATAGACCTTATCGCTTTGTTGATCTACGGCAAACAATTCACCGTCAGGAGTAGCAAGAATTAATCGTGAAATTCTTAACGACGATACAGAAAAAAAAGCAAATAGTTTCTGCAGTGGCTTGAGAATCCAGTTTAATGGCATCTCCTCTAATTGAATTCCACGTCTCAGAATCTTCCCGGTTTTAACATCGAATAATACGATTTCTGGAGAATTGTCAGTTTGGTAAGCGATGAAAGTCTTATTGGCGGCTAATACGACATTGCTGCCTCCCAATCTCGATGGGGCAAATGCTGTCTCCCAGATTACTTCCCATGTTACTGAAGAAATACGGATTAGCCTTCCAAAGCTACCGACTACAAGATCCTCTGTATCTGGAACCGCAACCACAAATTCAACTGGAATTGGCACTTCCATAATTTGATTCGGTGTAAGTGAACTCAAATCAATGGCCTCTATATACGGAGCGTAACCATGACTAATAAACAATCTGTCTCCGATTCGCGCGAACTGTGCAGGCTTTAACCCAGCGTGACGAATATCGCTGCAGTTGGTCTGTCCGGCAGATAGAGGCGCGAAAAGATGGTTAACTCGTCCGGTATCTTCCGCCCACTGTTTCACATGGTGAGCAATCGAGGGTACACCCAGAGCTAGCGTTGCTAAGCGGTCAACGAATTCCTCGTTCGAGATCACTCGTTCACTG
>Ga0315900_10001647_pt1 | contig 35499 bp, 37 predicted proteins | sample LakEriMetagenome_FD_203521 | JGI IMG/M metagenome (GOLD analysis project Ga0315900, IMG submission 203521) | Freshwater fungal communities from buoy surface, Lake Erie, Ohio, United States - Buoy 12 MA114 | ecosystem: Environmental > Aquatic > Freshwater > Lake > Lake biofilm | place: USA: Lake...
AGTTTGATGATTCTTTGAAAGAGATCATGGCAACTTTGAAAGACAGCATTCGCGACAAGTTGCTGGTGGCTAACCCCAAGTATCTGAATTCATAACAGCCTTTGTTGTCTGTCGGTTCCTCAGTCTTTAGAGGGAAGATGAGCGCAGTACAACTGGTTGTCCTGCGGCCAGTTGCCCGCATGCAGCCGCGATATCAGTTCCGCGGTTATTGCGAATGGTCGCGTTGACACCAAGTGATTGAAGCAAGTCACGAAACTCGCGCACACGTCGAGGTGAACTTCCCGTGGTTGGCCAACCAGGAGTCGGATTCAATGGAATGAGGTTGACGTGTGCCGAGGGATATAACTGATGGCAGAGGTCGGCTAACTCTCGTGCGTCCCGATCGGTGTCGTTCACCTTGTCAATCAGCGCCCATTCAAACGTCACACGACGATTCTTGACGGATAGGTACTGACGACACGTAGCGATGAGATCTTCGATTGGGTAGCGCTTGTTGATGGGAACCAATTCATCACGAAGGTCGTTTCGAGCAGCGTGCATTGATACCGCAAGGTTGACGGGTAGAGCCCAGTCTTTCAATGAATTGATTCCTGGAATGATGCCAACGGTGCTCACCGTGATGTGACGAGCTGAGATGCCGATGTCATCGTGAATACGTTGTACGGCGGTCCACACAGGGCCGACATTGGCGAGAGGTTCGCCCATTCCCATGAAGACGATGTTGTCAATGCGTCGGCCGTGGTGTTTTGCCTCGCGTGCACAACGCACAACTTGTTCGATGATTTCACCAGCAGTCAGATGACGGGTGAATCCGGCTTGCCCAGTGGCGCAAAACCCGCAGGCCATTGCACAACCAGCCTGTGTACTGACGCACACTGTGGCACGATCGTCGTAATACATGAGCACGGTTTCGATTGGGTGATTTCCTTGTGCGAGATGCCATAAGAATTTGACGGTGTTGCCATCATCTGCAACCGAACGCGTCGCTTCAATAAGCGCTTGTGGAGCTTGCGCTGCAAGTTGTGCACGGAGATCTGCCGGCAGATTTGAGATGTCTTTTGGTTCGAGCATCTGTGAGTAGAGGCCCTCCCATAATTGTGTCAGGCGATATCGTGGTGTTCCTGACAACAATCTCACAAAGTCGTCTTGCGAATGGTCATACAACGACACCGTTGCATTCATGACACATCACCAACAAAAGCACGGTCTGTCTGGTGTGTGACGAATCCGAGGTTCTCATACATCTTTCGAGCAGCCGAGTTGTCTGCGTCGACATACAGCATCCCTACGTTGCAACCTTGTGAAGCAGTGTGCGTGAGTCCAGCAATCGCGAGTCGCGCACCGAGGCCATGACCTTGAAACTCCGGATTCACCGCGATGACGTAGATCTCACCAATTTTTTCGTGTGGTTTGTCGTGCACTTTCATCCAACAGAAACCTGCAAGTTGATCGTCGATGTGATGCAACAAGAATCCGTCAGGATCAAACCATGGTGCTCGGCACCGCGCTGCGAGAGTGTCAGGGGTCCAGTTGCCCTGTTCTGGATGCATCGCAAATGCAGCATTGTTGACCGCAACCCATTCGTCGTCATCGAGCCCTGGTCGAAAGCGACACGTGGTGAAATCATTGATTCGATTGATGAGGTCTGGCTCGAGAGGAAGAGGTCGGCGTAGTTGTAACAAAGTACGACCCACCGTGAGGCCAACTTCTGCCGCAATGTCATGGTGAAGCTGTGATGGTTCGAATACCCACCAGTGAACGTGCCCACCACCTTCGTCATGAACAATCTTGAGAGCAGAACGCATGAGCTCGGGCCCGATTTTTGCCATGTCATAGCGGTGGTGTGGGTGGACAACGATCTCAATGGCCCATGAATCATTTCCCCGAGAGAGTTGGCAATAGGCCACGAGGTGATCATGTCCAACTTCTCTTGCAACGAGGCCCGCAAAACCAGGGCGACCACCTTCGCGTAGGTCGAGCCACATGTGGTCGCTGAGGGGCGCCGATCCATCGGCGCGTTCGGCGTCAACGAGAAGTTGCGACACCTCTGAGATGTCGTCATCGCTCATTTGTCGTTTGATGTCGAGCGAATGCACAAACAAAGGGTACCCTCACGCCGTGGCAAAGCCCCGAACACCAAAAGCGCGAGCGCAAGAGGTTGCGCGTCGATTGGCGGAGTTGTATCCCGGCGCTGAATGCGAACTAACTCATTCCAATCCATACGAATTGTTAGCGGCGACGATTCTTTCGGCGCAGTGCACTGACGTGCGCGTCAACATGGTGACACCACATCTCTTTGCTAAGTATCCGACGCCCCAGGATTTGGCGGCGGCGCATCCTCAAGATGTAGAAGAGATCATTCGTTCAACTGGTTTTTATCAAAACAAAGCGAAGAATCTGATTGGAATGGCACAACAAGTTGTCGAGCGTTTTGATGGAGAAGTGCCATCTGATCTTGATGACCTAGTGACACTTCCCGGTGTAGGTCGAAAAACAGGCAACGTGTTACGTAGCGTGGTGTTTGATTTACCCGGTCTTGCCGTTGACACCCACGTTGGTCGTCTGTCTCGTCGGTTAGGTCTCACTGTTGAAGAGGACCCCGTCAAAGTCGAACGAGTCCTGAACGGTCAACTACCGCCGGAAGAGTGGGGCAAATTCAGCTTGCGTCTCATTCTTCATGGCCGCCGAGTGTGCGACGCGAAAAAACCAAAGTGCGACATCTGTGAGTTGGAAGACATCTGCCCATCGTCACTATTGCCAACGCGAAAGAAGAAGTAGCGTCGGGGCATGTCAGTGACCGTGCAAGCCGAACTCTCAGCAGCGGCAGAAGCAATCGAACGCCACCGCAACCGCATCACGGGCTTGCTGGAGTCAACTCCAGGACTGAGCGCTGACCTTGTTTCTGCGATGTATGAAGTGGAGCGAAGCCTTCTAGGAGTGCACCGATTGGTCATGCGCGCAGAAAAGATCTCCCGCGCCGAGAACCGTTCCCTCTAAGTTTGTGTCAATGACACGCATCGACCCGCGCTCTGACATCAAGGTGATGTCGAAATATCACTCACCTCAAGTCGATGTACCCATTCGTCTCAACACGAACGAGTCACCTTTTGATCCTCCGACGGCGTGGTTGCACGATGTCAACGATGCGTTACAAAGCATTCATTGGAATCGGTATCCCGATCGCAGCGCGAGCAAACTACGTGCTGCTATCGCGGCACGTCACGGAGTGTCTGTCGACAACGTGTTTGTGGCCAATGGTTCAAACGAAGTGCTGCAGACACTGTTGCTGACGTATGCGGGTGCCGGACGCACAGTCGCAACCTTTGAGCCGACATATCAATTACACACACATCTTTCTCGTATCTCTGGTGCGACAGTCGTGAGCGGTGATCGGCGTGAGGATTTTACTCTTGATCTTGATGAAGTGCGTCGCGTATTGAATACATATTCACCACACGTGACATTTTTATGTTCACCGAATAATCCAACGGGTCGTATCGAAGATCGAGCTGTTGTCGACGAAGTTGTGCGAACTGCGCCTGGCATCGTCGTGATAGACGAGGCATATGCTGAGTTCGCAGATTGGTCTGCACTTGAGTTAATACAAGAAGATCGTGCAGTCGCGGTCAGTAGAACATTTTCGAAGACATGGTCGCTTGCTGCATTGCGACTTGGATATCTCATTGCGCCAACGTGGATGATTGAGCAAATGGAAGCCGTTGTCTTGCCATATCATCTCGATACGTTCAAACAAATCGCAGGGGAGAAAGCCCTTGCGTATGTGAACGAGATGGATGCACGCGTCGCAGGCATCGTGTCTGAGCGAGAACGAATCGTGGCTCACCTCGGTGCACTTCCCGTCGATACGTGGCCTAGCGGAGCAAACTTCATCCTGTTTCGACCTCGGCAAATCGGTGCTCTCGTCGTGTGGCAGCGACTCCTTGAGGCGGGGGTACTTGTGCGCGATTGCAGTTCCTGGGACCGTCTCCAGGGTTGTTTACGCGTCACAGTTGGCACGCCAGAGGAAAACGGCGTTTTCATGAGCGCCCTTTCTCGCGCACTCTCCTGATTCAGAAAAATGAGCACGGAAAACGCTCAGGTAGAGGCGAGAATGGTGGGCATGTCGAGGACCGCCACGCGATCACGCAACACCAAAGAAACCAGCATCGAGGTCAGCATCAACATTGATGGCTCGGGCACGTCAGACATTTCGACAGGCATTCCCTTTTACGACCACATGCTTGATCAACTGGCACGTCATGGCGGTTTTGATTTGGTGGTGCACGCAAAAGGTGACCTTCACATCGATACCCATCACACGGTTGAAGATGTCGCTATCGCACTCGGTGAAGCGTTTCGTGACGCACTAGGAGATAAAGCTGGAGTTCGTCGCTTTGCAAGTGGTGTGTATCCACTTGATGAGGCACTTGTTGACATTGCACTTGATCTCAGCGGTCGGCCGTTCGTTGAATGGAATGTTGACTTACCCGAGTGCTTGCCGCTCGGAAATCCACCGTTTGATCCGTCGCTTGCAGAGCACGCAGTATCTTCATTTGCCACATCGGCGCTCATGACGTTGCACGTCAACTTGCGCACTGGGCGCAATGTTCACCACATCATTGAAGCAACTTTCAAGGGACTGGCGCGCTCGTTGCGTGATGCTGTTCGCATCGAATCATCGAGTGTGCCATCCACCAAAGGCGTTCTTTCATGACCTCTGCTCCGCTCATTGCGGTGCTGGACTACGGAATCGGAAACTTACGCTCAGCACAAAAAGCGTTGCAACGCGTGGGTGCTGATGCACGTCTCACTACTTCTGGCGCAGATGCGGCCTCTGCTGATGCGGTGGTGTTGCCTGGAGTTGGAGCATTTGGTGCGTGTATGGATGCATTGCGAGATGCACAACTTGAAGATGTCGTGCATAATGCGGTGGCAAGTGGTCGACCATTTCTCGGGATCTGTGTTGGCATGCAGATGTTGTTTTCTTCAAGTGAAGAAAGTCCCGATGTGCGTGGTTTAGATGTGATTGAAGGAGATGTGAAGTGGATTCCATCTACCTTGCCCCGTCCTCAGATGCAGTGGAATCAGTTGACCATCACCCGTGATGATCCGATACTTCGCGGACTTGGCAAGGATCCGTGGATGTATTTCGTGCACTCGCTCCACGGAGTGCCACGCGACCCAGCACATGTTGTTGCAACAACGCATTACGGGGACGACCTCAACGTCGCATTTCGCAAGAACAACGTGTTCGCTACACAATTTCACCCTGAGAAGTCAGCCGCATCTGGCTTGCATTTGTTGCAGAACTTTGTAGCGCAGGTGAGTGCATCATGATTGATCTGTATCCGGCAATTGATATTCGTGGTGGGCAAGTTGTTCGTTTGCGCCAAGGCGATTACAACGACGAGACGGTCTATGGCGATGATCCGGTGGCAGTGGCTCAATCATTTGTAGATCAAGGAGCGCGGTGGGTTCACATGGTTGACCTCGATGCTGCGAAAACTGGTGAGCCAACAAACCGTTCAGTCATTGCGCGCGTCGCCACGGCGATCAATGGTGTCGCACGTTTACAAGTTGGTGGTGGAGTGCGAAGTGTTGTCGACGCACTGGTATTAAAGGATGCCGGCGTTTCACGCGTGGTGATGGGTTCAGCAGCGGTTGCCCAACCCGGAATCGTTAATGAAGTTGCCGATGTTGTTGATGTCGCTGTTGGTCTTGATCACAGAGACGGCGATGTTGCGGTGCATGGTTGGACACAGCAATCTGGTCAATCACTAGATGAATTGTTGCTTGCATTTCCACGAGCTTCAGTGTTTGTAATCACTGACATCTCGCGAGACGGAATGCTGCAAGGACCTGATGTTGAAGGTTTGCGTCACGCAGTGTCAATCTCACCGATTCCGGTGATCGCAAGTGGTGGAGTGGGAACGCTTGATCACGTGCGAACACTTGCGTCCATCGCAGGACTCGGTGGAGTTATCGCTGGTAAGGCAATTTATGAAAAGCGTTTCTCCGTACGTGAGGCTGTCGAGGTGTTGTCATGAGTCGCTCCGACGTTGTGGCTCGAGTTATTCCGTGTCTTGACGTCACCAACGGTCGCGTCGTGAAGGGTGTCAATTTTGTTGACCTTCGCGATGCTGGTGACCCAGTGGAATTGGCTGCGCGATATGACGAACAGGGCGCGGACGAATTGGTTTTCCTAGATATCACAGCGTCATCTGATGGTCGCGACACGATGCTTGATGTTGTGGCGCGCACAGCGGAAGAGGTGTTTATCCCATTTACTGTCGGTGGAGGAATTCGTGAACTTTCACATGCGCGATCATTGTTACGCGCGGGTGCTGACAAAGTAAGTGTGAACACGTCGGCTGTGGAGCGCCCAGAGCTCATCTCGGATATCGCAGCGGAGTTTGGTGCACAATGCGTTATTTGCGCGATTGATGCAAAGCGAGACGAAGCAACGTCATCGTGGAAGGTGTACTTGCACGGCGGTCGTACTCGCACAGAAATAGATGCGATTGAGTGGGCAGTGGAAGCGGTGAAGAGAGGCGCGGGAGAAATTTTGTTGACCTCAATGGATCGCGATGGAACACGTGATGGCTTTGATATTGCTCTTACACGTGCCGTGTCGTCGCATGTAGGCGTACCAGTAATCGCAAGTGGTGGCGTTGGTACTCTCGACCACCTGGCTGACGGGGTACTTGAAGGAGGGGCGAGTGGCGTTCTTGCCGCCAGCATCTTTCACTTTGGTGACCACACCATCGCAGAGGCAAAAGAAGTGCTCACCGCGCGAGGAATTCGCGTGCGACCAGCACACTTGACGTAAAACAGTTTCAGACGACAGGGGATTGGCGGTACCGTGCCTTCCGTGAATGCCAGCGATGACAAGCTCCCCATCCAAATGCTGAATGACCGATTGCTGGTTCGCATTCCACAAGGCGACGGCGAACGCCGTACAACGGGAGGCATTCTCATCCCCGCGACCGCACAGATCAGCAAACGTCTCGTATGGGCAGAAGTTGTGGCGCGCGGTGCAAATGTTCGTGCAGCCGAACCAGGCGACAAGGTGTTGTTTAGCCCAGAAGATCGATACGAAGTTGAAGTAGGTGGCGAGGATTTCATCATGTTGCGTGAACGCGATATTCACGCGGTGGCCGCCTCACATCTGGAAGCAAGCACGGGGTTGTATTTGTAATGGAAGCTGGAAAGATCATCACGCCGACAGCAGAAGAACTCGCAACGGTGAAATACAACAGTGACGGCTTGGTGCCAACGATCGCACAGTGTGTGAAAACAGGACAAGTGTTGATGATGGCGTGGATGAACGCCGAATCATTGGCCATGACTTTCGAACAAGGTCGCATGGTGTACTGGAGTCGTAGTCGTCAGGAATTATGGCGCAAGGGTGACACCAGCGGTGATCGTCAGTTTGTGCGCGAGGCGTACTATGACTGCGACGGCGACACATTGTTGTTCATCGTTGAACAAGAGGGAGCGGGTGCGTGTCACACCGGCGAGTTCACGTGTTTCTATCGTGCATTTGGTGACCACTCTTGACATCTCTTCAGACCACGATCCGCCCTTCGTTTGAAGAATTCTCGCGCTTGGCGCGCGAATACACCGTGGTGCCCGTGTGGACAGAAATGCTGGCTGATCTTGAGACACCGGTTGCCGCGTTTGCGAAATTGGTGGGAGATGGAGACGGATTTTTGTTGGAGTCGGTCGAACATGGAGAGCGTTGGAGTCGTTTTTCATTTGTTGGTCGACGACCACGTGGCACACTCACCATCCGCAATGGAGTAATCACTACGACAGGTGATGTTCCTGAGTCTGTTCCTCGTGATCAGGGAATTTTGAATGCCATGGATGCACTTCTTGCGATCTATCGCGCGCCTGTTCTTGAGGAGCTCCCGCCACTTCAGGGTGGGCTGATGGGGTATCTCGGGTACGACGTCATTCGTGAGGTTGAACATCTTGTGCACACACCGTTTGATGACAGACACCTACCCGATGCGTCAATCAGCATCATTGGTTCTCTAGCGGCGTTTGACCACTGGCGCCAACGTGTGTACATGCTGGAAAGTGTTCTCGTTGCCGACATGAACGAGCAACAACTGCGAATCGCATATGACGATGCGGTACAGCGAGTGCACGAAGGAGTTGCTGACTTATCGCGACCACTTGCGTACGTTGCAGTGGAACCTCCATCTGCTGATGATCAGTTGCCTGATATGAAGTCATCCATGCCCGACGGGATGTATCAACGCGCTGTAGAAGTGGCAAAAGAATACGTCCGCGCCGGTGACATCTTCCAAGTGGTGTTATCGCAACGATTCGACATTGATCTTCAAGCTGACCCATTTGACGTGTACCGCGTCTTACGACAAGTGAATCCCAGTCCGTACATGTACTTCGTGCGACAACCAGAGCTCACCATTGTTGGTGGTTCACCAGAGCCAATGGTGAAGGTAATGAACGGAACGGTCATTTCACGTCCTATCGCGGGAACTCGAAAGCGTGGTCGCACTGATGAACATGATCGAAAGCTTGCTGCTGAGTTGCGAGAAAATCCCAAAGAAGTAGCCGAACACATCATGCTTGTGGACCTCGCTCGAAATGACGTAGGGCGTGTGGCGAAGTTTGGCACCGTTCATGTCGATGAGTTAATGACGCTTGAGCGCTATAGCCATGTCATGCATCTCACGTCACAGGTCACCGGGTCTGTTGTCGAGGGACTGAGCCCGATTGATGTATTGCGTGCGACGTTGCCCGCTGGAACAGTGAGTGGTGCACCGAAAGTGCGAGCGATGGAGATCATTGATGAACTTGAGCCCGTGAAACGTGGGCCGTACGCAGGCGTCGTTGGTTATGTTGATTTTGCCGGCAATTTGGACACCGCAATTGCGATTCGCACCATGTTTGTGACGCCACAGCGCGTGAGTTTGCAAGCGGGTGCCGGAATTGTGGCCGACAGTGTCCCTGAAGACGAAGACCTCGAGTGTCACAACAAAGCGCGAGCGTTGCTGGCGACAGTTCCTGCTGCCAGGCGAATGACCGCTCGTCGTGGGCAAGCCGGAACAACAGCATGAGCACTTCCGAAGCAACAGGACTCCACTCGGCAGACCTTGATCGGGATGTCATTGACGTGTCGGGTCCGGATGCGTTGTCTTTTCTTCACTCGCAGATGGCAAACGATATCAATGACATTGCTGTTGGAGAGACGGTTCACAGCTTGTTGTTAGAACCAACAGGCCACCTTGTTGCGTTGGTTCGAATCGTGCGCCACAGAGATGATGCTCTCACCATTGATGTGGAACGTGGTTATGGAGAGGTAGTCGTCAAACGTCTCTCCAAATTTATTTTGCGTGCGAAAGTTGTCATGAGTGTTGGAACAAAAGTAGTTCGTGCCTTTCGTGGCAACAACGCGCGTGAAATCTTGAGAGGCGCCACATCATCGTCGTGTGCTCTCGCGCAACCCTGGTGGGATGACGCCAACGCTATTGATGTGATTGGCGACATTGCAGACATTCCCGCTATCGGTCTGCTCAGCGATATGAAAACAGTGGATGCAATCCGTGTTGATGCCGGATGGCCACGTCTGGGAGTTGACATTGAGGCGGGGGACATTCCTGCCGCAACCGGTGTTGTTGCAGCGGCCGTGAGCTTCACCAAAGGGTGTTATCCCGGTCAAGAACTTGTTGAACGAATGGACTCGCGCGGCACGGTTGCACCAGTGGTTCTGCGTGTGTTCTCAAATGTGGATGAAGTTTCCGAGGCTGACGTGACATCACGTGGATCGAAATACGTATTCGCACGCGTAAAGCGTGGTGAGTTGCGTGGCGAAGAGTTACAAGCGCTCTGGCATTAATCGTTTTGTTGCGTTAACAGGGTCGTATCACTGACTTGCACGTAATGCGATGGATGCAACAACAGATTGCACATCCGGTTGATGAGCAATTGAGACGATTTCTTCCGATGCATTGACCCCGTGTGACAATGTCAGCGGATCCACTGTGGTCGCAAGCGCTGCATGTAGCCACGACACAGTGCCTGTGATGTCACCTTGGGCTGCTGTCGCGCGCGCAGCCTGCAAGGCGATGCTGTCGTGAGGACTTTTAAGAAATGCCTCACGCGCGTATCGGATGGCTTCTGTGTGACGTCCGATCTCAATCAGTTGTTCCACTACTTGAGAGTCAATAATTGGCTCACCAAACGGTTTGGCGTTTCCTTGGCGGACCAATTTTTCCGCATTGAATGCCTGGTACTGAATAAACAATAAGAAGAGCGAGAAGGGAAGAAATCCACGCAATACGTCGGTCACAAATGTGAGAAATACAAACGCTGAAGTAACCGCCACGCTTGCCCGAAGCATCATCCAACGACCGCGAGTAGGAAAGAGGTGTTCAAGGATCGTGCTCACCACCGCGCCACCATCAAGTGGAACAAGGGGAATCAAATTGATTAATCCGAGAATGATGGCTGACCACCAGATTGCAGCACTTGCCTCAGAGTTATCGACAGAGTTGTAGTCAAAAGGATTAACACCCATTGCCGCAAGAACAATTGTTCCAGCGATTACTTGCGCACTTGAACCAGCAAGTGCGATGACAATTCGTTGTCTCCAAGAGAGAGGGCGTGTCGGTTCGTACGCTGCATACGCCATCATGAAGTTCAAAGAAATTGATGCAACACACCCGTTTGCACGAGCCGCAATTGCATGGCCCAGTTCGTGAATCAGTGTGAAAACAGCCAGCGACGCACCAACCCACAATCCGAGCGAGCCGCCATACAGAACAACGACCAGTCCGATGAACACAATGAATCCCGGACGAATTTGCGTGGGAAAACCAAGAATTCGAAGTCGGGGGCGTGAAGTTGTTGTTGGCATCGCGATCTCTGTCAGCCTACGCAGAGGCAAATGGGCTCGCTCTCGCACCCAGCCCTAGACTTCGCGACGTGCCCTACATTTACGCTTTTGATCACAAGCATCGTCGTTCGCCAAAAGAGCTAAAAGACCTCCTCGGGGGAAAGGGAGCAAATCTTGCGGAGATGATGAGCGTACTGAAGCTGCCAGTTCCTCACGGTTTCACTATTACGACCGACGCATGCCGTGCGTACATGCATGGTGGATGGCCACGTGGTCTTGATGACGAGGTGAAGCGTCACGTTGCTGGGCTTGAACGCAAGATGGGTCGCAAGTTGGGCGATGCAAAGAATCCATTGCTTGTATCGGTGCGTTCGGGAGCGAAATTCTCGATGCCGGGAATGATGGACACGGTTTTGAACTTGGGTCTCAACGACAAAAGCGTGAAGGGCCTTGCTGAGTCCACCAATGACGAACGATTCGCATACGACTCATATCGACGCTTCATTTCTATGTACGCCCGCATTGTCCTTGGCCTCTCGGGAGAGTCGTTTGAACACGCGCTTGAGGATGTAAAACGCGCACACACTGCTCGTACGGATGCAGATATCCCAGCCTCGGCTTTGAAACAACTGTGTGAGACATATAAAGAAGAAGTAGCACGCCAAACGGGCAGGCCTTTCCCACAAGATCCGACCAAACAATTACGTGGTGCGATCGAAGCGGTGTTTCGTTCGTGGAATGGTCCCCGCGCGATCGCGTATCGGGTACGGGAAAAGATCAGTCACGAACTTGGTACCGCAGTAAATGTGCAAGCCATGGTGTTCGGCAATAGAGATGACAACTCAGGGACTGGTGTCGGATTCACGCGCAACGCAGCAACAGGTGAAAACAAGCCATATGGCGACTTTCTTGTGAACGCACAAGGAGAAGATGTTGTCGCCGGCATTCGCAATACCGAAGACCTCGATGCGTTAAAAGCAAAGTTCCCAAAGATTCATGCTGAACTTCTCACTATTTTCACGCGTCTCGAAAAGCATTACAAAGATATGTGTGACACGGAGTTCACAATTGATCAGGGCAAATTGTGGATGCTTCAGACACGAGTCGGAAAGCGCACAGGTGCCGCAGCGCTGAAGATGGCCGTTGACATGACAAAACCTTCTAAGTCATCTGCCAAAACAAAGGGCACATGGAAGATCAGTCAAAAAGAAGCATTGCTACGAGTCACGGCTGAACATCTTGATCAGGTGCTACACCCGCAGTTCAAGAAAAAAGGCACGGTGTTGACAAAAGGTCTTGCCGCATCGCCAGGTGCCGCGGTTGGCAAAGTGTATTTCGATGCAGATGATGCTGAACGTGCAGCACGCAATGGGGAAGATGTCATATTGGTGCGCGCCGAGACCAGTCCAGAAGATGTTCACGGCATGATGGTCGCAAAAGGAATTCTTACTGCACGTGGAGGCTTGGTAAGCCACGCTGCTGTCGTTGCTCGTGGTTGGGGTACGCCAGCAATTGTTGGTGCAGACGCTCTTGACATAGGGGACAAACAATTCTCTGTGAATGGCACCGTCGTGCGAGAGGGTGACATCGTTTCGCTAGACGGGTCAACAGGTGAAGTGATGGTGGGGGCTCTTGAACTGATGCCCGCGAAACCAACAAAAGAGTTTGAGACGATTCTTCGTTGGGCGGATCAGATCCGTAAAGGAAAATTGTCGGTACGAGCCAATGCCGACACAGCAGAAGACGCCAAGCGCGCACGCGAACTTGGCGCCGAAGGAATTGGTTTGTGTCGTACCGAGCACATGTTCTTGGCGCCTGATCGTTTGCCAGTTGTACGTCGCATGATCCTTGCTCAGACTGATGAAGAGGAGACAAGTGCATTAGAGGAACTTCGCAAAGTGCAAAAAGAGGACTTTGTGGGGTTGCTGAAAGAGATGTCTGGATTACCAGTGACTATTCGTCTGCTTGATCCACCACTTCATGAATTTCTACCAAGCGTTGACGAACTTGAGATCAAGGAAGTGACTCAGGGATTAACCAAAGAAGAACAAGATATGTTGCGTGCTGCGCATAGCTGGTCAGAGTTCAACCCGATGATCGGAACGCGTGGTGTTCGACTCGGTGTCATCAAGCCCGGTCTCTACGCAATGCAGGTACGCGCCCTGTTAGAAGCCGCAGACGAGATTGCGGCGAAGGGGTACAAGCCGATTGTTGAAGTGATGATTCCCTTAACTGTGACCCGTGAGGAGATGGCTCTTGCGCGCAGTTGGGTAGAAGAAGTAATTGCGGAAATGCAATCTCGACCAGCACCAAAGAGTCGCAGCGGTAAGCGTGTAACGCGACCAAAGATCACAATTGGCACAATGATCGAAACACCGCGTGCAGCGTTGCGCGCTGATGATCTTGCAGAAGTCTCCGATTTCTTCAGTTTTGGCACGAACGATCTCACTCAGATGACATTCGGCTTCAGTCGTGATGATATTGAAAGTCGGACAATGCCTGCGTATCTCGAGGCAGGACTATTGAAGCGCAATCCCTTTGAGACGATTGACCAAAACGGGGTTGGAGAATTGGTGCAGTTAGCCGCACAACGTGGACGGTCAGTGAATCGCGGAATGAAGATGGGTGTTTGTGGCGAGCACGGGGGTGACCCCGAGTCGATTGCCCTGTTTTACAAGGCTGGTCTCAACTACGTGAGTTGTTCGCCTTATCGTGTGCCAATCGCGCGTCTATCAGCAGCGCAAGCGATTATTGGTGGCAACAAAGCAGAAACCAAATAGGAATAACTGTCATTCCGTACGGCGCGTCTGTCGACATGGGCACTATTTGGCTGACGCAATTACGTCGATATGTGTAGCACCTAGTCGGCACTAGTGTGTCGACATGGGAATAGTGGCGGAGGATATCGAAAGAGTCCGTTCGTCTGTATCCATAGTTGATGTCGTTGGTCAGTATGTGACGTTGCGTCGTGTTGGTCGCAACATGTCGGGTTTGTGCCCGTTTCACTCGGAGAAATCGCCGTCGTTTAGCGTTCGTGAAGACACAGGTCGTTATAAGTGCTTTGGTTGTAACGCTGGTGGCGACGTATTTACGTTTGTTCAAGAAATTGAACACCTTGACTTTGTTGGCGCCGTAGAAAAACTCGCAAGTCGCGCTGGTATCGAACTTCATTACACATCGGGGCCTGATGACAAAACACGGCAGCGTCGCAAAGAGTTGTACGCGGTGATGGACCGTGCTGTTGAGTGGTATCACGAACGTTTGTTGACCGACCCCGCAGCTCGACCCGCGCGAGAATATCTGAAAGCGCGAGGCATCTCAGGTGATGTGGCACGTGCGTTCAAATTGGGATGGGCTCCAGACGACTGGGATCAACTTGCAACATCTATTGGTTCGTCTGGAGAGATGTTGGGAGAAGTTGGGCTCGCGTTCGTCAATAAGAGAAATCGGTTACAGGATTCATTTCGTGCCCGCATCATGTTTCCGATTTTTGATGAGTCAGGCAATGCGGTGGCCTTTGGTGGACGAATCTTGCCGGGTTCCCCAGACCCCGCTAAGTACAAGAACTCAACAGAAACGCCGATCTATACAAAATCTCGAACGCTGTACGGATTGAACTGGGCAAAGACAGACATAGTCAAAGCCGACACGGTCATTATTTGCGAGGGCTATACCGACGTCATTGGGTTTCACCGCACCGGTCTCACCAATGCCGTCGCAACATGCGGTACCGCGTTGACTGAAGAACACGTGAAGATGTTGAAGCGCTTTGCATCCAAGATGATTCTTGCCTTTGATGCCGATGCCGCAGGCCAAGGTGCTGCTGCACGTTTCTATGAATGGGAAAAGCGATACGCGGTGTCTGTATCAGTAGCGAAGTTTCCAGAGGGTCGCGACCCTGGAGATTTGGCACAGAATGATCCTGACGTTCTACGACAAGCGATCGCAAACGCAACTCCGTTTCTCGGTTTTCGCCTTCAACGTGTGCTTGATGCGGGGGATGTGCGCTCACCAGAGGGGAGAGCGCGAACAGCCGAACAAGCAATGCGTGTTATTAACGAACATCCAGATGTGAATGTTCGGAGTCTGTATGCGGCGCAAGTTGCAACTCACACCGGTATCGCCGCATCAGAGTTGGTAAAGATCGCAAAGACTGGTTCCTCTGAGCAGATTGTCGTGACGGCCGCGCGACACATGCCAGATGGTGCTGGGTTTGCGGCTTTATCGATGTTGATTCACCGTTGGGACGACATCGCTCCTTGGTTAACCGAACAACTGTTTGTAGATGAACCGAGCAGGCAGGCGTTTATTGCACTTGTCGACTCAGAAGGCGATGTCACCACGGCATTGTCGAGTGTTGAAGGTGAAGCTGCTGACATCATCGAACGTGCAGCAGTGCTGGAGTATGAAGTTGAGCCTTTCACTGAGGCTAAGACTCTGATTGGTGCGGCAGTTCGGCGTGCATTGGCACATCGGGTTCATGCAGCAGACGCGGATCAAATACGCGATGATCGGCATGCACGCATTCGTCTCGATGATCTACATAACCCTCAAGAGGCTGAACATGCAGCCGCTGAGTTATTGGGATGGTTGTCTCAGCGAGCAGCGGTGGATAACTGATCATGCAACTTCCCAGCCCGCCACACCCAAGCATTGATCCAGGTGAGTGGCAGTTACTGCTGGAATCACGATCTCCAGACAACACGGTGGAGCCAAACAATGTGGCTCATGTGTTGCGCCAAGTGGAACTTAGCGAAGAGATTCTTCACGTAGTTGAAAAAGCACTTGTTGATGCAGGTGTCACGGTCTCACATGTTGAACCGGAGTTAGAACCGTTACCAGACAAGCGACCCACCCAACGCCGTAGCGGTGAATCTAACGATCCGATGAAGATGTATCTGCAGGAGATAGGGCAGGTAAATCTTCTTACTGCAGAGCAGGAACGCACTCTTGGGCGACAGATTCAAGAAATGCTGACAGCGAAATTCCAACTTGAAGACAAGTCGTCGTTGTCAGTTGCTGACAAGAGACGTTTGCGGGGCATTGTGCACACCGGGGAATCCGCACGAGAACATCTCATCACGGCCAACCTTCGTCTGGTTGTGTCGATTGCTCGTCGTTACGACGGCAAAGGATTGCAACTACCGGACCTCATTCAAGAGGGCAACATTGGCTTAATGCGTGCCGCTGAGAAATACGACTGGGAAAAAGGATTCAAGTTTTCCACTTATGCGACGTGGTGGATTCGCCAAGCGATGATGCGCGCGATGGCTGACCAGGGTCGCACAATCAGGGTTCCAAGTCACGTTGTTGAATTACTGCACCGCATTGCCAAGGCTGAACGCGAATTGACAGTCGAGTTGGAACGCGAACCAGCATTGGATGAAATCGCTCATCGCACAATGTTGCCCGTCGAGCGCGTTTTAGAATTGCGACAAATTTCTTCAGTGACTATCAGTCTTGATGCACCTGTTGGCAACGAAGATGATTCGCAAACATGGTCGGACCGAGTGTCATCAAATGATGACAATGATTCTCCAGTGGAACATGTACAACGAAAGATGTTGATGGATGCCATCGCGCATGAACTGCAAGCATTACCCGAGCGTGATCGCCGTATTCTCGAAAAACGTTTTGGCATCCAGAATGGAAAACCACAAACTCTTGATGATGTTGCCAAAGAAGAGGGTGTAACACGCGAGCGAGTACGCCAAATAGAGCAGAAAACACTTGCTCGAATGCGCCATCCAAACAACAGTCGTAAGTTGCGTTCGTTTCTGGATGACATCGGTTAGATACATTGAATGGCATGTCTGAGACGTCAGACGTGTCCCCTCAGCACGTTGAATTACCAAAGTCACTGAGTTTGTTGCACGTCACGGCTAGTGGCGTGGGCATCATTGTCGGCGCAGGTATCTACGTTCTACTTGGTCCCGCAACGGAACGTGCTGGTGGATTGGTGTGGCTTGCTTTCTTGTTGTCGGCAAGCATTTGTGCGCTGACAGCAATGAGTTACATGGAATTGTCGTCGATGTTTTCCAAGACTGGGGGTGAATACGAATACGCACGACAAGTATTTCCCCCGGTTATTACCTTTGTAATCGGCTGGGCAATGCTCGCTGGCCTAACAGTTGCGGCGGCGACCGTCGCGCTCGGTTTTGGTCGGTATGCCGACTATTTCTGGGACGTTAACCCACGAGTACCAGCACTCATTCTCCTGTTGTTCGTATCAGTGGTGTCTATCAAAGGCATGGAGTCGGCATCGTGGCTCATCGTTGCTTTTAGTTCAATTCAAATTGGAGGATTGCTGTTTGTCATTGCAATCGGTGCGTCGCACATCGGCGAAGTAAACATTATGGAAGGCGTGCAAGGTAGTGGCTTTGATCAGTTGAGTGGCTTGATGTCAGCAGTTGCACTCGTATTTTTTGCATTCATTGGTTTTGATGAGGTAGTCACACTGTCGGAAGAAACTCATGACGCAAAACGCACTACTCCGATTGGATTGGCACTGGCTCTTGGGATTTCAACCGTGCTGTACATTCTTGTTGCAATCGTCGCGGTCAGCGTTCTTGGCCCTGAAGATTTGGCGAGTTCTCCGTATCCGCTCGCGGCAGTTGCAGAGACTGCCTTGGGGAGTACCTCGGCGGGGGTGATGAGCGCCCTTGCCATGATTACCACCACGAGTACGGTTCTTCTTGCAGTCACGGCAGCGGCGCGTATGGCATTTGCAATGGCGAGACGCACAGATCTTCCCCTGCGCCTTGCGATTGTGAATCGCAATGGCAGTCCACAACAAGCCACGTTGGCAGTTGTCATAGTCAGTGCAGGGTTCGTTCTGTGGGGGAAATTCACTGTGATAGCTGGTGCCACTGATGCGCTCATCTATGTGATGTTTCTCGCAGTAAACGCCATTGTCATCATTCTTCGTCGACGCCAACCAGAGGCGCTTCGACCATTTCGTATCCCGGGGTCAGTCGCTGGTGTTCCGATATTTCCGATTGCGGCGTTTGCCGTCACCGTATGGATGATGATCTTGCTTGACGTGGAATCGCTAATTGTCGGTGCGGGCATACTTATCGTCGGGATGCTGTTGCACCTGGTAGCACAAAAACTTCGGGCGCATTCGTTATGAATTCAGCACATCTGCGCTGGTAGCCTGAACCTTCCTTCCGGGGTAGCTCAGTTGGCAGAGCGACGGACTGTTAATCCGTTGGTCGTGGGTTCGAGCCCCACCCCCGGAGCCACTACGGTGTGACCATGAGCACAACCAACCGCACTGGCTACCTATATCACGAGATTTACTCATGGCATGACACGGGTTCTGGCCCGATGATGCCATCTAATGCATTTGGTGGCATTCAGCCATTTATCCATATGGAAAATGCTGAGACGAAGCGTCGCATGCACGAATTGATCGTTGTCTCTGGCTTGATTGATCATTTGTTCCGCATCGATCCGGTACGTGCAACGGAACAAGACATTCTGCGTTGTCACACACGCGAACATCTTGCATACATCCAAGCCGGATCAGAGCTGCCAAAAGGTGGCGACGCCGGTGACGGAGTGTCGCCATATGGTCATGGCGGATACGACATTGCGTTAATGGCGGCTGGTGGCATCATGAAACTTGCCGATGAAGTGATCTCTGGAACAATTCGCAATGGCTATGCGTTAGTGCGCCCACCCGGACATCACGCGACATCAACTATGGGCATGGGCTTTTGCATGTTCAACAACATTGCGATTGCAGCACGTCACTTGCAAGCAACACGTGGAGTTGGCCGTGTTGCAATTGTTGACTGGGATGTGCACCATGGAAATGGAACACAAGAAATCTTCTATAGCGACCCATCAGTGCTCACTATTTCGATGCACCAGGACAACTGCTTTCCGCCAAACTCGGGTCTCGTATCTGAAAATGGTGAAGGTAAGGGTGCTGGTTACGCATTGAACGTGCCATTGCCACCAGGATCAGGAAATCCTGCATATGAATTAGCAATGACTGAAGTCGTTGTTCCCGCGATTCGCAAATTTGATCCCGACATCATCTTGGTATCGAGCGGTTTTGACGCAAGTTTGATGGACCCGCTTGCACGCCAATTGGTGACGACATCGGGCTATCGCCGAATGACTGAGATTCTCATGGATCTTGCAGATGAAGTGTGTGGCGGTCGTCTTGCGATGTCGCACGAGGGTGGCTACAACGCGGTGTATGTACCGTTTTGTGGTCTCGCGGTGATGGAGCAATTGAGCGGAGTAAAAGTGTTGGATGATCCTTTTGCTGCATTCGATTACATGGCCGACTTCCCACTACTTGATCATCAAAAAGCCGTTGTCACAGCGTCGGCTGCTCTTGCGGGCAAAGTCGGGGCATAACAACCCAAACCGCTAGCGTGACTGGCTCGGGCCAGTAGCTCAGTTGGTTAGAGCAGGGGACTCATAATCCCTTGGTCGCGGGTTCGATTCCTGCCTGGCCCACCAAAATCTCACACGTAGAATTAGGCTGTGGTGGATCAACCCATTACAGATGTAGAAAAGCGAATGTCTATACCCGATGGCTTGCGTGCATATGTCATCTACGCGATTTCTCTGTTGGCGTTAGCAGTGGCTGTCGCTGCGCTTTTGTTGAGTGCGACTGGCTTGGGTAGTGAAACAGCTGATCGTCAATTAAAAGAATGTATTGGTCTCATTGGGGACATTCAACAAGGCAACGCCGGACCGCAGGGTGAACAAGGCGAACAAGTCGAACAAGGCGAGACGGGTGCAACTGGCTCAGACGGTGAACAGGGTCCAACTGGTCCACAGGGCGAACAAGGTGCAACTGGCGAACAAGGTGCAACTGGCGAACAAGGTGAGCAGGGCAAGCAAGGCGAACCAGGTGTCGCTGGTGCGACTGGCCCGACGGGTGCATGCGGTCTGAGTGCCTATGAAATCTGGTTGAGCCTCGGGAACGTCGGCACTGAAGAGGCATTTCTGAAGTCACTTGTTGGACCAAAAGGTGATCAGGGAGCTCCGGGTCTCGATGGTGCGACGATGATTGGTGACTCAGGATCATTTTGGGACACCACGACACAAGGTGGCGTTGGTGTGTATTCGCCAAATACGCCCTACCCGATGTTGCTTAGTGAATCAGATACCGAAAACAATCGTGGCGTGTCGATTACTAACGGATCACAATTCACATTTACAAATCCTGGTGTGTACAACATTGCATTTTCTGCTCAGTTTCTCCACTCCAAAGAAAACGCGACGAATTACGTAAGTATCTGGCTGAGAAAAAATGGCGACGATGTTCCCGACTCTGCCACCGATGTGGTGCTGTCCCGAAATGCTCGTTACGTGGCAGCGTGGAACTTTTTCGCACCTGTTTCGTGTGATGAATCCGGTTGCGATCAGTATCAATTGATGTGGTCGTCGGATACTGATCAAATAACGATGATCTATGTTCCCGCGAACGCGGTACGCCCGGCTATTCCATCGTTAATTGCAACCGTGAACCAAGTGAAGTAGTGCCTACTCGGTCCATTGAGGCGCACGCGCCAACAACTCAAGACTGACATCACGACAACGATCAAGCACGTCACAAAATGTGTCGTCCCGAGGTCGGTAGACGTCAGCAAGCGATACTGACTTACGTGCCACGATCGACAAACTGCGTTCCGGCGCATCGGTCACTGCGTGAAATGAATCAATCGCAGACACTTCAACGGGAAGGTCTACGCCACCGATGCCAGCAATTTCTGTTGCAAGAATCAACAAATCTGGAGGTGAAGTGAGAGGAGGCATCGTCCATGTGAAGAGAAGTGGGAATGAGAAGTCGCCTTCTGGAACTTCGTCGGGATCATCTAACTTCACGACTTCATCTTCGAATTGCAGCAAAACGCGCGGGTCAATCTCGAGGCTGAGGTGCAGGTCGATTGGTCCACTGCAGGCTTCTTCAGGGTGAAGATCGACTTCCCACAACTGGCGAAGTGAGTATGTCTCCACGAAATGACGTTCATCGTGGACGTGAAAACCGTGGTCAACAGCGTGGCTTTTCATGTCGGCAACAAAACCGGCGATATCAATGACTGCCACGAAGGATCACACTACCGTTCTAGGCGTGACCCGCTTTCATTACGAATCCGATGACCGTGAGATCCTTGCGTTCTTACACGATGTCGCCGACGCTGCAGCTGATGAGTTGGATGAACTCACCGATTGGTCATTTTCTGGTGTTCGCGAGGGGCAATACTCAGCAGACATTGCAATTGATGATCTCGTACTTGATCTTCTCGAAGAAGCGGGCTTCGGTGTGTTGTCTGAAGAAAGTGGTCTCACGAATTTCTCGTGGCCGGTTAGTGGCGATGAACTAATGGTCGTCGTTGATCCAGTTGATGGTTCAACAAATGCGGGTAAAGGTATTCCGTGGTTTGCAACATCGCTGTGTGTCATCGACAAAGACGGATTGCGTGTCGCATTGGTTGCCGAACAATCAGGAACTGAAACGCGCTACAGCGCGATTCGCGGAGCAGGGGCATTGTGTGATGGCGTGCCGATGCGAGTACAGGGAACAATCGGACTATCAGAAGCGGTAATCGGCGTGTCGGGTTTGCCGCCACAGAACCCCGGATGGTGGCAGTTTCGCGCACTAGGCGCGATCGCTTTAGATATGTGCCTCGTCGCAAAAGGCGCACTCGATGGATACATCGATTTCTATGATCACGGAGTCTGGGACTATCTCGGCGCACTTCTTATTTGTCGTGAGTCGGGGTGTGCCATTGGTGAAGCATTCGGTCGAGATCTCATCATCGGAGATCATGGCGAACGTCGAACCCCGGTTGTTGCTCGTTCTCAAGAACTTCTTGTCGGGCTGATGAACATTCGCCAAGAGACTGTGTAATCATCGCTCACAGAGATGAGTCACCACCTGCGCACTAGATCGAAAGTATTTGGCTTTCTGCTATTCAGTGTGTTGTTGGTTGCGCCAATGATGATTCTTCGTGGTGGTGTTACAAGTGCGACGCCAGATGTTGTTGCGCGAAAATCATGCGCAAACGGTGGGTCGTGCAAAGTGGGTGATATCGGTCCTGGTGGTGGCACCGTGTTTTACGATGCGGGGTCGTTGCAATGGTGGGGCCGCTATCTCGAAGTGCGAGTGATCACAAAAGGTCGTGGTTTACCGTGGGTGCCAGGAGAACCAAGTGCACTGTATGTCAACAGTGAAGTGCAAGTACTTCGACGAATTCGAATGGATGCAAAGACAATTGGTATGGGGCGCGTGAATACCGATGCAATTGTCGCGGCTTTCGGAGAGGGTCAATACGCAGCAAAATTTGTATCTGACCTAGTGCTGGGCGGACGCGATGATTGGCATCTCCCTTCAAAAGATGAACTGAACGCTTTGTACACGTATCGCGCAATGACTATGCGGCCTCGCATGGATACTGGTCCGTATTGGACATCAACAGAAGCGTCAAGCAAGTTCGCTTGGTACCAAATGTTCCATGACGGAACGATGTTCACTGATGAAAATGGCGTCGGACGTATCGAAGCAAACAAAAACACTCGCAAACAACCGACGCATGTAGGTTCTTCGTTTCCATCACAGCGATTTCGTCTTGTTCCTATACGTGCGTTCCCCAATGGATCTGGTGTCACTCCACCAATAGCTGATCCGGTGCTTACTGGGAACACGTGTGGGAACAGTGGTCCATGTGCGGTGGGTGATATTGGTCCGGCAGGTGGTGTTGTGTTTTTTGACGCGGGCGGTAAGAAACCTTGGGGTCGCTATCTGGAAGCGGCGCCGGCCATCAGTGAAGTGCGCGGATTGCCGTGGAAAAAACTGAGTGTTAATGATCGCCAACGCCCGGTGTATCGCGACACTGCGGCGCGTACCGCACGGATTGCGCGCGTGATGAGCAAACAGATTGGCATGGGATCTGCGAATACGAAGGCCATCGTGTCTACCTATCGAAAAGGCTCGTACGCGGCACGTTACGCATATGACTTGGTGTTGAACGGTTTTGACGATTGGTTCTTGCCATCAGCAGATGAACTTGATGTGATGTTCAATGTGCTACAGACTTCGCGTCAACCGATGGATACTTTCGCACCACGGTTTTACTGGTCGTCATCCGAATATGACTTCAACAACGCATGGACGCAATCGATGCGGTCTGGTCAACAATTCGATCGAGAAAAGTGGTTGGCATCACCGAAAGATCCATTGTGGGTGCGACCAATTCGTGCTTTTGGTGGCTGATGACGTCTGCCCGATAGGTTGTCACCCATGTCTAGTAAGCCTGAAGTGTCTATTCCTGCCGGTGAACCACCCGCAGAGTTAGTAATTGATGACCTCACTGTTGGCGATGGTGCGGAAGCAAAAGCGGGTGCAATTGTTGAAGTGCATTACGTCGGCGTCGCATGGAGCACTCAGGCTCAGTTTGATGCATCGTGGGATCGAAGTGAAACATTCGAATTCCGCTTGGGCGCTGGTCAAGTAATCGACGGATGGGACAAGGGTGTCGCCGGTATGAAAGTGGGAGGGCGTCGTCGTCTCACGATTCCTCCTGACATGGGTTATGGCCCCTACGGAGCTGGTGGAGTGATCAAGGGCGGAGAGACGCTCGTATTTGTTGTTGATCTCATCAACGTGAACTAAGGAATTGCAATGACCCGAACACGTACAACACTCCGCTCAGTAGTCGCCGTATTTGCAGCAATCACAATGATCGTCGGAATCAGCGCTTGTGGAGATGACGACACGTCGTCTGAGGCTGTAACTGACACGTTGGTCGATGACACGATCGCCGAGATGGAACTCACGCCAGTTGAGGACTACGAAGTGATCGGTGAAAAGCCTGAAGTGGTGATTCCCGATGAAGAACCTCCAACTGAACTGGTGATTGATGATCTGCGCGATGGCGATGGTGCACAAGCAACGACCGGAAGCTTTGTCACAGTTCACTATGTCGGTGTGTCGTGGAGTACCGGTGAACAGTTCGATGCATCGTGGGATCGCGGTCAAACATTTCAATTCACCATTGGTGTCGACCCTGTGATTCAAGGATGGGAACTCGGTTTACAGGGCATGAAAGTGGGAGGACAGCGTCGTCTCACGATTCCGCCAGACCTTGGTTACGGAGCTAGTGGACAGGGCCCGATCGCGCCCAACGAGACACTGGTGTTTGTCGTCGACCTCCTCGCAGTTGAATAAGTAACGTGCGCACTGTCGTCATCGGTGCCGGAATGGCGGGTGTTGTCGCTGCGCGTGAATTAACACGTAACGGTGACGACGTAGTGGTGATTGACAAGGGTCGCAGTCCTGGTGGACGCATGGCGACACGACGAGATGGCGATGCGCGCTTTGACCACGGAGCACAGTTCTTCACTGTGCGAGATGAATTATTTCAACAACAGGCTGATGACTGGATATCGCGTGGATTGGTGCATGAATGGTGCCGAGGTTTTGATTCCCACGATGGATACCCACGTTATGTGGCAACAAACGGAATGAATTCCCTCGTGAAGGATCTCGCACAGGATGTTGACGTGCGTTGCTCTGTGACAGCAACACACATTGAGGCTTCTCCGTCGGGGTGGTTAGTTCGAGTGTCAGATAGCGACGACCTCTCGTGCGACAAAGTGATCGTCACCTCTCCAATTCCACAAACAAATGCCCTGCTTGCTTGGTCAGGTGTCGAGGTTCCTCCAGAGATCGCATCATGTGAATATGATCCGACTGTTGCATTACTGGTAGTGACTAATGCATCACCATCAACATTGGGAGTACATGGTGGGGTACAAGACCCTGATGAAGTGTTTTCTTTCATTGGTGACAATATGCGAAAGGGTGTCTCGTCTATTCCTGCCGTCACGTTTCACGCAAATGCACAGTGGAGCTCCCAACATTTCGAACAATCAGATGAATGGTTACACGATCAATTACTGGCAAGTAGCACACGTTGGTTGTCAGATGTCACGGTGTTGTCGTCACAAGTGAAGAAATGGCGGTATGCAACGCCCAAAAACGTATGGCCACAGCGTTATTGGTGCAACAACGCACAATCGTTATGTCTCGCAGGTGATGTATTTGGAGGGCCAAAAATTGAAGGGGCATACCTGAGCGGACATTTCGCTGCAGCAGCACTAGCGTAAAACCCGTGCGCCGTTTCGTCACAATCTGCGTTGCGCTTGCTGTAGCAGGAATTGGATTTGCTGATTCCTCAACGCTCCACGCACAATCTCCAGAACAAGTGACACCCAGTGCGTGGACTGCGACAAAGATGAAACAAGCGTGGGGCGGTTCCACTTTGTTCGCAGCTGGTCCGGGAGCAGCGGCCACATTTACTGTTCGTGGCCGTTCATTTTCGATGTGGTACGTCGCGAGCAAGAGTGGCGGTCGAGTCGCTGTGTATGTCAACGGTAAGCGCGTGCGAATAGTGGATCAGTATTCCCCCAAGCGGCAACGTCGGTCAGTGCGTTTATCTGGTGGCAAAGATCGCAATGAAGTGCGTCTCATCGCCTTGTCCAGTCGTCACTCGTCATCGTCAGGAACGCGTGTCAATGTCGATGCGTTTTCTCCTTCACCTGCATCATGTACCCGTGGATGTCGGCGCTCGCCACGTGTCGTCGCACAAGACATGCCACCAACAGCATCAGATCTTGAGGCAATTTGGTATCCAACGTCGGTCCCAACGCGTGATTCTGAACAATGGAATGTTGCAATCGGAAGTTATGTACGCGGCATTGACGTGAATCCCATTGATGTTGCTGCGCCAATCATCCGTGAAGCTGCGTGTGAACAAGCTCGGAAGGTTCGTCAGGGGATCGTTGTCTTGTCATTTGGTCGTCAGTTGGCCACGGGTACAACGGGTTTTGGCAATCCGATCTCGCCCGACACGATTGTGGCAACTGCTGCTGCGTGGTCAGAGGGGCTCGCTGCATGCGGTCGTGGCCCGTGGGAAGTCTCCATTGGTACAAGCAACTCCGGAGGCAAGACTCCTCATAACGGTTTCAACGGCGGAAAAGTGTGGGGCGAGTTAGTTGAGCGCGCGCAACAAGAAGCAAATCCACGTGTTGCGATAACGGGATCGGTGGACATCGAGCCGGGATGGGGTCCCGCACCACAAGCACGTAAATGGGTAGACGGATATGTTTCCGCGACCAACATTCGCTTGTGGAACTTTGGATCTGCTGATGGATGTCCACAATCCGTTGGTCGATTGACGTGTGGAAACGGTTGGACAGTTGACGATGTGTTGTGGGTGTCGGCCCATGCAGGCCCCAACGTGATTGCGATGCCTCAGATTCACACTCAAAGCGGATCACAGGCTCGCCAGTGGGCGGTGTTGTCTGCGCGAGCTTTGGAATTGGGGAAACCGCTTCGTATTGGTGCATTCACAGTGCAAACAGCAGCATGTGCTCAGGTTCGGGGTGGATGTCCCACAACTGGTGTTTCCGCATGGGATGGATGGACACAGTTGCGAAACGCTCTTGATGCAATTCCCATCACAGTAGGAACACCATTTGGCGCACCAATGGACATTCGATGGGGATGGGGTAGTGCGTTTGTAATTCCTCCACCAACAACTACTAGTACGACAACTACAACTATTCCGTCAACTTCAACTACATCAACTACTACATCGACCACAACGTCGACAACCACATCTACTACGACTACAACGACAACAACAACGTTGGCACCCAGTACGTGATCGCGTCAGTGCATTGAAAAGTCACACAGATACCGGTACCTGAAATCCCCCATCAGATGGTGTTGGAATTGCTGGTTCTTTGGAGATGACACCGTCGGCATTAAAAACAGAAAACTGAGCGCACGCTGATTTTCGTGACTCAATTCCATAGGCGCATAACGTATGTGTGCCCTCGATGTTGGCCCCTTCAACTTCTGCGAATACATAATCCATTACAGCCGAGCCGTCATTTTTCGCTTTGACGAATAAATCAAGCGAGACACGCTTTCCATTGAAAAACGCGATCAGAAATACATCCTCACGTTTTTCGAATCCTTGAGATCCGGGAAGTGGCGTTGCGGTCAAAACCAACTTGTCACCGGGTTGCACTGAGGTGAGATTTAATGATGCTTGCATGCCACTGGAGGTGAGAGGTTGGCGGAGGGCTTTCTTAGCAGGCAGTTCTTTTGTTGCCACTCCATTTCCAATTGTGACTCCGGTACAGCCGATACGAAGTGATCGTTCACCACGTGCGCACAAGATTCGCCGACCACTTTGATCAATCCCGGGCAAAGAGAGAAACCCTCTACTGAATCGAACAGTGCCCGTACCGTCTGCAAACTTGACACTCGCCCGAAATTCAGTTGCCTTACCATTTTGAAATTCGTAAATACGAACAACTTCTCCAGGGATAAATCCTGTCCCGCCATTTTTTGCTGGGCCAACGGTGACAAGAGTTGAGCCATCAATTCCGATGCGTCGCGGTGTGGCGACTGCTCGCATTCCTGGTTGTGTTGTTGGTCGTTCGGGTGGTGGTTCACCCACGACGTAACAAGAGACGACCCCAAAGTATGAAGAACAAAGAGAAACAGAGGGAGACACGGCTGCGCGGGCGACTGGCGTTGATACCACAAGACCCATGAACAATGTCGCGAGTAATGCAGTTGCACGAAAGCGTGGGCGGTATGTGTGTTGGATCACATGGTGAATAGTAATTCCTACGATGCGACGAGGTTTTCTGACCTCGAAGAACCCAAAATCGCCGATAGGGTATGGCTTCCGTTCGCGGGCGTTTAGCTCAGTTGGCTAGAGCATCTCCCTTACAAGGAGAGGGTCGGGGGTTCGAGTCCCTCAACGCCCACCATTTACTTTCCTAGCCGGGCTAGAACCCAGTCACCAACCAGTGTGCCCCGTTTGAGAAGGTCATACGGAAGATCAAAGTGGTCACGCCCATTAACCACCATTGTTGTGGTCTCTGTTCCTTGGTGGCGAAGATGCTCGCCGTAGGCAGCGTTTTGTCTTATGAATTCATCTGATTCGTGACGTCCCACCGCCAAGAGCGCATGTGACGGTCTCGCGCTGTCTGGCAAAAGAATTGGGCTGAGAGAGGTTGCACGTTGTTCGTTCAAACCAAGAGGGTTATTGATCGGCGTGACCACCAATGGGCGTATGTCGTAGATACCACTGAGCAGTGCAACACCCAAGAGTTGTGATGCGATGCGTTCATCCCGAGCGCACATCGCAGAGAGATGAGCACCGGCGCTGCAACCTGCAAGAACGACATGTGATGGGGAGAGTTCCGTGACAACTCGCAACACATCATTGATGCATTCATCAATCATCTGCTCGATAGTGCCCGTGGGGGCAATGGTGTATTCGATGGCGTGAAGAGAGATCTGTTCTGCAATTGCCTCGGATGCGTTGAACAGAGAATCAGACGCAGACAGACGCTGCCAGTATCCGCCGTGGATGTAAATGAGTAGTGGAGCGCGGGGGATGAGAAGTGCGGCGGGATCAAAGCGTGTACTGATCTCGTGGTACTCCTCAAGATATTCTGGCAAAGGCCGTTTTGAGTGTTGCGCTGGTGTGTATTGGTGGGCGACCTCTTCATGTGATGCACTACGCCAATCAAATGTTTCAGCGGTCATCTGAAAATCTCACTTGAGATAGTCGCGCAGTAGAGCTGGTTTCAAACCCTGTCGCTTCATCTGTGCAAGAAGAAGTTCAAGTGTTGGGGCAGCTGAGGGGATGTAGTGCATCAATATGATGTCACCACGTTGCAGTTTTCCGCCAGAAATATAGAGACGTCCTTTTTCGGCAATACCACTCCACATCACAAGATATTTCATGTTGCACTTAGCGAGCGCTTGGATTGTTCGTCCGTTCCAGTTTCCACCTGGGGGACGAAATAGTTGAGGGCGTTCACCCATGGTGTGTTCAATCTTGTCGTTCGCGCCACAGATTTCATATCTCTGACGTCGAACACTGAAAAAAGTCAAGCTGCTGTGGTTAATGGTGTGGTTCTCGAATGTCATTCGTGTTGCTTTTCTGAACCACGCACGGTTGTCTTTCAGTTGGCTGGGTTTCGCAAACGTTGTGATGGGAACCTTATTTGTGCGCAAAATGCGCGCAAGTTCTGGAGTGGGAGAAAACCCGTCATCGATTGTGATGAAGACAACCTTGTCTTTTGTCTTCACCCGTGAGATCACCTGAACATCTTTGGGTTGAATTTCTTCCACTGCTTCCTCGCTGTCGGGAGGATCAATAGGAGTGGTGGCTTGGAGTGCGGTGGTGTGGATACTCATCACAATGATCGCTGCGAGTGCACCTGTAAGCCAGCGCAATTTCTTACTTTTAAGGCTTAGCACGGCGAAACGTTACTCCCACTTTGCTCATACGTAGCAGGCGCGTGGTTCTTTTGACTTACGACGCTGCGACGTCTGGGCGCGGACGACGCGAGACCGCACGTCCAGCCACCCAGCGAGTGCCCGCGACCGCAGCTCCGGTCATTGCCAGGGCGGTACTGAATCCGGCATACAACGGTGTTCCCACATCGCTACCTGCCGTAAGCGCGTGCACGACGATGATCGCATAGAGCGGGTAGGACACCATGTGAATACCTCGCCAGGTCTTCTGGCTGAGGTGCTTTTTCATCAATGATGTTCCTTGAATCAGAACGAGCAACCAGAAACCGAGTACTCCGAGTGATACTTCCCACGATCTGTAGTCGCTTGTGAAGGGAATGAGAACAGAAACGGGAGTGAATTCCACATAGGAGTCGGCGATAAGACTTGCCATGTGCACAACTGAAAACAAGATGGTGAGTCCACCCATCCATCGGTGAAGATCAAGCAACCACGCGGGACGATCAAGGCCTCGCATCACTCGAGTTGTCAATAGGACACCCCAGAGAATTGTCGCTAACACAAGAACCCAAGCAACATTTGCCGATGCACGCGTCAGGTTCCACCACATCGAGGCGATCACAAAGAGAATTCCTTCCAGTGTTCACTGAATTGAAGTGGTTTGCCCTCTACGGCAAGCATTGCTGATTGGCCCGTGTCTTCAAGGTCTGCAAACGGGTGAGGCGACAACATCACATACTTGGTCCATGCTTCGGCCCACATTGCCTCAGAGGAGATCACCGATGCAGATCTCTTGAGTACATCATCGGAATTAGCAATGCGTAATACATGGGAAGAGATATGACCGGGCGCGCTGACACGCGCATTACTCGAAGACGTGGCGATGGCGCCATTTCTTATAGACACAGCGTTAACCACGGTCTTGGTGTAGTCCGTTACCTCAATGTTCCAGTCGTGGTCGTACGTTGAATCACAACCGACGCGAACATCGCCACCTATGTTGACAGACACCGATAACGCGCCATCGCGTAGTAATTGATTTACCACGAGATCGGCCGCTAATCCCTTTCCAATTCCGCCGGCATCAAGTGACATGTCGGCTGGAATACGCACATGCTGTGCGTCAATGAGGTCAATTGCATCCAAGTTTTCGTATGGTCGTGCGATAGGCGAGATTCGACTGACATCGTTCGTGTGGAGAGAGGTGGCATCTCCCATCTGATGCTGAATGGGCAACAAGGTGGGGTTATAAAAACCTTTGGTAGCTACATTTGCCGCACGCATACAACGAATGAGGTGAATTGTGTGTGGAGAGACAAATGTCGGTGCTCCATTAGCAGCATTGATCCGTGAAATATCTGAGGCTGAAAGAAAACGGGACCATAAATAGTGCAACTCCGCCAACATCTGCATGCCACGACCAACGTGTGACTCTGGGTGCTCCGCAAGAACAGTGATTGTTGCAGTGGTTCCCATTGTCGGTTGTGAGAACGAATATTTCAGTACTAGTGGCATACGTAATGCAGACAATGAGTCTTCAGTCTTTAGTGTGAGCCAGAGCTTTGTTGCGTGCCACCGGAAGTTTGACCCTGTCCTGCCTGAGCTGATTGTGGAACAGGAACATCGATAATGACAGCCGTATCCGCAGGTGCAACTTGAACCGGAGTCTGCGCGACAGGTGAACTATCGACTGCTGACGCAGGGGCAGTATCCGTCTGGGACCGCGGTGTTTTTTGAGGAGCATTACCATTCGCGGACGGTTGTGTGGAGCCTTCTGCGGCTGGCGAAGAGGGAACGAGAGCAGTCGCGGTTTGAACGAGCGCATTCACTGGTTCTACGGGTGGTGTAGTCGGATCTGATTGTTTTTGTTGCAGGTCTGCGAGTGCATACCCACTAACTGCGCCAAACATTGCAGTTGTGGATAGTCCAAAAACAAAAATCTTTGCTGCCCGTGCTGGGTGAGATTTCTTTCTTTTCATTGGGTGCTCTCTTTAGTCGTCTTCACGTTCGCCATGATCCTCGTCATGGTCATCGTCGTGCTCGTCATCGTGGTCATCATCGTCGCGTTCGTAACGGTCATCCAGTGACTTATCTTCAGACTCAACAAATACATTGATCTCACCATTGACTAATCGCGCCTTGAATTCAACTTCAAGCGATCCCGAGTAGAATTCAACTTCAATCTCACCGTCGTCGTACTCGGGCAATTTTGCAGTCCAGCCAGAATTAGGAGATACCGATACCACTCGTAACTCACCGTTAGAGATCTCGAGAGTGACACGACCCGATTCGCCCACGTTGTATGTGCTTGTTTGTGATATGGCGGTTGAATTCAGTCGAGGCGCTGTTGTGGTGGACGGAACAGAGGAAGGGGTTTTGGCAACAGTCGAGCGGGGATATTCATCAGGTGTATCCAACGCAGCAGCTGCTACATCTTGGGCAGATGCCGCTACTTCAGCGATTCCGGCATCCACTACGGTGACCTCAGCAGGAGCCGCATAACTGACATTCGACGAGCCGTCGAGAACGTAAGAGTTGACGGCAAAAGCTCCGGCGCCCGACGCCAGTACACCAACGACCGACAGTGTGGTTGCTAGGGAAGTTTTCATGCCGAAGTCTCCTTTGATGGCTTTTTCTTCTGCAGCACACCATAGAGATAGGCGATTAAAGGGCTTGCCAAGCAACGTCAAAGATTTATCCAAATTTTCGTGACAACGAGGTGTGGGGCGAGCGTCCTTGGGGTGGGAGAGCCACAATAGAGAGGTGAAAGTGCTGCTGATTGAAGACGATGATCCGGTCGCTCAATCAATTGTTGCTTCATTGAGGCCCGAATTTGAGGTTCGGCGAGAGTCACTCGGACGTGAGGGCATTGCTGCAGTCAAGGAATGGATTCCAGAAGTAGTTCTTCTAGACCTCGGATTGCCAGATATTGATGGTCTTGAAGTTGCAAGAGAAATTCGCTCATTGTCTGCAGTGCCAATCATCATTGTTAGCGCTCGTGGTGACGAACTTGATCGCATCATTGGTCTGGAGATTGGTGCTGATGATTACGTGGTCAAACCATTTAGTCAGCGAGAACTAATTGCCCGTATTCGTGCAGTCACCCGTCGCGGACGGCCCCAAGAACAAGTAGAGGAATCTCAATCCCGTTTACGCATCGATGAGAGAACACGAATCGTGACCTTAGATGGATCAGAGATTGCATTGACAGCCAAGGAATTCGATCTATTGAATTTCTTGTGCTCAGACCCAGGAACAGTGTTTCGTCGCAACGACATTCTGGAACACGTGTGGGACGTTGACTGGTATGGCACCACCAAGACTCTGGATGCACACGTCGCCTCGATCCGAAAAAAGCTTGGAGATCAACGCTGGATTGAAGCAGTCCGTGGTGTGGGTTTTCGTTTTGTTGAGGTGAAAACGTGAGACTCCGACTCATCGGCGCGTTGGTTGGTCTTGTTGTCGCCATCCTCATTGTTTTTGGTATTCCTCTGCGTTCCTATGTTCAGTCGGTTGAACGTGATCGCTTATTGAAAACTCTAGAACGAGATGCATTTATTCTTGCTGGACACGCCAAAGAGACTTTGAATACGAATCCCGGTGAAGTATTGCCTTCTCTTGAACCACATATCCAACAACACTCGAAGAAAACTGACGCACGTGTTCTGGTTGTGAATTCACGTGGTATCGCAATAGCCACTAATGATGAATCACTTGATCTTGGTTCCGATTTCACCAACCGTCCTGAGATTGTGACGGCGTTACAGGGTGAACCCGCCGTTGGTCGTCGTGAGTCGACGACGCTTGGAGAAACATTGGTCTTTGTAGCGGTGCCCGTTCAAATAGGAAATGACGTGGTGGGTGCCGTTCGATTCTCTAATCCCGAATCTGTCATCGATGATGAGATTCGAGAACGTTCGCTTGGTATCGCGGTAGCAGCATTATTGACAATCATGGTGGCGATTGGCATCGCGATACCAGTTGCCTTAGGTATTGCACGCCCTCTCGCGCGTCTACGCGCTCAGACAGATCGACTAGCAGCTGGCGATTTTGACTCGACGGCCGATGAAGAAGACGGCCCCGTTGAGGTCCGAGACCTGTCGCGTTCTTTCAATGTGATGGCTCGCCGACTCGGAAACCTCACGGAAATCCAGCAACAATTCACCTCTAGTGTGTCGCACCAGTTGCGTACACCGTTGACCGCACTACGTCTTCGTCTCGATCAAGCACAAGATGCAATTGATAGAGACCCGCATCGTGTGGGAGAAGCAATTGAAGCATCACAGAATGAAGTGTCTCGACTGCAAGAGATGATTGAGCAATTGCTGAAGTTGTCCCGATTAGAGGGCAAAGAGATCTCTGTGGTCTCGGTGGATGCGTCGGAGATTGTGCGAAGTCGAGTCGAATTATGGGGGCCGCTTGCGGAGGAAAAAGATGTTGCTATCGAAGTTGTCGGACTAGAAAGTGCACAGTGCGAAGTGGTTGAGGGCGGTCTTGAGCAAATAGTCGACAACTTTGTTGATAATGCCCTCACGGTGGCGCCGACTGATTCATGCATCACTATTTCTGTGCAGGGTGATAGTGGTCGTGTTGTGGTTGAAGTTATTGATGAAGGTCCCGGATTGTCGGATGAGGAATTGGCCCGCGTATTTGATCGGTTCTGGCGCGCTCCTCAGGCAACGTCAACAAGTGGCTCTGGTCTCGGATTAGCAATCGTGCGTCAATTAGCAATCGCGAGTGGTGCCGAGGTGTCACTGCGTAACCGCAGTGATGGCCGAAGCGGGATCGTTTCTTCGGCTGTGTTTCGGCGCAGTACGTAAACCTTCGTATTTGTTTCAGCCAGCGGCGCGTTTACGAGCGTCACTGGGAAAGCTTGGATAATTAATTACACGTGCAGAGATGACGTTGGCTGTATTGATGATGCCTTCGATAGATGTTCCCAATGACGCAATGATTTCATCTTGAGTGCGGTCAGTGTCGTGTTCAATTTGTGAGCGTACGTTGTAACCAAATTCCGTCAGACCTTTGCCGTCTGTTATTCCTCGTTCTTTTAGGGAAGACATGGTTTCTTGGATTTCCTCTTTGGGATAGCCACGAGTTGCACTGTATTCACCGAGTGCGTACCCGAGCCATAACTCTGTAATCACATTGACTTCAATCGCGGTGAAACCATGTGCGATGCACGCGCCAAGATGACCGTCACCGCGGTGTTCGCGGAACATCTCCGCTAACCGCCACAGTTGACCCTGCGGTGTAGCTGGCATGTCAAGTTCGCGTAGCCCACTAAACAGTGGACGTGCACATCCGTCAATTGAGTCCATTGAACGCCTGAGTGGGCTAACAATTGCCGACGCTTCCTCGAGGGAACACACTAGTGACATTGCCTGGGATGCACCGTCAGCTCGAGCGTTCAAGATGGCCTCGCGTGAGACCTGGTCACGAGTAGCGAGATAAATGTTGGACAGAAACGTCGGTTCAAATACTCCGAATGCGGAGACAACGGTGGATGCCGACGGCGTGCCAAGTGAGGCGGCGCGACCCCACACGTATGCCCCAAAGAAATCGAGATTGAGTGCGCTCATGTTGTTCGCAACAGAGCGCGACCACCATCCCTGAGTGGCGATCGGTTCGAGGGCATCACGCAGTCGACGCGCGGGGGAGTCGGGCACCTCTGGTGCTGGAACGAGTGCCCCAGCACCAGAAAAATAATGCGCAGCAATGTCGTCGTACGTCACGGCAACCATTATGGGTCAACCTGTGTCTCGTGGCACAATGTCTGCATGGAGAACAACATTGGGGGGCTGTTGTCCCGCCGCGCCTACATGAATCCTGACGTCGAGGCCTTGGTCGACGTTCACGCCAACAAGCGTTTCACGTACAAAGAACTGAATGAGTATGGAAACAAGGTCGCGCATGGTCTTGCATCAATTGGGGTGAAGAAGGGTGACCGCGTCGGCATTTTGCTCATGAACAGTCATGAATTTGTGGCCACCTTCTTTGGCATCGCGAAGTTGGGTGCAGTGGTAGTGCCATTGAATTGGCGACTCGTGCCTGATGAGCTCGAGTTCATCTTGAAAGATTCAGGTTGCACCGTGCTCGTGGGCGGCGAAGAGTTTTTGCCAACCATCACCGAACTGCAGTCACGCGGCGACAAGACCGACATCAAAGAGTGGGTATGTGTGGGGGACGATGCTAAGCGTCCGGCGTTCGCAAAGCCATATGCGTCATTACATGAAGGCGGCAGTACCGATGACCCACCACTTGGTGGTTACAACGATGACTTGCTCTACATCATGTACACCTC
>Ga0315900_10001650_pt1 | contig 35488 bp, 27 predicted proteins | sample LakEriMetagenome_FD_203521 | JGI IMG/M metagenome (GOLD analysis project Ga0315900, IMG submission 203521) | Freshwater fungal communities from buoy surface, Lake Erie, Ohio, United States - Buoy 12 MA114 | ecosystem: Environmental > Aquatic > Freshwater > Lake > Lake biofilm | place: USA: Lake...
CTGGGGACAACTCCCTTCGAATAACCACCTCATCATCGTAGTCGAGCTCATGAGCACTGAAGAAGCCTTTTAGATCGTAGGAGGATACGTCAAAGAATCCCTCTACAACACACTTTTCATGTCCGTTATAAAAAATTTTGCTATCAGCTCGTTCCCCCATGATTAGCCCTAAAGCACCTAATAGGATGGATTTTCCTGCACCCGTTTCACCCGTTATAATGGTAAGATGATCGGAGCAATTAATAGTGAGCTCGTCGATCAGTGCGTAATTTCGGATAAAAAGCCTTTTTAGCATGGGTTAGATTGACTGTTTAGCAGGATACGCCTTGTAGTTAAAGTCCTGCAAAAATAGGTAGAATTACAATAAAAAAATCCCTGTTACATATTTACTACTGAACAGGGACAAAACAAAAAAACAAACACTATGAACAAACATTTGAAAAAAATGTATTAAGTCCATTCTAGAATGCAAAAGTACGTTTTGGGGGTCAACTTTTTAAAGAAACTATTCAATATTATGAAATTATCAACTTTTCTAACATTGACAATGTTCGCCTTGTCCTGCACCTCTGCTTCTGAGGAAATTGAGAAGCAAGCGATGGCGGCGAGGACAAAAGGGGGATCATCTAGTACATTGGTAGATGGTATGGCTATCTACAGAAAGAACTGTATAACATGCCATGGCGCTGATGGGAAATTAGGCTTAAATGGTGCAAAAGATTTGTCTGCATCCATATTACCCCTACACGACCGCATTCAGATTATTACCAATGGTAAGAATCTAATGACACCTTTCAAGTCAATTTTATCAGAAGAGGAAATAAAAGCAGTGGCAGAGTATTCTGTTGGTCTGAGTCGTCAAAGTGATAAATAGGGTTTCGTTTTTTCGAACCAAATTGTGTTAAGCGTGGGAATTTTTAGGAGATCTTCTATCCTTTCAAATTTGCCATGTTGTTGTCTATAAGCAATGATCCATTTTGTTTGTTGAGCATTTATGTATGGATGTTGATTGAGTTGATCAAAAGAGGCGGAGTTTAATGGTATTGTAGATGGTTTTGTTTCCTGAAGAGTTAAAAAGGGTATAATTAACTGGTAAACACTGTCCGGCAGTCCAAGGGTTTCTGCAACTTGAGTAACTTGGGTGAAGCCTCCTAGTTTTTCTTTGAAGCGCATAATTTTTCCTGCCCAGGTTCTTCCAATACCCGGCAGGGAAACCCATTGTTCGTATGTTGCGGTGTTTATTTCAATGGGCTCGACGGATGGTTTTGAGGTCTTATTAACCTCTTTGGGTGGAATATATAAATGAGGAAATATTTTCGAATAGTCGGCATCGGTTAACGAGTAAAGCTTTTTGATCTCTTCTGTTCTCCTGAAAGAACCTCCCTTGGCTAAGTAGTTGATCCATGCTCTTCTGGCTTGGGTGGAGACTCCAACTTGTTTAAGTTGTTCTTCCGTAGCGGTGTTGGGGTTAATAGGATGAATTGTAACTGTGTCCTTTTGGGGGGTATATGTTTCCCTACTTTTTGCTTGGCTATCGTTGGATGGAAAATGGATCCATGGGTAGAGCCTTAGATAGTCCTCCTCTTTCAGATTATAGATGCGCGCGAGGTCTTCCTTTTTTTTAAAAACGCCTCCTTTTTGTCTGTATTTTATGATGCTGGACACCGTTTTGGGTGGGATGCCTAGGTGAAGGAGCTCGGATTCTGTAGCGGTGTTTGGATCAAAGAAGAAAAGACGTTCGCCTTTAGCTTTGGTTTGTTGCGGTATATCAAATCCCACAACAGGGTCGTCGTATGGTTTTTCCTGTTCTTTAGGCTGGATGATCCACCTATACAATGAAGGAGAAAGTAATAGTAGAAACAGCACGGTTGACAAGACAAGGATACCAAGGCGTTCTGTTTTAGTAAAATAAAAATAATCTCTCAGAGAGGGTTTAATTTTCATGGTAGGAAATAATTACGGTGAATGAAGAAGAATAAGACAAAGGTACAAGTAGGATTATGACTAAAAAAATAAATTTAGGTTCAGATTATAGACCTTTGTGTTCTATTATTCTATGGCAACTATTTTACAAATTGAAACTGCGACGGAGGTTTGCAGTGTGGCGGTTAGTATAGATGGGAAGATGGTTTCTTTTAGAGAGGAGCCTGATTGCCGTCAGCATATTGCTTATATTACAATACTAATGGAAGCGTGCTTAGGTGATGCCGGTATTGCAATCGGTCAATTGGACGCGGTGGCTGTCAGTGCGGGTCCGGGAGCTTATACCTCTTTGCGAACAGGTATTTCGACCGCAAAAGGGCTGTGTTATGCCTTAGACATCCCATTAATTTCGATTGATACGTTAGCAGCATTGGCTGCAGGGGCGTTTGAACAGGTCGGGCAGCCTGATGATGTACTTTGTGTTTCTATGCTAGATGCTAGAAGAAACGAAGTTTGGTTGTCCGCTTTCAGGAATGACTTGAACGCACTTGTGCCTGCACAACCGTTGATTCTGGATAACGGAGCCTTAGAGGGTTGGATTCAGGGTTTAAACCAAGGTAGGATTGAGGCAACGCTGCTTGCTGGGAACGGTCAGGATAAAATTAATAGTAGTAGTTTTGGAAATAACACCTATATTCGCACTGCTAAAAGCTGTTCTGCGCGTTTTTTAACGCAAATTGCGGAAAAAAAGTATAGAAACAAGGAGTTTGAGCTTTTAGCAACCTTTGAACCATTTTATATGAAGCCGCCTAATATTACTCAGCCGGCGAAGATTAATCCTTAAAGTATTCACTTGTTTATTTAATCTTACTTGTTTTTTTGCCTCCGGTACTTGTTGTTTAGGCAGTAAAGCGTTACATGGTAGATGTTTCGATTCATCGCATGGTTTTACTGTTCTGGTTGTATTTAAAATCCAAATTTTATGGCAAAGTCAAAAAACGAAACGTCTCAATCGGCACAAGATCAAAATTTCCAAATTGATTATAGTGAATTACGAAAAGCTGTGCTTGTTCTTCGTGCGTTAAACCATAAGTTGCGGCAAAAAATGCTGGAGCTTATAGATCAAGGAGCTCGCCTAACGGTTTCTGAAATTTATATTAAGCTTCGCATCGAGCAGAGTGTAGCTAGCCAGCACCTTGCCATTCTTCGGCGCGCGGGGGTAGTTAAAACGGAGCGAAGCGGAAAGTTTATTTATTATTCGATTGACAAACAGCGCATCAAGCAGATATCATCTTTGGCTGCTGAGTTGGTTGCTTAAGGTCGGTTCCTATTTTAGATTGAAACGTGAATAGCTGTGGCTGTGACTATAATATTTTAGATGGCTCTTCAATATTTTAGTTCAACTATGTAATTTTACCCAGGTATAAACACGAATGGATGAAACTACTTAAAAAAGCCACCTTTTCTGCGTTATTAATTTTACCTGTTTTTTCTATACATAGCCCGGGTAAAGAACGTACCCCAAAAGATCCAATTGCTGTGGTTGCAGCATATCCGAAGGATTTTTTTATCTCTCCAGTAGATAATCCTTTATTGGTTTCTGGGACATTTGGAGAGCTTAGGAACAACCATTTTCATGCTGGTTTGGATTTAAAGAGTAAAACGGGGGGCGTTGGTCAAGCGGTCTATGCCGCTGCCGCGGGTTATATTGATCAGATAAAGGTTCAAAGCAGTGGTTACGGTAATGTGTTGTACATTAAGCATCCGAATGGTTATTCCACAGTTTATGCTCATTTAGAAAAATTTAGTCCACATTTAGCCAGTTTAGTAAAGGAGGTCCAGTATAAACGGGAGAAATTTGAGGTAACTATTGATTTGCCCAAGGACAAGTACCCGGTTCGAAAGGGAGAGGAGATTGGAAAAATGGGAAACTCGGGAGGAAGTACAGGTCCACACCTACACTTTGAGGTTAGGGCAGCTGGCAAGGCTATTAACCCTTTATTGTTTGGAATTCCTGTTGGGGATAACCGACCTCCAGAGGTTCGGGAGATGAAAGTATATTTGTTGAATGAGCGCCGGGAGGTAATAAGCTCTTTACCATTGCCGGTAGAGAGGCGAAAAGAAGGCGTTTATGGTTTGAAGGGTGGTCAGGAGGAGAAGCGGATTGGTGCATGGAGAATTGGTTTGGGTATTAAGGTATATGATAAGAGTAACGCAACAAGTAACAATAATGGGGTGTATGCTCTAAGTGTTTTTGCTAACGGGGTATTAGTATACAGCTGGACGGCAGAGACCTTTCACATTGAGGAAACTAGGTATTTGAATGCGCACTGTGATTACTCAGCACAAAAGAAATTTGGTGCCTGGTTTCATCGGTTGTTTGTACTACCAGGAGACAAATTATCCATGTATGAACGTACAGAGAAAATGGGCTCAATTGCGCTTAGTGCTACTCAGCCAACCGAAGTAACCGTTGTTGCGATGGATGCTGCAGGAAATAAATCAAATGTTAAGTTTACGTTATTCAGAGATACCAATATGTTGCCACTAGAACCTGTGGCTTATCAATATCTGTTTCCAGTTGAGCAGGAGAACAACCTGCAGTTGGCGGAGTTTAACTTATCGATGCCTAAGGGGTCTTTATATGAGGATTTAAAGTTGAAATATTATTCAGAATTAAGTAACAGAGCAGATGTATATTCTTCTCTGCACCGCCTTCACGAATACACTACTCCTGTTCACCGATTCTTTGATATGGGTATTTTACCAACAACGCTCCCTATGGAGCTTCGCAAGAAGGCTTTCGTTGCTCGAATTGGAGGGAGAAAACCAGATAATTGTGGAGGGGTTTGGAAAAATGGCTTTTTAACAACACAAGTCCGCTCTTTTGGAACTTATTGCATTATGGTTGATGAAACGCCCCCTACCATATCAGCAGTGGTATTTGATTCCGATATGCGCAACAAGGCTGCTATGTCTTTTCGAATTACAGATAATGTCGATGTAACGGATAAGGCAGATGCACTTAATTGGAGAGGAACCATTGACGGCAATTGGGTTTTGTTTGAATATGACAAAAAGCGGGATCGGTTAACGCACTGGTTTGATAGCCAATTACAGCCGGGCCTACACAAATTATCGTTGGAGGTAACCGATGATCGAGGTAATCGATCTGTTTTTGAGCGTTCTTTCAAGCGTTAGAGCCCCAAGTGCCTCCACCCTAGTTAGCATTCTAGTAAACAGAAGGATCTAATTTGTTTTTTCCAAAAAAGAGGACTTGTTCTTTTCCTTGGTGCTCCATTTTTACTTTCAAGGAGTCGGATGACTGATAAATAACCTTAATTAATTTTTGTGTTGCTTCTGGGTTGGTCGTATCTGTTAAGGACAGGTAGTTTGCCGTGGATTCCCAGTGTCCCGCTTCCGAGTACATACCGATGGATTTAAAGTGGTACTTATTGGAAGACCAGAGCCTGAGTTGTACGGAGTCAAGAGGGATTTCAATGGGTTTTCCATCTTCAAAAAAGGCCACAGCCTGCCAACTACCACAAATTTCTTGTTCATCAAGAGAGCAGGCGGTGGTGTTAACCAAAAGCAGCAGAAAAATAAAGAGGCGAACCATGGTAGTCATGTTTTGATTATTTCACAAAATTAAGTGAAGCACATGCGTTTACCTAGTGGGGCACTAATATTTGACGAATTTTCCTCTTGTCTCCGCATAATTTCATTGGTTTAGCGTTTCTTTGTCTCGGCTTACATGAATATCTACCAAAAAAAAACATATTGGAAGTGGTACTTGGCTGCGGCTGCGGTCTTTATAGTCAGTATTACTCTTTGGTACACCAAAAGTCTAGCAGATAGGCTTTCGGCAAGAGAAGATCAACAAGCGCAGCAATTTGCTGAGGCATTACGTAATCTTGCAAAGACCAGTATGGATGAAGGGCAGCAAGGTTGTGAGTGTGATGTGGAGTTACATCGATTAGTTATTACACAGAACACTACGGTTCCAGCTGTACTATTGGATGAGGGCTGGAACATTATAGAATACCGCAACATTGGAGATCCATCTAGTGTCTTGGATACTAGTTTAATAAGAAAAGAACTTGGGCGAATGGCTGCGGTTTGGAGTGATACTATAGAGGTTTCTGTTCCACCGTATTTCAGAAATTATTTAGTTTATTCAAGGTCTAATTTGTTGACTTGGTTAAAGTGGTACCCGTATATTCAACTACTTTTAATAGGAGCGTTCATTTCTGTAGGCTATATTGGATTTAGTGCCTCTCGTAAAGCACAAGAAAATAGAGTTTGGCTTGGGATGGCAAAGGAGACAGCTCACCAGCTCGGAACCCCAATTACAGCAATAATGGGTTGGATAGAGGCGATTAAAGCTACTAATGAAGCAGATGCAACTACGCTTGAAATGCTGGATGAGTTAAACAAGGATGTGTTAAGGCTCGAGTTAGTATCGGATCGATTTTCCAAGATTGGCTCCCAACCCGAACTGACACCTGAGAATCTTTATTTAGCCTTGGAGCGAAATCGCGAGTACATGCAGCGTCGTTCCCCTAGAAAAGTGATCTATCATTTTCCCAATCCAGCTCAAGAACCTGCTATTCATGTATTGACCAACGCGCACTTATTTGACTGGGTAATCGAGAACTTAATTCGAAATTCAATTGATGCAATGGAGAGCGGTGTCGGTGAAATCAGGGCAGATGTGATGCAAGACGGTAAGTACGCAATTATCGAAATAACGGACACAGGGAAAGGGATTCCGAGTGGAAAGCATAAAACTATTTTTAAGCCGGGCTATTCAACTAAGACACGCGGTTGGGGTCTTGGCCTATCTCTTTCGAAGCGTATTGTCGAGCAATACCATAATGGGAAGATTGCGGTAAAGCGTTCTGAGCCAGGTAAAGGTGCCACCTTTTCAATTCGTTTACCGTTGGCCTCAGAAAAAGGATAGCAAAGCGATAAAACAAGTTGGAACAATCATGATCTTAATTACTGGAGCGAATGGTCAACTAGGCCAGTGTTTTAGGCAGCTCGCTGAAGAGAGAGGTGTAAGAAATATCCTTTTTTGTGATTCCTCCACGCTTGATATCTCTGACGGGAAAGCCGTTCATTCGTATTTTAGGGAACACTCCATTCGGTGGTGTATTAATTGTGCAGCCTATACTATGGTCGACAGAGCAGAGTTGGAGATGTCGGCAGCCTATAGAGTCAATGTTACGGGTGTTAGGAATCTCGCTAATGCATGTGCTCAAAACAATGCAGGACTTATCCATTTTTCAACGGATTATGTCTATCAGACTCAACAGAACAGACCGTACGAAGAGACAGACAGAACACGTCCTGTTGGGGTATATGCAAAAACAAAACTGGCGGGGGAACGTGCAGCTTTGAAAATAAATCCGCTGGGTACGATGGTGATCCGGACATCTTGGGTATACGCAGCGCATGGACACAATTTTGTTAATACCATGTTGCGTCTTGGGTTGGAAAAAGAAGAAATTGGAGTGGTTTTTGATCAAATCGGTACTCCCACTTACGCACCTGACCTTGCTTTAGCTGTTTGGGAACTATTAGAACGGTCAAATACGGAGGTTAATTTGAAACACCAAATGGCAGGTATCTGGCACTATTCCAATGAAGGTGTTGCGAGCTGGTATGATTTTGCCGTTGCAATAATGGAACTAGGTGGAAGAACTTGTGTGGTCAGGCCAATTGAAAGCCGCCAATACCCCACTCCAGCATCCCGACCATTTTTTAGTGTATTAAATAAGAGAAAGATAAAAGAGGCCTTTGGTCTTACTATCCCACATTGGCGAACCAGTCTTCAGCGGTGTATAGAGATAAAGCTGGACAAGTCGATTTGAATTTGTTTGTAAAAAAACAAAACAAAATGTAGCAAACCCATAACTTTGCTGCATGGACGTATATGTAATTGTTGCAATGGGATTCGTGGGTATACTCCTCGTATTGTATTATTTTCGAGGATTGGCACCAGTATCAAAAGAAGAGGTGGTTCCAAAGGTGCTCTATGATCAAGTTTTACTTCAGCAAGCACAGTTGAAGTCGGATTTAGTGGTTTGTGAGCAGAAAATTAGGGACTTGTTAATACAAGTAGCTACTCGTGATCAGCAGATTATACACTTGAAAACCCAACAAGAAGAAGCCGCCCAAGCAGAAGTGCGTTTAAAGGCTTCTTTTGAGAATTTGGCAAACCGACTTTTGGACCAAAAAGGGGAACAAATAACAAGGCTTAATGCCCAGCAACTTCAGCTGATTCTTCAGCCATTGCGCGAAAAAATCAAGGATTTTGAAGAGCATATTGACCGTAAATTTACGGAAGAGACCCGTGAAAAATCATCCCTTAAAAAGGAAATAGAGCAATTAAGAGATATGAATCTCCAACTTAGTCAAGATGCTCATAACTTGACTAATGCATTAAAGGGACAAAGTAAAGTTCAGGGAGATTGGGGTGAGTTCCAGCTGGAGGTACTATTAGAAAAAGCTGGTTTACAGCGTGGGGTACACTTTATTGTTCAGTCAAGCTTCCGAGATGATGAGGGATCTCTTAAGCGCCCGGATTTCATAATTCACCTGCCGGATGACAAGCATCTTATTGTTGATTCTAAGGTCTCCCTAACTGCATATGAACGCTATTATAACGATCCAGATCCCAGTCAAAAAGATAAATACTTAAAGGCACATATAGATAGTATTAGGGCCCATGTAGAGGATTTAAGTAAGAAAAACTATCAATCCTTATCAGGAATACATTCACCTGATTACCTTTTAATGTTTATTCCATTGGATGCTGCGCTGACTACAGCGACACATGCGGACCCCAAGTTGTTTACAGATGCGTTGGATCGAAATATTGTTTTGGTAACAGCTGGCAGCTTACTAGCAACCATGCGCACCGTTTCGCACTTGTGGCGTCAGGAGAAACAAAGTAAATCAGTACAAGAAATAGCGCGACAAAGTGGTTTGTTATATGATAAGTTCGTAGCCTTTGTGGAGGATTTACGATTAATTGGTACGAGATTGGATCAAGCACGGCAGTCGTATGATGATGCTATGAATAAATTGTCGTCTGCAAGCCGACCTGGAGATACGTTAATTGGGAAGGCAGAACGAATTCGGGAATTAGGTGCCAAGACCACGAAGAGCCTTCCACTAGATTTATAGTTTTTTACCAGGGGTGAATGAGGAGAGTTGCCAGTACTTGAACACTAAATAGAACGGTTAGAACAATTATGGTTGTTTTTTTAAAGAAATAAAGGCCATAGACAACAAAGCGGTCCCAAGCTGGAAAGGCTAGCAGTAAAAGAGTGACCCATAAAGGTAGCAGTAGGAAATTAGATAAATGCGGAAGGCCATCCAGCCAAGTTAAGTATAGGATAATACCTGCAAGAAGTGCTTTTTTTTCAGGCAGGTAAAGATCTGTTTTTTTGGCGAGCATAATAAGGAGAGGCAAGGCCACCGAAAAATGTGGATTGATGAGGACTAACGCAGTAAAGAATAGGTTAGATATTGGATAACCAAACAAAGTGTTATAGGATTCAAGGTAATGATTAATCGACCAATCTTGGCAGTTTAGTGTTAAAGCCCCCTGTATGCAGAGTGCAGACAAGCAAGCAAGCATTATACATTTATTTATTATCTTCCTGTTCAAATTAGACATTGAAAGGAGTAGAAGTGGAATTAACAGCAACGCAAGACCGGGTAACAATAACATGCTCAAGGATATAATTATAACGGCTATAATTACACGTTTTGCTTCTTTTCTCTCGGCGGCTTCGATACTTTGCCGAGTAGCAAAGACCAACAGTGCCAGGGCTATAGTAAGAGAAAGATCATGGTAAACTGATATAGAGTATATCGGGGCACTAACCATAAAACCTGCATACAATAACTTGCTAATTAAATGAGCACCGGGTGTCAATAGCTGGATGCAACGTATAAAATAAAAAAAAGTTAATCCTGCAGAAATGGAGGTTACTATCAGATTGTAAGTTGCTTGGTATTGGGAAATATGATGGTAGAGCTCTATTATCCAACTAGTGGAGAGTGGAAGTGTCAGGACAATCTGATTAAAATTTTCCGAAAAGAAAAAGCCATTTGTCGAATAGCTATTTTGATTAGTGATAATACCAATTAGTAGGAAGGTGATACTTACCGTTAGAGTCAACGCCAATGTTGTAGAATGCCTCATACTAAATTAAGAACACACCGTTTTGGTAGATGGTGACGTTATCAGCAGAAATTACACCGCCTTTAGTCATATCTGTAATCATGTCCCAGTGGACTGTTGACTGGTTTTTCCCACCTGTTTGGAGGTAGCTTTGACCAATTGCTAAGTGAACGGAGCCTCCGATCTTCTCATCAAACAATATATTTTTTGTCATTTTTTGGATGCCGTAATTAGTTCCGATGGCTGCTTCGCCAAAGCGACGAGTACCTGGAAGTTCAAAAATTTGATCTAAGAAAGAAAGCCCTCTTTTGGCCTCCCATTTTTCAATCCAACCATTTTTTACCCAGAGTGTAACTTCTTCGACCTCATGTCCTTGGTAGATACATGGATATGAAAAATGAACTACACCATTTACGCTATCCTCAACAGGGCTTGTATATACTTCTCCAGAGGGCATGTTGGTTTGGCCGTCAGAATTAATCCATTTTCTCCCTTCGCAAGAGAAGGTAAGATCGGTGCCTTGTTCGGTGAAGTATCGAATCGTTTTAGCGTTATTGAGGTAGTTAACGATTCTTTGTTGATTTTCACGGACTTGAATCCAGGCTTCCTGTGGGTTGGGTTCAAATAATTTACAAGCAGAAAATACAAAATGCTCGTATTCACTCAGCGACATACCCGCTTCTTGAGCGGAGGCATCGGTTGGCCACTGGCATAAATTTCGCCGTAAGCGACGGTCTGCGGTTCTTTCGAAATAGTATTGATTTTGTTTTTCAAGGGCTTTCTGCCTCATTTTCTGTTGTTCAGCAGGAGCATTTTGCATTTCTTTAAGGTTGAAAGGTGCTCTTATTGCCAGGTAGCAGTCGAAGGTTTCCATAGCAATACTGCTGAGTAGTCCTGGTGTGTTTAGTGCTTGCTCGCTTGCGTGTTTAAGAAAAAGGCGTTCTCGTTCACGAAAAGCCATATCTATTTCCACTAAGGCGGCACCGGCTTGTAATGCTGCTTGATAAAACGCACTTACGAGGGGTTCTGCCAGTGTTGTAGTACTTACAAATACGCGGTCACCTGGGCGTATTTCGAGGCAGTAGTTGGCTAACAAGCTGGCATACTTATGTATTAGTTGCATAATTGTAGTGTTTATTGAAAAGTATTTTTAGAAGGATTAGATCTGTTATCTAGTGGTGTGTTGTGTGCGTATTGAATCGAACAGAAATGGATGTGTTTATTGCGCCGTTCATATGATAATTAGTTGAGGTGAAAATTGGCTCCCGGCTATAGAAGCCGCGTAATTCTAGCCTCCAGAGGGCCAAATCGGTAATTTCCCAGTCGATATTTGTTGATAATCCAGTGGTATGAAAGCCGTTTGGTGTTAAGGTTTTTACAATCACCTGTGATTTATCAGAGTATAGCTCTCCTCTTAAAGAAATGGCCCACTTTTTCTTTGGTATATATTTAATAATAACAATTGGTGCATACCAGAAATGATAGGAAGTACTACGTTTAGCAGTTTGCTCGGCACCAATGTCAATACCAGAAGTTAGGTACAGTTTATTTCTTATGCGTAATTGGCTATAAAAATTATGAAAGTAGCGCATTTTTCTAGAGGTACTTGGGTAATCATTTCCGACAAATGAGCTGCTGTTAAATACAAGATGTTCGGATGGTTGGTAGGTAAGTTGGTGGCCTAAGGCAGGAGTATAACTACCCGGTGGCCGGCTAATCCGTTGCCATCCATTTAGAAGAAGTATCTTGGTAATCCACTTTTGGTTTTGGCTTGTATAGGTCATTTTTATTCCGGATTCAAAGTAGGGAGAGTTGTCCGCAGCGATGCTTCTAGTCAAGTTCCAACAATCTTTTCCGACAGCACTTTCAAAACCTATGTGAGAGGGGAATACCCCTACATCCATCCAGAGCTCCTTACTTCGCAGTAGTTTTATGCCGACTGCTGCCTCCATTATATTTTTTAATAATCCGGGTTCATTAATCATATTTGCATTGGCATAGGTTCCTGCCATAAAGGCTAGGCTTGCTCGGGTATTGGAGTCCACATAAGAGACTTTTAGATACGCTAAATTAATGTTGACCTCATTCTGTTTGTTGTATGAATAAAGGAAATTAGGTCGTTGGTCTGATGCTGGTTGACTAAGATCAACGATGAGGTACGGCTCTAAATAGCCTTCAAAAGAAGTGGAAGGTGCCAGGTTTTGACTAATTATCCGATTAGTTATAGTCAAGTATATGAATAGTAAAATGATTAAACGCATGATGACTTTATGAATGAAAAAACAGCAGGATAATTGACACACAAAAGTAAGGTAAATTTACAAACCACTGTTTAGCCTCTATAAAAAACGGGTGATTAGGGTTCTTTGGTAGTTTTGGGCGTGTTTTCTTTATATGAGTAATAGATACCTCTTTATCTTTACGGACAATCTATTAAGTGGCATTTTACCTGTTTATTATTTAGGCTTTAGTTATGGAACAGTATGGAAAAATTTTAGTCTTCGCAATGCCGTTATTTTTGGTAATGGTCTTGTTTGAGCGTTGGTATGGATGGAAAAGAGGTAAAGATACCTATCAGAGTATGGATATGATTTCCAGTTTAAGCTCAGGAATAACAAACGTGGTGAAAGATGTATTGGGGCTAAGTGTGTCATTAATCGCGTACGGTTGGTTTGTAGATCGAGTGTCCATTTTTCATGTAGAATCATCCATTTGGACCTATTGTATTGCTTTTGTAGCTTTTGATTTCTCCGGTTATTGGGTTCACCGTTTAAGTCACGAGGTGAATTTTTTTTGGAATAAGCATGCCATTCATCATAGTAGTGAATCGTTTAATTTAGCTTGTGCTCTTCGGCAGAGTGTTTCTTCTTTTGTTAATTTATTCACTGTTTTTTTACTTCCTGCGGCGCTTTTAGGGGTTCCTGAGTCGGTGATGGGTGTAGTTGCCCCCATTCATTTGTTTGCACAATTTTGGTATCATACCCAGCATATTAATCGTATGGGCTGGTTGGAATATATATTGGTTACACCATCGCACCACAGGGTTCACCATGCTATCAATCCGGAGTATATGGATAAGAACCATGGTCAGATATTTATTTTTTGGGATAAGCTATTTGGCACTTTTCAGGAGGAGCTGGCCTCTGTTCCTCCTGTGTACGGCATAACCCGACCTGCCAGAACATGGAATCCGATTAAGATCAATTTTCAACATTTACTATTGTTGATAAAAGATGCTTGGCGGACGGCAAGTTGGTCGGACAAGTTGCGAATTTGGTTTATGCCAACGGGTTGGCGTCCAGAAGATGTTTCGAATCATTTCCCGGTTGCCAAAATTGAAGATCCGTATAATTTTGAGGCATACACCACAGAATTGGATATCCGATCAAAGACTTGGGCTCATATTCAGCTCATATGGGTGTTTTTAATTACACTTTATTTTTTCAGCAATCTGGTAGAAATTGGTGTTCCAGCCATTTTTGTATACGGAATTTTTATTTTTATTTCGGTATATTCCTACACGGAACAAATGGATTTGAATCCACGTGGGTGGTTATGGGAGCTTTTCAAAAACAGTATGGGTTTGTTGATATTAATTACGACGGGGGATTGGTTTAGTTTGTCAAATGTATTTTGGTTTGGACCTCATATCGTTGGTTTCTATTTAATCGCTTCAACGATTCTTTCTTGGCATTTAAGAAGCAAAGCTTATTCCGGCGGGGAATCGGTAGTGCAAGAGGCTTAGTTGTTGTTTTTAGACATTATATAGGAACTTTTTTTACGATGATCTTGTTCGCTTTGAGTCCCGCGGCTGTGATTTGGCGTTGATAGTCCTCTGCCATAAATTTTGCGATTTTATCTGAGTATTGGTTAAAGTCAAGGCGCACGACCCATCCTGGTTCACCTAAGCAAGTACTGTTAAATGCGTCTGCTTTAAAGCCCTTGTTTTGCAGTTCGGTAACACGTTTATTGGCCGCGGAAGCAGAGTTAAACTTGCTATCTTGCAAATACCAGCCCCCACTTTGTTTTATTTGTTGGCAAAATTCAGTAGCGGTGGAGCTACTCTGCGTGGAGGTGGGAGGCTCATTTTGGGGAGCCGTTATTGTTTGTGGTTCCTGTTTGGGAAGTCCTTTTTCTCCAGTTGAGTATGTTTTTCCGTACGTGATTGGCTTTTCTGTTTCGTTCAATACAAAGCCATCTTTGTGTTCGGGTGAGTTGCTATTGATATTTTCGGGCTGATAAATTTGAGTTGGCTTTTCTGCATAAACGACCTCTTTTTTGCTGTCTGCATGGTAATAAAGGGCTCCAATAATGAGGATTAATAAAAGAGCGACTACTTTTTGGATTCGGTATGATTTTGAAAATTGAGTAAGCATACTGGAAGAAGGATTTACATTTTTGCTAAGCGCTTTAAAAAGAGGAGATAATAGATATTGATTAACAACTGTGGTTAGTCTAGCAATAGGGGTAGACAGGGGCGTTTGATACGCTGCTGCCGCTTTTGCGTTCGAGGATAAGGACTGATAAAGGTCGGTGTCTGTTATCCAGTTTACCATTTTCCGATTTTTATGAATTGGGCCTAAACTAGATGGAGCGTTTATTAGTCGTACAGGTTGGTCTGAGTACACGATTGCAAGACCTATGCCATTATAGACGCATTGATCTTTTAGTTCCAACAGATATGGGTGTAAAGGGGAGGGAAATACATCTTCGGCTAGGGCAATCCACTGATCGTCTGCATAGTATTGCTTAAACTGTTCGATGGCATAAATTGATCTATACTTTTTCTTGTTTTCAGCTAGGAAGTACCAAGTGAAGAATCCGATTAAGATGAGCCCAGCGGTTAGACCTATTTTAGCAAATAAGGTTAGACCAGCTAGCCAAACGGGGTTTGCAATAAACAGAGTTGAGAGCAAAAATGCGGATAGTAACAAGCCACTAGTGATGCAATCCCAGAGAAAGTGTGTGCGGTTTTGGGTGAAAGTGACTTCCTCTTTAGTTTCCTTGGAAGAGGCCTCAAAGGTGCAAGTGAATGTGCTGTTGTCTTGTTTTTGAAATTGGAGTAATCCATCTGCTATATATCCATCTCTGGATACGTTATTTAAGGAGGATTTTGCGGTTAATGGATTGTATTCATATCGAAACCGATAGAATTCGCGTAAAAAAGGCAGAAAGGCTGATTTTACATCGTTTTCGTTAAGAATTGCCATGTTAGATAAGGGTCAAATGGACTTATTAAAAACAATCGAGGCTTAATGATTACGACAGTATAGGTATCGCATATTGATTAAGCAATTTGTACAGATGGTTTTTGGGGTTTTGGAGTTGATGATGCTTATTTTATTTTTGAGTTAATAAGTTGGAGCAGTGCTGCCTCTTCCTTGTCAGCGATATCGGCGAGTGTTTGACATTCTGCTAGAATGGTTTCTGCGAAGCTTTTATCCTCTAATCCTGTTATATTTATTTTTACATTCAGGAGGGCGCCATGAATGGCTGCTCGAATGCAGAGGGCTCCAACACCGGCATCTGTGATGGAATTAGGGTTGCCGGATTCAACCATTTGCCTGACTAGTGGCATTGTTTCTGCGGCCAATCGGAGTATTTTTGCAGGTACTTCGATTGCAATTTTTGTTGCATCTTGTATTGCCTTTTTTCTAGCTGTTTTTTCTTCTGGTGAAGAGTTAGGGAGGGAAAATGCTGCCATAATTGCATTAAATGCGGCAGTATCCTCATCTACGGCCTGCAGAAGTGCGTCTTTTAGATATTGCCCACGCTCAGCAGCATCGCTAAATGTTTTCCACTGGTCATCCCAGCCGCGCTTATGGCTACTTAAATTAGCAACCATCGTTGCTAAAGAAGCGCCGAGGGCGGCTACGTAGGCACTAATTGAACCTCCTCCTGGAGCCGGGCTTTCGGAGGCAGTTTCATTGGCGAAGGCTCTAAGGTTCTTAGACACTAAGGGCCCCAATTTTCCTCCGTTTTTAGAGGCGATATTGTATTCAATAATTTTTTTATTCGGGTCAAATGGAGATAGCTCATCAAGTCCCATGCTTTTAATCGCTATCTTAATAATTTCTTCCTCATTAACACCTAAGCTTCTTTTTTGCTTATTTAAAAAGTGCTTTCCAGCTTCGAGGAGAACATTTAGTGGAACCAACCCAACTAGTTCAGACCCAGTGACCCGCATTCCGCGTTGTTCTGCACTTTTGCAGCAAGCTTCGAATGCTTCTTGCAGAGAGGTTTGGGAGGTGTCTGTTATATTCATAGACACCTGAGCGATCCCATACTCTTCAATAAACCAGCCAATTCCTTTAACGCCTTTTAGCCAGCCAGCCTGTCGAATAGGTTCGCCTGTTTCATCTTTCATTGGTTTGCCAGTGAGTGGGTCGTTGACTACCCTACCCTTTTCTCTAATATCAAATGCAACGGAATTTGCTCTTCTGACAGAGGTAGTATTTAGGTTGACATTATAAGCGATAAGGAAGTCACGTGCTCCGATTACCGTTGCTCCACTTTTGGCATTAAAGGTTGCTGGCCCGAAATCAGGCTTCCATGTTGGTTGGATAATTTTTTCGGGGAGCCCTTCGTACTCTCCTGCTCGAATAGTTGCAAGGTTTTTTCTTTCAGGTGTAGAGGCTGCAGCTTCGTAGAGATAGGTTGGTAGATTTAGTTCTTCCCCTACACGTTTTGCTAGCTTGATGGCCCAGTCCGCCGTTTCCTCCATTGTTATACCTGAGACCGGAACCAGTGGGCATACATCGGTAGCTCCCATTCTTGGATGCTCTCCTTTGTGCTGACGCATATCAATCAGGTCACAAGCCTTTTTAATTGCTAAAAACGCTGCTTCTACAACGGCTGCTGGTTCACCGACAAAGGTTACCACGGTTCTGTTTGTAGCCTTTCCTGGATCTACATCCAATAAGTGTACACCGTCGACGCTTTCAATAGCATCCGTGATCTGTCGGATTATGGTCATATCTTGACCTTCCGAAAAGTTTGGAACACATTCAATTAATTGCATGGTGCGAAGATATGGAATGCACAAGTTTACAAGGTGGGTGGATGGTTTAGAAAAAATATATTTCTATAGAATTGGGGTAAAAAACGACAGCCCAACAGGGTTTTAGGCTGTTGGGCTGTGTAGTTGTTCTAGTATTTAAGTCAGTGGTTAGCCTTTTCCTCCGGCAGGGGGTGGCTGGGTGTTTAACCGGCTTTGAAGTTCTGTTGCTGTCTGATTGGTTGGATCCAGACTCAAGAGCAAATTGATATTTTCTTTTGCGTTTTCATCTTCTTTTCTAATGAAATGGTAGAAGACAGTATACTCGAGCGCCGTGATGAGGTCTTTTTTGTTTTTAGCAGTATCTGCCTTTGCAATTTCTACAAATTTACTGAAGAAAGGAAATGCCTTTCCGAACGAAGCGACTGCAGCAGCGGAAGTATCAACAGTAATATCAACATCTAATCGAGCGGCTGCTTTGCCGGCCCACAACCAGCCAATACCAGCATTGGGCATAAGTTGTGTAACTTTTTCGAAAGAGGACAATGCACTTTGATATCGAAGGGTGTCTTCTTTACAATAGAATTGGCAGATACCTAGGCGGTAGATATCGATTGCCTTTGCTTCTGACTTAAGAGAATCTAACCATATTCCATAGCAATTAGCAGCATTACAATAGTCTTTACTAGTGTAGTAGAGGTTTCCTATTTCTTGATATAAACCCCACTCCGCTGTATCTTTATTTATTGCTTTACGAAGGTAGGAGATGGCGGTGGCAGTATCTTGCTTTGCTTTCAGCTGGAGTCGTCCTTGGTAAATATAATCGCTGGCAACAATTTTTTCGGGTTCAACCATTTTGAAGTATTCATCCATGATGGCTTGGCCTTTTGAATAGTCACCATTTTCATAATAGCTGTAACCAAGTAAGCGTCGGAGATAGTTCTTTGAGCCATCCTTGGCGATGATTTTTTCCACCATTTCTGTGCATGCTTGGTAATCTTTCACTAAAAAGAGAGTGTTTGCATACTGCATTTCATCTTCGATTACCAAGTTTGCACCTTTTTCAAGAAGGGTGCTGTATGCTTCTTTAGCCTGCTCCCACTTTCTAGTGAAATAATAATGGTCTGCAATTGCCCGGAGCGCGGGGGTGTAAGAGTTATCGAGGGAGATGGCGGACTCCATGTTTTGAACAAAGCGGTCATTGAGTTTACCGGCTTTATACACAGTACCTAACATGTAAAAAGGAAGCGGGCTTTTGGGTTTGAAATTGGAGGCATATTCAAACTGGCGAGCAGCTTCTCCCCCATTTCCCTGTTCTCGGTAGGCGTATCCGCAGTTCATAAGCGTTTCGAAGTCTTTTGGGTTGATTTCGATTGCTTGTTTGAAGAGATCTACGGCTTTACTAAGGTTAGGTTTGCGTTCGTTAGGAGCGGTATAAAAAAGGTATGATTCACCATGCTGACGAATAGCAGCCATATCTTTTTTAGCTTTTTTAATGGCTTTCTGGAACTGTTCGTCGGATTCGGTAGTACGGTTTTGTAGCAAGAGTTGACGACCATTAATCATCATTGCATAAACCCCTTCTGGGTTAGCATTGAAGCCTGAATTAAGGGCTTCTAATGCTTTTTCTTTATTTCCTTTCGCCAACCAGGCATTACTAAGTGATAACCAGGCCAACTGGTCTGCGTTGTTGGATTTGGTTAGGGATGAATACACATCAATTGCCTTGTCCCATTTTTCCATCATCATGGCTTCAAAACCTTGTTCATGGGTTTGGCCTATAGCTGATTGATGAAAAAGTGCAGTAACAAATAATAACTGAAGGACTCCTCTCATTAATTTTGTCATTGTTCTTAATTGATAGTTGTTGACGAAAGTTAGAAATGGCTGTTGACGCAAATTTTATACTTTTGAAGGTTATAACGGCAAAAAATTTAAAAAAACGTCATTATTAATTAAAAATTAACTAAATAACAGCTTGTACAATGGTTTTTACGGTGTTGTTATCTCCCATGGTGTAGTAGTGGAGGCAGGGTACACCTGCTGCTTTTAGCTCTTTGGATTGCTCTATACTCCATTCGACACCTATTTGACGGACCGCTTGGTCGTCTTTAGCTTTCATGATTTCGGATACTAGTGTATCCGGGAAATCAATAAAAAACTTTCTTGGGATTGCGTTCAGTTGTGATTTTTTGGTGATTGGCTTTAGTCCGGGCACGATTGGAACATTAATACCTGCCTCTCGGCAGTCGGCTACAAACTTAAAGTATTTTTTATTGTCGAAAAACATTTGGGTTACGATGTAGTGAGCACCTGCATCTACTTTTGCCTTAGTGAACTGCAGATCTGCAGCTAGATTTGGAGATTCAAAATGTTTTTCAGGGTAGCCAGCAACGCCAATGCAGAAATCTGTGGGCTCTCCATTGGTAATGCTAGCATCTAGGTATTTTCCGTTGTTCATTTCTTCGATCTGGCGGACAAGATCAATGGCGTGGTGATGCCCGTTATCTTCTGGAACAAATCGGTCTTCAAATTGTCGGGCATCGCCTCTAAGGGCCAAAACATTATTAATTCCTAAAAAATTAAGATCAATTAGGGCGTTTTCAGTTTCTTCTATGGAGAACCCCCCACAAATTAAGTGTGGGACTGCATCCACGCCATAGCGATGCATGATAGCGGCACAGATACCTACGGTGCCAGGCCGTTTTCGGATAGCCGTTTTTTCGTAATAGCCAGACGGCCTTTTTTTGTAAAGAAATTCTTCTCGGTGATAAGTTACATCTACAAACGGTGGTTTGAACTCCATCAAGGAGTCCAGTGTATTAAAAATTGCTTGCATGCCACCACCTTTCAGGGGCGGTAATATTTCAAACGAAATGAGCGTTTCCCCTTTTGCTTTTTCAAAGTGCTCTGTAACTTTCACGATTTGTTATTGTCTTAAGTAAGATGCAATGAGTACCAATAAGGTAGGTATTCTGGTGCATTAATTGTAAATAATTTAGCTATTTTTCATTTTGATCTATCACCTCCATAACGGTCCGGAATACGGCATATTTTCCTTCGAATAATTTTTTATGCTCTGCCTGGAGCGTTGATGCGAACTCATCTAGGTATTTTTGAAGGTGTAATATGTCTTTTGTCAGGTACTGAATCGTGTATATTTCGGAATCGGTATGATCATGGCTTAGCAAGCGGCTCATACGATAAGAAAGGAACATTCCGGTGACCATTACGTCTGGTATATGCGTTTCTTTCATCCATTTGACCCACTGAGACTCAATTTCGCGGTCTATTGTGACAGTAACGTTATAAATGAGCATGAGCAGCTAGAGTAATTTAGAAAGAAGGTGCAAAAGTCGTAAAAAAGTAGAAACTCAGGCTTAGGAAACAGGGTTGCATTCGATTTTTTAGATTTTTAGCCTTTACTTGACAAATAAAAGTGCCAAAGCATTCTCGTTCCAACACTCCGCCAGGGTTGCCAGTGCAATGTGCCAGAAACGAACTGCTCATGATTTGGCCTCTTTTCCAGGTTTTTTAGTCGTTTGAATGCCTCTAACATGGCAACATCTCCTCTAGGCAAGATATCTGCTCTAAGCAAGCATTCTGAAAGGAAGATATCTGCGGTCCAATCACCTATTCCTTTCAATTTTTTTAGTTCCTGTTTAACTTGTTCATCGGATAATTTTGCAAGATCTTCCAATACAAGTTTTTGGCTTACAATTTGGGCGGCTAAGTTTTGTGCATATTGTATTTTTTGTCTGCTAAATCCTATGTTCCTAAGTTCATCTTCCGTTAGTGCTAACAAGTTTTTTGGAGTAATTTGTTGATGGAGGAGGTTATTGAGCTTGCTGAAGGTAGCGTTGGCGGAAGCGAGGGACACCTGTTGTTCCAGTATTATATGTACCAGTGTTGAGAACGACGGTGTTCTATTCCAGAGGGGGGGATACCCGTATTTTGAAATAACCTGGGCCAGTTGTTGATCTCGTTCAGCAATATAATTTGCACCAATGATCAAATTTTCTTCGTTCAAGCATATAAGCTCTTGAGTGTTCGGGTAATTTATCATTTAGATAAAAGTGTACATTTGTGCCAAATTTTAAGATATGGCAAAGAAAATTCAGTCGAAACAAAAAGATGCTAAATCATCTGTTACGAACAATCCAAGATCGGTAGCCGTGAAATCTGGCGTTGGGAGCCCCTGGTGGATGGTTCTTCTTGCCATGGCAATAACTGCCATTTGTTATTGGCCATCTTTAAAAAATGATTTGGTGAATTGGGATGATGACCCCAACATTGTTGAGAATGTGAACCTTGCACAGGTTGGTAAACAACAAACGGTGAGGGATGTTTTACCGGCCATATTTGATTTGGAGAAAGGGAATGTGATTGGTAACTATAATCCACTTCCAATTGCCACGTTTGCGGTTGAAAAGGCGATGACAGGTGGAGAGTTTGACGCCTCTTTTATACGACAGGTTCACCTTGATAATTTGATTTTACATCTTTTGGTGGTATTGTTTTCGTTTAGGGTATTCAGCCTGTTAGGGATGGGGCCACTTGGTTCATTTGTGGGAGCACTGTTGATGGGCATACATCCTATGCGCGTTGAATCGGTCGCTTGGGCAACAGAGAGAAAGGACGTTCTTTTTGCTTTTTTTTACTTTGCGTCACTGGAATTCTATATTCGATATGTGAAAGACCAACATGCGTCAAGTCGTACCTGGATGTTTGTTTTATCAATGGCGCTGGCAGTTTTTTCTTTATTTTCAAAAGTTCAGGCGGTAACATTGGTTGTTTCAATGTTAGTGGTAGATTACTGGTTAGGAAGGAAGTGGACCATGACTTGGATTTGGGAAAAAGTTCCGCTGTTTATTGCGTCCTTGGCGATGGGTTTAGCAAATATCTACACCCTTAATGTTCAAGGTTCAACAAACGATGATTTGACTGGCTTTAATTTAGTTGACAGGGCATGTGTCGCAACTTGGTCGTTTAGTGTTTATCTGTATAAGCTCTTTATTTCTTACCCAATGTCCCCTTTATATCCATATCCCAAGCCATTGCCTTGGTATATTTATGCATCTCCGGTGGTCTTTATAGCTGTCTGGTATGGGGTATATAGGCTTTGGAAGGCGGATTTAAAGATTTGGGTCTTTGGATTTCTATTTTTCTTTCTGAATGTTGCGCCAGTACTGCAGTTTTTTGGGGCAGGACAGGGCTATTTAGCAGACCGATTTACCTATGTTCCCTATTTTGGTTTATTTGCTATTATTGCTTGGTATTATCAGCAGCAAGAACAAAAGAGGGTGGTTTGGAATGCTGTTTTAGGTTTGTTTATGGTAGCTGCAGCCTATCAGACTGTACGTCAAATTGGGGTTTGGAAAAATGGAGAAACGTTGTGGACTCATGTAATGAAATATGAGTATGACGAAAAGACACAAAAATATACGAATGCATTGCCGTTTTGGAATCGTGGGCAGTACCGTAGGAAGCAAGGAGACTATGAGCGGGCGTTAAGTGACTACACGCAGGCTGTTGCGATAGACCCGAAGAATCCTGAATTGTTTAATAGTCGGGGTAAAACCTATTTTGACATGGCTGCAGGGGGTAAGTTGTCGCCTCAGAAGGCGTCGGAATACCTTCAGAAGGCGTTGGAGGATTACAACTCTGCGGTTGAGCTATCTTCTAGCAAACCACAAACACAAGCTGAGGCATACGTTAATCGTGGGGCTGCCTATGGGATGTCTGGTCAATACGAAAAAGCTTTGTCAGATTTAAACAGGGGTGTATCTATTAACCCAGATAATAAAAACGCCTATTTTAACAGGTCTATTGTCTATTTTAATACAGGGCAATATGATGCGGCCGTTGGTGACTATACGAAGTACCTTGAGTTTGCTCCATATGATGCAAACATCTTATATGAGCGGGGGATGCTACGTCGAGCAATGAAGAAACCTGCTGAGGCAATCCCTGATTTGACCCGAGCGATTTCTATTAAGTCCGACTTTGGATTGGCCTATTTAGAGCGTGCGCGAGCGAACGCAATGCTTGGCAACAAGTCTGCTGCTCAAGCTGACTATCAACGGGCTGCCCAGTTTGGCAACAATATGCAGGAAATGGATCGGCAGTTGATGGCGCAGTGAACTTATTAAGGCTTCGATAAGTTAGTACACAGTTGTCGGGTAATTCCGGCCTATATTTTTTAATTATTTAGGAGCCTATTCAAGGGTGAGATATTTATGAAAGCATATATATTGACGATTGGAGATGAGATTTTAATTGGGCAAATTGTTGACACAAATTCATCTTGGATGAGTCGAGAGCTAAATTTAAATGGGATAGAGGTAGTTGGGAAAGGAAGTGTTGGGGATAATGCTAGGGCTATCGTAGAAGGCATAGAGCGGGCGAGCGCGGTAGCGGATGTAGTGATAATGACAGGAGGTTTAGGCCCAACTAAGGATGATGTTACGAAGAAAACGCTTGCCTCCTATTTCAATTCGGAAATGGGCTTTGATGAAGGCACTTATGCACTAATTGAGCAATATTTTAACAAAATTGGACGGGCCATTCCAGATTCGATGCGCGACCAAGCCACCTTGCCTGTTCGTGCCCGAATCTTAGTGAATAAGGTTGGTAGTGCACCTGGGATGTGGTTTGAGGAGAAGAATAAAATATATATTTCTTTACCGGGCGTGCCCTTTGAGATGGAGTATTTAATGCGCTCTGAGGTGATACCTAGATTACTTACGTGTTTTGAAAGAAGGCCGATTGTGCATCGAACCATACTGACGGCATGTGAAGGAGAGAGTGCGATCGCTAAGCGGTTAGAGGCTTTTGAGGATAGTTTGCCTGAGCACATAAAACTTGCCTATTTACCGGGTATTGGGCAAGTCCGTTTGCGACTTACAGGTGTTTGGCATGGAACTGTTATGGAGGAGACTAGTAATCAATTGGAGAAAGAGGTGGAGCAGAAAAAAATGGAATTGGTCTCTCTTATTCCGGAAATAGTGTACGGCTTTGAAGAAGAGAGTTTGCCAGTGGTTGTAGGAAGGATATTGTTGGAGAAGGGCCTAATGCTAGGAACCGCAGAGAGTTGTACTGGGGGGTATATAGCTAGTCAGATCACGGAGGTTGCTGGGGCCTCTGCTTATTTTAATGGTTCAGCGGTTGCGTACTCCTATGACTTAAAAGAAAAAATATTGGGTGTTCAATCTGCCACGTTGTCTACGTATGGTGCTGTGAGCGAGGAGTGTGTACGCGAGATGGCAGAGGGGGCTTTAGACGCTCTGGGAGTTGATGTGGCAATTGCTGTTTCTGGAATTGCAGGACCTGGAGGTGGCACAACAGATAAGCCGGTTGGTACAGTATGGATGGCTGTTGCTGATCGAACCAAGACCTACTCAAAGAGGGTTGTTTTTGGGAGAGATCGGGTGAAAAACATACAACTCACCTCTACCTATGCCCTAAGTATGTTGCGTCAATTTCTATTAGATTAATTTGGGGGACACTTTTTGTTTAGAAGCTCCTTTGCACTTAGGAGTAGCGCCTGATATTTCTTTTGAGCTTGGGGGCTATCGTTTTGTTGGCAAATAGGGGCTAGGTATTCCCAGCCTTTTTCTTGTAGGATGGTTTCAACAATGCAATTACATCGGCCATTATTACTTTGGGGATGGCTGTATCTTTCTGTTTCAATAGCAGCAAGGATGTAGTTTCGGATAGTGTTTGGGTGGGGTGTCCTAAAGTCTATTATATGTACCAGTGGGTTATCCGGGAGGTAGATGACCTCAAATGCATCCTGGTCATTAAGGCGAAATCCACTTGGTAATTGTAGTGGTTGGTTTGAGTTTGCACTTATGGACGCACTTACTTGCGTTTGAGAGATAGTTTGAAAAGCATAAATTATTTTAGGGGATCCTGGGGTTACATAGAATCGAGCCAATCCTTTTTTTCCTGATGTATAGAGCAGAGCAAGTTGGTCTCTGGTAATGCTGGAAGGATAGGTTGCGTAGTAACTATTTTCAGGTTTTTTTTGATTTTTTTGATAGTGGTGGAAGAGTAGTAGGCCTATGACAAAGCAGAGCAAGGCCAGTCCAAATAGTGCGAGCTGTTTGTATTCGAGTTGTTGGATTCGTTTTCTTTCCTTGTTTTTTGGTGTGTTTACAACCTTATTTACCTTGAATTCGTAGTAAAAAACATCGTTTTTTTGCTTAATAAGGTGTATTTCGCACAATTCGTCTTCAATGAAAAAAGAGTAAATCTCGTTTGTTTTAACGCCAAAGTCTATTTGGATTATTTTTTTATCGCAATAGATTGCGACATGTCCATCTATATTTCCATGGTAAAGTCCGATGGTGTGGTTAATGCCCGAGCCATCTGCATAAATCCAGGTAGTGTGTGCCATAAGGAGAAAACGAACCGCCAAAATAAACTATTTTGATGGTGGTTTTTTTTATTTTCCTTAAAAACTCTGCCAATGTGGCATCTTTTTGCTGGGGGAATGATTGTTGACAGTGGTCAAAGGCGTAACTTTGCGATCTTTAATTCAAGAACTGAACCATGCTTGGTATATTTAAAAAAATCTTTGGCACTAAACAAGATCGGGATCTGGTTAAATACCAGAACTTGGTAATTGAAATAAATCAACATTTTGATTCTTATCAGGCGTTATCCAACGATGAGCTGAGGTCAAAAACGCTTGATTTTCGAGAAAGAATTCAGGCTTACTTAAGCGATATAGATGCTGAGCTGGATCAGATTAGCCAGCAGGCCTTGGCTACTGAGGATATTGGTCTGAAAGAAGACTTATTCAAGGAGGAAGATGAGTTGAAGAAGCGTCGGGATAAGGCGCTTGAGGAAATATTGCAAGAGATTTTACCGGAAGCTTTTGCTGTCGTGAAAGAAACTGCTCGTCGTTTTTCGTCGAATCAAGTTATTGAGGTTCAAGCGACCGATCATGATCGTTTATTGGCATCCAAATCGGGAAAGACCTATGTACGGGTAGAGGGGGACCGGGCTTTTTGGAAGAATACGTGGATGGCTGCTGGAGGAGAAATTATTTGGAATATGGTTCACTATGATGTTCAGCTGATTGGTGGCATGGTGCTTCACGATGGGAAGATTGCTGAAATGACCACTGGTGAGGGAAAGACATTGGTGGCCACATTGCCGGCGTACTTAAACGGTGTTGCTGGTTCGGGGGTACACATGGTGACTGTGAATGATTACCTCGCTCGTCGTGATAGTGAATGGGTTGGGCCTATCTATGAGTTTTTACTATTAACCGTTGACTGTATTGATAAGTATCGTCCACATTCACCTGAACGGATTGCAGCGTATCGCTGTGATATTACTTTCGGTACGAATGCGGAGTTTGGTTTTGATTACCTGCGGGATAATATGGTCATTAGTCCTGAAGAGCTGGTTCAGCGCAAGCATCATTTTGCTATTGTGGATGAGGTGGATTCTGTATTAATTGACGATGCGAGGACGCCATTGATTATATCTGGTCCTGTTACTCGTGGAGCAGAGGATCAGGAATACTTTGATTTAAACCCCACGGTAAAGCGCTTATATGAGGAGCAATCCAAGCTGGCGACGCAGTTTTTAAATGAGGCAAAAAAATTGTTTGCAGAGGGTAAGTTGGGAACAGAGGAAGGTCAAGCTGGGTTCGCGTTACTTAGGGCGCACCGGGCGCTCCCAAAATCTCGACCGCTCATCAAGTTTCTAAGCGAGGAGGGGATGAAGGTTCTGCTACAGAAAACGGAAGGGATTTACATGCAAGAGAACAATAAGCGGATGCCAGAGGTAGACCGCGCATTGTTGTTTCATATCGATGAAAAAAACCGTTCTGTTGAACTTACAGACAATGGTGTTGAGTATCTTTCTAAGTTCAATAATGATCCGCTTTTCTTTATCCTTCCAGATATTGCCACTGAGCTGGTCCAAATTGATCGGGATGTAGCTTTGGACGGACCGTCAAAGGCAGAGGCAAAGGAGCGCCTGTCACAGGATTACGGTATAAAGAGCCGTCGAATTCACGCGATCCAGCAATTGTTGAAGGCGTATGCTCTTTTTGAAAATGACAATGAGTATATTGTTACGCCAGAAGGCGAAGTTAAGATTGTAGACGAGCAGACGGGGCGTGTAATGGAGGGTCGTAGGTATTCTGATGGATTACATCAGGCAATCGAGGCAAAAGAGAATGTAAAAATTGGAGAAATTACTCAAACGTACGCTACGATTACCCTACAAAATTATTTCAGGATGTACCACAAGTTAGGGGGTATGACTGGAACTGCCGAGACGGAGGCAAAAGAGTTATGGGATATTTATAAACTGGATGTAGTGGTGATTCCGACGAATCGTCCAATTGTCAGGAATGATCAAGAGGATTTAGTTTTTAAAACGGCACGGGAAAAGTACAACGCGGTTATTGAAGAGATTAATCGCTTAAGAGCAGAAGGTCGTCCGGTACTCGTAGGAACTACTTCAGTAGAAATTTCAGAGTTGCTTTCGCGACTGTTGAAGCTTCGGGGGATTGACCATAATGTATTAAATGCAAAGCAGCACCAGAGGGAGGCGGAGATTGTTGCAGAAGCTGGTCATCCAGGAAAGGTTACTATTGCTACAAATATGGCTGGTCGAGGAACGGATATTAAGCTCGGGCCAGGAGTTAAAGAGGCGGGTGGTTTGGCAATCATTGGTACCGAACGGCACGACTCTCGTCGTGTAGATCGACAGTTAAGGGGTCGTGCGGGCCGTCAAGGAGATCCTGGATCTTCGCAGTTTTACGTTTCATTGGAGGATCCACTCATGCGATTGTTTCAAAGTGATCGGATTGCTGGTCTGATGGATAAAATGGGGCATAAAGAGGGGGATGTAATTCAGCATTCAATGGTCACCAAGTCCATAGAGCGTGCACAGGTTAAGGTTGAAGAAAACAATTTTGGGATTCGTAAACGGTTGCTTGAGTACGATGATGTTATGAATATACAACGAGAGGCCATTTATAAAAAACGCCATAATGCGTTGTTTGGAGATCGCTTGTCCGTTGATATTAATAATGCGTTTATTTCCATAACACATGAGTTGGTAGATGCGCATCGTCAGAATGGCGACTTCGACTCATTCCGTATGGACTCCATTCGAGTGGTTGGGATTGACCCGCAAATAGATCCGATTAGGTTCAAATCAGCCCCCACTCATGAAGTACTGGAAGCTTACCAGGCTCAGGTTTTTGAGCAATACGAGCGTAAGCGCCAGTTTGTCGCAGACCGGCTACTCCCAATCATCAAAGATGTTCATTCAAAAGAATCCCATCGGTATAAGCGTATAGTTGTACCTTTTACAGACGGAAGTTTAGGTTTGAATATTAGTGCAGATATGGAGACCGCTATCCAGACGGAGGGTAAGAGTATCATGCATGATGTAGAAAAAGTTGCTACACTGGCACTGATAGATGATGCTTGGAAGGAGCACTTAAGAAATGTGGATGATTTAAAAGAGTCTGTACAAGGGGCCTCTTTCGAACAGAAGGATCCATTGGTTATTTATAAAATGGAGGCCTATAACTTATTTGAGTCCTTAATCGGTCATATTAATGCCAATGTTACCTCTTTTTTACTTCGAGGCACTTTAGTTATGCCTGATGGAGAGGCTCAACAGCCTTCGGCATCACGCCCTGAGAATAATATGCGTCGTGCACAGGCAAATCGCCTTCGCACATCCGGTGGGGGGCAAGAAATGACGGAGACACAACAAGCTGCTCAGCGCGCTGCTCAATCTGCAGGTGGTGGCGGTGCTGGGGCAAGGTCTCAACCAGTAGTTAAACAGGCGCTGGTTGGACGCAATGAGCCTTGTCCGTGTGGGAGTGGCAAGAAGTATAAACACTGCCATGGTGCATCCTAACTAGCTATGGGGATTACGAAACTGGAGGTAAAGGATTTTTTATTGGAGGTTCGGAATCGCCCATTCCTAGATGTGCGTTCACCTGGAGAGTACTTACAGGGGCATATTCCTGGCTCAATTTCGTTCCCACTTTTTTCAAATGAGGAGCGTGCAAAAGTCGGGACTAGATATAAACAGGTTGGTAAAGAATCTGCTTTTCTTTTGGGGCTCAAGATAGTAGGCCCCAAAATGGCTGATTTTGTAAAAAAAGCAATCAGATTAGCTCCTGATCGAGAAATCGCAGTGCACTGTTGGCGTGGAGGTCAACGAAGCGGAAGTATAGCCTGGTTGCTTCAGCAGGCCGGTTTTGATGTGGTTGTTTTAAGTGGTGGGTATAAGGCTTATCGCCAATATATACTTGATTCTTTGTCTACCATTGCTTTTCAAATCAATGTTGTTGGAGGGAAGACTGGAGTGGGAAAGACAAGGATATTGAATGCATTAAGTGATTTAGGGGAGCAAGTTCTAGACTTAGAATTTATAGCCAATCACAAGGGCTCTGCCTTTGGGTTTATTGGGGAGCTTCCTCAGCCCACTCCCGAACAGTTTGAAAATATTTTATGGGATAATCTATCCTCTATGGACCGAAGTAGGCGTCTTTGGGTAGAAAACGAAAGCCGAAGCATTGGTAGGGTGTATATTCCAGAGGGTTTTTGGAAACAGATGAAATTGTCTCCTCTTTTTCACATTGAAATTCCTCAAGAAGACCGGATCAATAATTTGTTAAAAGATTATGTTTTGGAAGATACTCCTGCTCTAAAAATTGCATTTGAGAAGATAGCTTCCAAATTGGGTGGTCTTCGTTTTAAGCAGGCCATAGAAGCACTTGACGCTGGTCATTTTTCTCTAGCCGCGTCTTTGGCTTTGGAGTATTACGATAAAACATATCAACATTGTCTCGATCATAATATTTCTCCACAGATTCATAGATTGGATTTTAGTCATGGAGACCCGCATCAAATAGCCCTAATGTTAAGTCAATTGTAATACCACAAGGTAATTAGGAACATGAATTTACTTGAAACAATTAAAGCATCCATTACAGATGCTGTCAAGGAGCTTTACGGAGAGTCTGTGAGCGCCGAAAAAGTTCAGATTAATCCGACTCCAGTGGAGTTTACAGGGGATTACACGGTAGTAATATTTCCATTTGTAAAAATGGCAAAAAAAGCTCCTGACGCTGTTGGCGCAGAGCTTGGGGCCTATTTGGTAGATCAGGTGGAAGCTATTGCTGGGTTTAATGTGATAAAAGGATTTCTCAACTTAGAAATTAGCAATGAGTGGTGGCATGTATTTTTAAGGGAGGTGGTGTCAAACCCTAATTTTGGTAAAAAGCCTAGGAATAATCGAACCGTATTATTGGAGTATTCTTCCCCTAATACTAATAAGCCCTTGCATTTAGGTCACGTTCGGAACTGTCTTCTTGGTTGGTCTTGTAGCCAGATATTGGATGCTGTGGGGTATGATGTAAAGAAGGTCCAAATAATTAATGATCGTGGAGTTGCTATTTGCAAGAGTATGTTAGCCTGGCAAAAATATGGACTGGGTAGAACACCCGCATCTGAGGGGGTTAAAAGTGATCATTTTGTTGGTGATTATTATGTTTTATTTGAACAGAAGACCAAGGAAGAGTATGAAGTGTGGCAGCAAACCAGTGTAGCAAGAGCTATTTTTGAGGAGAAGCATAAGCCCGAGCAAGGGGAAAAAGAGTTTTTCAAGGAATATAAAAACCAATGGTTCAACACGGCCTCTGTGCTTGGTGCAGAAGTGCGTGAGATGCTTCTAAATTGGGAGTCTGGTGACCAAGCTACATTATCGCTTTGGAAGCAAATGAACAGTTGGGTATATGCTGGCTTTGAGGATACATATGAGCGGATGGGGGTTTCATTTGATAAGCTTTATTATGAAAGTGATACCTATTTATTGGGCAAGGATCTGGTAGAGGAGGGATTGGCAAAAGGCATTTTTTATAAGAAAGAGGATGGGTCTGTATGGATTGATCTTTCTGACGTTGGATATGATCAAAAAGTGTTATTGCGCTCAGATGGCACTTCGGTGTATATTACTCAAGATATAGGAACTGCTCGAAAGCGTTACCAAGATTTCGGTGCAGAAAGTGTGATATATACAGTTGCAGACGAGCAAAACTATCATTTTGCTGTTCTTTTTGAAGTGTTAAAGCGTTTAGGAGAACCGTATGCAAATGGGCTATATCACCTTTCGTACGGATTAGTAGAGCTTCCAACCGGTAGAATGAAGACAAGAGAAGGTACTGTAGTAGATGCAGATGATTTAATGGATGAGGTGATTCGAGTTGCACGGGTGGAAAGTGAAAAACGAGGTGAGCTTACTGGTATAAGTGAAGAAGGTCGGGAGACTATTTTAAAACGAGTCGGTTTAGGTGCACTTAAGTTTTTTATGCTTAGAGTGAACCCTAGAAAGAAAATGATCTTTAACCCTGAAGAGTCGGTTGACTTGCACGGCCAAACGGGCCCATTTATACAATATTCATTTGTGCGAACAAATGGGTTGCTTCAACGCGTTAGGACAGAGGGTATTGATATGAGTTCTTTTGCGGGCTATATGGACTTACAACCTTGTGAAAAGGAACTTCTCAAAGCTATACACGAATACCCAGACGTCGTTCAGCAGGCTGCAGCTGAATATGATCCCTCCCACCTTGCCAACTACTGTTATAATCTTGCAAAATCTTATAATCGTTTTTGGCATGAGGTTAAGATCTTAGGTGCAGAAAGTATTGCTGCAAGATCATTCCGACTACAGTTAAGTCAGGCTACTGGTAGTGTTTTAAAGTCTGGAATGCAATTATTAGGCATTGAAATGCCGGAAAGAATGTAAGCGCGAATCAAACCATGATAATATTACGGAAGTTAAAGTCGAAGTTTTACAAATGGACAGAGCGAAAAATTGGGATTGAATTAGATCGAATGATTCCGGTAATTCGCCCAGGAACGGAGTATGGTGGTTGGATTATTCCTGCAAACTTACTAACAAGTGAGTCAGCCGTGTATTTGGTTGGTGCAGGGGAAGATGTTTCTTTTGATTTGGCGATCGCAGATCAGTTTGGGTGCACAGTAGAAATTATCGATCCGACACCGCGATCAAAGGAGCACGTTACATTGCTTAAGGAAAATATAAGAGCGGGTAAAGAAATGCCGTTATCGACTGCGCCGGGTGGTAAGTATGCGATTGTTCGATCTAATGTTGCCTCGCTTCTACGCTTTCATCCAATTGGATTGTGGAGCGAGGAAAGCACGTTAAGATTTTACAAGCCTAAAAACGAAACTCACGTTTCGCATTCTCTTGTGAATCTTCAAAAGACAGATCAGTATATTGAGGTGCCTGTATGCCGCTTATCATCTCTGATGCAACAACTTGGACACACTAAAGTCGATCTTCTTAAGCTTGATATTGAGGGGGCTGAATACACCGTTCTTAAAACCATTTTAGAGGATCAACTTGATATCAGGGTTATTTGTGTGGAATATGATGAAACGGCTTCCAATCACATTGATGGTAACTATTTAAATAGAATAGAGGAATCTATTCAGGAGTTACGAAATTCTGGTTATTTATTGGTTGCAAAAGAGCCTGCTTGCCGCAACTATACGTTTGTCCATCAGCGTTATTTTAGCGAATTAGAGTGACATCACCATAGTAGGTAGCTTTTTTGCCGTCGAGGAAAGCTATTTGTGCTACCCAGACATATACACCTGGGAGGGCTGGTTGGTTTCTGAAAGACCCATCCCATCCGGAGAAGGGGTCGTTCAGTCTGCTGTTTCTGGATTCAAACATTTTTTCCCCCCACCTTGAATAAATAGTTAGAGATTCGACCACGATATAGTCGTCACCAAATCCGTAAAAAAAGTTATTGAAAGAGTCGGCGAAGTAATCTGGTGAAAATACATTTGGAAAATAGACGGATCGGTTTTTATTTACTGTTATTTGGACCGAAGCAGAGTCTGAGCATCCTAGATCATTGGATGCGAAAACGGTATAAGTCAAATCGTTGAATGGCCTTGCTGCTGTTTCAGCGCAGTTTAGGCATGTGATGGAGCCTGGCTGTGGATCAAGCCATTGAAAGAAAGTTATTGGTTCACTGTTAATTGCGACGGATTGTAATTTAATACTATCTCCAAGGTCAACCACAAACGCATCTTGTAGCACATCGACGACAATAGAAGAGTAATTAACCTGAAAAATGACAATGGCGGTATCGCATCCAGCTATCACTGTTGCCTCATATTGTCCTGGGGCGGACACTTCTAAAACTGGTCCAAACCCTCCGTTGCTCCATTGGTAGGATGCGCTGGATTGTGTTTGTCCAATGGATTGGGCGGCATTTAATTCGATTGATGTTGTCCCTGAGCAAAGGGTTTTTTGCAAGGCTATAGTATCGAAGTTAAAGCGAGAAATGGTTATTGCGGTACTATCATCGATAGCAAGCGTTTCTAGGTTGTCAGACAATCGCCTATTACCTAATGAGGCTGGCAAGTTTTTTAATACTGCTTGGTTTTTGTAGATGCCAGCAGCAACATTTCCTGTATTGACGATTATTTTGACTTCCGATGTTCCCGGTGGGAGAATGAAATCATCCAGGATAAATGAGGTACCTCCTTGAGGAGACAGCAAGGTGCCACCAACTGGGTTTGCTGATACAGATACAAATGTAAAGCCGGGAGGAAGATTGTCTTCCAAGCGTACTCCAGATTGTATTTGCCGGGAAGAGTTAACCATAGTAAAGGTATACTCAACCTCTGTACAGGGTTGAGTGATTTCCGGCAGGACACTTTTACTTAGTTCGATGGTATAGGGGCAAGAGCATCCATCGGACGAAGTTGCCGTTTGGCCTCGCGTAAGTAAGGTTGAGGTGCCTGTAGCTGGATCGATCTTGTATAAGCTGTTTTGATCTTGGATGGCTGTTGGGCTTCCATAGGCAAATAGGTTTCCGTAAGCGTCGAAAAATAAGCTTCCTGTTACGACTGGCACATTTGAAGCAGGGACAGGATACGTGATATCTCCGAAAATATAATCGATTCGAACGAGTCTTTGAGTGAAGGAGTCGTATCCATAAAGCACATCTGTCTCTGGATGAAAAGCAATATCGAAAATTTGTGCTAGTACGTTAATATTAACGGTAGTTACCGGGTAGCCAGGCGTTTCTAGATCAACTCGCACGATTTCGGTTGCTAATGCTGATCCATTTGCGTAGAATTGGGTGCCAACAATAACTAGGAATTTACCATCTGGGGTTACGTCTCCTGCGAAGTAAGATACTGTTGAGCTAAGTGGTAAGAAAGCAAGAATGGTAGGTCCGCCATTGGCGTCTAATCGGATTAAGGCTCTAGTGCTTGGATCAATGCAGTAAATAAAATTATCAGTAGATCGGTATCCTGCAGCATTAATGGATAAAAGAATACTGTTGTTGATACTACTAAAGACTACGCTTCCCGTTTGGGGATCTATCAAGACTTCATTGAGCGAGGAGGGTGCTTCTGAACCAAGTGTTAAAAAAAACTGATTTTCGCAGGTAAAAGGAGTTTGGGCTGTGCTGGATACGGGTAACAGAAAGGCCAAACCCAGTAGGAGCTCAAAAAAATTCCTTTTACAGGCGGAACAGGAGTTAAATGGATTTGGCATAGCAGGAACCAATTTTTGACCGCGGATTTGGATTATTTTCTAAGAAATGAATTACCCAGAACAAGGTAAGTGGTTCTTTGTACTTCCTACCTATTAACGATTATTTTCGTCAAATAGTTTACTAAATTTAAAGGAAGGAGGATTGAATTAGAGTAAAATGGTGGGAAGACAACTTACATTCTTGTTGTTGCACATTAGTTGCATATAGGAGTTTGGTTGTGGCTAGCTGTTGATCAATTTAGTTAAATGGAGGCAAAAAATTAAAGCAAGTTGATGTGTGTATCTTTGATCCTATTGGTATTTACAAATAAAATGGTCTCAATTACTTTGGTGCTGGTTTTTCAGCAGTAACTGTTTGGAGGGTGTTTTCATAGTGGTAAAGGTCCTTAAATTAGCAATCAAGGATTCCTGTTTTGTTGTTTGTAGAATTGAGTTGACAGAAGCTTGATGTATAGTTATGAAAAGTAGTTTATGAGCTAATTAGGATGCGATGGAAAATAAAGACGAATCTATTAGAGATCGGCAAGGGGTATTCAGCTATAGAGTGGAACAATAAAAAAGCACCGGGGTGGGCTATCCCGGTGCTTTTGAGAGTCAAGACAAGCATTAATACTTAGCCTTTCGACCAAGATGCGCCCTCCTTGCCATCTTTGACAGCGATTCCAATTTCGGTAAGGGCATCGCGAATCTTGTCGCTGGTGGGCCAATCTTTATTTGCTCTTGCGGATGCGCGCAGCTCGAGAATGAGGCCCATTAATCCG
>Ga0315900_10001652_pt1 | contig 35478 bp, 50 predicted proteins | sample LakEriMetagenome_FD_203521 | JGI IMG/M metagenome (GOLD analysis project Ga0315900, IMG submission 203521) | Freshwater fungal communities from buoy surface, Lake Erie, Ohio, United States - Buoy 12 MA114 | ecosystem: Environmental > Aquatic > Freshwater > Lake > Lake biofilm | place: USA: Lake...
GCTATAGCCCTCGCAGGAACAGCGTCAGCAAGTAATGCACTAGCAATTGGCGCGTTCACGTCGGCAGCGGGAAATTCATCCGTTGCCATAGGTGGTTCTGCAAATGCTTCTGCCTTTTCAAGTTTCTCAGTTGGCCCGTATTCAGCAGCTTCGGCAGAAAATGCTTTTGCTCTTGGGTATATTGCAGAGGCAAGAGGGGTGGACTCTACCGCGATCGCTGCGCGTGCTTATGCTGGTGGATTAAAATCTACATCTATTGGTTTTGGCACAAGAACTCTAGAGCCTCGCTCTACAGGCTTAGGTGTGAATCCAGACTTTAATGTCGATCCACAACTTGTTTTAAAATTAACTGAATCGAATTTCAGAACAACGGTTAACATTACATCAGATTTTGGTTCTGAGAAGATATCAAATGGGTCTTTCCTAAGTTTCGGCACTCCTGTTAACTTTGCCTCGTCAATGGGCTATAACAGCGGTTACACGCTTTTACAGGAAGCAAACGACTTTGATTTTTATATTTATGGCTACAAGACCTACCCAGGCGGAAATGTTTACACCGCCAATTATCTTTCTTCTGGCACTATTTCTAGCGGCGGTTTTAAACCCGCTTATGATATTTACGCCTATGAGAACGGAAGTGCGGGCGGCGATCCTGGCTATCAAACAACGGATGATTTAGATTATGCCGTATATGCTTATGGCGGCGGTTCATTCCAGGCCGTCCCAAGTACGGTTTCAAACGTGGCTATCACCACTAACGGAAATCAAGTACAGATTGGCTGGAACATTGCCAATACAGCTAACGTCTCAGGTTACGTTATTCTAAGAACACTAAATGGCGTTACAACGGCACAAGATATCCCAAGTGCTTTTACTTTTTCCTATTTAGACACTAATTCAGGTTCGGCTTGGGCTGGCTCAACGACGGTGACTCCTTCATTAGGCGGCCAGTTTAGAATCGAAATGACTTGGGACGCACTAGCAGGAATGGATGGCTACCGAGTAATTATTTACGACACTCAAAATAGCTATAATTATAATTATTATATTGATGTTGCGACTAACGCGCTCAACTATGATGGGACGGCATCAAGTCCTGTAGCGGGAGGCTCTACAACACCTGCCGATTCCTCAACGCTTGACATGTCAACGTGGACAGTCGGAGCGGCTTGGACTGTAGACCCGCCAACGCAGACAATTATTAAAACAGGTAGTGGCACGACTACGGTCGAGCAGTCCTCTGCCAACATGGTGACTCCACTTGTTGCGGGTGAGTGGTATGAATTGTCTGGAACATTGACGGGCAATACAAATCTCAACATGACAATTGGCGGGGCAACTCCTGCCACGGCGGGTCCTGGTTTCTTTAAGAGAATTTTCCAAGCTACGAGCACAGCCGATCTTGTGTTAACACCAACGAACTCTTCAGTGGGTGGCGTGATAACCGCTGTGAGTCTTAAGAAAATAACGGACGGGAAGTTAAATGCTTTTGGCAATGCTAATTTCGAGGGTACAGTTAAAATTGGAGCAGGTAGCACTCCTTTAACAAATGTTCTTGGTGCAACTGCCACACTAGATTTTCCAAGCACATCATCATATGAGGATTTAACAGTTACAGTTACAGGTGCAGCGGTGGGAGATGTTGTATCGGTAGGCGTTCCTAACGATTGTATATTCTCCCACACTTGTTATTTTGGATGGGTGTCGGCTGCTGATACAGTAACGGTTAGATTTTTAGTGGTTGCAGCAGGACCGCACGATCCTCCAAGTTCTACTTTTAAAGTATTGGTAACAAAATTCTAAGGAGACATACATGGCATTAGTTAGACAACCACAACCAGAACCACAGCCAACAGCACTAGATAGAATTGTTAATGAGAATACTCATTGCCTCTCGGTTATGAAGGACACGGCTAAAGTAGTGTTTCAACTTCTCTGGCATTCAAGAGATAAAACTCCTCAGCAAGTTTGCGACATGATGGGCACCGATGCTGCTAAAGGATTTCTATCTCACGCAAAGCTTCAAGAATTGATTTATTTAATTGATCCTACGTGGGTTCCTTTGGTTCCTCCCGTTGGTTATACAGTCAACCAAAACGGCACTGTGACGATTGGAGAATTGGTATGAAGTTTGAGGTTACATTAAAACAAATAGAAGAAAAGAAAGAAACCGGAACACTTTTACGCTGTATACATAACTAAAAAGAGTCGTTACAGTGTCTACATAAAGGAGAACTAAAATGAAAAAATGGTATCTAAGTAAAACGCTTTGGATTAACGCTCTTGGGATTCTGGCTGCTGTTGCCCCTTCTACTGGAGAATTTATTCAAGCAAACTTCGCAGTAGCTGCTCCAGTCTGGGGAGTTATCAATATGATTCTTCGAGCTGTTACTAAAGAAGGTATTCAAATCGCATAATGGAAATAGTCTCTGGCATCATTGCATTACTAAAGGCCATCCCAGTGCTCGATTCGTGGTTCAAGAAACTGGTGCTTGCCTATGGTGATTGGAAAGTAAAATCTTTTGATAAGGATTTTACTAAAGCCTATGTGATGATGGTTAAAGACGGTGACCAAAGACTTCTTGAGGAGACGCTCGGCATGAGAGCTGGGCCTCCTCAGGATATGGATGGCGTTATAACCAGACCGAGGACGCCATGAAGTTATCCAGTATGTTACTTATTTGGTTACTTACTGGTTGCGTATCCCGTCAGCAAGTAGAGGGTCAGCTTTGGAGCTTCGACCAACTACCAGTGGGGCTGTGTTTAGACTACCCAGAGCTACGCAACAAAGGCGTGTACCGAGTACTTACCTGTAAAGAGTTCTATAACGAACGAGAATGTTCTAATGGGCAGGTAGACTACGAGTTAGCAATTCCTTATTGCTCTTCTAGAATCAAGCGTATGCGGGCTGCTGAAGATGTTTACGTACAGCAGTGGCTTAACAAACTAGGCAAGCCTAAGTGAGTCTTTACACTCCCTATGTGGATAACTTTTATTCCCGTGTAGATGTTTTGCATAATTGGTTATGCAAGTTACAATTTGTGAGTGAACAAAAAAAAAGACAATTATCTCTGGATAACTGACTATCACTCTCCATATGGACATAAGAGAGCATTAGAATTTTGCGTATCACTTCAAGATGAGTTTGATATACCTCCTGAAAATGTCTACTGCGCTGGAGATTTTGAAGATGCGTATATGTTCAATAATTATTTTAAGTCTCCAGATAGAAAGCACACTTCTCTACAAGAAATAGATGCTGTTAGAGAAGAAATAAAAGAGTGGGGTAGGGCATTCCCATTGCTTCACATGTGCACAAGTAATCACGGTTCAAGACTGTATAAACGCGCATTAGAGGCTGAGCTTCCATCAGTTGTTTTAAAGGGTATGCAAGAAATTTTTGCTTATCCCAAAAAATGGACACTCAAAGAAGAGTACATTGTTTGTGCAACAAAGCAGGAATTTCTTTTAACTCATGGAGAAGGATTCTCTGGAGTTAAGGGCCATATTGACGCTGCTCTAGCTAATGGAATTTCCACAGCGATTGGTCATTTGCATAGTTTTGCAGGTGTTTCTCATATTAAAACAAAACACCAAGACCTTTGGGCTATGAACGGTGGATGCCTGATAGACCAAGATTCATTTGCTTTTGAGTACGCAAAGAATTCTAAATTTAAGGCTACAATAGGGTCAGGTGTCATACTTGACGGTGGGAGATGGCCAATTTTTGTGCCTTTAATATAGCATTATGAAATTCAAAATTGGCAATCTTGTTTCTCTTACCTTCAAAGATCACACAAATTGGATGGAAACTGTTGAGTGTACAGTAGTGGGAAAGATTGTTAAACTTCACAAAGATTACATTGTTGTTAGGTCTTGGCACTGTCACGGTCGAGATGACGAAGACAATAACCACGAACAATTTTCTATAATAAAGTCTACAATTATTCATTGTCGCACACTTCGTTAACTTTTAAGTCACGAATGCCCTTCCAAGAGATAATCTCACTCCAGTGAACAAAATCAACTCCAAGACGCTTGCCCATTTTAAACAAAGTGCTTGGCTCCATTTTTAACCTTCTAGCCGCGGCTCTTAGATAAAAATGTTTATTTCGATTCATGATGTCTCTGCGTAATTCGTCGAGAGCTTCAAACATTCCTTCTTTATGAGCTATAGCAATATAGTCTTTATTATTTTTTGGCGTATATCTTTTCATCTTTTATCCTTTATAAATTCCTTAAACGCTTCTGGCTTCATTAAACACGAGTATTTGATGCGGAATCCGTCGGCTCTCTGCTGGTATTTTCCAAAGTCTGTTCCTTTGGCTACAAAAACAATGTCTGGATTTTCTTCCTTCACGGTACGCAGAAACCTACTAACGGATATGAAGCCAATAATTTCAGCAACTAAAGTAATTTTGTTTAGTGATACGAAAGCTATAATTTTATTTCCAGCATTGTGAAACTGGTGGCTCGAAGTGCTTGCAATGTCTCCAATGTACGAGTCGTCACAGTAAACATTGCGCATCTTAGTTTTTACTTCGATGCTGTATTTGTTATCCATCCCAAAAGTGAGATCATATTTGTATGAATTATCCAGCTTCATATCTAAATAATCAGCAACAATCATTTCTCCGATTTTAGAGTCAACTCTGTTAGCTGGTCCCAAAATGGAATTATTGATGACTACTTTTGAGAAGTTTTCTTCGTCACATATCCTCTGAGCTTCCAGCCTTATTTTGCTGTAGTCTACCCGCACGAATCCAAATTTGTTTTTCTCTAAGCTCATAATTCTCCCATTTGTCGGTAACAGGGTCTAAGGTCCAGTCATTTTCTTGAAGCCATTTTCTAATTTCAGAAAATTTATTTGCCATGTATTTAGTTCCCATAGCGTGTGACATTATGTGATGGTAGCGGCATAAACTGATTTTGTTTTGTTCTTCGTGCTCTAGCTCTGGTGAAGCTTTTCTCGTGTAAACGTGATGATACTCTCCAATGAAATTACAAAGAAGGCACTTCATTTTAAAGATACCGCTAATAGAATAGCAATCAGTAAAAAAATAACGGCAAAGTGAAAATTAGTTAGAATTAACCAAACTCCAGCAATAACTAAGCAAACAAAAAATAATGACAAAAATAATGACAAAAATAATTCCATAAAATTTCCTTTAAAAGATGCTCCCAACTTATAGCCGCATCTACAAGCTGGGAGCTTGTCAACTCTGCGCAGAAGACTATCGGCAAGCGGTTAGCGCGATAGAATGAGCAAACTGCGATCAGAGCGGAGACACATTACATAGGCAAGTTGCCAAGATAAGGCTTGTTCTTGCCGAGAAACTCGCAAAGATCGTCATACTGTTTGCGAGAAAGATTTTTAGATGAATCAAGACCGTTGAACTTTTCTCTCATGATATTCTTAACTTCATCATTTGACCAGCCATTTACAGAAGCGATTGTATGAAGTCTTTTCAGTTGAGCCTCAGAAGGTCCAAGCACTGTTTTAGGTTCGCTAAAAGTCTTTGGAGCTTCAAACTTCTTAGGTGCTTCGTATTGCTTCGGCTCTGGCGAATCGTTTTCAGGGTCTTTGTCGTCTTCTGTTGGAATGGAGAACAATTGAACTAAAGCATATTTATGAGCAATGGCCATAGCTTTATTTGAAGACTTATCTCCAGAATCCATACCTTCTCCTATAGTTACTGCTTTTACATTTGAGCCGTCTTCTGCAAAAAATGTAAACTCTATTTTAAAAATAGATGTTGATAAAACTCCACCAGATTTTGATGGTTTTTCGATTCTTTGTTCTGATAGTACGTTTGTTGTAGAAAATACCTTATACTTTGCAAGTAATGGATGAAGTTCGTTGTAAACATCGTCTATGCCTCTAAATTTATATCCCTGAGATTGATTGTTGCGATTCTTTGAAATGGCATTGATCTCTGACATAATAGCTGAAATTCGTTGATATATAAGGTTGTTCATTTTATCTCCTTTTGTTTTGTTATCGCTCGTGCTCTGAGCGAGTAAGTCTGAATAATCTTTCCACAGCGCATGTCAATGCCATTTTCTAAGTCTTGGCGTAATCTTTCGGCGTCAACTGTGACTGTTATTTTTTCTCGTGGGTAGAGTTCTTTAGCCATAGCTTCGTCAATGACTTCAACTCTTCCCTTCGTCGGACTAAGTTTAAAAATATAAGAGTCGCCCACGAGTTCTCTAACTTGTTTATGTAGCATGACTTGTTTGAGATGCTCTTCTGCATTTTCGAGATTTTTTTCAAGAGCTTTACGGATTTCGTAGGCTTCATTCTCTTTTCCCTTCCAGTAGTTGATTGACATTTCAATTCTGTCAAAAAAATGCTTATAACCGTCAACCTTTTCTGTGAGTGATTCAGTAAACAGTTTTAGTTTACCTTCATCTTCAGGCGATAACTCGCCTTTGCTCTCTATGAGCATGATTTCAATGTCTGCTAATTGGTGTAGGATTTCTGAAAGATTCATAGGATTTTTACCTTTACTTCTAAAGTAGGGTTGTCAAGTTTTATTGTTGCAACGATTTTTTCCACACAGCACTGGCAGGAGTAAAATTCATCATCTACCAGAGCTGTGATTTCATCAGACTCGCATAGCTCGCAGTAAACGATGTCGTCTCCTTCTGGTGGATCGTAATAGCTATCTGGAACTTTTAACCATTCTTTATAGCTTGCCATGTTAGTTCCTCACTTGCTGCAAGATTGCTTCTCTAGCTTCTGCATCTTTGAGCATTTCTTTGAAGTAGGACATTTCAAGCAAGTGATACTCTTGCATATTTTGAGCATATTCCAGAGCTTTGTCAGAGCAAGATTTAACATTGTCTTTGTTGACGATATTAGCGGCAGCCATCTTGATCTCGACTTTTGACCAGAAGTTGTATTCTTGCTGTTCTCGTTCGATGATCTTTTTAACTTTAGCTATGTGACTTGTTTCAATTGTTGTTTTCATATTGTCTCCTGTTTATCGGGGTTGTTTGCTCTTCCCTGATGAATGTGAAGGTAGATGATCTGTTTCATCCCGTCAACACTTAATTCAAAATAATTTAATTATTCTTTTATGCACCGTATTATGCAATTATGCATTAAATTATGCAAAGGCTCTATAAGTCGCTCAGATAGCCGTAGCCTTCTTTTAGAGCTTCTGGCTCTTCGTCTGCTTGAATCGCTATATTGAGCCTCTGGTGCTGTTTAGAGAGCAAATAAGGCAATAGGCTGACTTGGGATGCGTCTATGTCGAAAGATACCCTGATACCACCGTCTACAGTAGTTCTAGCTGACTGGAATATGGCTTGTAGCGTTATGATCTCAGATTGTTTTTTCTTGGTCATAAAAATAATTTCTAGCCCTACTCTTTGCATTGCGCAAATTTCAGGCTAGATTAGATTTTACTACGAATCTGGAATCAATTTAACATATTTTGAGTCTGGGTAAAGAGCAAAGCTGTCAAGATTACTTGATGGCAGTGTAGGCAAGAGCGTTGTGAAGCTCATAGAGGCACTAAAAAGAACTCTATCCAGATTCACGCTACCTGTTGAGGAACTCAGTTCAGCAAGAGGGACAGCATGAGAGTGACAGCAGCAACTAGAGCATAAGACCTCAAAGACTGCCCATCCCCATAGTCGGGGTATCTCCGAGAAGGTTAAAGCCCTTCACCATAGGGACTATCTGCTATAGACAAAAAAGTGGCTCTTGCTATAGGCAAGTTCCCTACCCATTTCCGAATCTAGTTCTGCAAGTGGGAGAATCCCACATTCCCCTGATTATTTTTTATATAAAAATACCCTAACAGTGTTCGAGCTTGGCACTTAGACTCAGAGTGTTACAGCCCAAAAGAATTATTTAAAGTATCTGTTGACAGCAGGAAACGCTTCCAATAGGTTCACATTCATCAGCAAAGAGCAACTAGCTGAAAAGGAGACAATATGAAAAAACTAACAGCACAACAAATCAACTTAGCAATGGCACAACTTCAGCTTAAACAAGCAAACGAAAGATACGACTTGCTGAGAGAGTTAAACGAAAAATGTCTGAAGGCAGAGCGATCAGAAGTTAAACACTATCTTGATGTAATACAAAACACCATTAACACCATTGAAGATACCATTCAAAAGTTGAGCGGTAACTAAAATGAAACTATCTAAAAAAGACACTTACAGCTTGACACAATCAATCAAAGAAATTCCAGACAATCAGCTTCGAGATATTAAATTTACACTCAACTTTAGATACTTAGGACATATGCAAAAGAATCATCAAGAAGCAGCAGACTCCGCGCATAATCTAATCGCTGAGATAAAAAAAGAACTACAATCCAGAAGCAAGAAAAATGAAAACACCTAAGGAAGTCTTTGAATGGGTGAGGCTCTTTGGTACTGAACAGGACAAAGAAAAGTACCGAGTGCTTTACAAGCACATTGTTGAACAAGACAAGAAAATCAAAAAGCTGGAAGCCATACATGACAAGCACATGGCTCCTCAGTTCTTTGACAAAGAAACTGCCATACAGCAGCAGATAGAGCTAAACAGAAAGCGCTTGGAAGAGAAAGATAGCAGAGAGCCTCTAAAAGTTAGACTCAAGAGGCTATACAAAAATGAAGCCATTGATTCAAAAGAATGGAATGCAATCTGTAAATGGAATAGGCTAACACCAGAGCAAGCAATCAAAATAGCTACGGAGGATTAAGAATGAGTATGCCGTTATGTAAAAACCCACCAGAAGAAGTTGAACAGTTTGTTGTGGAGCAATTCCATAAAGGAATAGGCTCTGCCAGAACCTCAACACAAATAGCAATCAAGTTCAAAATCAGAGTTCCTTACAGCTACGTCTTACGAGTGCTAAACAAAAATGGTTTACGAAGAACAAAGCAAGAAGCCTATGCGGTTTCTCCAGCTTGCGATAGGAGAACTACTCTTGAAACCTGTTGAAAACAATCAACTTGCGCTGTGTCATGATACTAAAGTAGACAGTGTAAACATTAAAAATATGCTTGACACTTATCTAAAGGCTGACTCCATGAGACACGCCGCTAAGATCTTCGGCATATCAACTGAAAAGCTTAGACGGATCAGAGACAAAAACAACTGGCCTTTGAAGATCGGTGTCAATAAACAATTTCAGTGGGAGAAAACTAAAGTGAATCCACACAAGAAGTACAGCATATATGATGCAGTGGTGACCCATGGTGGATTATCAGACAGAGACCTAAAAAGGGCATTGGAGTTATGACCCCAAGACAGAAGGCTCAGCAGATAGTGGATTCAGTACGAGGACCCGTAGGATTAACGCGCCAACAGTATGAGGAGTATTTTGTTGATCGAATAACCGAAGCACTCCAAAAAGCGGCTAATGTTGAGCTGCCTAGTGAGGATGAGATACAGCGTGCAGCGTTTAATCACCAGCGCAAAGCAATATGTGCAACGGATTCGTTTGAATCAGGCGTTGAGTGGGCGCTGTCCCGCCTAAAGAGCGTGGAGGAGTAGATGACGCCTGCTAATAACCATAAATTTATAACGTGTAGCGAAGCCAGCAGATCTTTTGATAAACCATACGAGGTAGTATTCTCCGTGAAAATAGATACTTTTTCAAACTCACTTAATGAACTTCAACCAGTAATGATAGGTATCGTAAACGCTATTGAGCAATACGTTAAAGAGAACCAAGCAGAAAATTTGTACAACAAGATCATGCCAGCTATCGAGGCTGAAGTCCAAAGATGCGTTAAGAATGCTGTTGAAAAAAGATGCTTAGAGATTCTTTCTAAATTAGATTTAGATGCAATGGCTAAAATGGCTTCTATCGGAGCAGCTAAGAAGCTTGGATTGGATAGTGTATGAACCATCCTAAGACGGGAGATGAGGAGCTTGAGCTGCTCGTTAAAGCTGAACGCGCATATGCAAATAGAACAGAAGAGTTTTGCAACGATTACAAGAGTTGGATGGCAGGTGCTCGTAGCGTTGTTTGCGCCCACCAATCAGAAACCGATGGTGGGTTATCTGAAGCGGATAAGGTGGTGATGGCCGCTTTAAAACAAAGCGACAAGTTCCATGAAATGGAACTAAATAAGTATCGAGAGGTTATTGATACCATGATCCAAGTCCACCAATCCCAGCTCAAAGAAGCTGAAGAGAAACTCAAGATAGCTAAAGAGGCGCTCACTCTTATTGAGTATGTGGATAATCACGGTGGGGTAAATCAATATCGTTCGTGCGCAGAAATTGCTAAAGAAGCTTTAGGTAAAATAGAATGAAAGTCTTCGTAAACCAAGAAGGTGAACTAGCTATTGGTGAGCTGGCTTTTGTTTTCTCAGCAGAAAATTATGTGTGGAAATTGTTTAATGGCAGCGAGTCGTTTACTACTTTTGTCGATCCATCAAAATGGGGCTGGGTTTATCTCAGTGACTTATGAGTAAGATAATCTTTGAATTTCAAATGCCAGATGACAAAGAGGAATACGAGATTTATGCAAAAGCGCTTCGTATGCACGCCGTTTTGCATGATTTTTTAATGGAGATACGCGACTGCACAAAGCACGGTAAGCCAACTAAACGTGACCACTACTGGAAGCAGCGACTAAACGATATGCTACTAGAGCGTAATGTGGAAATAATCTGATGTGGGATTTTTACAGCAATCTAAGCGTTTACCAAAACAGACTCGGTGAGCTTGTGCTCATGAACATGGACGAGTCAGGCCCTATCCTCTGGGACTTTGGCCCTGAGTTTAATGACACTCATTGGACATTTGTATGCTCTCTAGATTAAAAATTTTGAGTAAATATCAAGTTAACGGTATCCGCAAAGCATTATGTGAATGTTCTTGCGGAATTATTAAAGAGATAAGACTTGGTGATATTCAAAGTAAAAGAACTAGGTCATGCGGATGCATGCTTAAAACTTCAAACGAAGATAGAATAAAAAACTTCCGCAATAAGTTTAAAGTAAATGAAAACGGCTGCTGGGAATGGGAGGCAAGTAAAAGTAAATTTGGATACGGTAAGTTTTCTTATGGCAGTTCACGTTGGATGGGGGCGCATAGATTTTCTTACGAACATTTCAATAAAACAAAAATACCTACTGGTATGTTAGTTTGTCATAAATGCGACAACAGAGCGTGTGTTAACCCAGAGCATTTGTTTCTAGGTACAAATAAAGATAATTCAAGAGATGCTATGGCGAAAGGCAGACTGCATGGCGGTTACCATAAAGATAAAAAGCTAAGAGTTGTTTCAGCCAAACAAAAAATACACCACGCTAATATGAAAAAAGCTTCGTTATTAAGTTTAAAAGAAAAGTATGGTGACCCTGAAACAAGAACAGAGAAGTTTTGTAGTAAATGTAAAATAAGGAAACCTAAAGATTCTTTCTATAAAAACAGGGCGGAACCGGACGGATGCCAGGCAGTGTGCAAACAATGTTTTAAAGATCGGGATAATCTGCGAGTTGTAGATATATAATACTTAGCCAATTAAAAATGGCTTAATGATTATCTTTATACTACAGTTCATATGTTCACTATAAGTACCGATCGGGTACATAATGTATACAATAGTGAACTATTATACCCGATAAGGAGCATTATGGAAGAAAAACTACCGCGCTTAGAGGGATGGATTTTAGTCAACTGGGGCTCGCTCGCTGTTGCCGAAGGATTCGTTTATGGTTCTCCTAAGTTCCAAGATGGAGAATACATTCATACGTCTTGGCTCAGGGCCTACAGCTTGTCAGAGGGAAAGATCACGACTAGAAACGGAGTGTACTTACTGGGAAAGCCAGCGAAGGCCCCACCAGCAGATCACGAAGTTATAATTAAAAAGGAAGACAAATGAAATTCTGGAATTGGTTAAAGAGTTTATTCACAACAAAACAAACAGTAGAAATTAAGGGCGAGCGCCCTAACGTGGACGAGCCTAAGAAACTTCTTTGGTATCCAGCAATGGAGGCTAAGATTGCTCCTATGAAGTCTCGCGGCAAGTACCGCAAAGGATATCCCGAGGGTGCAGTAGTTCACTTCACTGCTGGCCGTTCATTACTTGGTGCTAAGAACGCTAAGAACACAGTTGAAGGCGGTATCAAGAATGGTTTTATGTTTTTTGTCATCGATAAAGATGGCCTCGTGTATCAGAATTTTCCTTTATCTGATTGGGGTTATCATGCTGGAACTTCTAGCTGGCCTAGTCTCGGCACTTCTGTATCGAGTAAGCTGGTAGGAATTGAGATCGCTAACGCTGGATCTGTTAAGCCTTTAAAGGATAAGTTCGTTTCTTGGTTTGGTGAGATCTACGAGCCTGAACAAGTAAGACACATAAAAGAAAAGCGCGATGCTCTTGATCCTACTGGTTACTATCACAAGTACACTGTTGCTCAGGAAACCTCGCTCATCTCTCTGCTCTTGTGGATGCACAAGAACAATCCAGAGGTGTTTAAACTTGAGAACGTAATCGGGCATCACGAATGCTCGCCTCGAAGGAAGAACGATCCAGGCGGTTCATTGTCTATGAGCATGACTGCTCTACGTGCAAAATTAAAAAGCCTTATCTAAATAGTTATTGTTTGGCCTATCATTACGCAATCGAGATAGCTTACCTTTAAACGAATGTAACCTGTCTCGGCGTATCTCTTCTTCACATGAAGATCACATATCACAGCATCATCTTTGTAGATAACTCCATTTGCTGCATCTAAAATAGCCTTCACGAAGTTATCTATATCAGGTTTAACGATTGGATAGTCACGCTTGACGCTCTTAGGTCTTTCGATGTGAAACTCAAGTTCTACTATCAAAGGTCTTCCATCAATCGGAGTCTGCTTGAAAGCATAGTGCAGAGTGTCCGCGACTAGCTTCTCGAAGCTCTTTGTCTCGCTGGGAGTGTAGACTCTTCCTGCTCTTGTGAAGCTTGGTCGAGCCTTAGGCTTCGGATCAACTAGAAGTGTGAACTCGCAAGCAAGCTCATATTTCATGCAGTTGCAACATCTTCATCGTGCATTACTGCTTCATATATTTGTTTGGGAACAACTCTCCATGACTCAAACTCGCAGAAGACATCCATTGCATCTTCTACCCACTTTGTAGCGTCTTCTACGGAAAGCTCATTCTCGCAGACAATCTCAACTTCAAATTTTATACCCTTCATCATTTTCATTATTTTATTTTACTTGTTTTTGTTAAAAAGTATCTATATCCTAAACAAAATTAGTTTATTGCATATAAGAATGAGGCAATTTTGACAGGCAAAGATCTTTTTATTAAAGGCAATCCTAACATTAGGAATCTTGGTCCCAAGAAGGGATCTAAAAGAATTCATGTTCCTAAGAAGTCATTAGTTGCTCGCTGGGAATTAGAGCGCCGCGGTATCAACCTTATAGACTCAATCCTCGATGAGATTTCAAAGATGCGCTCTCCAGAGTCCAGAGCAAGTGCTCTTATAAAACTCCTTCCTTACGTTTATCCAACACTTACAGCAATCAAACTTGAGATGAACAAAGAAGATGATGCAAAGCTTGTGCCGTCGATTGATGGCAACGATCTTTTAAACAAAGTTAAACTGATATTAGAGAGGAAGGATATTGAGAATGGAATTACAACAGAAAAAGGACAAGCTAACAGAAGACTGGAAACAGTTGATATTGAAACTGGGAGAGATTCAGATTCAAAAGGACATGGTAGCGAGTCTGGAAGCGCAGACAAAAAATGAGCTTGGAAAAATCAACCAGCAATTCAAGCAACTCGAAGAACTCGAAAAGCAACCCATCGAGTAAACAGATTAAGTTTAGAGAGTCTGTAAGCACTGACGATAACTTTATCATCGACGCATGGGCGGAGTCACATAAGAATCATCCCATGTTTAGACCGATGCCAAGAAATGTTTTCTTCAAGAAGTACAAGAAGCAGATCATAGCGATATTCGGAATATCGAAGGCAATTATTGCTTGTAATCCAGAAGATGAAGATCAGATCTTTGGATTCGTTGTATATAGGTTCAAGATTGATCTGCCTATCATTAGCTGCATATTTGTGAAGGCACCATTTCGTCACATGGGCATCGGTACACAGCTTATGACTCTCGTTTCTCCAGACATTAAAATCATTACTCACATAAATAAAAATTACGAGTGGTGGTTAAAAGGTATTGGATGCAATTACGATCCTTTTATAGATTGGAAAGATTATTATGAGATTCGATGTTGATAGTATTTTCTTCGGAGTTTCAGTTCAGTTTGGTGACAGAGGATACAAAACCTACATTCATTCAAGCGACAAAGTAAAAGTTTGGTTCGAAGATGGATTCTTTTTTATTGACGAAGGTGGCCACGACGTTATTTGTGTCGTCGCTCCTAACGTAAGACAGTTCACAAAAAAGAGGGTTGATGAATCAACAGGATCTAAAGATTCTCCAAAGATTCGTACAGCTAGAATGGACAAATAAAGATGATCTTAGGGGATTACTTTTCGACAAGCAGTTAAACTGTTTGAACGATAGATCTACTTTTGTATCTGCTCTTTGTACACGTCGAGCTGGAAAATCTTATTTAGCAGGAGTCAGGTTATATATTGCAGCACTTACACACCCAAATTCTATTAGCATCTACATTGCTCTTACTCGTGCTTCTGCTCGTAACATTATGTGGCAGATCTTATTATCAATCGGCTCTAAAGCGGGTATCGAAATTGACCCAAAGGAATCTAGCCTTACAATTAGAATACTGGAAACTAACTCAGAAATTCAACTCGTGGGCGCAGATACTAAAAATTTTATTGAGCGACTCCGTGGTATTCCTTACGCTGTCGTTCTTATTGACGAAGCGGGATTCTTTAGAGATCATATTTCTTTACTTGTTGACGATGTACTGGAACCTTCGATATCGGACCTTAATGGGCAAATCATACTTTTAGGAACTCCTGCCGTAAGACCTCAGGGACTATTCTATGAGGCTACCATGGGGAAAGCTAACGGCTGGTCGGTGCACAAGTGGTCAGTGTTTGATAATCCTCACATGCCTAACCAGAGAGCTTTCGTTGATGCGATGATGAAGCGTCGAAACTGGACCGTTGAGAATCCAACTTATCAAAGAGAGTGGTGCGGTAACTGGGTAGAAGATCTTGATGCTCTTGTTTACAAATACAAAAAAGGAAAAAATGAATATAACGCGCTCCCTACCAATGACGGCTGGATTCGTGTTCTGGCTATCGACTATGGATGGCACGACAAGACTGCTATCGCTGTTGTCGCGTATCATCCAAAGGTTAAGAAGTCTTATGTCGAATATGCAAAAGGCTATAGTGAGCTTATTCCTTCACAGATTGCAGAGATGCTTCAGAAGGTTATTCACCGATATTCTCCATCGAAAATAGTGGCGGATACTGGCGGATTAGGTAAGTCCATTACTGAAGAGATGCGTATCAGGTATCAGATCCCGATTATCGCAGCCAGTAAGACCGATAAGGCAACTTATATATCACTTCTCAACGGTGACTTCATCGACGGGAATCTTCTTATTCATTCCAGCCTGTCAGAATTAAGTCATCAGTATTCTACACTCGTGAAGGATGAGGATGGAAGCGAAGATCCTACGATGCCAAACGACTTGTGCGATGCGGTGCTTTACGCTTGGAGAGAAACCAGATCTTATCAGGGTAAAGAAGATAAAATTTACAGCACAAAAGAAGAGCGAATCAATGCGGAAGCTGATGCTTACTGGCAGAAAGAATCTGAAAAAATAGAAGAAGAGGAGAGAAAAGAATGGTGGCAAAATTGAGTGAGATTAAGAAGTTGCTAAAGATTCTTAGAGAAAACGGTGTTGAAGAGTATAAAAACGGTGATATTCATGTAAAATTAGGTGCTAGAGCTTTCTTATCAAAGCCAATGATCGACATTACTGAGTTTGAGTCTAAGTCGAAAAACAATAACAACGACGAAGAATATCTATACGATTCAGGAGTGTAACAAATGGAAGCAATGCGATGGTACGAAGAAAAAAACGGCAAAGTAAGCGATATGCTGGTGCCTCTGATTAGATTCTTAAGACAGAATCAATCTTATCGGCACACGGAAAACTTGCGTAACGTAAGGCTGTACGGGAATCTTGATGTACTTGGTTTAAGCTCTCTCCAGTATTCAAGACCTTCTCCATCGAGTGCGAATCATCGAGTTACTCTTAACGTAATCAAGTCATGCGTTGATACTGCTCAGAGTAAGATCGCAAAGAACAAAGTGAAGCCTACTTTTTTGACAAGTGGTGGTGACTGGTCACAGCAGAAGAAAGCTAAGAAGCTGGACAAGTTTATTCTTGGTCAGTTTAATGCTTCAAACGTCTATACTATTGCGCAGAAGATCTTTATTGATGCTGGTATCTTCGGCACTGGCTTTATGAAGATCTACAACGATGATGGTCAGATCGCTTGCGAAAGAACGGTTCCTGATGAATTGATTGTTGATGATGCAGAAGGTGTTTATGGATTCCCAAGAAACTTGTATCAAAGCAAATTTGTTTCAAAAGATGTACTGCTTGCGGCATATCCAAAGTACCGAAGACAGATTGAAGCACTTGAGACAGTCTCGACGAGTGCTACTTCGTTTAGCACGAACTATGCAACTGAACAGGTTGTTGTCTATGAAGCATGGCACTTGCCTTCATCTAAGAGTAAAAAAGACGGATTACACGTTGTATGTATTGAAGGATGCGATCTTGGTTCTGAGGTATGGGAGAAAGATTACTTCCCATTTGCTAAGTTTATGTGGAGCGAAAAGCCTTTTGGGTTTTGGGGTAGTGGAATCAGTGAAGAGCTAACTGGGATTCAAATTGAGATCAACAAGACGCTAAGAAACATTCAGATCGCGCATCACTTGATGAGTGCTCCAGCGGTTTACTTAGAAGATGGATCTTCTGTTTCTGCTCAGCATATCAACAACGAGATCGGTCGAATTATTAAATACAAAGGCGTTAGACCTATCCAAGATCCTCAGGGAATCATGGCACCAGAAGTCTATGCGCACTTAGAGAATCTTTACCGTAAGTCATTTGAGATTGTTGGGATCTCGCAGCTCTCGGCTCAGAGTCAGAAACCTTCTGGTTTAAACTCTGGAAAAGCTCTTCGTGAGTTCAACGATATTGAGTCAGATAGATTCTTAGTAGTTGGTCAACGATGGGAAAACTTCTTCATGGATATAGCAAAGCAAATGATCGGCTGCGCTAGAGAGATCTACGAAGACGATAAAGACTTCTCTGTGAAGGTTAAAGGAAAGAAATTTCTTGAGACTATCAAGTGGGAAGAAGTCGATATGGCAGAAGACAAGTATATCATGCAAGTCTTCCCAACTTCTCTGCTTCCAACAAGTCCAGAGGGAAGGCTTCAGACGATTCAAGAGATGATCGAAGCTGGAATGATTGACCAAGAGACAGGCGCGGAGCTTTTGGATTATCCAGATCTTGAGAGAGCAAACGATTTAAACTTTGCTTCTCGTCAAGTTATCAGGGACATCGTTGATAGGATTACGGATGAAGGAATGTTCACAGCTCCAGAGCCATACATGAATTTGGATTACGCTGTGAAGTACGCTCAACTTGCCTATAACAGAGCCAAGCTAGAGAATTGCCCAGAAGAGAATTTGGAGCTTCTGCGTAGGTTTATGGAACAGTCTATGAATCTTTTAGCTCCTCCAGAGCCAATGCAGCCACAACTTGAGCCTCTTCCAGAGAATCCAGCAATGGTCGCTCCTATGGAAGATGCTCCAATGCCTATGGGTGGCGATCCTAACGCTCTAGCAGGGATTCCAATGGAAGAAGCGGGAATGATGGAAGTACCGCAACAAGAAGGCTTACCGCTTCAATAGTGAAGCTTATAAGAATGAGAGGGTATCAATGGAAGTACAGGGAACAGTCACGGCTACAGCATCAGACGTAATGGCATCAGCAGAAGCGCCTCAGGAGGTAGTAGCAGAAGCTACTCAAGAGACAGCTCCAGTTGAGGCCGCGGCGGAAGAAGAGAAGCCAGTTGAAGACGAAGCATTTTCTCGCAAGTTTGCTGCATTAAGTAAACGCGAAAGAGAGCTTCAAAAGAGAGAGGAAGAGATCAAAGCAAAGGTTGCAGGATATTCGTCTGTCGATGAGTATAAAAAGTTAGCAAAAACAAATGTTAACAAGTGGCTTGAAGAAAGTGGAGTTACTTTCGACGAGATCACAGAATACTATTTAAACGGTGCAGAAAACAAAGATCCTAAGATTATTGAAGTTGAAGAAAAGCTTTCTAATCTTGAAAAGCAGATAAGAGAGAAGGAAGAGAAGGCCGCGGAAGCAGATCGTAAGGCCGCGGTTGCTGGGTATAAAGCAGAGCAAAAGGCTCATGTTCTTTCAAAATCTGCGGAATATGAGCTTATCGCTGCAACAAACAGTTTTGATTTAGTCTACGATGTCACAAAAGAGTATTACGACAAGAACAACAAAGTTTTGTCACATGATGAGGCTGCAAAATTAGTTGAGGATTATCTCGAAAGAGAAGTTGATAAAGTTTTAAAAGCAAGTAAAATAAAGAATAAGTTTAGCGCACAAGCGCAAAGTAAGACTGAGACTAGCCAAAAGACTGATTCGGCTAAAGAACAAATCAAAACATTAAACAATTCGATGACAAGTGCGAGTGGATCGCCTTCGTCAAAACCTTTAACAAGAGAAGAGTCACTCGAAAGAGCGGCATCATTGTTAAAATTTACTTAGGAGTAAAATAAAATGCCAGCATTAGATATGACAAGTTTCGCAGGAGCTTTGAAAGAGCACTACGCAGGACAACGAGTACAAAACATGGTCTATAAGGATAATCCTCTTTTAGCCATGCTTCCAAAATATGAGAAGTTCGGCGGCAAGAACTATCCTCTTCCTTTGATCTACGGAAACCCTACTGGTCGATCTGCTACTTTCTCGACTGCTCAGGGTAACAAAAACGGTTCAAAAATCGTTGAGTTCCTTTTAACTCGTAGCTCTGACTACGCTTTGGCTTCTATTTCTAACGAAGTTCTTGAAGCTTCTGTTGGAAACGTAAACGCTTTCATGGAAGCTGCTACTTGTGAGATTGACGGCGCAATCAATGCTGCTGCTCGCTCGCTTGCTATCGGTTGCTACGGCAGCGGTTCTGGTACTATCGGTCAAGTTGCTACCGCTTCTTTGGGCGTAACAACTATCACTTTGGTTAACATCAACGACATTACCAACTTTGAAGTTGGCATGGTGTTGAAGGCTGCTACGACTGAAGCTGCTACCACGATTCGCGCTGGTTCTGTTACGATTACCGCTATCGACCGCGATCTCGGTACTCTTACTGCATCGGCTAACTGGTCAACTGGTATCGCTGCTATCGCTCAGAACGATTATCTCGTTCCCGATGGTGACGCTACGTTGAAAGTTAAAGGATTGGCTGCATGGATTCCCTATGCTGCTCCTTCTGCAACTGCTTTCTACGGTGTTGATCGTACCGCTGACGTTACCCGCTTGGCTGGTGTTCGTCAGGATGGTTCTGCTAAGCCTATCGAAGAAGCTTTGATTGACTTGGCTTCGCGAATTGGCCGTGAAGGTGGTCGTCCTTCTCACTTGTTCTTGGATTTCTCGAAGTACGCAGATCTTGAAAAAGCTCTCGGCTCGAAAGTTCAATATATCAGCGAGAAAGTTGGCGAAGTTGGATTCTCTGGTCTTCAGATCAATGGTCCTAAAGGAATGATTAAAGTTATTCCAGATCAAAACTGCCCTTCTAACTTGGGATATATGTTGTCTATGGATAACTGGAAGCTCTATTCTTTGGGTGGCGCTCCTAAGATCTTGGACAGCGACGGTATGAAGATGCTTCGTGAGTCAAGCGCAGACGCTGTAGAAATTCGTGTGGGCTACTATGCCGCGCTCGGTTGCAATGGTCCCGCGTACTCAGGCGTTGTTAAACTTAGCTAAACTAAATTAGTTTACTATCCTAACTCGGCTCGCTCTCGAAAGGGGGCGGGCCTTTTTAGGTAGAAGCTGCGCTCTTGGATGTAGAGAATTTCCTCTGCTTTTCGAGTGGGCTTAAGGGGTTATAAAATGGCAAATCGTCTATTCCAACAATTTCAGGGAACTCTCGACAAAGGTGTTGTTATGCTTCAGGGGTCTTTTGCTCCTGATACGGCTAACGCTCCTACGACTGTTAAAGGTAAAGGCTTCTCTGTAGCTCGCACTTCGACTGGTCTTTTCACTATTACTCTTCAAGATACCTACCAGCATTTGATTTCTGGTCAGGTTTCTCTTCAACTTGCTGCTGGTGATGACAAATTTGTTCAGCTTGGCGCTGTTGATGTTGCATCGGCTAAGACAATCCAAATTCGCGTTTGGGATATTTCTGGTGGTGCTGTAGCTGACATTGCTGCTAACGCAAACAACAGAATCAACTTCTCTTTGCTTCTCAAAAACTCGACGGTCTAATATGTTGGGCTTAATGGGACCAAACAAAAAGGTTGCTACGATTATCGTCGGAAGTTCTGAAAAGAAGTCCGAAGAGAAAGAAGTTGATCTTGAGAAAGAAGCTCAGTTAGACGCTGCTAAACAATTCCTACAGGCTGTCGAGAAGAAGGATGCGCAAGCAATCGTTGACTCGTTTAAAGGTCTTATGGAATGTTGCGAGATGGAATCTGAATCTGAGTCTGAAGAAGACAAAGATTAGGATTAGGGAATAATGCCTCCCTGAGCAATCGGGGGGGCTTATTGGGGGTTAAATGTCTCTAAACGTAACTCTTTCAAGTTTACGCGCTCAAGTTCGTGATCGCGCCGACATGAAGCACACGACTTTCTGCACTGACTCCGAGATCAATGGATACATTAACTCTGCCTACGCTGAGTTGTATGATCTTCTCGTTGATGCAACGGAGGATTACTATGTCAAATCTGGAACTATTTCTTGTGACGGTATTAACGATTCTTTTAGTCTTCCTTCTGACTTCTACAAGCTAAATGGTGTTGACTATCGTCTTGGTGGCGCTGCTCAGCCTATGGAAAAGTTTGTTTTTGAAGACAGAAATAAGTACATCAACAATGGAACAATAATCAGATATAGGATCGTAGGTTCCAAGATCTTCTTTAAGCCTTTGCCTTCAGCTCAGACGATTACACTTTGGTACACTCCAGCGATTACTTTGTTATCTGCCGATGGACACACTGTAGACGGTGTTAATGGATGGGAAGATTACATTGTATGCGATGCGGCTATGAAGTGTCTTATCAAAGAAGAGTCTGATGTCATGGCTTTCATTGCAGAGAAAAAAGATCTGGAAAAGCGCATAGAGGCAATGTCACGCAATAGAGATCAGGGAAGACCAGATCGAGTAACTGATGTTACTGGTTCTAAGATTCCTTATTACTATTTAGGTGATGACGCTTGGCTCTAAAAAAGGTTTTCTCTGATGACTTCAACACACAGAAGCTTCAAGATAACTTGGCTGACGGTATTCGTAAGATTGAAAACAATATCATTTTAAACGGTGTTGTTATAACTTCTAAGGCTGTAGCTATTACTGTTGATAATCAAATTAATCACGGTCTTGGAAGAAAGCCTGTTGGTTTTTTGATAGTTGATTCAAATTCAGACGTTAGAGTTTGGCAAAGCGCAACAGCTAATCAAAATAAAGACAAGTATCTACTTTTAAAGTTTAGTGCTTCAGCTATAGTTACTTTATACATTTTTTAAGGGGAATCAATGGCTACTCCACTAATGACGATTACTCTACCAGTGGTAGGACCAGCAGGAACACTTGGACCAGAGTGGGCAAATACTCTTAACGCTGCTTTTGATACTATCGACTCTCACGATCACACTACTGGAAAAGGAAAGAAGATTCCTACTGCTGGATTTTCGATTGATGGAGATTTTAACCTAAACAGTTTTGCTTTACTTACTGCAAACTATGTAAAGCTAGTGAATAACGTATCTACAGTTTCTGATTACACTACTTTGTATTGTATTAACGGAGATATGTATTGGAAAAATGCTAGTGGTGTTGCAATTCAACTTACTAGCGGTTCGACGATTAACGTGGCTGGAGTTGGTGGAATCGGGGGAGACTATACAACTTCTACAGCTTCGGTAACTTATTCAGATATTACGAAAACATTTTTATTTAAGCAGAATCCTACAACTACAGCAGACATATATAGTGGATCTTTGTTTATTTGTGAGACTATTTCTGCTGGTAACAGTGTAGAAATTCAAGCTCCAAGCGCATTGGCTTCAAGCTATCAGTTAACTCTTCCAACTGCTCTTCCAGCATCTAAAAAAATTGTGACAATGACTTCAAGCGGTGTTCTTTCTGCTGATGATTCATTTAGCTCAACTTTAGATATTCAAAACTACACAATAGTCGCGTCTGTAGCTTCAAGTGCTTTAACTGTAGCAATTAAAACTTTAGCTGGAACAGATGCAACTACTTCTAATCCTGCTTTTATATCATTCAGAAGTGATACTGCTGGAAGCGGTGTATTTGTTAAAAGAACTATAACGAGTGCCTTATCAGTTGTTGTTTCAAGTGGTGCTACTCTTGGTCACTCAAACGCTACCGCTCAATATATTTACGTCTACGCATTGGATAACGCTGGAACGGTAGAGCTTGCAGTATCTTCCACGCTGTTCAATGATCGAGTTGTTCAAAGCACAACTGCTGAAGGTGGCGCTGGCGGCGCTGATACCTCTTCAGTGCTTTATTCAACGACTGCTAGAACAAGTAAAGCTATTCGTCTTATCGCTAGGCTAACGTCTAACCAAACAACGGCTGGGACATGGGCGGCTGTGCCTACTGCGATTACATTGATGCCTGAGAATCCCGATCCAGTTAACATCGTTGTTAGTTCTGGTAGTGGTGCCTTTTCTACTACAGCACTAAACGGTTCAGAGGTAGATGTAACAAACTTAACTGTTACAATTCAAACATCAGGTAAGCCAGTTATCATCCAAATGATTCCAGATTCTCAGAGCGCAAACTCTAGTTACATTGGTGGTAATGCTCCAGCGGCTGGTACTTATTTTACTAGGTTACTTTTAGACAGAGGCGGCTCAACTATTGCTAGATTTGAGATTGGTTTCAACCATGCAGGTTCAGACCTATACAGGATAGGGAGCACTGTGATTTTTTACGATGCTCCTACTGCGGGAACTTATACATATAAAATAAAACAATCAATGAGCTCCGCTGGAACAAACGCAGTTACTAACTACATGAGGCTGATTGCCTACGAACTATGATCTTAGAAGCCGTACTCGTGAAGACGAGCTTATTTGTGAAGGAAGTTTAAAAAATGACTACTCCATACATGGCATTAACTTTGCCAACAGTAGGACCAGCAGGGACACTCGGACCAGAGTGGGCCGATGTTTTAAATGCAGCTTTCGATGAAATTGATGCTCACGATCACACTACTGGAAAAGGAATAAAAATAACTCCTTCAGCTATAAATGTAAACGCATCTTTTAGTTTCCAGACCTATCCTATTACAAGTTTAGGATATGTAAAATTTGTCAACCAAGTAGCTACACAGTCAGATTACACAACTGTATATGCAAAAAATGGAGATCTTTACTGGAAAAATGCTAGTGGTGTAGATGTACAAATTACAACTGGATCAACAATTAACGTAGCTGGTGTTGGCGGTATTGGTGGAGATTACACTGTTTCAAGTGCTCAGCTAAACTATACTATTGCAGGGACATCATTTTCATTTAAGCAAAGTGCAACAGTAACCGCGGATCTGTCTGGCGGATCTATATTTATTACTGAAAACGTAGTTAGTGGAAAATATGCAAAGATCGCTGTTCCCGCCGGTCTTGTTGCAAACTATAACTTGACGCTTCCAGCGGCTCTTCCAGTATCTAAGAAGATAGTAACAATGACTTCAAGTGGAGTTATTGAAGCAGATTACGATGTTGATAATGCAAGTATCGAAGTAAACGCTGGCACTGTAAGAGTAAGAGATTCTGGAATTACAACTGCAAAATTAAACAATGGAGCAGTTACTCAAGCAAAAAGAGAAGCTTTGAACATTGTTTACTCTTCAACTATCACAAGCTCCGTGCTTGGAACTTCAAAAACTCTAGCTGGAAGCGTTAGCTTTACTTCTACTGGTAGACCTGTTTTTGTTTGTTTAAAGTCTGTTGGCAATCCAGCAGCTTTACAAGCGTCTTTTTCTGGTGCAGCACACACTTTAACTGGTGGAAGAGTTTACTTAGATAGAGATGTTACTCAGATCTATCACAACGTAGTTAGTTACCAACACGCAAGCACGAGTTCTGTTACTGCTGTTGACGTTCCTCCATCTAGTATTTGTTTTATTGATAATCCTTCTGCTGGAACTTATCTTTATAAAATATCGTTATCTGGATTTTCTGGAAGCGACACGATGTATTTAGACGGTGTTCAACTTTGTGTTTATGAATTGTAAGGGGAAAAAATGGCATTGCAAAAATCTTTAGTACCATTGATTCTTGGTACAAGTATCGACACAAAGACAGATTCTAAACTTGTTCAATCTAGCAAGCTGTTAGAACTAGAAAATGCTTATATTGATAAGTTTGGTTCTTTAAGAAAAAGAAATGGTAACGATCCTCTTGGAAATGCTCCAAGTGGCGGAAGGTCAATCACTACGTTTAAAGATGAGCTAGTTTTAATGACTAGCGAAAGAATCTACTCATACAATGATTCCACAGACGTTTGGGTGGATAAGGGCTATCTCGCAGACGTTAGAACAGAAACTTCTCAAATTATCAGAAATACAAATAAGCAAAATGCTTCATCTTGCGCTTCTCTGAACAATATCACTGTTTACGCATGGGAAGATAATGACGGATCAACTACAACTGTTCATGCTGCTGTCTTTGATGCTCAAACAGGTCTTGCAATTATTTCAGATTATGCAGTTGAAACAATTTCTTCAACAAGACCTAAAATAATAGCTTGCGTTAGATATATTTATATTTTCTACACTCAGGGAACAAATATAAAATCAGTTAGAATTGATACAACGTCTTCAACTCCAGTTTTTGAATCTCCAGTTACTCTTACGTCAAGTGGAGCTACAGATCCTATATTTGATATTGTTCGATATGGAACAACTACAAATATGGTTATGGTTTATAAAAACTCAGCAAACAAAGTTAACATTGGATATGTAATTGAGTCAGGTAACTTTGGTGGTCCTTCTGATGGTGTTCCTTCAGCTATAACAGACGTTTTTACTCTTGGTGCTTACGTCATGCAGGATTGCATAACTCTTATTGTAGAAGCTGGTGGAACAATAAAAGTAGTTTTCTGTGGATCTTCAGTTAACGGTCTTCACGATATTTACTATGGAAGTTTAAATTTCGATTTTACAGGAATAGCAAAATTTGCAACTAATGAAGTTGCTGGATTGGCAAAAAACAATGTTGCTATTTACGCAATAGATACAAACTCTTTTAGACTTTGGTATGAGTTTAGAGAGACTATAAAATATAAGGTTTACATTCAATACATAGAGATTACTGGGCTTGCATCTTCTCCAACTCTTGGATCTGCAACTTTATGGGTAAGATCTGTTGGTATAGTTTCAAAACCATTTTCTGATTCTAGTGGTAACATTTATTTAATATGCGCATTTGAGACAACTTTGCAGCCTACATATTTTGTTATGAAATTTATTTCATCAACTAAGGCTTTGGTTGTAAATACTATTTCAAAGAGCGAAGCTTATGGTCACAATAATAGATATGGAAATTTGTCAGAGCCGTTTGAAATAGAAACTGACAAGAGAATCTTTTCTTCAACAGTTCGTTATCAAATTCAAATTGTAGATTCTCAAGTTACTGCTGTTACTGGTATCCAGTCGAATAAAATTCTACTTGAAAACACAGACTCAATTGAATCACGAACTCTTGGTAATAATTTGCACATTGCAAATGGACAAGTTCAAATTTATGACGGTCAATCTGCTGTTGAGCATGGTTTTAACTACTATCCAGAAAACTTAGAGCTTAGCGGAACAACTATTGGAAGTAGTAGCAATCCTATTGGGATTAGGAACTATATCGCAGTGTATGTTTGGATTGATGCTCAGGGGCAATTGCATCAATCTACAACGTCAGTTCCTTATGAAGTAAACAATGCTTCAGCTTATGACTCTAATGATATAGATATTCCCACATTGCAGCTTACAGAGAAGAAACAAGATTCTGGAAGAACACCAGTATATATTGGTCTTTATAGAACAGTTCCAAATGGTACAGTTTTCTATTCTGTAACTCCAAGCGTTGTAGCTTTAGAAAATGATACTTCTGTTTCATATGTTACCTATGTTGATTCAACACTTGATACAGATATTATTGATAATCCTATTCTTTACACAACTGGTAACATTTTAGATAACGATACTCCAAACGCATCTAACATTGTTGAAGTGTTTAATAACCGATTGATTTTGTCTGACCAGTCTGATGAAAATTTAATTCAGTATTCAAAACAATATGTAAAAGGAAACTCTGTAGAAATTTCAGACGGTCTTGAGTTCAGGATAGATCAGGGAATTGGGTCTGTTAAGGCTCTTGGCCGTCTTGATGAAAAGCTAATCCTTTTTAAAGCGAGTTCTATTTATGCTCAAGTTGGAAACGGTCCAACTCCTACTGGTGCTCAGAACGATTTTGTTACTCCTGTTTTGATAAGTTCTGATGTTGGATGCAGCGATCCTCAAAGCGTTGTTGTGACTAAAAATGGTCTTATGTTCAAGTCAAACAAAGGATACTATCTTTTGAATCGAAGCTTGCAGACTGAGTATATTGGTCAAGATGTTCACGAGTATAATGATCTAACTGTTACTGGTGCTCAGGTTGTACCAGACTTAGACCAAGTTAGAATCGTCCACTCTGACGGTGTTTGTTTAGTCTACAATTACCTTTATAATCAATGGTACACATTTACGAATCTTCAAGCTTTGGCTTGTACCGTTTGGAAAAACAAGTTCGTTGTTTTAAAAACATCGAATGAGGTTTGGAAAGAGTCAGATGGATACTTAGATGCTGGTACTTATGTCCAGATGCGTCTTAAGACAGCTTGGATTCAGTTGGCACAACTTCAGGGTGCTCAGAGGATTTACTCCTGTAACGTGCTTGGCAAGTACCTATCAACTCATTCTATCGAGATCAAGCTACGTTATGATTTTGACGACTCTGTTCGTGAAACGCTTCACTTTGTGGCTGATACAGCTCTTGGATCTTCGTACTATGGAGAAGGATACTACGGAGAAGAAGCTTTCTACGGTGGTGCCGATGGCGTTGAGCAGTTCAGGATTCGTCCTTCAATTCAGAAGTGTCAGGCCATTCAATATGAGATGAGAGATTACGATTCCGAGATAACAGACGGTGGCAGTTTAGAGCTAACTGGTTTAACATTACAAGTAGGAATCAAGCAGGGATTGTTCAAACTTAGGGACGGAAAAAACGCTACAACTAGCGCATAGGGGAATAAAATGGGAATGTTTGATTTTACACCAAAAAAACAAGTCGGTCCTTCGCCGATCCAAACAGGAATCGCAAGAGCAAGATCTTTTGAAGATGAGCTTAGAGATAAAAACTACGCTCCAGACTTGTCGCAATCTAATCAGACTCGCGCTAATCAGAATCAGTTAAGCCAACAGTATAACGATATGATTATGGGCCGTGGTCCAAGTGTAGCTGAAAGACAGCTTTTTGCTGGTCAAGAGGCTGCCATGAAGGGTGCCGCTGCACAGGCTGGGCTTGCCTCTGCTCGTGGTGGTGGTTATGGGCAGATTGCTCGTGGATTAGCTTCCCAGAGCGCACAGGGCGCTATGGATGTGAATCAGCAAGCAAGTGTTCTAAGAGCGCAAGAACAACAACAGGCTATGGCTGGTCAGGCTGGGCTTCTTGGTCAAACTCGTGGACAAGACTTGCAGGGTGCTCAATTAACTATGCAGGGTCAGCAAGCTAAAGATCAGATCAGAGCACAACTCATGGGAATGGGATTGAGTGCCGCGGCTGCTGAACAACAAGCACAAATGCAAATGGAACAAATGCGACTCAACGGAGAAGGCGAGAAACGCGGTTTCTGGGGTGGTTTAGTAGGGAATCTTGCAGGTGCTGGAATGACTCTTCTCGGTGGTCCTGTCGCTGGAGCTGCTACTAAAATGGTTGTCGATAAAGTAACCCAGTCTAAATAATAAGGAATAAATAAGATGGCAAAATTTATTGATGCAGATACAGTCGGTAATCCAGACAGCCAAGACTTTGATCCTAATGCTATCGAGAAGTTTAAAACTTTAGATGACGATCTGAAGACTTTGGATGAGAGACAAAAAGAGCTTGAAAGCAAAGTAAGAAATGCTTCTAAAGCTGTTGAGATTGTTCAGAGCAAATACAAAGACCAGCCTTTGCCTCTTGGCCTTCAAGAAGGTGGTTCGCTTCGTGGAACTATCTCAGATCCAAACTTTTATTACGATGACATAAATAAAAACAAATTAGAATTAGAAGATATTGAAAGAAAAAAACAAGCTCTTCTGAATCCTCCTAAGCCTTCTGAAGTTTCTGCTGGTGCTCGTCCTGCTATTTTCGACAGAGCTGGGTCACTTGCTCTTAAGGGAATCACGCAAGCTCAAGAAGAGCAGAAGGTTGATGCTGAAAACGAGTACAAAGATCCTGAAATTGATTTTGAAATTCCAGAGCTAGAAACTCAAGAGAAAGAACAAGAATATCCTGATTCAATGAAACGTATTCTCGGAGGATACGAAAAGGAAGCTAAGGCTGCTAGTGATCTTGGTCAATTCCAAGCGCAGCAACTTGAAGGTTTTGGAAGAGAAGCAGAAAGAATTGCTGGAGAAAAACAAAAACTATATTCGGAAGCTGATAACGCTACAAAGAATTACATTACTCAAAAGCAAGCTGACTTTGATGCTTATGCAAAGATGGCTCCTCAAGATTTTTGGGCTGACAAGTCTTCTGGTCAAAAAGTTACCGCTGCTCTGTTGCTTGGCATTGGTGCACTTGGTGGTGCAATGGCTAAAGGGCCTAACCAAGCTCAAGTACGTTTAGATAAGATTATCGAAGACGACATTGCCAGACAACAAAGGCAGCGAGAATTTGCTCGTGAAGGAATGAAGTTTAAAGATACTCTTTTTGATCTTAACTATAAGAGAATCGGCGATCAACAACTTGCTCTTGATGCTACTCGTTTGGATGCTCAACAAAAAGTTTTGACTCAGATCGAGACAATGAAAGCAAAGCTTGCAGATCCTATTGCTAGAGCTAATCTTGATAAAGTTAGTGGTCAGCTCATGTTAAATTATGAGCAAGCAAAAGCTAAACACGCTGTTGAGATGAAAGAATACTTACTCGAACAGGCTTACAAGCAAGCAGATTTCAAGATGAAGCTTGCTGACCAGTCGAGAAAAGAATCTGAAGAGCTTCGCCAACAAGAAGAGCTTGAGATGAAAAGAGAAACTGCTGCTGGTGAGAAGAGAAAAAGATTCGTACCAGAGTTTGAACAGTTTGCTTTGACTGCTGAAGACGCTACTTACTTAAAAGAAAATGGAGCTAACACCTATCAAGCTACCAAGAATTTAAATAGATTGATGCAACTTTCTCAAATGACTGGAAGATCAGTTATTCCAGAGTTAAAGGCTGAAGCTGAAGTAATTAAAGCCTTCATTACTGGAGATGTGAAGCAGCAAATTGTTGGAACTGGTGCGATTTCCGATTCCGATTGGGCGCTTATCGACAGAGCTATTGCAGATCCATCTAAGTTTATGAGCTTAGATAGTTCTGTTAAAAAGCGATTACAGACAGCTATCGACATTGTTCAGTCAAAATTTAAAGCTAGAGCTAGAGGCGCTGGCATTGATATTGATCTTATTGATCGCAAAAAAGCTGCGGCAGAAGCTAGAATGAAGTCGGGAAGCGATACAAACAGACAGCCTCAGGGAGAATTAGATAGAGATCCTTCTTCTGAATTTCCTATGGATGTTACTCAGAATCCAGAAAGAGAAAGACAAGTTGAAATTGCTGCTGGTCAAATGAAGAGACTTGGATACCTTCAAGTAAAAGACAAAAAAGGTAAACTTGTAAAAGAATTTGCTGCTGATAAAGATTGGCTTCGCGATGCTTACGACTTTTCAAGACGGCAGAAAATGAACTTTGTTGATCTTCTTAAAGCTGTTGGAGCTGAATCAAGATTTAGAGCAGATGCAAAAAATCCATCATCCTCCGCAACTGGTCTTATACAGTTTACTGATGACACTGTTAAAAGCTTCGGAATTAAAGGTTTAACAAAAGCAAGTCAGGTAGCAAAGCTTAGCGGTAGGGATCAGTTGAAGTTGATGGAAATTTATTTTAACAAAGCCTTCAAAGAACAAAGAAAAAAGAATCCTAACTTCAGGCCTACTTTCCATGACATTTACACTGCTATTGCTGGACCAGCAAACGTAGGAAAGTCAAAGAAGAAAGTCGTGTTTAAAAAAGGCGATGAGGGTTACGACAAGAATGAGAATTGGGATGTAAATAAGGATGATAAGATAACTATCGGTGAGAAGTCTGAATGGGCAAGAAAACAAGCTGGCTTTGATTTCTAAGGGGAAAAAATGAAGTACAATCCTATCACTGGTAAGTTAGAAGAAACAGAGTCATTAGAGCCACAATCGTATACTCATTCTTCTGTACTGTTTCCAGAAAATGCTTATTCTCAAGAAAAAGTTACAGTATCAAATGATCTTACTGGTGAGACTTTAGAAATTACTCCAGACAAGATTCCAGACGCTATAGCTGCTGGATACAAGTACAAAAGTCCAGAAGAAGTAGTTGAATCTGAGCTTGAAGATAAGTATGGAAACAGGCCTTATGCTGCGACTGCTGTTGGTGCTTTAAGTGGTGCAACTCTTGGCATCTCGGATCTTGTAGCTTCTCAAGTTGGATATGATGAGTTGTTTAGAGAGCTAAAGAAAAGAAATGCCGCTGCTAATATATTCGGAGAAATTGGTAGTGCTGTAGCTCCTATTATTTATTCTGCTGGAACAAGTTTGCTCGCAAGCGGTGGTAAAGCTGCTCTTAAAGGTGCTGGAAAGATCGCAGCTAAAGAGGGTGTTGAAGGCGCAGAGAGCATGGCATTTCAGGGCTTTGATGAAGCTGTAGGCGGCATTAAAGGTGTATTTACTGAAGGTGCAGAGCAAGCAGCTAAAGAAGGTTTCAAAGAAGCTGCTGAACAAACTGGTTTTGGTTTTATCAAAGAAATTATTCCAGAAAAAAGTATTGCTCAGAAAATATCTGAGTCTGCTGTAAAAGCTACTGGTTATCTTCCAAACGTAGCCGCTGATAGATTATCCACCAAAATAGCCGATAAGATGTTTAAGGCTGGTCTTGGCAACACTGTTGCTAAAGGAATCATAGAAGGCGGTGCTGTTGGAGCTGGTCAAAGCCTTAGCGATCTATCTTTGACTGAAGCTGAGATTACTCCAGACGTAATAGCAGAAAGCTTGATTTCAAATGTTGGCATGGGCGCTCTTCTTGGTGGTGGTATCAGTGCAGGATTTTATGGGTTAGGAAAGTCTGGTGGAGCATTAAAAAGAGCCGTTATTGGCACTGGTAAAGGCGAGAAAAATGCTTTCGGTCAGGCTGTAGATAACGCATTTGGAGACACGACTACTCAAAAAGCAAATGCTGATGAGCTAAGGAAAATACTAAGTGATTATGGTGTTCCTCCTGAAAAGCAAAGTTCTTTTATTATGCTTGCAGACGAAAAAGCTGGAGCTGGATTAGTTGAGCTTGCAAAGGCTAAAAGTATTGGTGGGCATTTAGAATACAAAAGGCAACAAGCTGTATTCGACGCTTTAGACGAACAGGGAAAAAAAGTTTTCGATGGATTGGAAAACGTAAGTCCACTTGAAGCTGCTGAAGTTATAAAAAGAACAATCTTTCAAGATATAAATTCCACTCTGCAACAGGCAAGTGACTTATACGATATTGCTGGAGCGCAAGTTAAAGGCGTTAAAATTAAGCCAAGAATGGCAGAAGAGTTTATAGATTTAATAAAAACTAATCCTATTTTTAGAGGTCTTAAAAAACAGGAAAGAATAGATTTAAAAGAAGCTATTTTAAGACTAGAAAACGTCGAGCAGTTAAATACATTTATTTCTTTAAATAAAGATGAAGCTTCTGCTCTATGGAGAGCTGGGCAGCATAAGAAGTCTGCATTTTTATATCAAGTTATTGAAGGTGCTGAAGACGTAAGGCACAAAGCAATTTTAAGATCTGCTAGAAAAGTAGCTAAGAACGAAGCTGAAGCTTTAAGAATAACTAAGCAGATTTCTGAAAATAAAGCTAAGGCTGATAAAATCTACGCTGAATTGCATGAAAGATACAGCGATATTTTTGGCGAGTCTGGTACTGGAATGTACCGCGGAAGAGTTAAAATTTTATCAATAGCAGACAAGATCGAAGCTATGGATGAAAATATGTTAGTTGATAAGTTTCTTAACTTAAAGCGTGGTGGGCTTGCTGCTTTAAATGCTGATAAAGTTTTTAAAGAGCCAGTACAAGCTTTAAGAAAAGCTTATTTAACGATGTTAAAAGACGAAGTAATAGTTGATGGAAGAGTTGATCTTAATAAGCTTTTAAACTTAGTTAAAACTAAGGGCCTTAGAGGTAAAAAACTAACTCCTGAAAATGCAGAGATTCTTCTTGGTAAGACCACAATGGTTATTCTGAATAATTTGCAAAAAATAAAAGACGCATATCCAAAACGATTCGTAAACTTTTCAAACTCTGGATCTGCTTGGTGGAACGCTTTCGGATCTAATGTTCTTAAACAGATTTCAGATTTAGCCTCTTATCACAGATACTATCCAAACAGTGGGCTTATTGCTAAAACATTACAAGCTACTGATGATGCTTTAGGAGTTAAGGTTTCGAGTGCTGTAAACTCACTTACTAGAAGTGCAATTGACCAGACTGCTCCAACTGTTTACCGCGGAGCGATTGTAATTGCTAATAGTATGACTGATAAGGATTACGAGAAAAGACTCAAAAGAGTGGCTTCTTTAGTAGAAAATCCAGACAAATTGGAAGAAAACATAGAAAAACTTACAAAAGGCTTTTCTGATGATGAAGATGTTTCTACTCAGATGCAGTCTAAAGTTATGATCGCCGCGGCGCTGTTATCTGAGAAGCTTCCAAAAAGCAGATACCAAGAGCCTTTTGGACCACAGAATGTTTACCGTCCAAGCGATCAAGAGCTTTCCAAGTTCAACAGGTATCTAAGAGCTATTGAAAATCCAATGTCAATTTTAGATGACATGAAGGCTGGTATTTTGACTCCTGAAAGCGTTGAGGCTGTTAGCGTAGTTTACCCACAGATTTACGCAATGATGGTAAACAAAGCTCATGATAAGCTTGCTACGCTTAAAAAGCCGCTAACCATGCAAGCTAAGATTCAGATTTCTACTTTGATGGGCCAGCCTGTTGCTTCGAGTATGAATCCTGATTATATGAAGATGCTTCAATCGAACACACAGCAGCAACAAAAACAGGGACAGCCAAGAAAAGTAGATTTTGACGTTTCTGGTCGATCTGCTTCTGGTGTTAGTCAGGTTTTGAGTAGATAATTAAGTAAACTATAGGCCACAAGCCTTTAACCGCACAACGGAGGTGCACAATGTCACGTAAGTCAGTAATTAAGCCATATAAATTAGATGCAGCAAAATCATTTGGAGCAAGTTTCATTTCTTCAACTGTAGACGTGCAAAGTGTTGATGCAATCGCATTTCAATATGTTTGGAGTGGTGCTACGTCGCCAACTGGTAACTTCAAAATTCAGGGAACAATCGACGGGGCTACATGGTTCGATTTAACTACTACTCTCGCCGCTGGTGCTACTGCTTCTGGTTCTTTAAGCCAAGCTGTTGGAATGGTTTTAACTCCTACTACTTCGCAGATTCTTTGCTGTTCAAAAGTAAGAGTTGATTATACTAGAGCGTCGGGTTCTGGTAGCTGCGATATATGGATCTTTGGCAAAGTCATTGGTGCTTAAATGCAAGATCCCAAAGGAAACAGAATTGTCTTTGGAGACATAGTTGATAGGATCTTTTGGGGTCTTCTTGTTGCAATAACTTCGTTTGGTGTTTTATCAATTCAAAGTTTAAGCAATGGAGTTTCAAAACTAAATGAAAACATGGCCGTTGTTATTACAAAGCTTGGTTATCAAGATAAAGTTTTGGACAATCACGAAGAAAGGCTTTATAAGTTGGAGCAGAACAAGTGAAAGTGATGCTTGACCCTTATAGACTTGTTACTTCGGCTGTGAAGAGTGCTTCTTTCCAGTCTGACAGGCTTGAGTCTATTGCGTATTTTGGTATGGCTGTTCAGGTGAATATCAGTCTAGCTAGTTCGTTAACTGGATCAATGAAGCTACAAGCTTCTAATGACGGGATAAACTGGATTGATATTAACGGGTGCTGCTCTGGTGGTATCACTGTTTCGTTTACTGGAAATATGTCTGAAATGTGGCACTACACAACTATAATTGCATTTAAGTGGATTCGTTTAAATGTGACCATAACAACTGGTAGCGCAGTTTTTGAAGCATTAGTAACAGGTGTAAGAGTATGATTACAATCCCATGCTGCCCAACTGGAGGCATAGACTTCGATGACCTTCTCTTATTTGATGACGGGACTAATATATTTATTCTGTTCAATGATCTTGGCGAAGTATTAACTGGGGAGTTCTAAATGAGTATTCACGTACTAAGCAGATTAGTTAATCCATCAGCAGCTCCCACAGTGGTTGGTTCCCACTGGATTAATACTGTATCAAACAGGCAGTGGCTTGCTAAAGGTACAGCATCGGTAGCTGACTGGGTTGAGATCACAGCCGACACTGGAATCACACAGCTTACGGGAGATGTTACGGCTGGACCGGGATCGGGCTCACAGGCTGCCACGCTAGACAAGACTGCGCTCACTGGGAAAAGTGCAGTGACTCCTGCATCAGGTGACTCGATTCTACTTAGCGATGTTTCCGATTCTGGTAACTTAAAGAAAACCACGGTGAGTGATTTACTTGCTTTGTCTCCTCCTTCGCCTCCCGCCGGATCAAACACTCAAATTCAATTCAACGACTCAGGTGCTTTAGGCGGTGACGCTGATTTCACATGGAATAAGACGACTAACGTGCAGACAGTCGCGGGCGTTATTGAACTAGCACAGCCCTCAACTAATGCGATTGTAATTGGTAACACTGGGGGAAATGCAAAAGGCATTCAAGCTGTAAACATACAGCCTGGTAGAGCCACTGCTGACAAAGTGGCGTCTCAACAATGGGCTGTCGCAATAGGCTACGAAACAAAATCAACCGGATATGGGTCTATTGCGATTGGCGGAAGTAACGGCTCATCTGCTTTAGGTGACGGGGCTATAGCCCTCGCAGGAACAGCGTCAGCAAAT
>Ga0315900_10001653_pt1 | contig 35470 bp, 37 predicted proteins | sample LakEriMetagenome_FD_203521 | JGI IMG/M metagenome (GOLD analysis project Ga0315900, IMG submission 203521) | Freshwater fungal communities from buoy surface, Lake Erie, Ohio, United States - Buoy 12 MA114 | ecosystem: Environmental > Aquatic > Freshwater > Lake > Lake biofilm | place: USA: Lake...
GGCTTCCCGCTTCAGAATCGCGGGCTCCAGCGGGATAAGTTCCTTGTCCACGAAGCGCGCGACAAGGTCTTGCAGCATGCGCGTTTCTTCAGTGGGGGCGAATGGCAAGGGGTTATGGTCCATGGCGACTGATCCTTCCTTATGCGCCCAAAGCATCACTTGCGGGGCGGGGCGTCAAGGCGGCGGCCCCCTGCCCCGAATGGGGTTGGGTTCAGAAGGAAACCGCCAGCCCGATTGAGGCGCCAGAGACATTCTGGCCAAACAGATACCGCGCCACGATCCGGATGCTTTGCATGTTGAAATCCCAAACCCCCAATTCATAGCGCCCGACATTCATCTCGATCCCGCCGCCCACCTTGGTCAGGTGATCAAAGCCAAGCGCCACCTGATCGCCGAAGAAGCGGGAGTGGGAAAAATCCACCACCCAGCGGAGCGGGCGACCGAACATCTCGGCATCCATCGGCCAGCGCACCCGACCCCAGACATTGAAGGTTTTGGCTTCGGCCTCTCCGCGCACCAGACTGGAGGTATCGCCGAAGGTCGAAAGCCTTATATCGGTGTAGCGCAATTCCAGATCAACTTCGTAACCAGGGCGCGGGATGTTCAGATCAAGCATCAGCGAACCGCCAAGCCCATAGGCATTCATCCGCCCACGATCCAGGAAGGCCAATTCGCGATTATATTTCAATTCCAGAAGGCGCCCGATCAAGGAGACATCGCTTTCCACATGCCCAAGCGCCGCATTCAGGATGGGGCGGAACACCAGCCCTTCAATGATGGGAAAATCCCAGCCCACACCGACAGTGCCTGAAAAATTGTTCCAGCGCGTCGGCAGGTAGGACTTCTTTTCCCCTTCGGAAAAGACAAAGCGCGGATCGTAACGCGAATAGCCAAGAAAGCCTTCAAGATAGAGCGGGAAATCAGGGTCTACCGTGAAGCCAAGGCCAAATTGCGTGGTCTGCAGCCCGGTATCTTCCTGCCCGCCGCGGCTGATGGTGAGCGAGGAAGCGGTGACATCCGGCACCACATTATAGCCAAGCAGGCCAAGTACCCCGTTCGCGGTTTGTTGAAGGTTGTAGCCTGGGATACCGGTGATGACGCGGCCCGTGCTCTGCGCTTCGGCCCGCAGCGCAAGCAGCGGGCAGCATAGCAGCATCAGCAAGAGGCGGTGCGGGCTTCGCATGGGTTCAGTGTTACGGCCTCACGCGCGCTGCGCCAATGGTGCACCGGGTAGCCAAATACCGCGCCCGGCGAAAAACCGCGCGAAATCGGGCATCGGCACACGCGCATCGGCCTGGGACGCAGCATCATGGCCGGAGGGGTTATGGAGCCGGAGCGCATCGCCCTCTGCGCCAAAAACGAGCACCAGATGCCCGCCCTTCCCCGGCGCGGGCTCTGTCGGGCGGCGAATGGCGGGATGGACGGAGGCGATAAAAAGCCCGCCATTCGCAAGCAAGGGCGGGATATCCTCGGCCGCGCGGTCCAGGATGATTTCGGCTGGCATGGCATGGGTTTCAGCCAGCCAGGTAATGGCCGGCGCGTAGATCAAGCCACGGATGTAGCCATCTTCCTTTTCCACATAGGCGCCATAACGCGTGAGCACCCGCGCCAAGTGCCGCGCCGGCGGTGGGTTGATGCCGCGCGCGGCGAGCGCCATGCGGAGACACGCCACACCACAAAGATGGTCCGCCCAGCGCGCGTAATCTTTTGGGCTTTCCGCGCCAGATTCCGCCCAGGCTGGATCATCCTCGGCCCGGTATTGCCCTGAAATGATATCGCCAATCAGCTCAGGGCTTTCCCATTGGCCGAAATAGGGTGGGGTTTGCGCGGTGGGCATGGCAGGACCGCTACCGGGGGGCTGGCGGCATGGGGAAATCTGGCCCCTCACCCAGGCGCCGCAGCGCCATCTCAAACCGTGTTTCGGTTTCAACCGCCTCCACCGTGCCGGAGATTGGTGCCGCGCTGGCGGGGTCTGGCGCGGCGGCGAGCGGGATATGGCCCGCCCCCGCCAGCAGCCCAGAGGTGGGATCAAGGCCGATCCAGCCGGCGCCAGGCAGATAAACCTCTGCCCAGGCGTGCAATTCCGCATCATCGCGGCCAAGCATGACGGCTTCGATCAGATAGCCGGAGACAAAGCGCGCGCCAAAGCCAAGCCTGCGCAGCATTTGCACCAAAAGCCAGGAGGAATCGCGGCAGGACCCGCAGCCTTCGCGGAGTAGCTTTTCGGTATCCCACACGCCAGGTTCAGGACGCTGCACATAGGCGACGCGCTGATGCACGCGGGCGGTCAGGTTGACGAGAAATTCTACCGTGCCGCGTGGTGTGCGCGGTATTTCCTGAAGAAACGCGTCAAGCAAGGGACCAAGCGGATCAAGCCGGCGATAGGGTAAAAGCTGTTCGGCAAGCCAGGGTTCCGGTATGAAGGGCCAATTGGCGGCTTCCGGTTCAACGAAAAAATCAAAGGGGTTGATGGTGGAAATTTCGGCCGTGAGATCAACCGTGACGCTGAAGGCCGCAACCGGTTCTGTCATCAGCACACGCGCCATGAAATTTCCAAGCGGGTCTTGTTGCCAATGCAGCCAATGCGTGGCCGGTTCGACTTGCAGCGCATAGGACAGGATCGGCGTGCGGCATTGCGGCGCTGGGCGCAGGCGAATGAGCTGCGGGCCAAGCCCCACCGCGCGCGCATAGCGATAGGTGCTGCGATGGGTCAGGGCGAATCGAAGCGACATGGACCGGAAGCCTAGACCAGCTTGGGCAGATCAGGCGATTGACCGGCTGCGCCATATCGCCCGATGCTGACCCCGCTAGCCCCAGCGAAGGAAGCGGACATGGCCGATCTCACGATACGCGAGGTGAAAACCACGCTCCTGCAAATGCCCTGGGCGGATGATCCTTGGCTGGCGGGCCATGCGCTGGGGCCAATGCGTGATCTGGTGATCGTGGAAATCACCACGCAATCAGGCATCACGGGCATGGGCTATCTGCATTTGCTGAACCTGCCTTTGCAACGCACCATCGGCGCCTGCATCGCCGAAGCCATGGCGCCGCGCATCATCGGGCGCGATGCCTCGGCCATTGAAGCAATCTGGCGCGATTTGTGGCGCGCGACACTGACCGGCGGGCGCGGCGGTGTTGCCATGATGGCGCAATCGGCGATTGACATTGCGCTTTGGGATATTCTGGGCAAGGCCGCAGGGCTGCCCTTGCATCGGCTTTGGGGGCATTTCCGGTCCGAAATCCCGATCTATGGCAGCGGCTGTTTTCGCGGCGCGCGCGGCGACGGCATGATTGCGAAAGCGAAGCATTACATCGAACAAGGCTACCGCGCCATCAAGATGCAGGTCGCGCATATTGGTGATCTTAACACCGATCTTGATAATGTGCGGCGCATGCGCGAAGCCGTCGGCCCCGATATTGATATCATGATTGATGTGAATATGGGCTGGAGTGCGGATATCGCCATCACCATGGGCCGCAAGTTTGAGGAATATGATATCTACTGGCTGGAAGAACCGGTACTTGCGGATGATTACGCGGGCTACCTCCGCTGTGCCGAGGCGCTTGATATGCGCGTGGTGGGTGGGGAGACGCATTTCGGTCGCGCCGATCTGACGCCTTTCCTGGAAAATCCACGCCTGCCCATTCTGCAACCTGACCCGATGCGCGGTGGCATGACGGAACTCCGCAAAATCGCAACGGTTGCCGATACCTGGGGCATCACCATCGCGCCGCATCTTTTTCCGGAATTGAATGTGCACCTGCTTGCGAGCATTCCGAATGGCATTTGGGCCGAACAGATGGGGCTATTGGATGATGCCTTCATCAGCCTGCCAAAAATCGCCAATGGCATGATCACCGCGCCGCAAACGCCGGGGCATGGCTTGGCCTTCAAGCCGGAGGTGCTGAAGGATTTTGTGTTGCGCTAACGCAGGGTACATCCTGATGAACGCATATTCCATGCCCGAATTTCTGGCTGGCATGAATTCGAGCTGCCGCGCCGCAGCATAGCGTTGCGAAGCCATGCGTAGTGGCGTCCGGCACCATCCTTTGGCGCATTGACAGGGAAATCACTGCTCCATAAGGGACGCTCAAATAAGGGTGAAGCCATCTGCCGAACCCTGCTCTGAAAAAGGGATAGGCTGATGCGTTTGGTCACATTCTCGGATGCTTCGGGCACGCGTATTGGTGCCATGGATGAGGCAGGCGCACTACGCGACATCACCGCCGCTGCCCCATCGCTGCCGCGTGATATGCTTGGGCTGATTGCGGCGGGGCCGACAGCGCTGGCTGCTGCGCGCGATGCGCTCGGCAAGGCGCCGTTGGTGGATGGGGCCAAGATTTTGGCGCCCATTCCGCGCCCACCAAAAAACGTGTTCTGTGTCGGCAAGAACTACCACGAACACGCCAAGGAATTCGCAGGTTCAGGCTTTGATGGCGGGGCCAAGGATGTGGTGCCGCCCTACCCTGTTGTCTTTTCCAAACCCCATACCGCGATCATCGCAACGGGCGAATCTATTCTCAGCCATTTGGACCCAACGGGCGGCCTTGATTACGAAGGCGAATTGGCGATTGTCATCGGCCAGGGCGGGCGCGGCATTTCCAAAGCCGCCGCGCTTTCGCATGTATTCGGCTATACCATCATCAACGATGTGACCGCGCGGCATTTGCAGAAGCGCCATAGCCAATGGGTATTGGGCAAGGGCTTGGATAGTTTCTGCCCCATGGGCCCCGCCATCCTGACCGCCGATGAAGCGCCGGACCCAACGAAGCTTCGCCTGATCACGCATGTGAATGGCGAAAAGCGCCAGGATGCGCTTGTTGCGGATTTGATCTTCGATGTGCCAACCCTGATTGAAGCGATCAGCGCCGCGATTACGCTTGAGCCCGGCGATGTGATCGCAACCGGCACGCCGGTTGGCGTTGGCATTGGCTTCACCCCGCCGAAATTCCTGCAAAAGGGCGACATGGTCCGGATTGAAATCAGCGGGATTGGTATGCTCGAAAATCCTGTCGCCTGAAACAACAATAAACGGGAGGATACAATATGCAAAGACGCTCTCTTTTGGTCGGGACCACAACGCTCCCCTTCGCCATGCCGGCGCTGGCGCAAGAGAATTTCCCATCGCGCGCGGTTTCCATGGTGGTCGCCTTCCCGCCTGGTGGGCAGGCGGATGTGGTGGGCCGCCCAGCCGCTGCCACGCTGGAACGGATTTGGCGCGTGCCAGTGCCAATCACCAATCGCGGTGGCGCGGCGGGCGAAATTGGCAATGGCTTCGTCGCGCGCAGCGCGCCCGATGGCTATACGCTGCTGATGGGTCTTTCTTCCATGACCTTCCTGCCGGAAGCCGCCCGCATCAATGGCCGCACCCCGGCCTATACGCCTGAGATGCTGACGCCGATTGCATTGTTCTCCGCCGATCCCACCGTGCTGGTGGTGCCGGCATCAAGCCCCATTCGCACGATCGAGGAATTCATCGCCGAAGTAAGGGCAAAGCCAGGTCAGATCGCCTATTCCTCGGCGGGGAATTATTCCGCGCTGCATGTACCGATGGCGATGCTGTCCCAGGCGGCGGGGCTTCAGATGCTGCATGTGCCCTTCCAGGGCGGCGGGCCGGCTTTGACCGCGATTTTGAGCGGCCAGGTGCAGGCGCTTTCCTCCGGCCCCGGCCCGGTGGCACAGCATGTGCGCGATGGGCGGCTGCGCGCACTCGCCACCTGGGGGCGTCAGCGCCTCAAGGGATTTGAGGATGTGCCGACGCTGGTCGAGAAAGGCTTTGCGGATGTGGAATTCTACATCTGGGTCGGGCTTTTCGCGCCTGCCGGCACGCCGCCCGCGATCGTTGAACGCATTCGCGATGCCGCGCGGCAAGTGGCGCAGGATGCGGAATTCCAGCGCATCATGGCGGGCAGCGGCAATACGCTCGATTTCCGTGAGGGCGATGCCTTCCGCCGTTTTTATGATGAGGATGCGGGCAGGTTGCTGCGCGTGATCCGTGCGCTGGGGAAGATTGAATAGCGCCCTTGCCTGCGCTGCGTCGCTAGCGCAGGCTTGATTCTAGTTTTGACAATTTTGAGGATAGCATGACCGCCGAAGCGCAAATCACTGCTTGGCTTGCCACGCAACAGGACGCCATGCTCGCTGAGCTCAAGGAAATGGTGAATACCGATGGTGGTTCCTATGACAAGGCGGGCGTGGATCGCACCGGCGCCCAGGTGAAGCGCTTTCTTGAAGGGCAAGGCATCGCGGTGGAAGTAGTACCACGCGAAAAACATGGCGATTGCCTGCGCGGGATTGTGCCCGGTGCGCATGAAATCGCTTCCGGTAATCAGCAGAAGAATATCGTGCTGATGGGGCATCGGGACACGGTTTTCCCAAAAGGCGAACCGGAACGCCGGCCTTTCACCATTCAGGGCAATATCGCCTATGGGCCAGGTGTTGCCGATATGAAGGCAGGTATTGTCATGAATATGTTCGTCCTTGCCGCCTTCCATAAATTCGGCGGCGCGCCGGGGCCGCTCGTTGGGCTTTTCACCGGGGATGAGGAAATCGGCAGCCCCGAAGGCCGCCCGGTGATAGAAAATGAAGCACGCAGCGCGCGTGTTGTCTTCAATAGCGAACCGGGCCGGCCTTCCGGCAATGTTGTCACGGGGCGCAAGGGTGGCGTGTTTTCCGTGGTGGATATTGAAGGCAAGGCCGCGCATTCCGGCGGCAATTTCGAGGCCGGCATCAGCGCGATTGGGGAGGCCGCGCAAAAGATTGTCGCCATTCATGCGCTGACCGACCTCAAGCGCGGCATTACGCTGAATGTGGGTTTGGTCAGTGGCGGGCAGAGCGTGAATACCGTTGCCCCGGCCTGCCAATTCCAGATTGATCTGCGCTATGTGGAGTTGGCTGACCGTGATGAGATTGTCGGCAAGCTGCATGACATTGTCGCGAAATCCTTCGTGCCCGGCACCAAGGCGAAGCTTGTCATCAAGGGCGAATTCCTGCCGCTGAATGCAACGCCAGCCAGTGAGCGTGTGTTTGCGCTGTATCAGGGGGCTGCCACGGATAGCGGCTTGAAGGTGGGTGGCGAATTTTCCGGTGGCTGCGCCGATAGCGGTTTTACGGCCGCAATTGGCGCGCCCACCATTTGCGCAGTCGGCCCTGTGGGCGGCAAGGCGCATAGCCCGGAAGAATATCTGGAAATTGACAGCATGATCCCGCGCGCCCAGGCCATGGCGCGCGCCATCATGCGGCTTGAAAAGGCGGGGCTGTAACAGCCCCTGCCCTCACCCCACCCGCCAGGGGCGGACCTGCCAAAGGCGCTTCAACCGATCATCCACGGATTGCGCGAAGGCACGATATTCGGCGCCCACCATGGTATTGAGCGGCATGAAATTGCGTGCCGCTTCGCGCTTGAAATTCTCATCGGCCAAAGCGGTGCGGAAGGCTGCCTCCAGCCGCGCGACAATGGCAGTCGGCATATTGGGCGGGCCGATAATGCCGCGGCTGGCGCCATGCACCAGGTCAAAACCCAATTCGCGGAAGGTCGGCACATCAGCAGCCTCCGGCTGACGCGCGACCGCCGCCTGGGCCAGCATCCGCACCTTGCCCTCACGCGCCAATTGCAGCGCGTCATTCACATTGATCGCCGCGACATCCATGTTCCCGCCAAGCAATTGCGGAATAAGCGGGGCCGCGCCGGCAAAAGGCACCTGGATCATGGGCCTCAGCCCCGCAAGCTCCTCAAAATGCAGCACGAAAAGATGATCATCGCTGCCAATGCCGGTGGTGGCATAGGTGATCTGCTCGGGCCGCGCCTTCGCCGCCGCCACCAGATCCTGCAAGGTTTTCAGCGGGCTATCGGCGCGTACATAAAAGCAATTGGCGTCTTCCACGATGTTGCAGAGGAAGGTGAAATCCATGGCGCGGTAGCGCACCTGACGTTCCAGCGGAATGGCGTTATGCGCAGGGATGGTGGTGGCGCCGATGGTGTAGCCATCGGGCGCGGCATTGAAGGTGGCTTCAAGGCCAATCTGCCCGGCAGCGCCAGTACGGTTGATTATGACGGGCCGAAGGCCCGGGATTTGCGCCACCACGAGCGGCATCACCAGCCGTGTCATGATGTCCACGCCCCCGCCGGCAGGAAAAGGCACAATCACTTCCATGGGCTTGTCACCCGGCCAGGCGGTTTGCGCCCGCACAATGGAAGGGGTGGCGAGCAGGCTTGCGGATGCCAAAAGGCTGCGGCGTTTGATCATTGTTTTTCCTCCCGTGCTTGAATGCGAAGCCTAAAGGCAATGGACGCCGAAGTGCAACTTACCCGATCAAAAACTGCTCACCGCCGCCAGGGCCGCCGGGCGAAAAGCGCACGCACAGCCTCCCCTTCCGCCAGCACCATGGCGCGATATTCCGCACCCACCAGAGGGCGCAGCGGAAGTGAGACCTTTTCCGCTTCCTGCGCGAAGCGAGGATCGGCCAAGGTTTCGCGGAAGGCGGCTTCCAGCATCCGCACCGTGGCAGCAGGCAGGCCAGGCGGGCCGACAATGCCGCGCGCACTGCCAATCACCACATCAAAGCCCAATTCGCGAAAGGTCGGGACCTGCGCGGCAGCCGACCAGCGCGTGGGTGAAGCCTGCGCCAGGCAACGGATGCGCCCTTCGCGCATCAGCACGATCCCCTCGCTCATGTTGAAGGAAGCGACATCAACGGCGCCCGAGAGCAAATCCCGCTGCACCTGTGCCGTGCCATTGAAAGGCGCATGCAGGGCGCGGATATCGGCGGCCTCTTCCAGGCCCAGCAGCACCAGATGATCATCGGAACCAACGCCGGCGGCGCTGCCGACCGAAAGCGCTTCGGGCTTTTCGCGCAGCCTTGCGACAAGATCGCCCAGCGTGCGCAAAGGCGAATTCGCCAGCACCCATAAACCGCAGGCATCATCTACGATATTGGCGATATAGGTAAACTCCTCGGCCTTCCAGCGCACCGGCCGTTCCAATGGGAGCGTCGAGACATTCAAGCTGCCAATGGTGCCGAGCGTATAGCCATCAGGGGCCGCGTTGAAGATCGCCTCCATGCCAAGCTGACCAGACGCGCCGGGACGATTGCTGATGACAAAGCGCACGCCGGGCAGGCGCGGCGTGACCTGATGCGTCGCAAAGCGCGCCGTCGCATCCACACCACCCCCTGGTGGGAAGGGCACAATCATTTCAATGGCGCGATCCTGCGGCCAGGCCGCCTGCGCCTGTTTGACCCAAGGCGCTGCCAGCAGCCCGCCTGCCAGAAACGATGCTTGACGCCGCGTGACCATGTTTGCCCCCGGATGGTTTTCTTGAGACCGATGTTAGCGCCCCCTGCCCCGGCGGCAAGAAAATTCAGCGCTTGCCCGTCCGCGTGATGCCAGCGGCACCTGATCAGGCTAGAAAGGGGCTTGCAAGCACGGGGGATCGGAATGCTGGACGCAGCAACACGCGCGGAATTTCAGGTGGAAGGCCATTGGGCCATGGCGCGGCGGCATCGCATTCGCTGGATCCAATGCGACATCTACGCCCATATCAATCACGCCGCCTATTTCACGATGTTTGAGGATATGCGGATTGATTGGTGGCTTGCCTCGGGCGGGCGGTTTGGGGCGGATGCGGAAGGGCCGGTGGTGGCTTCCATTGAAGCGAAATACCTCCGCCCAGGCCATTTCAATGAGGATGTGCTGCTGACCGTGCGCGCGGTGAGTTTCCGGCGGAGTTCCTTTATCCATGAATATGGGCTGTGGCGCGATGGGCTGTTGTGTTCCGGGCGTGCAGTATGCGTGATTGTGAATAACGCGACTGGCGCCAAGGCACCCATTTCAGACGCGCTGCGCCAATTGATGCTGACCCGCGATCAGGCGATTGCCGAGGGTTGAAAACAGGAAGGACACGCCATGGCCTATCAATTCTGCAACGTCCATGATGAAGGGCGTTTGCGCATTGTCACGCTCAATCGGCCAGAGGTGATGAATGCGCTGCATGCCGATGCGCATGAGGAATTGGAGAAGGTTTGGGATGAGTTTGCGCAAAACCCTGAGCTTTGGGTCGGCATTGTCACCGGCGCGGGGGATCGCGCCTTTTCCGCCGGCAATGATTTGAAAATTCAGGTCGCCGGCAAGCGTCGGCCCATGCCGCCGAGCGGCTTTGCCGGCCTCACCAATCGCTTTGATCTGGAAAAACCGGTGATCGCCGCGGTGAATGGCATTGCCATGGGCGGCGGGTTTGAAATCGCGCTCGCGTGCGATCTGATCATCGCATCCGAAAACGCTCTATTCGCCCTGCCAGAGCCGCGTGTGGGGCTTGTCGCGGGCGCAGGCGGGTTGCATCGCCTGCCGCGCATGATCGGCCAAAAGCAGGCTCTTGGGATGATTTTGACCGGGCGGCGCGTGCCAGCGGCGGAGGGGCTCAAGCTTGGTTTCGTGAATGAGGTTGTGCCGCAAGGCCAAGCCCTGGAGGCGGCGAAGCGTTGGGCGGCGCTGATCCTGGAATGCTCGCCGCTTGCGATCCGGGCTTCAAAACAGGCGGTTTATGCGGGGTTGGATGAGGAAAGCCTCGCGACCGCGATCGGCACCATGTATCCAGCGCAAGCGCGCAATCGCGACAGCCAGGATTATATCGAAGGCCCGAAAGCCTTTGCTGAAAAGCGCAAACCGAATTGGCGGAATATGTAAGGCGCCATGTAAAAAGCTTGAAAATTCTTGACTGATGAACAGACTACACGGAGAGCGCTAATGAAGGAAAAGATCGCCGTTTTCGGCATGGGCCAGATGGGGGCGAATATGGCCGCCCGCCTCACCGAACAGGGTTTCGATGTGCTGGGTTATGACATCAACCCAGCGCGCCGGCAGGAATTGGCCGAACGCCAGATCGCGGTTGCCGATACGGTGGAAGCCGCGCTCGCCGGCCGCCCCGTGGTGCTGACCAGCCTGCCCGATCCTGCCGCCGCAAAATCCGCCTGGCTCGCGCCCGGAGGCCTCGTGGATCAGGCAGCGCCCGGCACGCTGATGATCGAGCTTTCAACCCTTGATCCCGACACGATGCGCGAAATCGCCGCCGCTGCTGCCGCCAAGGATATTGCCGTTTTGGATTGCCCCGTGAGTGGCGGGCCGATGGAATCACTCCGTGGTGAATTGGTGCTGATTGTGGGCGGAGATGTCGCGGATATCCGCCGTGCGGAGCCGGTGCTGGAAAGCCTTGGGCAATCCTGGTCCCATACCGGGCCGGTCGGCACTGCAAAGGCCGTCAAGCTGGTCAACAACATGATGTCCATGGGCAATGTGCTGATTGCCTGCGAAGCCTTCGCGCTAGGTGAAGCGGCGGGTGTCGCGCCGGAGACGCTGTATCAGGTGCTCTCCCAAAGCGGCGGGCGATCCTTTCATTTCACCAAGCGTTTCCCAAAGGCGCTCAAGAATGATTTCGATCCCGGCTTCAAGATGGAACTTGGCGAAAAGGACTTGGCACTCGCAATTGATTTTGGGCGCGCCTTACGCCAGCCCACGCCAGCCACCTCAGCGGTGCGCGAATTGATGGCGCAGGCGCTGGCAACCGGCTATCGCGGGCGTGATGTGGTGGCGCTGCTTGAGATGTTTCGCGGCTTTACCGCGAAGAAATAAGGGGCGTTACAAGCCCCTCTCTGCTTTCGTTGCGGCCAGATCATCCTCGATAAACCCTTGGATGATCTCCTCCATCGGTTCCTGTTCCTTGAAGCCAAGGCGGTGCGCGCGCGTCGCGGCGAAGGCGCCGGGCCAGCCCTTCACAATGTCAAACACTTCCTTGTCGAAGACAAAGCCCACCTTTTCCCGCGCGGCTTTGCCGGCCACCTGTTCCAAAGCACTCAGAATTTTCGCGACCGTCAGGCTGCGGCCCGGCGGGTTGATGCCGCGGTCCAAGCCTAGCGGCGCGGTATCCATCGCCGCCGCATGCAAAAACCATTCAATCGTGGCGCGGGGCGAGCAAATCCACACCGCGAAATCATCCGGCACCGGACAATTCGTCTCAAGTCCCAAAAGGGGTTCGCGCAGAATGGCGGAGACGAAGGAAGACGCAGCCTTATTGGGGCGGCCCGGGCGCACCATCACCGTTGGCAGGCGGAGGTTCACCGCATCCAGGAAACCGCGACGCGACGCATCATGCAGCAGCAATTCGCCAATCGCCTTTTGCGCGCCATAGGAATTGGTCGGGATTTGCCGGCCATCATCCGGCACCAGCGCATCCTGCCCGCCACCGAAAGACGCAACGGAAGACGTGAAAATCACGCGCGGCCTGGTGCCGAGCGCGCGACAGGCGGCGAGCACCGCCAGCGTGCCATGCAGATTGACCTTCATGCCGAGATCAAAATCCGCCTCCGCAGCCGCACTCACCACCGCCGCCAAATGGAACACCACTTCCGTCCCTGCCGGGATGGCGGCGGCTACTGCAGCAGGGTCCGCCACATCACCGCCAAGGCAGGTCACCGGAAAGGGTGCGGGCAGGCTCGCAGGCGCGTTGAGGTCGAATAGCGTGAGGCCCGTGATGGCCCGCCCGCCGAGCGCGCCATCCTTGGCAAGCCGCGCCGCCAATTTCCGCCCCAAAAAGCCTGCCCCGCCCAGAATGGTGATGCGCATCGGTTTGATCCTCCCGTTACAGCGCAAGGTTTGGCGCGGGGCGCGGATGGGCGCAATATGGGGGCATGATCGAAAAGCGCCCTTTCCGTTATTTCCTGAACCGCAACCATGGTATGCTCGGCATCGCCGTGCTGCCTGAATCCGGCTATGCCCGTGCCAAGGCGGAAATCACCACCTGGCCCGGTTATGCGCCAACCCCTCTGGTCGCGCTGGATGCCATTGCCAAATCGGCGGGCGTCGCGCGGCTGCAGTACAAGGATGAAGCCGCGCGCTTTGGCCTGGCTTCCTTCAAGGCACTCGGCGGCGCCTATGCCGTGATGCGCGTGCTGCAAGCGGAACTCGCCAAGCGCGATGTGGCGCGGGAGGCGACAAGCGCTGATCTGATCGAAGGCCGCTACAAAGACGCCACCAGCAAGATCTCGGTCTGCTGCGCGACCGATGGCAATCATGGCCGTTCCGTCGCCTGGGGCGCTGAGCGTTTTGGTGCGGCTTGCGTGATTTTCGTACATGAAACCGTGAGCCAAGGAAGGCGCGATGCCATCGCCAAATATGGCGCGGCGATCCGCGTGGTGCCGGGCAATTACGATGACGCGGTGCGGGAAGCGCAGAAGCAGGCCGAGGCAAATGGCTGGTTCGTTGTCTCCGACACCTCCTACCCCGGCTATACGGAAGTGCCGCGCGATGTGATGCAGGGCTATCGGCTGATGGCGGATGAAGCGGCGGAACAGATCAGCGAGGCGCCGACGCATGTTTTCATCCAGGGTGGCGTCGGCGGTGTCGCGGCCGCGGTTTCGGTGCAAATGCGCGCGCGGTTTGGCGCGGGCGTGAAGCTGATAATTGCCGAACCGGACAAGGCCGATTGCCTATTGGCGAGCGCGGAAGCTGGCGAGCCCGTCACCGTGCCCGGTGATCTTGATACCCTCATGGCCGGGCTTGCCTGTGGTGAGCCTTCCTTGCTGGCCTGGCAGGAATTGGAACGTGGCGCCTTTGCCTTCATATCCGTGTCAGATGAAAGCGCCGTGGAGTGCATGAAGCTGCTCGCGCATCAGACGCCGCCGATTGTGGCCGGTGAAAGCGCGGTGGCGGGCTTGGTGGCGCTGCTGCTGGCGATGCAGGAACCCTATGCGCGGGGTGCGCTTGGCCTTGGGCCTGATAGCCGCGTGCTATTGTTTGGCACGGAAGGTGCCACCGATCCGGAAGTTTATGACAACCTGGTGAAAGGCTGAAACGACGCCTCAGCCCGCGAGCAGCGCATCCAGCTTGCCGGCGCGGTCCAAGGCCACAAGATCATCCGAACCGCCAATGGATGTTCCGTTGATGAAAATCTGCGGCACGGTGGTGCGCCCGCCGGAATTCTCAATGGCGCGGCGCCGGGCGTCAGACCCGTGCGGCGAGTCATATTCCTGATAGGTGACACCCTTCTTTTCCAGCAGCGCCTTGGCGCGGGAGCAATAGGGGCAGAAATCGGTGGTGTAGATTTCGATCTTGGCCATGCGCGCAAGATTGGCGTTTCAGTGCCTATGGTCAAGCCGTGCGAAGGCGGGGGTCCGGCACCCGCGCCGCGGCCAGCACCTCCACCCGCGTGGCACCTGCCGCGAGCAAGGCCCGCCCGCAGGCCTCGGCCGTCGCGCCGGAAGTCATGACATCATCCACCAACAGCACGCGCTTGCCGGCCACCCGCGCCGGGCGGGCCACGCTGAAGGCATCAGCCACCAACGCCGCGCGCTCCGCCGCGCCCTTGTCACCCAAAGGCACGGTTGCGCGGGTGCGACGCAGCAAATCCGGCACAACGCGCCGGCCCGAAAGGCGGCCCAGCCGTTGCGCCAGCAGCGCTGCCTGGTCATAGCGCCGCGCAATCAATCGCCGCCAATGCGCCGGCACCGGCGCCAGGATATCCGCCGCCGCCAGCATCTCGGCCCCCGCACGCGCCATAAGGCGCGCGAGCGGCACCGCCATTTCTGTGCGGTCAGCATGCTTGAAGGGCAGGATCAGGCGCTTGGCGCCCTCATCATAGCGCAGCGCCGCACGCGCCACCGCGAAACCTGGCGCGCGGGTCAGGCAGGGTGCGCACAGCAGCGCGCCATCATCACCCCGTTCCGCCTCACCTTCATGCGCGAAGGGCACGCCGCAGCGCGCGCAGAACGGGGCGGAGATCAGGTTCAGGCCGCTGAAACAGGTGGCGCAAAAACTGCCCTGGCGTTCCACCTGCGCATCGCAGGTTAGGCAATGCGGCGGCAGCAAAATATCAAGAAACTTCTCCGGCGCCCGGCCAAATCCACTTTTCAGGCGGCCCAGCAAGGCGCCAGAGGCGCGCATTCAGTGCCAATGGCCGAAGGGGGCATCGCCATCCTTCGCCACCTCATGCACCAGATCAATTTCCCAGGAGAGGTATTCGCGCATCGCTGCCTCCACCCCGTCATTCCGGTCATAGGGGCGGAGATAGAAATCCGCGCAATCCGCATCCGTGGGGTTGCGCCGATCCGCTTCCAGCGGCAGCCCCGCCGCACGCCAGGCCTTGGTGCCGCCTTCCAGAATATAGACCGGCAGGCCCGTCAGTGCGGCTGCTTCCGGTGCGGCAAGGGCAGCTTGCGCCGCATCAGGTGCGGCAATTGCCGCCAGCCGTGCGCCGGCCAAAGCGCCGCGCAGTTTTTCCAGCCGCGTGCGAATACCCCAATGCGCGCCCGGGATATGCCCATCGCGAAAATCAATGGATCGCGCGAGGTCAATTACCCCAACGCCCCCCTTCACGCTTTCAGCGGCGAGTTCTTCCGGCGTCAGGCTTGGCGGCTTAACCGCCGCCGCTTCCGGGCTTTCCGGCTGCCAGGGGCCGGTGGCGAGAGCGCCATCCAGCCCATCGGTCAGCACCATCACCTCCCAGCCGCCCAATTGCCTGAGCCAGCCGCCGGTCATGCGTGCACGCGTGCCAGTATCATCCACCAGCGCAATCCGCGCATGGCGCACCGCGACCCATTGATCGGTCGCCTGCACCAATTGCCCACCGGGGGCGGAACGGCTGCCGGGCATATGCCCCGCCGCATATTCTGCGGGGTCGCGCACATCCAGCACATAAGTGCTGCGCGCGGCATCCGCCTGCCAGCGCGCCAGATCAGCGCGTGTCCCGAACACAACACCATGCCGCTTGGCGAAAGCATCCGCGCGGGCAAAGGCTTCTGCGGCGCCTTTCGGCGTGCCTTGCGGGAAGCTCGCGGTCTTGCCGCGGTCACATTTAAAGCCCGCCAATTCCCAGCCCATGGTGCCGTTGCGCAACGCCACCACCTTGTTCGGAATGCCCGCACTGCGGAGCGATTCAGCGCCCATGATGGACCGTGTGCGCCCCGCGCAATTCACCACCACCGTTGTCTCAGGCCGTGTCACGAATTCACCGATGCGATAGACCAATTCACCCCCCGGCACATCCACGGCACCAGGGATGGACATGCGGTTGAATTCTTCCATCGGGCGGCTATCCAGGATCACCATATCGGTGCCGGCATCCATCATCGCCTTCAGCTCCTCGGGATCAACCGAGGGCGTTTCATAATGATGTTCCACCCATTCACCGAAAGCCTTGGACGGCACATTTACGCCGGAAAACGCGACATACCCCGCCGCGACCCAAGCGGGCGTGCCGCCTTGCAGCACGGAAACATCCGAACAGCCAATTCCTTCCAGATAGGCCGCAAGGCGCTCCGCCAGCCCGTCCCCGCCATCCACGCACACAACGCGCGTGGCAAGGCGCGGCAGGATGGCACGGGCACGGAGTTCCATGCGCGAAAGCCCGCACGGATTGGCCCAGAAAAGATGCGAACGGCCAAATTCGCCATCTTCGCGCGCATCCAGAATGGCCAATTCCTGCCCATCGCGGATCCAGCCCTTCAGGCTGGCCGCGTCAATCATGCGCGCCATGGCGGGATCAGCCCTTGGGCGCGGCGGTGGGCGCCATGAAATTCTTGTTATAGGGCTTCACCTCGCCGGTTTCCGCATCAAACGCCTTGCGGTCATCAAGCTTTTCCAAAGCCAGGCCATACATGTGCAAATGCCGAGTCGGCACATTGCCCATGGTGTGGATGGAATGGATATCTTCCGGCATCAGCGCAATGCCGCGGCCGGGTTCCACCATGATTTCCTCACGCAGGCGCAATTCGCAGCGCGTGGGGTCAGACCCATCATCCAGCCGGTCATAAACCTTGTTCAATTCCTGCCCATCTACGGCCACCACGCAGGCCCAGGTGGTGTGGTCATGCGGCTTGGTTTCATTGCCGGGATTGAGCGCATTCAGATAAAGCGCGAACAGATTATTCTCATCTTCCTGCAGCATGTAGCGCCGGCTGCCCTTTTCGCCATTCGGCGGCGGCGGGAATTCGCTGGAAGGGAAAAGATGCTCTTGCGCGGCGAGCTTCATCAATTCGCCCTTGATCTCTTCAAGCGACGAACGGCTGACACCCTGGCTCCGTTCAATCACGCGAATGCGGTCAATCGTGGCAGCAACGGCGGCGGCACGGGCGGCCTTCACATCGGTGGCGTTCATGGTTTTTTCCTCCAGAGGCAAATTCGTAGAAAACCCTAACCCGTCTTGCGCCCTTGGGAAACAGGGTGCATCCCAAGGCCCCATGACCGACCAGATGCGTGTCTTTGACCGAGCCCTTGTCGCACGCCGCCGCGCGCGGGCGGCTGCGCGCGTGGATCAGGTGGCACCCATCCTGGAGGATGCCGCCGATAGGCTGCTCGATCGGCTGGATGACACCACGCGCCGCTTCACCCGCGCGCTGGATTTGGGCGGGCGCGGCTTTGTGGCGCCGAAGCTGGCGGCACGCGGCATTCCCTTCATTGTCTCGGCCGATCTTGCACCCGCCATGGCAGCACGAGGCGGCGGGCTGCCCCTGGCAGCCGATGAGGAATTCCTGCCCTTTGCGGAGGGTGCTTTTGATCTCGTGGTCGCCTCCCTCTCGCTCCATTGGGTGAATGACCTGCCGGGGGCGCTGATCCAAATCCGCCGCGCCTTGGCCCCGGATGGGCTGTTCCTGGCCAGCCTGCCCGGCCTGCCAAGCTTTGGCGCGCTGCGCGCCGCGCTGGCCGAGGCTGAGGCGGAATTGCGCGGCGGCATTTCGCCCCGCATCTCCCCCTTCCCGGAATTGCGCGATGGCGCGGCGCTTTTGCAGCGCGCGGGCTTTGCGCTGCCGGTTGCGGATGCCGAGGATATGGCGCTCCGCTACAAATCCGCCTTCGGGATTTTCGCTGATCTGCGCGCAGCTGGGGAGGCGAATGCCGTGCTGGCACGCGATGGGCGAACGCCGCCCCGCGCGCTGTTTCCCATGGCCGCGGCGCGGCTGGGCGGTGCAGAGGTTGATCTGCCGCTCAGGCTTTTGGTGCTGACCGGCTGGGCACCCTCCCCCACCCAGCAAAAGCCCGCACGGCCTGGCAGTGCCACGGCGCGGCTTGCGGATGCCCTGGGTGCCAAGGAAATCAGCTCCGGCGAGAAAGCCGGCAAGCCAGAGTGAAGCCTTGCATCCTGCGGCCCCACAGCGCATTTTGGGCGTCCAACCTGCACGAGCCTTGAGACCCCATGGAGCAGCAAGGCGGCGAATCTCGCCGCATCACCATCCACAAGCCCGAGGATTTCACCGCCATGCGCCGCGCGGGGCAGCTTGCGGCCGAGGCGCTTGATATGATCACGGCTCATGTGCGCCCGGGGATTTCCACCGGGGAGATTGATCAGATTTGCCATGATTTCATGGTGAGGCGGGGCGCGATTCCGGCGACGCTTGGCTATCGGGGATACACCAAATCTTCCTGCACGTCGGTCAATCACGTGGTCTGCCACGGCATTCCGGGGGATCGTGTGCTGGCGGATGGCGATATCATTAATATTGATGTCACCGTCATTCTGGATGGCTGGCATGGCGATTCGAGCCGCATGTATGTGGCCGGGGAAGCCTCCACCAAAGCGAAGCTGCTGATGGATGTGACCTATGACGCCATGATGAAGGGCATCGCGGCCATTCGTCCCGGGGCGACGCTTGGCGATATTGGCCACGCCATTCAGGTGCATGTGGAAAAGCATCGCTTCAGCGTGGTGCGCGATTTTTGCGGCCATGGCATTGGCCGGCACTTCCACGAACCGCCCAATATCCTGCATTTCGGCCGCCCCGGCGAAGGGCCAAAGCTGAAGCCCGGCATGTTCTTCACCGTGGAGCCCATGGTGAATGCCGGCCGGCCCGAGGTAAAAATCCTGGATGATGGCTGGACTGCCGTGACGCGCGATCGGTCCCTTTCCGCCCAATTCGAACACATGGTGGCGGTGACGGATAATGGGGTGGAGATTTTCACCCTTTCCCCCAAGGGCCTGCATAAGCCGCCCTATAGCGGATGAGTCTGGCGCCTCTGCTGGCCGCACCATGGCTGGTGCAGGCGCATGTGGCGGCGGCGCTGGCGGCTATTCTTCTCGGCCTTATGCAATTCATCCGTCCCAAGGGCACCGGCGTGCATCGGCTGCTCGGTTGGTGCTGGGTCCTGCTGATGGCCGTTGTGGCGCTTTCATCCATCGGGATTACCGGGGTTGCCGGGCCAGGGCGCTTCAGCTGGATCCATGGGCTTTCGGCCTTCACCCTTTGCGGTTTGGCAGCTTCGGTGTTCCTGGCGCGGCGGGGGCGGATCGGGGCGCATCGCAGGTCCATGATTGGGCTTTATGTGGGCGCCTTGTTGGTGACTGGGGCCTTCACCCTGCTACCCGGGCGAATCCTGGGGCGCGTTGTTTTTGGCTGGTAATTTTCTACCGTAGGTTTTATTTACCTATCCAGTTTCGCGCTTAAGGCAAGGCGCTAACGGGTTGGAACATGGCTATCCGCAAGACCAAGGGCCTCGCTGAGGCCAGCGCCCTGCCGGGGCTGGAGCTTGTCACCGATATGGCCGAGGCACCCCCCGGCCATTTGGGGCATCGCGCCCGTATGCGCGAAAAGCTGCTGCGCGCCGGGCCGGATGCGCTGCTGGATCATGAATTGCTGGAAATGGTGCTGTTCCTGGCTTTGCCCCGGCGCGACACCAAGCCGATCGCCCGCGCCTTGCTGGGGCGCTTTGGGTCCTTCGCGGGCGCCATCAGCGCCCCGGTCCAGGAACTCGGCCAGATTGAGGGCTTGGGGGAGGCCGGCATCGCCGCACTCCGCTGCATCCAGGCCGCCGCGCTTAGGCTGGCGCGGGAAGAAGTGCGCGACAGCCCCGTTTTGAACAATTGGGAAAAGCTGCTCGCCTATTTAAACGCAGTGCTGGCGCGCGAGCGGATCGAGCAATTCCGAATCCTGTTCCTGGATGCCAAAAACCGGCTCATCGCGGATGAGGCGCAGGCCAAGGGCACGGTCAATCATACGCCGGTCTATCCGCGCGAAGTGGTCCGCCGCGCCTTGGAATTGCAGGCAACAGCGCTGATTCTGGTGCATAATCACCCCTCGGGCGACCCCTCGCCTTCTCGCGCCGATGTGGACATGACGCGGGAAATCGGTCAGGCCGCCACCATGCTTGGCATTGTGCTGCATGATCACCTGATCATCGGCAATGGTCGCCATTATTCCTTCCGGCGCGAAGGGCATCTTTAACCGGCACATTGACCGGCAGGGCCTTGGCGCGGCACAAACCCTTTATGATCCAGCGCGCTTTTCTGTTGGGATTGATCGGGTTTGGTTTCGCCGCCGCGGCCGTGGCAGAGAAGCCGCCGCCCTTGCCGCCGGCACAGGCGCCGCGCGCGGCGCTGCCCAGCGAAAAACCCCCACCCTTGCCACGCCAAGGCGCCGGGGCGGAACTGCCACGCGACAAGCCACCGCCGCTTGCCCCTGGTGAACGCGCCGCACGGCGCGCGGTTTCTTCCGGGACAGGGTTTGTGGTCGCCGCGCGGCGGATTATGACCAATCATCACGTGATTGAAGGCTGCGCCGAAGTTGCGGCGCGCCTGCCCGATGGGCAGGAGGTGCCGGCGCGTGTCATGGCAAGCGACGCAACGCGTGATCTTGCCTTGCTCAGCACCGAAGCGGATGCCGGGCCCATCCTGCCCTTCCGCAGCACAGGCGCCTATCGCCGCGGCGAAGGCGTGGTGACTTATGGTTTTCCCTTGGCCGGTTTGCTTTCATCCGGCCCCACGCTGACCACCGGAGAGGTATCGGCCCTTGCCGGGCTCGCCGATAATCAGCGCCATCTTCAGATCAGCGCACCGGTGCAGCCAGGCAATTCCGGCGGGCCGCTTTTGGATATGCGTGGGCAGGTGATTGGGGTTGTGGTTTCAAAACTCAATGCCGGGCAGGTTGCGCGACAGACGGGCGATATTCCGCAGAATGTGAATTTTGCTGTGAAGCACACGGAGGCCTTGGAGTTTCTGCGCGAGCAGAATGTCGCGGTGACGCAAGGGCCTGCCAATGACGCGCCGCGCGCCGCCGATGCGGTGGGCGAAGTGGCGCATCCTTCAACGCTGTTTCTGCGCTGTTTGAAGTGACGCTGCGTTAAGCGTCGCGCCATGCCGGCGCATGGCTGCCAAGCGGCATGGCCGGCAAATCCCAGCGCGGCGGTGTGGCGGAAAGCCGCGCGGCATGGCGTGTGGCGCGCATCTGGCCGAAGCCGCTGTCACTTTCTTCCAAGGCAGCGTCAATGTCAGCGGGCGCGAGGCCCGGCGCGGACAAGCCTGCATCCAGCCGGCCCAGGCGCTTGATCCATTCGCCCGTGCCGGCAAGCGAGACACGCACCAGCCAGGAACCGCCTTCTTCCGCACGCCGCAGCAATGCGGCCATGGCACCAAGGGCCAGCAGATAACCCGAAGCATGATCCAAGGCCTGGCAAGGCAAGGGGCGCGGCTTGGCTTCCTCGGCCGCAACGGCTTCAGCGTCATTCATGCCATTGGCGTTTTGCACGAGTGAATCAAATCCGCGCCGCGCCGCCCAGGGACCAAGATGACCATAGGCAGAAAGCGAGACACAGATGATGCCCGGCTTGAGCACGGCGAGGGCTTCTGGCGCAAAGCCATGTTCGGCTATCGCCCCCGGCCGATAGCCTTGCAGAAAAATATCGGCGCTGGCGGCCAATTCGCGCAGACGCGCCTGATCATCAGGCGCACGCAAATCAAGTGACGCGGTTCTTTTGCCGCGCCCGGTATCCATCACCAATTCATCAAAACTCGGCAAATGCGCGGCGCTGATATGCAAAACATCGGCGCCATGCGCCGCGAGCGTGCGGCCCGCCACAGGCCCGGCAATCACGCGCGTCAGGTCAAGCACGCGCATGCCCGCAAGCGGGCGCGCAGCCGCAGGCGGTAGCGGGATGGGCGGCGCATCGCCGATTTTCTCGATCAGCACAGGCGGCAGGCTGGCCGCAGCCTGGCCCTGGGGCGAGGCATCCCATTCGGTCAGGCTCCGCGTCATCGTCACGACCAGCCCTGCTTCCGCCGCCGCCGCTTCGAAATCTGTCGCACGCCAGGTGCTGAGTGCCTTGGCGACCGCCGCGCGATCATGCGCGACATTCCCGAGCAAACGCAGCACACCATCCCGATGATGCGGGAAGTTGGTGTGCAGCCGCACCCAGCGCCCATCGCCACATTGATAAAGCCCCGCAATCGCATCCCAACGCGCGCCGGCAGGCCGGCCCGAGATGCTGAGCCAATGTTCTGAGCGAAACTCAATCGCGGCATCGCGCATATCCACCGCAACACGCTGCGTGGTACCGCCGTGCCGCTGATGGATCAGCGCCGCCGCCAAGCCTGAAGCGGCAATGCTGCTTTGCGCCGCCGCATCCACACGAAAGCTGGAAGGCTGGATAGGTTCCTGCCCTGTCAGGCTGATCTGCGCGAGCGCAGCAGGATCAAGCGCGGCCTGGTGCCAAAGTGCAGCAAGGATGTCGGAAGGGCTTCGGTTCATGGCACCAGCTTTCACCCGCAGCGCCGCCCAGTCCAGCCCCACGCGCGACCGGCATAGGGCCAGAGTCTAACTCACCCGCCGCGCGCGCTGCATGAAGAAAGCAAGCGGCACACTCAGTGCCGCTGTCAGCGCCATCAGGTAAAACGCATTCACATAGCCAATCATCGCCGCCTGGCGCTGGATTTCGCCTGCCAGGCGAAACAGGCCGGATGCGCTTTCCAGATCCCAGCTTGCCGGAAAGCTCGGCAGGAACAGCAGCTTGTTATAGGGCGTCACGAATTCGCCAAGCCGTGCGTAGTTTTCACTGCTTGAACGGATCAGCATCATCACCGCGATGGAGATAAAAAGGCTTGATCCAAAATTGCGCATCAGCGTGAAAATGGCGGAACCTTCGGTCACCTGATGCGTGGGCAGGGTGGAAAAGGCCATTACGGTCATGGGTGTGAAGGCAATGGATTGGCCGAAACCTTGCAGCAGATGCGACCAGAAAATTTGGCTCTCCGTCACATTGATGTCGAATTGCGCCATCCAGAAGCCAGATGCCGCCTGAAAAAATAGTCCAAGCCCAATGGTAAAGCGCGGCGCCCAACGCGTGAGCTGCACTACCACCAGAAACGCCACCCAATTCCCCATGCCGCGCGCTGCGATAAGGATACTCACCGCGTCATCCGGATAACCGCGCAAATCATGCAGCATGGTCGGGAAAAGCGTGAGGCTGGTGAAGGCCAGCATCCCCATCACAAAGGCAATGGCTGTTCCGATGGCGAAGTTGCGATCCAGCAATAGCCGGGGATTGAGGAAGGGCGCGGACGCAGTCAGGCAATGGGCGACAAAGATATAGAAGCTGATGGCGCCAAGCACGGCGCAGGCGATCATTTCAGGTGCTTCAAACCAATCAAGCCTTTGGCCGCGATCCAGAATAAGCTGAATGCAGATGATGGCCACCGAAAGCGCCAGAAAGCCAGTCCAGTCGAAGGAAATCGGCTGGCGTTCGGTGCGATCAGACAGCGCAAACCAGATGCAAACCAGCGTCGCGATACCCGGCGGCACAATCATGAAAAACGCCGCGCGCCAATTCCAGGCCTCGGTCGCCATGGCGCCCAAAATGGGACCAAGCACAGGGCCGAAGACGGCGCCCACGCCCCAGATCACAATCGCGGTCGGTTGCAAATGCTTGGGGAAGGACGCCAGCAATATCGCCTGCCCCATGGGCATGATCGGCGCGCCAAACGCACCCTGCCCAATCCGCGCCAGGATCAGCATATCAAGGCTGGTCGCCAAGCCGCACAGCAGCGAACAGATGGTGAAGCCAAGCACCGTGCCGAACATCAGATTGCGCCAGCCAAGCCGGCTGGCGAGCCATCCTGTCACCGGTGTTGCCACCGCTGTCGCCACAAGATTGAGCGTGATGACCCAGGAGATTTCATCCTGTGTCGCGGAAAGCGCGCCCCGCATATCCGGCAGCACAAGATTGGCGAGCGTGATGGTCATGCCGAACAGCAGATTGGCCAATTGCACCATCAGCAGGATCAGCCATTGCCGGCCGCTGATGCTGAATATGCCGCCCTGAGTCGCTGCCTCGCTCATGCCCGTCCCGGTTTCCCCATAGGGAAGCCTAGGCCGGATTGGGCGCTGCCGTCACCCGGGAATTAGGGCCGGGCAGGTCAGGCGCTGATCAGGCGGCGACGGATGCGCCCGGAAATCCAATCAATCGCGGCGACGGTGATGATCATCAGGATGATGATGAAGGCCACCTCATCCCAATGGCGCACGCGAATGCGCTCGGCGATTTGCAGCCCGATCCCGCCCGCGCCCACCACGCCAAGGATGGAAGCGGAACGCGTATTGCTTTCAAAGAAATAAAGCGCCTGCGCCAGCATGACAGGGGCCACCTGGGGCAAAAGCCCAAAGCGAATGCCAAGCAGGCGCCCACCACCAGCGGCCGTGACACCTTCCGCTTGGCGCTTTTCGGCGTTTTCGATGGCTTCTGCATAAAGCTTTGACAGGATCCCGATATCCGAGACAAAAATCGCGAGCACCCCGGCCAAAGGCCCAAGCCCCACCGCGCGCACAAAAGCCAGCGCCCAGATCAATTGATCCACGCCGCGCATACCATCCAGAACGCGCCGGAAAGAAAAGCGGAGCAGCGTCACCGTCACCACATTGCGCGCACCCATGAAGCCAAGCGGAATGGCGACAATCGCGGCCAGGAAGGTGCCGAGGAACGCCATGGCGACACTCTCCGCCATGCCCTTCATGATTTCGACCCAAAGCTCCCCGGGGGAGGGCGGGACCATCAGCACAATAATCTTGCCAAGCCCGCTTAAGCCATTCCAAAGCCGTGTCGGTGAGAAATCAAAATACCAGAGCGTGCCAACGAACCAAGCCAGGAACAGCGCGAGGCCCAGAAAGCGCAGGCCGCGTTGCATAGGCCCAGGCCCAAAGGCAGCTGGCATGCGTGTGCGCCAGGCGGCGATAGTGCTGTCGCTCATCGCGCCGCCTCCAGCCGGCCAATCGCGGCGTGGCGCAGCTTTTCGGATAGCAGGTCCATACAGGCGACGGTCAGGATGATCAGCAGAATGATGGCGCTGATCTCCTCATAATAATTGAAGGAGATCACCTTATAGAGCTCCTCACCAATGCCGCCGGCGCCGACAAAGCCGATCACGCTGGCGGACCGGATATTCACTTCGAAACGCAGCAACAGATAGGACAGGAGATTGGGTAGCACCTGAGGCAGAATGGCGAAGCGGCAGGCAGCGAACCAACTGCCACCGGCTGCTGTCACACCATCCCAAGGCTTCATGTCGGCATTCTCAATCGCCTCAGCGAATAACTTGCCATTGGCGCCAGCGCTATGGAGCGCGATCGCCAAAATGCCCGCGAGTGCACCAACGCCAAAGGCCCAAACGAAAATCAGCGCATAGACGATTTCAGGAATGGTACGCAGCGCTTCCAAAAAACGCCGCGTGAGCTGATAGATGATGCCCGAAGGCGCGATATTACGCGCCGCCGGAAAGGCCAGCGCGAGCGACAGCGCGGAACCAAGCAAGGTTGCCAGCGCTGCCATATTGGCAGTCTCTACAATCAACAACGCCCATTCCGGCAGGCGATAGAACCAGAAGGCGATGGAACCTTCCGTCTCCGCATCCGCAAACAGCGCAGCCCAGCGCAAATCTGGCAGGATGCGGATAAAATACTCGCCAATGCGCGGCAGTCCCGCCCATAATGTCGCTGGATGCGCCTCACTGATCCAAGCCGCAACAACCAGGCACACCAATACCACCGCCGCGCCCAGAAGTGCGGCATTACGCTTCTGGCGGCGCGCGGCCTGAAAGGCTTCCTCCCCGCGGATCACCGCGGGAAGGCTGGTGGCATAGGCTGCCTGCATCATCAGGAACGGCGACGACGCGCCGCGGCTTCCTCACGCCGGAGTTCGACGAAAAGTTCGAAATCCTGATGGCGCACTTCGCGATACCCCATGCCGCCGCCGCGTTCGATCTGCTTGTAGATATCTGGATGCGTCTTGGGCAGCGCCAAATGGAAGCGCTTGATATCTTCCTTAAAGGCCGCTGGAAGATCGGTGCGCGTGCCCATCGGGCCGTTCAGGATGGGTTCAGACCGCCAGATGATGCGCAAATCGCGCATGTTCAGCAGACCCTTTTGCACCATGGCGGCCAGATTGCCGCGGCTGAAGCCCTGCGCCTCATCGCCCTGGCCAGAGGTCCAGGTGACGGCGGCATCATATTGGCGCTGCAGCACGGCAACCACCGCCTGTTCATGCCCGCCACCAAAGCCGGTGCGGCCGAAATACTGGCCGGCTTCAACACCGATGCCGGCGCGGCGGAGCGAAAAGCGCGGAATAAGGTAGCCGGAAGCGGAATTCGGATCCGCCCAGGCCAACGCCTTGCCACGCATCTGTTCCAAATTCGTGATGCCGCTATCGGCGCGCACTACCATCACGGAAAGGTAATGGATGGACCCATCCGCTTCTTCTGCGACAAAAAGCGGCTCCACCCCGCCATTGGTATCAAGCCAGGCGCCCGCATAGAGCGATGCGCCAAGCGCCGCCATTTCAATCTGCTTCGCACTGAAGGCTTGTAGCACGCCGGCATAATCAGACGCCGGAAACAACCTAGTCGGCACGCCAAAGGTCCGTTCCAGCAATTCACGATAGGCGCCAAAGCGGCCCAGGCGATCGGCTTCATTCTCACCACCCATCAGCCCGATGCGAAGCTGCGGCACCTGATCGGCCCAGGGGCGGCGGCCCGGCGCGGGGAAGCCTTCCGTGAAACTTTCCGTGCGGCGCGGAGTCCAGGTCTGTGCATTGGCAAGGCTTGGCAGCAGGGCAGCGCCAGCAGCAAGTCCGGCAAGGGAACGGCGGGTGATCATGGTTTGATCTCCTATTTGGGGGAAAATCAGGCAGCGACCAGATTGCGTGGAGTCGCGCCCACGGCCTCAGCGGCTTCTTCGGCGAATTCTTCCTCGGTCACGCCGTAAACCTCGCGAATGCGCGCCGCTGTCAGTTCCGCAGGCGGGCCATCAAACACCACGCGCCCGGCATTCAAGGCGACAATCCGGTCGCAGTAATCGCGCGCTGTCGTCAGGTCATGCAGATTGACCAGCACGGTGATGCCATCGCGGTTAACATCGCGCAGCGCATCCATCACAATTTTCGAATTGCGCGGGTCGAGTGAGGCAATCGGCTCATCGGCCAGGATCAGGCGCGGATTCTGCATCAGCGCGCGCGCAATCGCCACACGCTGCTGCTGCCCGCCAGAAAGTGTATCGGCGCGTTGCAGCGCGGCCTCGGCCAGATCAAACCGATCCAGCGCGGTCAGCGCCATGGCGCGTTCTTCGGCGGTGAACATCTTGAACATGGAAGTGAGCATGGGGCGCTGATTCAGCCTTCCGACCAACACATTGGTCAGCACATCCAGCCTCTGCACCAGATTGAATTGCTGGAAAATCATGGCGGAACGCATGCGCCAATCGCGCAAAGCCCGGCCCTTCAGCTGAGTCACATCCTGGCCATCGAAGATGATGCGCCCTTCGCTCGGCTCCGTCAGGCGATTGATCATACGGAGCAGCGTGGATTTGCCTGCGCCAGAACGCCCGATCACGCCCACCATCTGCCCGGCTGGGATAGACAGGCTGACGCCATCCACCGCTGTTTTGCTGCCAAAGCGCCGCGTCAATCGTTCGATTTCCAGCATGGAGACCCCGGTTTTCATAACCGTGGCCTAGCAATGCTGTGTGACACGTGAATGACAGCCGTATGAAGGATCGGAGTCCTTGGGGAGTTCGGAGGCTCACCTGTGACCTTCACCCCAATCCGAGGCAGCGCTTCCAAGACGGCGGCATGATTGCACTTTGATGACAGGTTCCATAGACAGAACGCGATGAAGCACCCGACTTTCCCGCTTTACACTGACCTTTGCGGGTTCAATGCCCTGCTGCCGCCACGCGCAGCATCCGCCCCGGCCAAGGGGGATATCACGGCCGATTACGTTGTTGTGGGCGCTGGCTATACCGGCCTTGCTGCCGCGCGGCGCCTCGCGCAACTCCAGCCCCAAGCCCGCATTATCGTGATTGAAGCGACCGAGGTCGGTGAAGGCTCATCTGGGCGCAATTCGGGTTTCGCGAGCCCGCGTGATCTTCCCTCAGGCCCCAGCGCCGCCGACCTCAGGCGTGCCGAAGCGCTGAACCGTTTCACGGAAGAAGGCTGGGCCTGGCTGATGGCGCCCATCGAAGCGCACGGCATTGATTGTGGCCTACAAGTTTCCGGTCGCATCAAGGCTGCCGCCACTGATCTTGGTGCAAAGCAGGTCCGCGCGTTGGAAGCGGCCGTGAAAGCAGCAGGCTTGCCACATCAGCTTTGGGATCGCAGCGCGCTGCAAGAACGCATCGGCACAAGCTATTACCAATGCGCGCTGTACACGGAAGAAGGATATTTGCTCGACCCTGCGGCGCTGATCCGGGGGCTGGCTGATACCTTGCCCGCCAATATCGCGCTGCATGAAAATACGCCGCTGCTTTCAATGCAGCGTCAGGGCAAATGGCATCTGGAAACGCCAGCCGCGCGCATCACCGCGCCATCTGTGATCATGGCGACCAATGCCGGCATCCGGCATTTCGGCCGGCTACGTGACAGGCTGGTCACCATCTACACCTATGCGGCAATCACGGAAGCCTTGAATGCCAAGGATGCGCTGCAACTTGGCATCATGCCTGTTTGGGGCTTGCTGCCTTCGCATCGTTTGGGAACAACGGTGCGGCGCGTTGGGGCGGATCGGCTTTTGGTGCGGTCCATGTATGCGCATGAACGGCCGGTGCCCGCCCCGCGCGTGCGGGAAACGCTGCTATCCTGTTTTCATCGGCGCTATCCAGGGCTTGCCCATATAGGTTTGGATCAGGTCTGGGGCGGCACCACGGCGCTGACGATGAATGGCGCGCCATGGTGGGGCCAGGTGGAAGAAGGGCTCTACACCTCAGCGGGTTGCAATGGTTCTGGCATTGTGAAGGGCAGTATTCTTGGCAAGCGTCTTGCCGAATTGGTGCTTGGCCAGTGCAACCAGGATGAGGTACGCGCAGTTTGGGGGCTCGCCAATTGGGTGGCACCTGAACCCTTGCGTTCGATTGGCTTTGAACTCATTGCTTTTCGGGAACGCCGCCTTGCAGGCTTGGAAGCCTGAGGCCAACCCGCGCTGGGGCTTGATCCCCGTTGCCGCCTGACGCAGCCTGCGCGCCATGATCGGGAGGAACCCAATGCAAAGACGCGCCCTGCTTGCCGCAACCCTGGCCATGCCAGCCCTGCCCCGATTGTCTCGCGCGCAGGAAGCCTGGCCCAATCGCTCCGTTTCCGTGCTGCTTGGCTATCCGCCAGGTGGAGTCACGGATTTCGCCGCGCGCGGCGTTGTGGATCGCATGAGCCGCGAATTGGGCCAGACATTGGTAGTGGATAACCGTCCCGGCGCGGCAACCGCGGTTGCCAATAACGCCGCCGCACAGGCGCGGCCTGATGGCTATACGCTGTTGATGGGAACCTCCACGCTGGCCATCAACCCGGCGCTGCAACCCAATCTGCAACCGCGCGATCCGGTGGCGGCACTCACGCCGATTGGCATGGTGTTTCGCACCGCCTTCATCCTGCATGTGCATCCATCACTGCCGGTGAGAACCACGTCGGAATTGATTGCCTATGCCAAGGCCAATCCGGGCAAGGTCAATTTCAGTTCATCGGGCACAGGCGCGGTGAACCATCTTTGCCTTGAATTATTCCGCGCGCGCGCCGGGATTGATGTGGTGCATGTGCCCTATCGCGGCGGTGCGGCGGCCTTGATTGATCTCCGGCAGAATCGCGTGCAGGCCATGTTCAGCGCGGTGCAGGAAGCGCTGCCGGCGGTGCGGGAAGGGGCAACGCGCGCATTGGCGATTTCTTCCAAGGATCGTTTGGCGCTGCTGCCCGATCTGCCGCCCGTGGCGGATGCGCTGCCCGGCTTCAATGGAGTGTTCTGGCAGGGGCTTTTCGGCCCGGCTGGCCTGCCCGCACCCATCGTCGCGCGCGCCGCGCAAGCCTTGGCGGTGGCAACACAGGACCGTGACCTGATCGCGCGCATGGGCGAACAGGGCGTGGTGCTGGAAACCGGTGGTCCTGAGGTTTTGGCGCGCACCCTTGCCGAAGAATTGGTCATGTGGGGCGATCTTATCCGCAGCCAGAACATCAAACCTGAATAAGCAGGGCTTGGCCCCGGCCCAAAGCTTGCTACGCTTCCACCCAGGGTAGCGCCCTCGCGCTGCCATGGACGGGAGACACAACATGAACTGGAAGAACCGCCTTTGGGGCGCGGCGCTGACCGCTGCCCTGATGGCCATGGGCGTTGCTGGCGTTGAAGCCCAGCAGCAGCCCAAAACCTTGCGCATCGCCATGACCGCGACGGATGTGCCAACCACCACCGGCATGCCGAATAACGGGTTTGAGGGCATGCGCTTCCTTGGCTATCCGGTATTCGAATCCCTCGTGCTGTGGGATTTGTCGCGCGCTGATCAGCCTGCCGGGATCAAGGCGGGCCTCGCGGAACGCTGGGAACAGGATGCCAATGACCCGCGCATCTGGCGCTTCCATTTGCGCCGTGGCGTGACCTTCCATGATGGCACGCCCTTCAATGCCGATGCGGTGCTGTGGAATTTCGACCGCTTCTTCAAGAATGACAGCCCGCAATTCGATGCAACCGGCAGCGCGATCACGCGCGGGCGCATCCCGGTGCTGGAATCCTATCGCAAGGTGGACGACTTCACTTTTGAGACGACCACCACCCGCCCGGTTTCCTATTGGCCCTATCTTGCGCTTTATGTCCTGATCACCTCACCCAATTCCTTCGAACAGGCGGGGCGTGATTGGGCGCGGGTTGCCGCTTTGCCGCCGGCCGGCACTGGCCCCTTCCGGCTGACCCGCTTTGTGCCGCGCCAATCGGCGGAGCTTTGGCGCAACGATAATTACTGGGATGCGTCGCGCCGCGCGAAGCTTGATCGCATCATCCTGCTGCCGATGCCGGAAGCGAATACGCGGCTAGCCGCGCTACGTTCGGGTCAGGTGGATTGGATTGAGGTGCCGCCACCTGATGCGATTGGGTCGCTCCGTCAGGCGGGCTTCAATATCGTGACGAACTCCTACCCGCATGTTTGGCCCTGGGTTTTCGCCACGGGCCGTGCGAGCAGCCCGGTGGCTGATGTGCGCGTGCGTCAGGCACTGAATTACTGCATTGACCGCGATGGCATGGTGCAATTGCTGAGCGGCACGGCGGAACCTTCCGCTGGCTTCGTGAAAGCGAATGACCCAACCTTCGGCAATCCGCAAAACCGCTACCGGCTGGACCCCGCGCGCGGCCGCGCTTTGCTTGCGGAAGCGGGCTATAATGCGCAGCGTCCGCTCACGCTCAAGGTCGGGATTTCCAATTCCGGCTCAGGCCAGATGCTGCCGCTGCCAATGAATGAATTCCTCCAGCAATCGCTGCAGCAGAATTGCGGCGTGCGGGTGAATTTTGAAGTGGTGGAATGGAATACGCTGCTGGCGGCGCTGCGCTTCCCGCCGGATCAGCCAGCCTGGCTTGGCGCGGATGCGGTGAACATCAGCCTGTATTCATCCGATGCCTCGGCCTTCGCGCGCTGGTTCTTGTCTTCCAACCTTGCGCCGCGTGGTTCGAATAATGGCCATTGGAAGGATGACCAATTCGATGCCGCCTTCGCTGAACTGGAACGTGAACGCGACCCGGCGAAGATCAACCAGCTTCTTGCCATCGCGCATGCGCGGCTGGTGGATAATCCCCCCTGGCTTTGGATTGTGCATGATCTGAACCCCCGCGCCATGAGCCGGCGCGTGACGGGCTTCACCTCGGCCCAATCCTGGTTCCAGGATCTGACGACAGTGGATTTGCGCTGAAATCTGCAAGCCAAGGCAGCTTATGCTAAAGGAAAGGGGCGGTCCCAAACCGCCCCTTTTTTCGTGCGAAAGTCACTGCCCATGATCGCTGGCCTTGCCACGCTGCTCTGCTGCCAATTGATCGGGGAAGCATTGGCGCGCTGGCTTTCCCTGCCTGTGCCCGGCCCGGTGATTGGCATGGCCTTGCTGTTTGTCGCGTTGCTGCTGCGCGGTGGGGAGGCACCGCGGGACCTTGCGCAAAGCGCCGATGGGCTTTTGGCCAATCTTGGCTTGTTGTTCGTGCCGGCGGGCGTTGGCGTGGTGCTGTATTTGCCCGTACTCGCGCAGGATTGGGCGCCGCTGTCGCTCGCGATCCTGGTCGGCACCTTGGCGGCGATTGGCGTCACCGGCTTGCTGGCGCAGGCACTGCTGCGGCGGCTTGACCCATGACCAACCTGGCCGAGATTTGGGTCTATCTGGCGCGGGAGCCGCTGGCCGCGCTCACCGCTACCTTGCTCGCCTGGCTTGCCGCGCAACGGCTCGCGCGCGCGGCGCGGTTTCATCCGATGGCCAATCCAGTGCTTTTCGCGGTGGCGCTGCTGGCAGGGGGCTTGTTGCTCGCGCGCGTGGATTACCGCGCCTATTTTGAAGGGGCGCAATTCGTCCATTTCCTGTTGGGGCCGGCCACGGTGGCACTGGCCGTGCCACTCGCGCGGCAATGGCGGCAGGTGAAACGCTCGGCGCCTGCGGCGATTGCTTCGGTGGTTGTGGGGGGTGTGTTTGCTGCTGCGGCGGGTGTGGCACTGGCCCTGGCGTTTTCCGCCGCGCCTGAGGTCACTGCATCGCTTGCGCCGCGTTCCGTGACCACGCCGGTTGCGATGGGGGTGGCGGAACGCATTGGGGGCTTGCCCTCACTCACCGCCGCCATTGTCATCTGTAGCGGCATTGTGGGGGCAGCGCTGGGGCCGGCCTTGCTAACGCTGCTGGGTGTCACGGATTGGCGCGCGCGCGGGCTGGCAATTGGCACGGCAGCGCATGGGATTGGCACTGCGCGGGCGATTTCGGTGAATGAAGTGGCCGGCGCCTTCAGTGGCTTGGCGATGGGGTTGAATGCGTTGGCGACTGCGCTGTTATTGCCTTTGTTGTGGCACTTATTCTTCGGCTGAGCTTCAGGCGTTCAGCAAGCGCCGGCTCCAGACCATCAGGCCCAATGTCGCGATGGCGGCAACGACAAAAACCGCCGCATAGCCCGCCATATGCAGGATGGTGCCAAACACCAAGGCGCCGATGCTTTGGCCGAAAAAAAGCGCCATGGCGAAGGCCGCGACCGCCGTGCCGCGCGCTTCCGGTAGCGCTTCCGTCGCGCGCGCCTGCAAAACGCCATGCAGCATGTAGAAGGCAAGGCCGAGCCAAAATTGCATCGCCGCCACCACAAGCCCACTCGGCGCTAGCGCTGTTCCCACCAAGCCCAGTGCGAGCAGCACGCCGCCCAAGGTCAGCAAGCGCTTTTCGCCGAAGCGCGCCACCAAGCGTTTCGCCAGCCGCGTATAGGTGAAGGCGCCAAGCCCAAAGCCCGCCACCACCAAGCCCGCCATGGCCGGCGAATAGCCGAAACGCTCAATCAACAGAGACCCCGTCAGCGGAAAGGCACCACCAAACAGCGCCGCCCCATCAATGAAGGCCGCCACCATCAGACGCTGGCCGTTAGGGCGCGAGAACAGCGTCAGATAAGGCCGGAAACTGCCGCGAAAACCGCGCCCCGCCTCAGATGCCGGTGCCTGCCAAAGCTCCGCCCCCAACCGCCGCCCCAGCAGTACAGAGACCACCAGCGCCAGCAAGGCAAGCACGATGAAGGAGGCGCGCCAGCCAGCCAAATCTGCGAGCACGCCGGAAAGTGGCCCCACCAGTAATTGCGCCATCACCATCCCGGTCAAAAACCGCCCGATGGTGGCCTGCCGTTCTGCATAGGGCACCGCATCGCCAATCCAGGCGAGGGCGAGGGGAATCACCGCCCCGGCCAGCAAGCCCGTGAGCGTGCGCAGCGCCACCATGGCCGAAAGATCCCAGGCCAGCGTGCAGGCCGCCAGGCCAAAGCCATAAAGCAGCAGGGCAAACCAGGCGACGCGGAGCTTCCCGTAGCGATCGCCAAGCGGCCCGATCACCACCTGCCCCGCGCCATAGGCAATCGAAAATCCAGCCAGCACCGGCGCCGCACCCGCCACCGTCACGCCGAAATCCGAGGCGAGCAAAGGCAGCAACGGGTCGAGCATACGTATGCCGCCCCCGGTCGCGAAAGCAGCCAGGGCGAGCAACGGCAGGATGGAAAGATCGGTCTTCAAGCCCCCCGAATGGGCGTGGGGGACAGCAACGTCAACCCAAGATAACGCGCCGCTTCATTCTTGATCAGGCGCAAAAACAAGACCGGCGCTTTGCGGCAGAAAGCAAAAGTGATTTGGAGGAGCCCACCCATGCCCAATGCCGCACACAGCCCTGATCCCCGCCGCCATTGGTTTGTCCTTGCCAATGGCAGCCGCGCCCAAGCCTATGTGAAGCGCCGGGAGGATTCCGGCTATGATCAGGTGAGACTCTGGGATGCGCCGGAAGCGCGCATGCGCGATGCGGAATTGGGCGAAGACAAGCCCGGCCGCGCCTTTGCGGGCGCCGGCGCCATGCACCGCAGCGCCATGGAACGTGATGGCAAGGATGATAGCCCGAAGGAACACGCCCGGCGCGATTTCCTGGAAGGGTTGGCCCATGATCTGACCTCGGCGCTGGCTGCCAAGGAAATCGACAGCATCACCCTAATCGCCCCGGCGCGAGTGGCCGAGGCCATTACCAACCATTTGCCGGCCCCCGCCCGCCAGGCAGTGACCGGCGAAGAGCATCACGACCTGACCAGCCTGCCCCATGCCGATGTCTTTGCCCGGCTGGATGCAGTGCGTCACCGTCTGTAACAAATTCAGCCTTGACCCAAGGGCGGGCTGCGCCCCATGTCTCTTGCTATGAGCGAAAAGCGCCCGCCCATCATTATCGACATGACGCCCGAGGGCGAATTCAGGGATCCGCCGCCGCCCCCGGCGCCGCGCGGGCTCGATTTGGTCCTGGCGCGTCTTGGCGGTGCGGCGATGCTGGTGGCGCTTGCCACAGGCGGCTTGTTGGTGGCAGCCCTTGCATTGCTCGCGATTGGGGTCTTGCTGCCTATTGTACTGACCGCCGGCGCAATTGGTGCCGCAACATTATGGTGGCGGCTGCGCAAGGCGCGCGCCCGGGGCGAAAGCACCATTATCATCACGCGTCATAACCGGCGGATGTGACGGCGCAGAGCCTGCGGGCTTAGAGCGTGTTGCGTTCACATGGGTTCACGCAACCCGCTCTACGTCATTGTTTTTCGAGCATCTTCACACGTTCAGATGATTTCATCTGAACGTGATATGCTCTAAAGCGTTTTGCGCTCACATGGGTTCACGCAACCCGCTCTACGTCGTTGTTTTTCGAGCATCTTCACACGTTCAGATGATTCCATCTGAACGTGATATGCTCTAAGCGATTTCCCT
>Ga0315900_10001654_pt1 | contig 35450 bp, 33 predicted proteins | sample LakEriMetagenome_FD_203521 | JGI IMG/M metagenome (GOLD analysis project Ga0315900, IMG submission 203521) | Freshwater fungal communities from buoy surface, Lake Erie, Ohio, United States - Buoy 12 MA114 | ecosystem: Environmental > Aquatic > Freshwater > Lake > Lake biofilm | place: USA: Lake...
GCCAGGCCTCCGGCAGGTTGAGGAGCGGCGGCGGCGCCGGGGGCAGCCGCCGCGGCCGCCGCCGCCGCAGACAGTCGGCCCAGACCCGCAGCCGCTCAGCGCTGGCGCTGAGCAGCGCCGCCTCCCCGGCCACCAGGGCGACCAGGCAGGGATCGGAGTGATCGCGATCCCGCGGAGCCTGCCGCCGCAGTCCCTCCAGCAGGCCGATCAGGCGCGAACAGCAGCCATCGAGCAGCAGCAGCAGTCGGTAGCCCGGATCGCTTCCGGCCCGCTCCCCCAGCTCGACCCGCAGGACCGGCAGCAGGCAGCGCAGCGCGGACAGGCGGGAGCGCAGCTGCCGGGCATGGCCGCCGGGCACGGCTTTGTCGGCCATCGGGTTCGCGACCGCATCGGCGAGGCTGTCCAGCAGCTCTGCCCAGTCGCTCCAGCTACGTTCCAGGATCCGCTGCGGCCACAGCAGGCCCAGGCCGAGCATCGCCAGCAGGATGCCTACGACAGTCCAGAGCAGACGCAGGGGAATCCAACTGGAGAGCTGGTCGGCATGAACCAACCAGCCCATCACGATGATCATTCCGCCCACCTTGTAGCCCACCGCCAGTCCGAGGGCGCCGCCCAGCAGCCGCTGGGCGCCCAGGGCGATCGCCAGCGCGAGCGGCATCGGCACATCCGGCAGGCAGAGGGAGCCCACCAGCAGCACCACGGTGCCCAGCAGGGAGCCGAGGATGCGCTGGCGCCCCAGGGCCAGGGTGCCGCCGTAGCTCCCCGTGCACACCGCCAGCACCGCCAGCACCGCCAGGGGTGCGTAATACCCGAAGGGCACGCTGCTCAGCGAGCCCAGGGCGTTCGCCAGACCGGCCGTCACGGCCAGGCGCACGTCGCTGCGCTGCAGGAGCGGCCGGGGCGGTTTCAGCATGGGTGTGCCCGGCGCAGCCAGGCCAGGCTGGTGAGGCCGGCGATCAGGGGGCGTTGCTCCTCAGCAACCGCCAGCACCGCCAGGGGGCTGGGGCTGCCGCTGGCAAGATCCCGCCAGTCCGGGTGTTCCCCCCCGGCCCCGCTGCCGCCGGGCCGGGGCTGGCCCGGCGGCAGCAGAGGCTCCATGGCACCGATCGCCGGGCCCAGGCTCTGGCGGCTGCCGCCATCGGCCAGCAGCCGCTCCCACTGCAGCCAGTGGTGGTGCACACTCCGCCACAGCTGAAGCCGCTGGGGCCAGCGCTGAGCCCGCAGGCGCCGGCGCTGAGGCAGGGCCCGCTCCGGCCTGAGCAGCCACTCCATGCGCTCCAGTGGGCCAGTGAGCGCCATCGGCGCCATCGGCGCCGGCATGGGCCCCGGCTCCTGCTCCTGCAGCCAGGCCCGGTAGCGCTCCACCTGGCGATGCAGCTGGCCCAGCAGCTCCCGTTCGGTCTCTGCCAGCTGCCGGTGCAGGTCGTGGGGCCAGAGCAGCAGGCCCACCAGCAGGGCGATGGCGCAGCCCACGCTGGTGTCAAGGGCGCGGTTGAACACGTAGAACCAGTCAAGACGGGCGTGATCCGGCAGCATCAGGAACATCACGCTCACCAGGGCGCCGGTGCTCAGGCCCGCCTCCCAGCCCAGCGCCCGCAGCACCGGCACCATCAGCAGGATCGAGAGGAGCACGCCCATCCAGCCTCCGGTCACGGTGTGCACCAGGAAGGTCACCAGCCCCCCCACCAGGGTCCCGAGAATGCGGGCCCGGGCTGCCTGGAGGGTCTGCTCATCGTCGTCGTCGACCACCACCACCACCGCCAGCAGGGGGTACCACACGAAGGCGATGCGCTCGGTGTGAACGGCGATGGCGGCCGTGAGGAACGCCGCCACGGCCAGCTTGAGGCTCCTGCGCAGCAGCTCGGGGTCCAACGGGCGTACGCGGTGAGACGGCAGCGCGGCAACTATGGCGCCCGGTCCCGATCCCCACAAGGATGGGAAGACTGTCCCGTCCCGTCCCGTCCCGTCCCGTCCCGTCCCGTCCAGTCCATCCCGTCCCGTCCGGTCCACTCCGGCTCCGCTCTGGTACCGGTCTGGTACCGGTCGGCTGCTGGCCAGTCCGTCCCCGGTTCGCCCCGTTCATGCCCATCCGCTTTCCACCACCGTGCCTGCGCCGCTGCTGGTGATCGCCCCGGCCCTCACCCCCGACCTGGAAACGCTGCTGAGGCTGGGCCTGGCGGTGCTCTGCGGCCTGCTGGTGGGCATGAACCGCGCCCACCACGGCAACACCCCCCATCCCAACCGGGTGCGGGTGCACGTGCTGGTGGGCCTGAGCGCCTGCCTGCTGTTGCTGGCCGCCGGCCCCGATCTCCAGGCCCGCAGCCGCGCGATCCAGGGGGTGGCCACGGGCATCGGCTTCCTCGCCGCCGGCGAGATCCTCGTGCCCTCCCGGCCCAAAGGCTCCGTGCCTGAGGTGCATGGCCTCACCAGCGCCGCCTCGATCTGGTTCACCGCCGCCCTCGGCATCACTGTGGCCACCAGCACCCCGGTGCTGGCCGGCCTGGCTCTGGTTCTGGCGCTGATCACCCTTTCCCGCCGCAGGGGCGGCCCGCTTCACAGCGAGGGCCCCGCCACCGGGCGGGATCGCCCCGGTGCCTGAGCGGTGGGCCTCATCGCCGCGCTCGGCAGGCTTGCGGCGTCCGCTGCCGCCGATCCGGCCGGCAAGCGGCGATGCGCGCCGCCACTCAGAAGAGGAACCGCTGGCGACCATCGTTCGCCTGGGCACCATCGCCGCTGGTCGGTGGGGCAGGCCACTCCGCATCCCAGTAGCTCAGCCCGTCGCGGTAGAAGGGGCGCCCGCCCAGCCGGTGGGTCTCGAGCTTGGTGGTGCCCATCAGGGTGATCAGTCCACCCAGTTCCATCGGCCCCAGGTCGGTCTTGAGATCCTTGCCGGCGGCGGTGAGCAGCAGCGGCAGGCGCACCAGCTGATCGGGGCGGGTGAGCTTGCGGAACAGGGCCTTGAGGGCGAGCTGCTGGCGTTCCAGCCGGCCGATGTCGCCCATCTCGTCGTGGCGGAAGCGCAGAAAACCCTCGAGATCCCGGCCTTTGAGGATCTGCGGCCCGGGCTGCAGATCGATGTACAGCCCCTGGCTGTTGTCCACGTAATCCATCCGCTTGGGCACATCCACCTCGATGCCGCCGAGGGCATCGGCCATGCGCCGGATCGCCGAGAGGTTCACCACCAGGTGGTGGCTGATCGGGCCGCCCAGCTTGCGCGAGAGTTCCCGCTTGAGCAGCTCAGGCCCGCCGAGGCTGTAAAGGGCGTTGATCTTGTGGGGGCCGTAGCCCTCGGCCTCGATGTAGGAGTCTCTGGGGATCTGGGTGATGGTGGTGACGCCACCCTCCACCCGCAGCACCGTGATCACATCGGTGTTGCCGCCGCCCACGTCGGTGCCGAGCAGCAGGATCGTCTGATTGCCGATGCCGGTCCAGGCGGCGAAGGGATTGCTGAGCTTGCTGGCCTTCTCCAGCGGATTGCTGCTCAGAAAACTGGCCAGCGGAGCGGCGAGCAGCAGGCCGCCGCCCAGGCCGATCACGGTGGCCAGGATCACGGGGCCGCGCCGGCGGCGCTTGCGGGACCGGACAGCCACGGAGGTTCTCATCCTGGTTAAGTTATGGCACTGCTCGCGCCTGCTTTCGAGCTCCGACACCGGTTGCGGTCAGTTCCCGTGCTGACCCGAGGCCCCGCCCTGAGCCTCAATCCCGCTGAGCAGGGATCAGGTCGACCGCTGCCACCGGGCGTGATCCGGCTGCGTGGGCACCACCGGCCCGTCCGGTCAGGACCGGCGCGCGCGGATCGCCACCACGCAGCGGCTGCCTCTTGGTGCGGGCGGGCTGGGCGCGGCTGATCGGCGCGGGGTCACAACCGCAGAGCCTCGTCATCGCGCAGCCCCGCCTGCACCCGCCAGAGGCCGGCATACACACCGGCGCTCGCGATCAGCTGCCCATGGCTGCCGCTCTCCACCAGCCGCCCCCGCTCCAGCACCACGATCCGGTCGGCATGGCGCACCGTCGAGAGCCGGTGGGCAACCACCAGCGTGGTGCGCTCCGCCGTGATCACCTCGAGCGAACGCTGGATCGCGGCCTCGGTTTCGTTGTCCACGGCAGCCGTGGCCTCATCGAGGATCAGCACCGGAGGGTCCTTGAGGATGGCCCGGGCCAGGGCGATGCGCTGGCGCTGCCCACCCGAGAGCCGCTGTCCCCGCTCCCCCACCACCGTGTCGAAGCCCTGGGGCAGGGCACGGATGAAGCCCGCCGCCTCCGCCAGCTGGGCCGCCCGTTCGATCGCGCCCCGGGACGCATGGAAGCTGCCGTAGGCGATGTTCTCGGCCACGCTGCCGTGGAACAGGAACACCTCCTGGCTCACCAGGCCGATCGCTCGGCGCAGATCCTCCAGCCGCAGCTCCGTGATCGGCTGGCCATCGAGCAGAATCCGACCCCGGTTCACCTCGTAGAGCCGCAGCAGCAGCTTCACCAGGGTGCTCTTGCCCGATCCGGTGGCGCCCACGATGCCCAGGGTGCTGCCGGCGGGCACATGCAGATCAAAGTTCTGCAGGAGCGGATCCCGGTCCGCATAGCTGAAGCACACCCCCTCGAAGCGCAGCTCGCCGCGCACCTGATCGAAGGGCAGGGGCCGGCTGCCACCGGGAATGGCGATCGGGGTTGCCAGGAGGTCGAGCACGCGGTTGGTGGAGGCCATCGCCCGCTGGTAGTCGTCGAGGGTGCGGCCCAGCGTGGTGAGGGGCCAGAGCAGCCGCTGGGTGATGAACACCAGGAAGGCATAGGTGCCGGTGGCGATGCGGCCCTGCCAGGCCTGCAGACCGCCGACCACCAGGATCGCCAGGAAGGCGAACAGGATCGCGAAGCGGATCAGCGGGATGAACCCGGCCGAGAGCCGGATCGCCCGGCGGTTGCTCGCCCGGTAGGCCTGGCTCAGCCGGGCCAGGTGCTCCAGCTCCCAGCCTTCGGCGGTGAAGCTCTTGATCGTGAGCATGCCGGCCAGGTTGTTGCCCAGCTGGCTGGCCAGATCGCCCGCCCGTTCGCGCACGTCGGCATAGCGGGGGGCCAGCCGCCTCTGGAAGTGCAGAGAGCCCCACAGGATCACTGGAATGGGGATGAACGACACCCCGGCCACCGTGGGAGACAGCCAGGCCATGGCCCCACCCACCGCCAGCACGGTGGTGATCAGCTGCAGCAACTCGTTGGCGCCATGGTCGAGAAAGCGCTCCAGCTGGTTGATGTCGTCGTTGAGCACGGCCATCAGCCGGCCGCTGCTGCCGGCCTCGAAGAAGGCCATCTCCAGCCGCTGGAGGTGGTCGTAAGCCTCAAGCCGCAGCTCGTGCTGCACCGTCTGGGCGAGGTTGCGCCAGAGCAGGGCGTAGAGGTATTCGAACAGCGACTCGGCGCTCCAGATCAGGAACGAGAGCACCGCCAGCACGCCGAGCTGGGCGGGAACTGTGGTGACTCCGAATCCAGCCAGCCAGGCGCTGCGTTGCTGCACCACCACGTCCACCGCCAGGCCGATCAGCACCGGCGGGGCCAGGTCGAACAACTTGTTGAGCACGGAGCAGAGGGCCGCGAGCCACACCAGCCGGCGATGGGGACGCAGGGTGAGCAGCAGGCGCCCCAGGGTCGGGGCATGCCGGGGTGAAGCGCCAGCTGGTATTGCTGCGACAGGGGCCATCGGGGCGGGCTCGCATGGCAGGCCGTTCACTCTGCACTGGCAGATGCCGGTGGCGCCCGCCGGGGGTCAACGGGCTGGAAGGGCCTGGTGACGAGCCAGGGCCAGGGCCGGCTCAGCCCAGGCCCACGCTGCTCACCAGCGGTTGCCGCCACCGCCACCTCCGTAGCCGCCGCCACCACCGCTGCGGTTGCCGCCGTAGCCGCCTCTGCCGCCACCGCCACCGCCACCGCTGCTCTCGCGGGGGGTGGCCTTGTTGACGCGGATCATGCGGCCCATCCACTCGACGTCCTGGAGGTCGTCAATGGCTTTCTGTTCCGCGGCGTCATCGGCCAGTTCCACGAAGGCAAAGCCACGCTTGCGGCCGGTTTCGCGATCGAGGGGAAGGGAGCACTGGCGAACTTCGCCGTACTGCCCGAAGAGATCCAGCAGGTCCTCGCGTTCAGCCTGGAACGAGAGGTTGCCGACGTAGATGGTCATGAATGGGACGAATCCTGGAACTGATTGCTCTGTTGCCGTGGTTCCAAGGAAAGCCAGTGAAAGCTGAGCGTGCCGAGGGAGCCCCTGCGCTGCGGAGAATCAGATCCACCCTACCGTGCCGTGCCGCCCCCACGATCGCCCTGTCGACGGCACGGCTCCGGGGTGGCTGCGCGCTGGCTCCAGGCCTGGCTGCGGAGTGGCTCGGAGAGCGCTGACAGCAGCTCCCGCCGGGCTCCCGGCACAGCCAGGGCGACGCGCGAGATGGAGAAAGATGAAGCGGGGCTGTAGGAAAGCTGAAGGCAGCCCCTGAATCCTGGAGTGTGGAGCATTGTCAGCAAATCCTGATCACTGTCCCACCGATGACGGCCCCCGTTCCCTGGAGTCTCGCCTGGCGCGAGGACGGCGAGCTGGCCCCCCAGGATCGCTTTGACCTCCTGCAGAGCCTTGTGCGCTCGGAGACTCTGGAGGTGCAGACATCGCTCATCGCCGCCGTCGAACGCCTCACGGTGAGCGATTTCAGCCTGGTGAGGCTGGAAGACGTGACCGGTCTGTGTGCGTGAGTCCTTACAGGGGATAGCGCTGGGCCGTCTGCTGCCTGCAGGTGCTGCGCGCCCCATCCAGGCTGCTGCCGCTGCTGATGCGGTCGGCCACGCAGGTGCAGGCGAACTCGGCCATGCCCTCCGGAGCCGGCTTGCCCGCTGATTCCAGTTCCGCCTGCACCGCGCTGCGGCAGAGGGCCTTGACCATGTCGGAGACGGTTCCGGCCGGGGCGGGAGTGCCGGCGGCGGCCGCAAGGCCAAGGGCGGTGAGGCCGGTGGCCAGCCATGAACCGCGGGCAACGCGCCGCCCGCAGGTGGTGTTCAGCAAGTGAACGGTGGCTTCCGGCATGGCTGGATCGGGACGGGTTCACCCCCGCAGGCGGGAGATCTGGAGGGGCTTGTTCATCACGCGCAGCTGCCGCAGCCCGCGAAACACATCCTCGGGCATGCCCCGTGGCAGATCCACGGTGCTGTGGGTGTCGAAGATCTGAATGCGGCCGATGGCGCGGCCATCGAGACCCGCCTCGTTGGCGATAGCACCCACAATGTTGCCCGGCTTGATCCGGTCACGCCAGCCCACCTCGATCCGGAACCGCTCCATGTGGTCGTCGGGCGGCCCGAGAGGCCGCTCGGGCCTGCCTGCCTCGCGCCCACCCCGCCTCAGCTCCCGGGAGGGGTCGCGGCCGCCCTCACGGCGAGGCGGCTGCCAGTTCTCCTCGCCCTGCAGCAGCAGGGGCTTGTCCCCCAGGCTCAGTTCCAGGGCCGCCAGGGCCAGCTGCTCCCGGCTGCAGCCCTGCTCCTGGGCCACCCGCTGCAGGATCTCCGCCAGCAGGGCCCTCTCCTCGACCCGCTCAGCGGCATCGTCGTCGCCGCACACCCGGCGCAGCTGCTCGGTGAGGCGGCCGCGCAGGCGATCGAGCCGACCCTGGTTGATGGTGGCCTTGCAGGGCACCTCCATCGCTTCGATCGGGCGGCCGACGGCCCGCTCCAGACCGCTGAGCAGCCGACGTTCGCGCGGCGTGAGGAAGAGGATGGCGTCGCCGCTCCGTCCCGCCCGCCCGGTGCGCCCGATCCGGTGCACATAGGCCTCGGCATCGAAGGGAACGTCGTAGTTGATCACCAGGCCGATGCGCTCGACGTCAAGGCCCCGGGCCGCCACGTCGGTGGCCACCAGCACGTTCACCTTGCCGCTGCGCAGGCGCTCGATCGTGCGCTCGCGCTGGGCCTGGGGCACATCGCCGTTGAGCACGGCCACGTCGTAGCCGTGGGCTTCGAGTGACTCGGCCACGGTGAGGGTGATCGCCTTGGTGCGCGCGAAGATGATCACGCCCTCGCTGCCCTCGGCCTCCAGCACCCGCTCGAGGGCCGCCAGTTTCTGGGGAGCCGCCACGGTGATGCAACGCTGGCGGATTCTGCTGGCATCGGCGGCCTGCTGGCGGATCGTGACCTCCGCCGGGCTGCTCAGGTAGTTCTGGCTGATCCGGCGGATCTCGGGCGGCAGCGTGGCCGAGAAGAGCACCACCTGGCGCTGCTCCGGCAGTTGGTTGAGCACCCATTCCACGTCGTCGATGAAACCCATGCGCAACATTTCGTCGGCTTCATCGAGCACGAGTGTGCGCAGCTGGCTCAGATCAAGCGTGCCCTGGCGCATGTGATCCATCACCCGGCCCGGCGTGCCCACCACCACCTGAACACCGCGGCGCAGGTGATGGATCTGGTCGCGGAAGTCCGCTCCCCCGTACACCGGCAGCACCCGCACCTGGGGCAGATGGGCGGCGTAGCTGACGAAGGCATCGGCCACCTGCATGGCGAGCTCGCGGGTGGGGGCGAGCACCAGCACCTGGGGCCGGCGCAGCTCCAGGTCGAGCCGGGCCAGCATCGGCAGGGCGAAGGCGGCCGTCTTGCCGGTGCCGGTCTGGGCCTGGCCGAGCAGGTCGCGGCCGAGCAGCAGCTCGGGGATGGCGGCCTTCTGGATCGGCGAGGGCTCGCGGTAGCCGATCGCCTCCAGGGCTGTCAGGAGCTCAGGGGCGAGTCCGAAGCAGGTGAATCCGCCCGATGGGTCGGCTGCCGCCAGAGAGGCGGCCGGCGCTGGCGCGGCTGCCGCTGGTGCGGTTTCGGGCAGGTCAGCGCCTGTGGCGTCGGCAAGGGCGTCGATGGCAACCTGCAGAACCGGCGCAGCGGATTCCGCCGGGGAGCTGAAGCTCTCCTGTGACACAGTCATTCGATGGGGGCCTGGGCCTGGGGTGATCCTTCGTCGACAGGCCGGCAGACACCCGTGAATAACTGCCTTGCCATTTACAAAGGTTGAATCAACACCCTATCAGATCCCCTCAGGCGCGCCGGTAATCGTCGGCCAGCCGTTCGATGTCGTCCTCCCACAGCTCGGCCCCGCGCTGCACCTCCACGATCAGCAGGGCGGCTCCGGGGCCGGCGCTGGCCCGATGCACGGCTCCACAGGGCACCTCCAGGGTGATCCCGGCCCGGGCCGCCAACCGGATGCCGTCGCAGTCGAGCCAGCCCTCCCCGGCCACCACCACCCAGTGCTCGCTGCGATGGCGATGCCGCTGCAGGCTGATGCGCTGCCCGGCGCGGATGCACAGCCGCTTCACCAGATACCCCTCACCCCGGCCGAGCGTCTCGAACCAGCCCCAGGGGCGCTCCACCCGCGCCGGCAGCGCGTCGACCAGGTCTGGAAGCCCATCCACGGGTCGGCACCTCAGTTCGGCGTGATCAGCCATGCCCGCTCCCGGGCGCGGGTAAGGCCGGTATAGAGCAAACGGGCGTCCCAGTCGCGGCCCGGCGGCAGCAGCAGCCACACGGTGCCGTACTGGCTGCCCTGCGACTTGTGCACCGTGAGGGCCAGGGCCGGCTCGGCCAGGCCCAGGCGCGCCGGATGCAGGCGACGCCCCCCCGGGAACAGCACCCAGCTCGGGTCGCCCCCCCCATGCACCAGCACCCCCACATCGCCGTTGGCCAGCCCTTGCTCCGGCAGGTTGCGCTGGTTGAGCACCGGCGTTCCCGGCGGCCAGTGGGCCAGCGGCCGGCCCGCCGCCTCCCCCAGCAGCTGGCGGTGGATGCCCTCGACCCCCCAGCGGCCCTGGCGTACCGGTGTGAGCAGCACGCAGTCCTCCAGGGCGGTCAGCAGCTCCCGTTCGGCGCTCCCCATCCGCGCCGGGTCGTCGTCGGCCGCGGCCATGTGCTGGGCCAGGCCGGCCAGCCGCCGCTGATGCTCGCGCAGGGCCTGGAGGGCTGCGGCCGGGGCCTGCTGGGCCGGAGCACGCCGCCAGCGCAGGTTGTCGGCCGGGGTCAGAGCCTGCAACGGCGCCGTCAGGGCCGCCATCGGCGCCGGCCCCCCCTGGCGCAGCAGGGCGGCCACCGCCGCGATCGCGCCGTCATTGCGGTAAGTGGTGCGCAGCTCCACGGCGGCAGGCCCCAGCCGCTGCCGCCAGGGAGGCGCCATCAACGCCTGCAGCACCGGGCCCGGGCCCACCGGCGCCAGCTGGGCCGGATCCCCCACCAGCACAAGCCGGCAGGCCGCCGGCAGGGCCTCCAGCAGGGCTGCCATGAGCGGCAGGTCCACCATCGAGAGCTCGTCCACCACCAGCAGATCCAGGGCCAGCGGGTTGCGGGCGTTGCGGCGGAAGCGCTCGCCGCCGCTCTCCAGCAGCCGGTGCAGGGTGCCGCAGGGTGCCTCCAGCAGGGGCGCGGCCAGGTCGGCGGGCAGCCGCCGGCAGCCCGCTTCGATCGCCTGCCGCAGCCTGGCGGCGGCCTTGCCGGTGGGGGCGGCCAGCTGGAAGCGCAGCGGGGCCTGGTGCCGCAGCAGGGCGGCCAGCAGCTGCACCACAGTGCTGGTCTTGCCTGTGCCCGGACCGCCGCTGAGCAGCAGCAGCCCCTGGCTGAGGGCGGTGACCACGGCCTGCTGCTGGATCGGATCGAGCGCGGCCGCCGCCGCCTCGGCCCGGGCGGCGGCCAGGGCGGCGGCGGTGGGAAGCCGGGGCGGCGGGGCGCTGGCGCGGCGCACCAGGGCCGCCAGGGTGTGCTCCAGCTGCTGGTGCCAGCGGCGCCAGCGCAGCCGGCTGTCCGCCAGCACCAAGGGTGCCGCCGGGGCCGTGGCCAGGGACTCCGCCCGCACCGCCAGAGGCGAGTTCTCCAGGAGCGTCAGGTAGCCCTCGGGCCAGAGATCCGGATCCAGCCCCTCCGGCTGGGGGCCGTCGAGGTCGAGCTCCAGCTCTCCGCTCTCCAGGACCGCAACCAGGATCCGGAACAGAGGGATGAGGCGGGGATCGGCACTGGCGCCGGGGGCGCACAGGCGCGGCAGGGCCTCGGCCAGGGCGGCGGCCACCAGCCCGCCGGCCGGTGATGGGGCGGCGGGGCCGCTCATGGGCAGCCCTCCCGCAGCACGGCATCGAGGGCCAGCAGGCGCTGCAGCGGCGGAATCTCCACGAGCATGCCCGGAACGGCGGCACCCGCCGCGGCCAGGCGCTCGGCGGCGGCCGCGGCGCCGGGCACCCCGCGCAGGAACACGTAGGCGAAACCGCCCAGGTGTCGCTCCGGCCGGTAGCCGGGCAGGCGCCAGCGCAGGTAGCGGTGCAGGGCCACCAGATAGAGGTGGGCCTGCAGGGGGTAGTGGCTGGCGGCCATCAGCTCCGCCATCGCCTCCAACCCGTAGTGGGCGGGCCCGCAGGCGAGGGGCGCGCCCGCTCCATCACGCTCACCCAGCCAGTTGCTCTTCCAGTCGAGCACCCACCAGCGCTCGCCGTGGCGGAACACCAGATCGATCGAGCCGGTGAGGAACCCCCGGCTGGCGAACTCCAGCTGCTCGAGACGGGCCGCGTAGTCCTCCCCGAACAGCCCCTGGGGATGGTCGCGGAAGCAGCGGGCCAGCCCCGCGGCGCGCACCCGTGCGCTGCAGACTGCGTCCGCGGCGTGGGGTACCGCCAGGGGCAGGTCGAAGTTCATCTCGTTGAGCCGCTCCGCCATCGCCAGTTCCGCCAGCCGGAAGCCCCGGAGCGCTCCGCCGAAGGGGGTGAGGCGCAACTGGTCGAGGGCTGCGGCGACCGTGCCGGCGCCCTGGGGATCGAGGCCGGCCCGCTCCAGCTCGGCGGCGATCAACGCCAGGGGTTCGGGGTCGTCTGCCGGCAGGCGATGGTCGAGGCGCTCCAGGATCCGGTGCAGGGCCTCCCCCGCTCCGGTGCCCCGCGCAAAGGTGGCCAGCGGCCCCTGGCGTTGCCAGCCCGCAGTGGCCGCCGCTGGCCCGGCTGGCGATCCGGCGGCGGCGCTGCCGCCGGGGGCCGCGCCGTCGGGGTCCGCGCCGTCAGGGGGGGCCGCGTCGTCGCTGTCGCGCCCCTCCTCCAGGGCGGCGGGGGGCAGGCTGGCGGCGCTGTGGGCCCAGCTCGAGTAGCTGCTGCGCCCCCAGCCGGTGTCGAGCCGGTGCCGGGGCAACGCCCCGACCTCCAGGCGGCCCTGGGCTGCCGGGGGGCACCAGCGCGCCGCCGCGGCCGGAAGCCCGGCTGGATCGAGAACCTCCAGGGGCAGGTCGGCCGCGTCGCGCAGCACCCCGCCGGCGAGCAGCCACGGCGCCAGGGGGCTGGAATCCTCGCCGGCGCCGTCGCGCCAGCCGAGCACCAGCAGATGGCGGGCGCGGGTGGCCGCCACGTAGGCGAGCCGCTCGGCTTCCTGCTCCTCCTCGGCCCAGTTGCTGCGGGCGGCCTGGCGACCCGGGCCCCAGTGGGGGTTGCGATGCAGGTCGAGCCGCGGGGCGGCGGCCGCGGCGGGCAGCCAGCGGCGGCCGATCGCGCCACCTCTGGCGGTGGGGGCCGCCGCCCCCCGCCAGAGGTGGGGACAGATCACCACCGGATACTCCAGTCCCTTGCTGCGGTGCACCGTCACCACCGCGATGGCGGCGTCGGCGGCGGTGCTGTTGAGCTGGTGCTCTTCCGGCACCCGCCGCCGGGGCTCGAGCCGGATGCGGCGCAGCCAGTCGGCGGCGGCGGCGGCCCCGAGCCCGTGCCGATGCATGTGTTCCTGCACGAGCTCGCTCACCTGCTGCAGGTCGGCCAGCAGCCGCCCCCCCAGGGAAAGGCGGGCCAGCCCGTCGGTGCTGAGCAGCTCCCCCAGGCAGGCCAGCAGGCCGTCGTGCTCCAGGCGCACCGCCAGCTCCGCCAGATGGTTGGCCAGCTGCTCCCAGGCCACCGGTGGCGCCTCGGCCAGGCGCTCGGCGCTCCAGCCCAGCAGCACCGAGGCGGCCAGCAGGCGTTGGCGGCCCGGCTCACCGGGATGGGCCAGGGCATCGAGCAGCCGCTGCAGGGCGGCGGCTGCCTCACTGGCGAACACATCGCCGCGGCTCACCAACCGGCTCGGCAAGCCCCGCTGTTCAAGAGCGAGGCGCAGCGCCTCGGCCTGGCTGTGCCTGGCCACCAGCAGGCACAGATCGGCCGGTGTGAGCGCCCGTTCGCGCAGCGTGCCCTCCGGGTCGCGGCCGCGGATCCGCAGGCCCCGCTCCAGCAGCTGCTGGCAGAGCGCCGCCACGCGCTGGGGCAGATCGTCGTCGTTGCCGACGGGCAGCAGCTGCAGGGGCGCGATCGGGCGCTCGGCCACCAGTTCCCCCTTCTCCGACCTCGCGAGCACCGCCGGCACCGGCAGCCCCGAGCGCACCAGTCCTGGCGCCATCAGCCGGTTGAGGGCGTTCACCAGCGGCTCCGAGGAGCGGCGGTTCTCGCGCAGGCCGTGGATGGCGTCAGCCCGTCGCCGGGCCAGCCGGTAGGTGGCCAGCTCGCCGCCCCGGAAGCGGTAGATCGCCTGTTTCGGGTCGCCCACCAACACCAGCAGGTGCCGTCGCTCCTGGCCGGCCGGCGCCACGAAGGCCCGCTCCAGGATCCGCCATTGGATCGGGTCGGTGTCCTGGAACTCATCGACCAGCGCCACCCGGTAGCGCTCCCCCACGGCGGCGAGCAGGGGGCCGTGGCGGTCGCCGCCGGGCCCCGGATCCAGGGCCGCCAGCAGGTCGGCGAATCCCATGGTTCCCGCCCTGGCGCGGCGCCGCTGCAGCTCGCGCCGGCCCTGGATCAGCGCGTGGCCGAGCACGAGCTCGGCCGGCCCCTCCACCAGGGCGGCGATCGCCTCCAGCAGCGGCCGCTCCGGCAGGGTCAGCGCCTCGCCGTCGAGCTCAGCGGCCACCTTGGTGAAAGGCCCCGGATGGAAATACTCGCGGAGCAGCTTCTGCTCCAGCACCTGCGCGTAGCCGGGAGCAGCCCCGGCCTCCGACCAGCCGGCGATCCAGGCGTCCAGCTCGGCCACCCGCCTGCGCCGCGGCCTGGCGGCGTAGGAAGACGTCGAGCCGGAGCCCAGGCGGGCCAGCTCGGCGGCGGTGGCGCAGAAGGCCGCCTCCAGGGCCGCGCCGCGCCCGGCCCACTCCCGGCGGAAGGTCTGCCAGTGCTGCTCCAGCAGCGGCGGCAGCTGCACGGCCAGGGGCAGGTCGGCCCTGAAGCCCTGCGGCAGGGGGTCGAGTTCGAGGGCGGGATCGCCGTCGAGCCGCACCAGCAGCTTCTCCAGCAGCTCCGGGGTGATCCCCTGGGCCTGCAGGCCGGCCAGCAGCTCCGGGGGCAGGGCCAGCACCTGGCCCTGCCAGTAGTCGTGGATCACCTGGGCGGCCCTCTCCCCGTCGTCGCGCTCCAGTTCCAGGGAGGGCCCCAGACCGGCTTCCAGGGCATGGCGTTCCAGGCTGCGTCGGCAGAACCCGTGGATCGTTGTGATGTCGGCCCGGTCGAGCGCCTCCAGGGCCAGCAGCAGCAGTCCCCGCAGGCGCGGGTGTGAAGCGGACGGCCCCGCCTGGGCGGCGCGCCACTCCGCCAGCACGGCATCGCCCGCCGCAGCGTCGCTCTCCAGGGCTGCCAGGGCCTGCTGCAGCCGCCCGGCGATGCGATCGCGCAGCTCGGCCGCGGCGGCCTCGGTGTAGGTCACCACCAGCAGCCGTTCCAGCGGCAGCGGATCCAGCGGGTGGGTCACCAGCCGCAGCACCAGATGGGCGAGGGCGAAGGTCTTGCCGGTGCCGGCGCTCGCCTCGAGCAGCTGCACCCCCGGTTCGAGCGGGAAGGTGTTGGCCTCGAAGTCCTGCAGGGGCTGGACGTTCACGCCGTGGCTCCCGCCTTGAGCTCGCTGCGGCGCTCCAGCAGCGGCGCCAGCAGCTCCCGGGCCGCCGCCTCGAAGCGTTGATCGATCAGCGCGCGGGCCGGCAGGCCCGCGCCGAAGCAGAGCGCCATCACCTCCTCCTGGCGCTCGGCCCAGCCGGCGGAGCCGCCTTCCCAGGTGCCGCCTTCCCAGGTGTCGATGGCCGCCCCGAGTCCCTTGCCGGCCTTGCTCAGCTCCGCCCGGGCCCAGCTCCAGCCCGTGCGGGGGGGCACCGGCCAGCAGCGCTGCCGGTGCCGGTCGCGCAGGTGCTGCAACTGCTCGAGCCGGGCCATGGCCTCGCCGGAGGCCAACGGCGCCAGGCTTTCCTGCGGGCGGAAGCGGTCACCGTCGCGGGCCACGAGCACAGCCCGGCGCGGCTGCTGCCCGGCGGCACAGGCCAGCAGCAGTGACAGCCACAGCTCCAGCCGCTGGGCCGGCCCGGCCGCGGCGGTGTGGGCCAGCACGATCTGGTCGCCCCGCCACGTCAGCTCCGTCTCCAGTCCAGCCGCGGCGGCGCTGCCGCCGCGCTCCTCCCCGAGGCTCTCCAGGGCCGCCAGCAGCGAGTGGAAGCGCCCATCCAGCCGGCGGGTCTCCAGCAGTCCTGCCGCCCCCGCCGGCAACCGTCCCCGGCCGCGCTCGGCGGCCTGCCAGTCGGGGACCGGAACCGTGGCCACCGCTGCCAGGGCCTCCCGCAGCAGCCGGGCTCGCTCGCGTTCATCAAGGCTGAGCGGGTCGAGATCCTGCACCTGGTGCCCCCATTCGCGCGGCCGCAGGCCGAGGGTCTCCAGCCATACCTCCTGGGGAGCTTGGAGCCAGGCCAGCAGGTCGGCATGGGGGTCGGCGCCGGCCCGGCCGGTGGCCGGAGCCTGGGAGGGGGCGGCGCCCCGGGCCAGCGGGCCCGGCGGCCGCGGGCCCGGGGCCTCCAGCAGCCGCCGGGCCTCGAGCAGGCGCCGGTCGCTGCTGATCGGGCCCGCGCCCGCCTCCGGCAGAAAGTTGCGCCGCTCCAGCGGGTTGGCGGCGGGCTCCCGCAGCAGCTGGCTGAGGGCCTCCTGCCCCAGGTCCTGCTCCAGCAGGGACAGCCACTGGCGCACGGGGGTGCAGGGCATCAGCGTCTCCCCGGTGCGGCTGTCACGGCTGCTCCAGCTGATCAGCAGGTGCTGGCGGGCCGAGAGCACGCTCTCCAGCAGCACGTAGCGGTCCTGGTCGCCGGGGCTGGGATCCCCCAGCTGGCGCCTCTGTTCCATCAGGTGGAAGCCGGGCCGTTGCCGCTGGCGAGGAAAGACGCCGCTGTCGAGCCCCATCAGCACGATCACCCGGTGGGGGATGGCCCGCATCGGCTCCAGGCCACTCACCGTCAGGGCCCCGGAGCGATGGCCGAAGCGGCCGCTGTCGGCCGCCAGCCGCTCGGCCAGCACGGCCGCCACCACCGGCGCCGGCACTTCGAGGGCGCTCTCCGCCGCCGCGGCCAGCCAGGCGGCCAGGGCGTTGTGGATCGGCGCCAGCTCCCAGCCCCGGTCGCCGCCATCGCCGAACAGGTCGTCGAGCAATTGCCGCAGCAGCTCCCCCCAGGCCTGCGCCCGGCGGGGTCGCTCCAGCTGCTCCAGGGCGCGCCGCAGGCCGAGCAGCAGCGCCAGCCAGCGGGTCTGCCGTTCCAGGCCGGCGACCTGGGTGAGGGGCGCGGCGCCGCCCGGGGCGAGGCCGGGATCCTCCGGCAGCACCAGTCCCAGCAACAGCCGCTCGATCGCCCAGGCCAGGCTGTGGCAGGGATCGCCAGAGCGGGCCCGGCTGTCGAGGCCCCAGCGGAACCCCGCCCGCTGGAGCAGCGCCGTGATCGCGCCCGCATCACCGGGGTCGATGCCATGGCGCGCCAGCAGGGGGCCGCAGGCCAGCAGCTCCTCCAGCGCCGAGGCGGTGAGCCGTTCGCCCCCCAGCTCCAGCAGGGCCAGGAGCCCGCGGGCGATGCCGGGGTCGCTCTGCTGGCTGCGGTCGGTGAGGCGCCAGGGCAGTTCCACGCCGGTGGCGCCCGTGTCGCCGAACACCGCCGCCACCAGGGGAGCGAAGACCTCCACCTGGGGCGTCATCACCAGCACGTCGCGGGGGGCGAGGCTCGGATCGTCCGCCAGCAGCTGCAGGATCCGGTCGCGCACGACCTGCACCTGGCGCAGCCGCCCCGGGCAGGCGAGGAATTCCAGGGAGCGATCACCGGGATCCAGGCGGAGGCTGGGCCGGCACTCCGGAGCCGCCAGCTGCTCCTGCAGCTGCTCCAGCAGGGAGGGGCTGCGGCCGGCGTTCTCGGCGGCACGGGCCGCCGCGAAGAAGAGGTCGTGCTCACGCCATTCCCCCAGCTGGGCCACGCCCGTGCCCTCCAGCAGCTGCTGGAACTCGGCCCCCAGCCGGCCGAAGCGTGCCTCCAGGCGCGGCACCGTGAGCAGCCAGTCCTCACCGAGCGGCGCCTCGCCGCCGTGATCGCTGCGTTGCCAGAGCTCGCGGCAGGGGGTGAGCAGGTAGATCTCCACCGCGGTGTGGCCGCTGAGGGCCTGCAGCAGCTCCACCTGCAGGGGGGCCATGCTGCTCAGCCCGAACACGCGGATCGGGTCCGGCAGCGCGGGGATGGCAGCGGCCGCGCCTGGATCCCGCAGCCTGCCGATCGCGTCCCGCACCCGCAGGGCAAAGGGCAGCCGCGGCAGGCGCGCGGCCAGCTGGTGGAACAGCAGGGGCTGCCACAGCTGGGCGGCGGGCAGCGGCCTGCCGCCATCGTCCTCAGTCCGTCCGGCCAGCCAGGCCGCCACCATCGCCGGCCGGTAGAGGCTGTAGTCGTCGAAGGCGTCGGCGATGGCGCGGCCCAGCTGCCACAGGCCCCGGTCGAGGTGGCCGGCGGGGCTGTCCCGTTGGCGCAGCCAGCGCCGCAGCATCTCCCCCTCCGGCCGGGTGAGCAGCGCCGGCAGCTGATCCAGCAGCGGCCACACCAGTTCGGCGGCCCGCCAGGGGTCGTCGCCGGCGCGGGGGCTGGCGCCCCGCTCGACCAGCAGCCGATCCACCAGATCCCGCAGTTCGCTGCCGGGGAAGGGAAAGCGCAGGTTGGCCGCCACCCCGTCCGCCCAGCGGCCGTGGGGATCCCCCAGGCCGAGGGCGAGCCTCTCCCCCAGCCAGCGGCTGGTGGGCCAGGTGTTCACCACCACCCGCACAGGCTCGAACGGCCCCGGCGGGTTCTGGTTCAGGCGGGCCGCCAGCAGGTCGGCCAGCAGCTCGGCCCGGTTGCTGCGGAAGAGGGTGAGCACGGCGGCCCTGCTGGAAAGGGATTCAGATCGCGCAGCCCTCGGCGAGGACCCTGCGGCGCCCGGGCGGGTCGGGCTGAACGGCACAGGCCGGCGGGAGTCCCGGGGACTGGCGCACCTCGCCGGTTTCGGGGCAGTAGGCGCTGAGCTGGCCGCCGTAGCAGGCGCCGGTGTCGATCAATACGATCCGGCCGATGCGGCGCACCTCGGGCCCGGGGGTGTGACCCACCACCACTTCACCGTAGCGGCCGTCGTAGTGCTGCCAGAACGGCAAGCGCACCCGCAGCTGGGGCTCCCCGGTGCGTGGATCGAAGCCGGCGTGGGTGGCGGCCCAGCCGTGGCCCCAGTACACCTCCGGCAACCGGGCGAGACGCCCCATCCAGGCGCGGCAGCGGCGGGCCCCCAGCTGCCGGTAGGTGGCGTTGCCGACCAACCGGGGGGAGAACAGCGGTTCCCCCTGCTGCAGGGCGGCGACCAGGTCGGCCTCGTGGTTGCCCTTGAGCCAGACGGCCCGGCCCGCTGCCACCAGCCCCCAGGCCAGCTCCATGGTGGCGGCGATGTGCGGGCCCCGGTTCACCACATCCCCGCAGAGCACGAGGCGGTCGCGGCGGGGCAGTTGCTCGACGAGGCGCTGCAGGGCTTCGGCGCAGCCGTGCACATCCCCGATCACCCAGTGGCGCGCGGGTGGGAGGGAGGATGGCATCGAACGCTGGCGTTACCCCCAGTGTTGCCTTCGGGGGGGGAGGTTGTCAGCCGGGGCATGGTCTGGCTGTACGGTCGGCTCGCTGACGCCTGCGTTCCGATGGATCCCCGCGCGCTGACGGTGAGCCAGCGGGTGGGCCTGCTGGTGAAGGCTCTGAACGGTGCGAAACGCACCAATGAGGCCCTGGCCCGCTGCAGCGATGGCGAAGCCATGCTCGATGTGCTCCTGGATGCCTCCGCCAGGCTCGGCCTGGGGCTGACCCGCCGCCAGCTGGCCGACACGCCCCCGATCCGCGACTGGGTGTGGTGGAAGAACAAGGAGGCTCTGCTCACGATCGGCGACAACCGGCCCCGCTATCAGCAGGACGGGGGGCAGGGCAGGCCAGCCGGGGAGGCGGAAGGGGAGGTAACCCCCCCGCGCCGGAAGTTCCTGGGGCTGTTCTGAGCCGGGGCGGCCCGGCGGCGCTCAGCCGAGGCTGGCCAGGGGATCGGGAACGGTGGCGCCGGGGGCCTCGAAGCTGCCGGTGGCCACGAACTCCAGGCGCAGCTTGAGGAAGGTGATGAACCGGGGGTCGGTGGAGACCACCGCTGCCGCCGGTCGCGGCACCGTTGCGGCCAGCGGGGCCAGTTCGGGGGCCTCCAGGAAGGCGGGCCGGCGCACCAGCCAGAAGTCGATGGTTCTGCCCTGCTCGCCGTAGTGGCGAACGCGCTCGCGCAGCACCTCCTCCAGCGGTTCCTCTTCGGTGAGGAAGGGTTCGCTGGCGGCGACGAAGTGGTAGGTGGTCATGGATGGCCGCTGCCGAACAGGGGGTCGCGGCGGGGATTCTGAACCAGCGCTTTCATCTCGCTCACGGCCTGGGCCAGCCCCACCGCCAGGGCCCGGGCCACGATCGTGTGGCCGATGTTCAGCTCCTCCATCCCCTCGATCGCCGCCACCGGCTCCACGTTCTGGTAGGTGAGGCCATGGCCGGCGTTCACACGCAGGCCCAGGCTGCGGGCGATGAAGCTGCCTTCGCAGAGCCGGTCCAGTTGGCCGGGCTGGTCGTGCCAGCTCGCCTCGGCGTAGGCGCCGGTGTGAAGCTCCACCCAGCGGGCGCCGCTGGCGGCGCAGGCCTCGAGCTGGGACGCTTCGGCGTCCACGAACAGGCTCACGCCGATGCCGGCCCCCTGCAGGCGTGCCACCAATCCGGTGAGACTCTCGGCCTGACCGGCCACGTCGAGCCCGCCCTCCGTGGTCACTTCCTGCCGCTTCTCGGGTACCAGAGTCACCATGTCGGGCCGAATGCGCAGGGCGATCGCCTCCATCTCGGCGGTGGCCGCCATCTCGAGGTTGAGGCGAGTGCGCACCGTCCGGCGCAGAAGCTCCACGTCGCGCTCCTGAATGTGCCGGCGGTCCTCCCGCAGGTGCACGGTGATCCCGTCGGCGCCGCCCAGTTCCGCCAGGAGTGCGTAGGTCACCGGGTCGGGTTCCACGCTGCGGCGCGCCTGGCGCACGTTGGCGACGTGGTCGATGTTGACGCCGAGGCTGGCCATGGCGGCGGATCGGTGTGGCGATCCTATGGAGTGCGCCCGGCAGGGGTGGAGCGGCCGCCGGGCCAACTGCCCGCCGATGTCGGCGGGCCATCGGAGCCGTGTCTAGCGTCAGAAACTGTTGCGGATTCCCTTGGCGGTGGAGGCCCAGCCGGTGGATGTCCAGAGCGGGGAACGCACCCAGGGGCCATGCTCCCCCGGCTCACGCCGCTCCGGAGCTGACCCGTTCGGGGTTGGCCGATCCGGCGCGGGCCTGACCACCAAGGCCTCCGCAGCGATCGAGCCGCCGGCCGCTCCTGGGGAGGCTTCGTTCCGATCCATCCCCGTGTCTTCAGGCTCGGCTGAGTCGACGCAGGGTGGGGCCCTGCTGCGGCGCGAGCGCGAGCGCACGGTGTGCAACGGCATCAGCAGCTGGCTGTCCCCCGCGGCGATGGTGGTGACCCAGGACATCGCTCTGCCCGTCTGGTTCCGTTCGATCGCCGTGCTCGGACGCCTCCAGCTTCCCCACCGGGGCCCGGTGCTGATCGCCCCCACCCACAAGGCCCGCTGGGATGCCCTGCTGCTGCCCCACGCGGCGGGGCGTCGCGTCACCGGCCGCGACTGCCGCTTCATGGTCACCCTCGATGAGATGCGCGGCCTGCAGGGCTGGCTGCTGGCCCGACTGGGCTGCTTCGCGGTGAACCAGAGCCGGCCATCCCTGGCCAGCCTGCGTTACGCGGTCGACCTGCTGGCTGCCGGCGAGCAGCTGGTGGTGTTTCCCGAGGGACGGATCCGCCGCGACGGGGGGCCGATCCGGCTGCACCAGGGACTGGCGCGGCTCGCCCTGCTGGCGACCAGCCAGGGTGTGCCGGTGCCGGTGGTGCCGGTGGGCATCGCCTACGGCCATCGCTTCCCCCGCCCGCGCGATGCGGCTGCCCTCTGCTTCGGCGAGCCCCTGTGGATCGAGGGTCAGGGCCGGGAAGCGGCGTTGGCCTTCAACCACCGGCTGGCGGCGGCGATGGGCGCCGCCGAGTCCCGGGCGTCCGCCGCCCTGGGCACGACCGGGGACCACTCCGCCGGCCCCACCTAGAGTTCGGTCGCCACCACCAGATCCATTCCGTGCACAGCCCCCCCCGGCCCTGGATGCCTGCGACCCGCCGGACCCTTGCCCGCTTCGGCGGCCTGGCCCTGGCGCTCGCCGCCGCCGGTGCCGGCCTGGCCCCCGCCACCCTCGCGCAGACCGGTGCGTCTCCGTCCGCGGTGGTTTCGGCCAGCGTGAGCCTCAACCAGGTGAATGCCCTGATCGCCCGCGGTGACGCCGCCGCCGCCGCCGGCAACCTGGCGGAGGCGCGCAAGTTCTACGACCAGGCCCGCGACCTCACCCGGGGCCTCCTCGGCTGGTACCGCGACCTCAGCGGCTCCTTCCGCGGCCTCGATGCCCGGATTCCCCGCGAGATGGACCAGAAGGGTCGCGAATCGCTGGAAACGCTGGCCAACATCAACCTGCGTCTCGCCGCGGTGTTCCGTCGTCTCAACCAGCCCGAAGTGGCCGTGCCCCTGCTGGTGGAGGTGGTGAAGGTGATGACCCCCGCCAGCGAGCAGGGCCGCAAGGCGTACCAGACTCTGGTGGAGGTGGGCTTCGCCACCACCCCGTTCATGGCCGCCCAGCCCCAGCCGGGCAGTTGAGCGCGGCTTCTAGATTCGCCCCATCTCGCAGTGGGGCCCGATGGTGCATCCGGATCAGGTGAAAGCCGCGATCGTCCATGCCCTGCCGGACGCGGCCGTGGAGGTCGAGGACCTCACCGGTGGCGGCGACCACCTGCAGGTGCGGGTGGTGTCGGCAGCCTTCGCCGGCCTGAATCGCATCCGACAGCACCAGCTCGTGTATGGGGCCCTGCAGCAGGAACTGGCCAGCGAAGCCATCCACGCTCTCGCCCTAGAGACCTCCTTACCCGCCTGAAACTCCATGGAAGCCTCCACCCGCCAGCGCATCGAAGCGTTGATCGCCACCAGCCCCGTCTTCGTGTTCATGAAGGGCAGCAAGTTGATGCCCCAGTGCGGCTTCTCCAACAACGTGGTGCAGATTCTGCACTCCCTGGGGGTGCCCTTCGAGACCTTCGACGTGCTCTCCGACATGGAGATCCGCCAGGGAATCAAGGATTACTCCAACTGGCCCACGATTCCCCAGGTTTACCTGGGTGGCGAGTTCATCGGCGGTTCCGACATCCTCATCGAGATGTACAACTCCGGGGAATTGCGCGAAAAGCTCGATGTGGCACTGGCCAGCTAATGTCACGTCCTCAGGATCTGCGCCCTGCCACCGGGGCAGCTGCCGCGTCGGAAGCTCCGGGTGGGGCGATCCGGCAGAGGGCCGCAGGAGCTGATCGGACGCGGACGCGCACGACACGCAGAGTCAGCGGTTGCTGCCGCTGAGCCGGGATTCAGCACCCCCGCTGGGGCGCTGGCAGCGGCCCATGGCCCCAGCGCCGGCCGGGCCCTCCGGCAGCGGCAACCGTCTGCGGCGTGTACCCTGCCGACGGGACGATCAACCCTCCTGAAAAACGGAAACAAACACCGTGCCCTTCGCCACCAGGGGCAGGAGATGATCTTTGAGATGTTGATTGTGCATCCGCACACAGCCATGGGTTGAATATAAGCCTTGCAGTGGTTTCCAGGCACCTGGCCAGCCACAGGCGGAGCCACCACCGTGGATCATGATTCCCGCACGCCCATACCTGCTTTCCTGGCCCTCGAGTTCCACCAGGTCAAAGCTGTACCAACCGTAGGATCGCTTTTCACGACTAAATGTCTCACTGGGATCACGATCGTAGTCCTTGTAGACTGCCCCGATCTTGTAGAGCCCAGGCGGTGTATCTGTATTGGTGAGCTTGAACTGATCGTCGCTCCCCTGGCCTCGCGCCAGGCAGGGCAGCTCCCAGAGAAGGCTGCCGGTGGCATCGTAGGCCTTGATCTTCTCCGTGGCGTCGTTGACTATGAGGTGAAAGTCATGCGCGGAAAAGCCAAAATCCTGTGGCTGTTTCTTTGGACCGATCAAGGCCATAGAAATCCATTCAGCATCTGGGCCTAATCTCTTTGATTGTTCTTCGCCCATCACCGCCATCACCGAGCTGGTTAACCATTCTTCATGGCATCAAGGTGAGCTGTGCTGCCCCTGGCCGGTGTTGCGGAATCCCGCCGGACGTCGGCACAGCAGCCGACGCGCCCCTGTCACAGTCTCTGCTCCTGGCGTCTTGGCGGCGGGCCCGGGCGTCAACCTCTTGGAGCCTCACACGATCCGGGAAGCGCACGGGGGCGGGGTGGGTTTCGTCCACGGCGCGCTCCGGCCGTGGCGGGCAGCGCAGATCCGCCCTGCCCGAGTTTGCTGAATGGGAAAGTCGCTGTCGATCACCGCCAGCCAGAGAGCAGTTGACAAGTGAAGGAACCCTGCTGAAGGTGCAAGGGTGGGAGAGTGAAGCGGTGGCCGTCAGCCAGCAGTTGTCGTCATTGACAAGAACGGTTGTGCGCTGGATCCAACCAGCAACGGGACAGCTCCGATGAGCCGACCGCGCTTCTCGCCGATGGCGGGCCGGGGGCTGGCCGGGGGCAGGCAGCTGCGCAGCGCGGCGCTGGTGGTGGTGATCGCGGTTGCGGCGTTCTCCCTGGCGATGCCCGGGCCCGGTCGAACCCAGCCCCGGCCGCACAACTCACGTCCGCAGGACTCCGCTCTCACCAGCCGCTGCCAGGTGTTGCCTGGGCTGGCGCCAGCTTCCACCTTGGACTGGGAGGAGTCATCATCACGGAATCTGCTGGTGGGAGATGCGCTCCGCCTGCGCCTGAAGCCTGCGGCGGAGCCCACGGGCCGCACCGCTGCCGCCTCCGTGCCGGTGACGGTGTGCGCCCAGCTCACAACCGCCACGGACAGATCCAGGTCCCTGCCGGTGGCTGTTCTCAGCCGCAGTCCGGAGGACACGGTTCTGCAGGTGAGCCTGGACGCCCGATTGCCGCTGCGGATCCGCCAGGCCGCCGTGGTGAGGGTCACCGCCACGGCCCCCGACAGCGCCGGCTTGGTGGCTGCCCGCTCGATCCGCCTCTCCCAGAGGGGTCTGTGCCTGTTCCTGAGCAGCGCATTCATTGCCGGTGTGTATCTGTTCCTGGCACTGGCAGTGCATCTCTACTATTGCCACCAAGCCGCAGATTCGCGATCAGGCAGCAATGCTGGCCGGCCAGTTCGATCCAGGCAGCATGGTTGGCGCATTCTCGACCCCGTTGTCGTCAGCGCTGGCAGCTATGGCACAGGCAGCCTCTCGAACCTGCAACTGCTGTGGTTCACCCTGATCATCTCCTGGCTGCTCAGCAATGCCTGGCTGGTCACGGGCAGCCTGCCGGAGTTGTCCAGCGATCTCCTCTGGATCCTGGGGATCACGGGGGGAACGAAGCTGGCAACCGTGGGCACGGTCAACGTCAAACGTCGCCTCAGTCTGGAGAACTGGAACTGGCTCGTGGATGCCGGATACCTGGTGGAGGATACGCAGATCGACCCCACGCAGACGGCCCGCTGGAGAGATGTGGTGCTCGACAATGGGGTTCTGGATGCCAGCCGCTATCAGTTGGTGATCTTCAGCTTTGTGGTTGGGATCAGCCTGCTGGCTGGTACTTCGGACCTGCAATCGTTGAAGCTGCCGGAATTTCTGAGGAGTCTGCAGGGCTTGAGCAGCTCAATCTTTGTGATCGGCAAAGCGGTTGCACCAAATACCATTGATGAGTTTCAATCCTGGCTGAATGACAACAAAGCTCGGCTGCAGCAGCCTGCTCAGGCGCTCGCACCGGAGGATCGTGGCACCCTGGCGCGAGCGATCAGCTCGCTGTTCGGTCCAGCGGCTCTGGGGGATGGGCTCAGGCGAGCGCTGACCGGCAGACCGGCCGCCGGCATCGCGATGTCATGAGCTGACAGAGCCAGGGAAGCCAGGGCGCGGGCATGGAGGTTTTCGCTCACTATGCTCATCTCGATACTTGATTTCAACCCACTCAACAAGACATGAAACTGACAACGCTTCTTGAGATCGGCGATGCTCTGCCCCTCGATCAACTCACGGAAATCCAACTCAAGGAGCTGCAGCGGGCACTTGCGATTCTTGGCTATCCCGTTGGCGACATCGACGGCCTGATCGGAGCGAGAACGCGCACCGCCTGGACCGAATTCAAAACCGATGGCTTTCAGGGAAACCCCACCCTCATCGGCCAGGGATCCGTGCAGGCCCTTCAGTCCAAGCTCGATTCGCTGAGCCCCCAGCCCCAGGGTGGACTCACGGAGTCGTCCACCAAGGCAGAGGTGATTGCGGCCATCGCCAAGGAATGCAGGGCCCAGGATATAAATCTTAACCCCCAGATCGCCTATGTGCTGGCAACGACAGAATGGGAAACCGCCCAGACATTCAAGCCGGTTCGCGAAGCATTCTGGCTATCCGAGGAATGGAGGCGCACCAACCTTCGCTATTTTCCCTATTACGGAAGGGGCTATGTGCAGATCACATGGAAGAACAACTACAAGCGGTTTTCGGATATCCTTGGTGTGGATCTTGTCGCCAATCCAGATCTGGCGATGGAGCCGAATACGGCCCTGTTCATCCTTGTTTACGGATTCAAGACCGGGGCATTCACTGGTCGAAAAATCAGCGACTACATCAATAGTCAGTCCACCGATTTCTTCCATGCTCGCCAATGCATCAACGGCCTCGACAAGGCCTCGCAGATCGCCGCCCTGGCCAGTCAGCATCAGGCACGTCTCTGAGGCCCCCAGCGGCAGCCGCACACGCCCGGCCACCGTCACCGGTGCCGCCGCAGCGCCGGCAGAAGCACCGCGGCGACCGCACCCGAGCGCAGGTGGGCCCTGACGTCATGCCCTGGTTCGTCAAGCTCGAGGAGGGGATCGTCGACAAGGGCACCTTCGACGCCGTGGTGCCGGAGCATCTCGCCTGGCTGCGCACCCTGGCGGCGGCCGGCCACCGCCCCCTGAGCGGCTACTGGGCCGACCGTAAGGGCTGCAACGGCGAAGGGGCCGGCGGGATGCTGCTGTTCGAGGCCGCTTCCCTGGCCGAGGCCGACGACCTGGTACGCCAGGATCCCCTGATCCGCCAGGGCTGCGTGCGCTGGACCCTGCACGAGTGGCGGCTGGTGTTCGGCGTGCCGCCGCCACCCGGCATCGGGCCGCAGCCGGTTCTCAGGAGTGGAACAGCAGCACCAGGCCCGAGCTCAGCTGGTGAAACTCCCGCTCCTCCCGGCTGAGATCGAGCCCCACCTGCAGCCCTTCCCGCAGGGCATCCTCATAGGGCGGGGCCGGCGGTGCCTGGCCGGCGCTCCAGAGCGCCGCGATGCCAACCGGCGTGGCATGCCAGCGGAAGCGCGGGGTGTTGCCGATCTCCGGCTCCTGCAGCGCATCTTCCAGCAGTTCGCGGATCGCCATGGCTCCCCGGGGATGCCTGCAGCTTCGGGGCGGTGGCTGCCGCAGGCAATCAGCTGAGAGTTTTCGTGATGAAGGCGGCCCGCCCCTACGGTGCGGGCCATGGCTGATCTCCCCCACCGGGTCGCCCTCGTGCACGAGTGGTTCACCCCCCGCTCCAGCGGCGGCTCCGAGCTGGTGGTGCAGCAGCTCGATCGCGTCTGCGTCGAGCGCGGCAGCCAGGCCGATCTGCTGGCGCTGGTGGATGGGGAGAGCCGCCGCCGCGGCAGCTGGCTGGAGGGGCGGACGGTGCGCACCTCCTTCATCCAGCGGCTGCCATGGGGGGTGAGCCACGTGCAGCAGTACCTGCCCCTGCTGCCGCTGGCGATCGAACAGCTCGATCTCGCTGCCTATCCCCTGGTGCTGAGCAGCAGTCATCTGGTGGCCAAGGGGGTGATCACCGGGCCGGAGCAGCTGCACGTGAGCTACGTGCACACGCCCGTGCGCTACGCCTGGGACCAGATGCACGCCTACCTGGCCCGCTCCAGCCTGGCGCGCTCGCCCCTGGGCCCTCTGGTCCGCTGGCAGCTGCATCGTCTGCGCCAGTGGGACCAGCTCAGCAGCGCCCGGGTGGATGTGCTGGTGGCCAACTCCCGCTTCACCGCAGCCCGCATCCGGCGCTGCTGGGGCCGGGGCGCCGCCGTGATCCATCCACCGGTGGAGGTGCAGCGCTTCCGCTGGCAGCAGCCCCGCGGCGATGCCTACCTGAGCCTCTGCCGCCTGGTGCCCTACAAGCGGGTGGATCTGGTGGTGGAGGCGTTCAACCGCACCGGCCTGCCCCTGGTGGTGATCGGCGATGGGCCCGAGCGCCGGCGGCTGGAGGCCATCGCCGGGCCGAATGTGCGCTTCCTGGGACGCTGCGGCGCCGCCGAGGCGGCCGGCTGGCTGGAGACCTGCCGGGCCTACGTGTTCGCCGGGGTGGAGGACTTCGGCATCGCGCCGGTGGAGGCGATGGCGGCCGGCGCTCCCGTGATCGCCCTCGGCGCCGGTGGCCTGCGCGACAGCGTGCGCTGCCTGCAGGCGGGGGCGCCCGAGCCCACCGGTCTGCTCTTCCCCGAGCAGAGCGCCGCCAGCCTGGCGGCGGCCCTGGAGTGGTTCGAGGCGGCGCGCCTGTGGCGGCGGCTGCCGGCCGAGGCTCAGCGGCGCTGGGCCGAGGCCTTTGCACCCGAGCGCTTCCGCCAACGGATCGGGCGCCTGCTGGAGCGCAGCTGGGAGCGGCATGGCCGCCGCCTGGAGCGCCAGCGCCGGCCCCTGTGCCTCTGGCCCGAGTGACCGACGCCCCTGGTGTCGTCCCGGAGCCGTTCCTAAGGTCAGGGTGTACTGACGGTTGCCGCCGTTACCACCCGAGCCGTGTTCTGACCCTCGCTGCTCTGCCAGCCCTGCCGTCCACGCTCTCGGCTGAGCAGCTGATTGCGCTGCAGTCGCGCCGCTCCCGGGTGCTCAAGCGCACCGGCGACATCGTGTTCTCCCTGGCGGTGCTCACCCTGGGCTCGCCGCTGTTTCTGGCGCTGGGGGTGCTGGTGAAGCTCACCTCGCGCGGGCCGGTGTTCTATGTGCAGCAGCGGGTGGGGCGCGACTACCGCAGCTTCGGGGTGATCAAGTTCCGCACGATGCGGCGCGACGCCGACCACGTGCTCGGCCGCATCCTGGCCCAGTCACCCGACCTGGCCGAGGAATTCCGCAACGATTACAAGCTCAGGAACGACCCCCGCATCACCCCCCTGGGCAAGTTCCTGCGGCGCTCCAGCCTCGATGAACTGCCCCAGTTCCTCAACGTGCTGCGCGGCGAGATGAGCGTGGTGGGCCCACGCCCGATCGTGCGCGATGAGCTCGAGCGCTACGGCAGTTCCATGGATGAGGTGCTGGCCGTGCGGCCAGGTCTCACGGGTCTGTGGCAGGTGAGTGGCCGCAACAACCTCAGCTACGCCACCCGCGTGAAGCTGGATGTGCGCTACGCGCGCCATCGCAACATCTGGATGGATCTGCGCATCATCCTGCGCACGATCGGGGTGGTGCTCGATCCCACCGACCGGGGCGCCTACTGATCCATGCCGATCGCTGGGTGTTTCCCCTGCCGCGTTGTGGGCCGCAGCCGCGGCAGACCAGGCCGAGGCCCGCATGGGCGGGGCCTGCGGGCGACAACGACCCTCAGCCGGCCAGAACCAGGGCCCCGGCACCGGCCATCGCCAGCCACACCAGGGTGAGGCGCCGGCTGAGCTTCAGGATCGTCTCCACGGCCGCCCGATCGGGGGCGCCCTGGCCGGTCGCCAGCCGCGGCTTCTCCCGCCAGCCCTCGCTGTAGCGGTTCCAGCCGCCCAGCTCCACCCCGGCCGCGTGGGCGAAGGCCGCCTGGGACACGCCGGCGTTGGGGGAGGGATCCGGCGCTCCGTCGCGCAGGCTGGCGCGCACACGGCCCCACCAGTGGGCTGGCCCCACGCAGAGCAGCGGCAGGGTGAGCACCACCAGCCGGCAGGGCAGCCACACCAGCAGATCATCCAGCCGGGCACCGGCGGTGCCCAGCCAGCGCAGCCGGCCGCGACGGTAGCCGAGCATCGAATCAAGGGTGCTGGCGGCCTTGAAGGCCCAGGCCAGGGCCAGGGGGCCCGGCAGCCGGTCGCTCAGGCCCCAGAGGGCGGCACCCACCACCATCCAGAACAGGGGCGCGAACTGGCCGTCCACGGCGTTCTCGCTGGCGGTCTCGGCGGCGGCCCGCAGGATGCCGGTGGCATCCAGGTCGCGGGTGTCACGCCCCACGATCCCGGCCAGGCGGCGGCGGGCCAGGGGCAGGTCACCGGCCTCCAGAGCCGCCGCAACGGCCAGCACCGCCTGCTCGAGGCTGCGGCCGGCAAGGGCGCTGGCCAGGCCGATCACCACCCCCAGGCTGGCCCCGATCCCAGCCAGGAGCGGCATGGGATCGCCGGAACCACCGAAGCCAGCGGATCCGCCGAGCTGGCCGAAGCCGTTGCCCAGGCTCCGCCAGGCCACCTGCTCCAGCAGCCAGCCGCCGCCGCCGCTGCCGCCCACCAGCAGCAGCGCGATCAGCAGCCCCGCCGTGCGCAGGCGCCAGGGGCGATCCCCGGCCCAGCTCTCCCCCAGCCGGCGCAGCCGGCTGATGCACCAGCCCATCACCACCACCGGATGCAACCAGCGGGGTGGATCGCCCACCCACCTGTCGAGACCGCAGGCGAGCACCACCAGCAGCAGGCCGGCCTGGCTGGGCGCGTTCACCGCCCGGGCAGCAGCTGGATTGCGGCGAGGGGAGCCGCGAGCATCCAGGCCATCACCGCCAGGCTGATGGCGGCCTGGGCGGCTCCCCAGGGAAGGGTGAGCAAGGCGCCCAGCGGGGAGCCGGCGAGCAGACCTCCCGGGTTCAGGCGCTCTTCAGCCAGCTGAACATCGCCCGCAGACCCTTGCCCACCTGCTCGATCGGGTGCTCGGCGTCGCGGGCGCGATGCTTCGCCATCTCGGGTTTGCCGGCCTCGCATTCGGCCACGAAGTTTCGGGCGAAGGTGCCGTCCTGGATGTCGGCCAGGATGCGCCGCATCTCGGCCTTGGTGTCGGCGGTGATCAGGCGCGGGCCGCTCACATAGTCGCCGTACTCGGCGGTGTTGGAGATCGAATCGCGCATGGCGGTGAGGCCCCCCTTCACCATCAGATCCACGATCAGCTTCACCTCGTGCAGGCACTCGAAATAGGCCAGCTCGGGCTGGTAGCCCGCCTCCACCAGGGTTTCGAAACCGGCCTTCACCAGCTCGCTCAGGCCACCGCAGAGCACCGCCTGCTCACCGAACAGATCGGTTTCGGTCTCCTCCTTGAAATTGGTTTCGAGGATGCCGGCGCGGGTGCCGCCGATCGCCTTGGCGTAGGCCATCGCCAGAGCGCGGGCGTTGCCGCTGGCGTCCTGCTGCACGGCGAACAGGCAGGGCACGCCCTGGCCGTTCTGGTACTCCCAGCGCACGGTGTGGCCGGGCCCCTTGGGGGCGATCATCACCACATCCACATCGGCGGGGGGCTGGATCAGCCCGAAGCGGATGTTGAAGCCGTGGGCAAAACTCAGAACCTTGCCGGCGCTCAGATGGGGGGCGATCTCCTCGGCATACACGGCCCGCTGGAATTCATCGGGCAGCAGCACCATGATCCAGTCGGCCCTGGCGCAGGCGTCGGCCACGCTCAGCACCTCCAGACCATCGGCGCGGGCCTTCTCGGCCGAGCGGCTGCCCTCGTAGAGGCCCACCACCACATCCACACCGCTGTCCTTGAGATTGAGCGCATGGGCATGGCCCTGGGAGCCGTAACCGATGATCGCCACCGTCTTGCCGTCCAGCAGGCTGAGGTCGGCATCGGCGTCGTAGTAGAGCTGGGCCATCGGGGCTGCGACTGGGGAGCTGGGCAAGGCAGGAGCTTACGCAAGCGCCCCCGGCAGCGGGCCTCAGGCTTCGCTCGGATGGGCGATCACCCGGTCGATCAGGCCGTAATCGCGGGCCTCGGCGGCGCTGAGGAAATAGTCGCGGTCGGTATCCTTCTCAATCTTCTCGAAGGGCTGGCCGGTCATCTCGGCCATGCTGCGGTTGAGCATGTCCTTGATGCGCAGGATCTCCCGCGCCTCGATCTCAATGTCGCTGGCCTGGCGCTGGCTGGTGCCGCCCAGGGGCTGGTGGATCATGATCCGGCTGTGGGGCAGGGCCAGCCGCTTGCCCTTGGTGCCGGCCGCCAGCAGGAAGGCGCCCATCGAGGCCGCCAGACCCACGCAGATGGTGACCACGTCGCTCTTGACATACTGCATGGTGTCGTAGATCGCCAGACCGGCGGTCACCGAACCTCCGGGGGAATTGATGTAGAGGTAGATCGGCTTGGAGTTGTCATCCGAGTCGAGATAGAGCATCTGGGCCACCAGAGCATTGGCCACCGCATCGTTCACCTCGGATCCCAGGAAGAGGATGCGTTCCACCCCCAGGCGCGTGTAGATGTCGACCCAGCGCTCGTACTGGCTGCCGGGAAGGCGGTAGGGAACGCTGGGGGTGCCGATGGGCATGGCTGCGGGCCGCGGGGGTGAAGGAAGGTGGGCTGGGTTGCGGAGTCGGGTTCCTGGCCGGTGGAGGACGGGGATCAGCCGATGCCCACGGGGTTGCGGGTGGCCGGGACGGCCGCGGCGGGCAGGTCCTTCTGGCTGGAGAGCACCCGATCGATCAGGCCATAGGCCTTGGCTTCCTCAGCCGTGAGGTAGGTCATCCGATCGGAATCGCGGGAGATCTGTTCCAGCGGCTTTCCGGTGTTCTCGGCCAGGATCTCGAGCATGGTGTGCTTGTTGTGCAGCACCTCCTTGGCACGGATCTGGATGTCGCTGGCCTGCCCCCTGGCGCCGGAGCGAGGCTGGTGCAGCACGATCGAGGCGTGGGGCAGGGCTGCCCGCTGGCCCTTGGTGCCGGCGCTGAGAATCATGGCGGCGGTGCCCATCGCCTGGCCGATGCAGATCGTATGCACAGGCGGCTTCACATAGCGGAGGGTGTCGCAGATGGCGAAGGCCTCGGTTTCGAAACCGATCGCATCGCCGGAATACCAGGAGGTGCCGGTGGAGTTGATGTAGAAGAAGATCGGCTTCTCGGGATTATCGAACTCGAGATAGAGCAGCTGGGCGATGATCAGTTCGGTCACGTCGATGCCCATCTGGCGCTTGGCGTCGTCGTCGCTGAACAGGGGCAGGCCCAGGTACACGATCCGCTCCTTGAGCAACAGGGAGGGCAGATCCGGTGGCGGGGTGCGCAGTACGGCGGAATCGCCGTAGTAGGGGGCCGACACCGACATCCTCAAATTCTCGCCAGACACTGGCCTGGAGCCTAGCGGGGGGTCGTGGCGTCCGGATCGGCACCGGCGGTGGGGGCGGAACGGGCAGCGCGACGCCGCTTCGGGGCCGGCGGCTCGGCCGCGCCGCCCTCGCCGGCCGGCGGGGGCTCGGCGTCGCAGCGGGCGAACACGATCCGGCCCGTGGGGTTCTGCAGCGCACCGGTGACGATCACCGGCACCCGCTGGCCGATGCGCTCGATCGCTCCCTCCACCACCACCATCGTGCCGTCGTCGAGGTAGCCCACCCCCTGGCAGGCCTCCTTGCCCTCGCGGGCGATCTTGAGCTGGAGCTCGTCGCCCGGCTGCACCTCCGGCCGCAGGGCGATCACCAGTTCGCTGAGGTTGAGCACCCGCTGCCCCTGCACCTCGGCCACCTTGGCCAGGTTGTAGTCGGCGGTGAGCAGGGTGCCGCCGGTGTCGGCCGTGAGCCCCAGCAGCTTGTCGTCCACGCCGTTGCCCTCGTAGCGGGTGCTGTTCACCACCAGCCGGCGGCCGTAGCGCTCGCGCAGCCCGCTCAGCAGCTTGAGGCCGCGCCGTCCCCGCGCTCGCTTCTCGGCATTGGCCGAGTCGGCCAGCGCCTGCAGTTCATCGATCACGCACTGGGCCACGATGACCTGCCCCTCCAGCAGGCCTGTGTGCAGAAGGCCGCCGATGCGGCCGTCGATGACAACGCTGGTGTCGAGGATCTTGGCGGTGGCGGGCTGGAGCACGCCGTCGGCCACCAGCAGGGCTTCGCTGTCACCACGGCTGAACAGGCGCAGCAGGGTGCGGCCGTGAACCTCCGCCAGGTTGTACCCCGACACCCCGAAGAACACGTTGCTGAGGATCGCCGCCACCGGCTTCACGAACACCACCTCCCAGGGCAGGGGCAGCAGCAGGATCGGCGCCAGCAGCAGGTTGGCCACCAGCAGGCCCAGGATCAGCCCCACCGCCCGGCTGATCAGCAGCTCGGTGGGCATGGTGCGCACCTGCTGCATCAGCCGGCGGCGCAACTGCTGGAACAGAAAGCCCGCGATCAGCCCGAAGAAGGCGCCGAATCCCGCCAGCACGGTGCCCAGGCCCTCGGGGTTGTCCACCTGGATCAGCAGCCGTTCGGGCAGCAGATCCACCCCCAGCCAGCCCGCCGCCGCCCCTGACACCAGGAAGAGAATGAGGATCAGGGTGTTCACCATTGCCGCCGCCCTGGATCAGCCCCGCCGCTCAGGCAGGCAGCATGCCTGATTCCGGCGCCTTTCGCCCGTCGGGGTTACCGCCCGTGTCGCCTGAGCCCCGCAGCGCCTACCTGCACATTCCCTTCTGCCACCGGCGCTGCTTCTACTGCGACTTTCCGGTGGTACCCCTCGGTGATCGGGCCGGCCCGGGCCCGGGCCGGCCGGGCGCCCGGGCCATCGCCGCCTATCTGGGGCAGCTGGAGGCCGAGATCGCCGCCAGCGCCGCCGGTCCTCCCCTGAGCACCGTGTACCTCGGCGGCGGCACGCCCTCCCTGCTGGACCCGGCCCAGGTGATGGGCCTGCTGGGGGCGCTGCGGAGGCGGTTCGGCATCGCGCCGGGGGCGGAGATCACCCTTGAGCTCGATCCGGCCAGCTTCGACCGGCAGCGACTGGAGGCCTACCTGGCGGTGGGGGTCAATCGGGTGAGCCTGGGCGGGCAGAGCTTCGATGACGCCGTGCTGGCCGGCCTGGGCCGCCGCCACCGCGGCGCCGACCTGATCGCTGCCGCTGGCTGGCTGGCGGCGGCGCTGGGCCGGGGCGACCTGCGCAGCTGGAGCCTGGATCTGATCCAGGCCGTGCCGGCCCAGGGGGCCGACCACTGGCGTGCCCAGCTCGGCCAGGCCGTGGCCCTGGCGCCGCCCCATCTCTCCGTCTACGACCTCACGATCGAGCCCGGCACCGTGTTCGCCCGGCGGCTGGAGCAGGGCCGGCTGGAGCTGCCCGATGCCGATCTGGCCGCCGATCTGATGGATCTCACCCAGGCCAGCCTCAGCGGCGCCGGATATGGCCATTACGAGATCTCCAACTACGCCCTGCCGGGCCATGCCTCCCGCCACAACCGGGTGTACTGGAGCGGCGCCGGCTGGTGGGGCTTCGGGATGGGAGCCACGGCCGCCCCGTGGGGGGTGCGGGAGGCCCGGCCCCGCCGGCGCGAGGCCTATGGGGAGTGGCTGGAGGCCAGGCTCCGGCAGCGCGGCGGCCAGGCGGCAGCGGCGGCGGCGATCCCCCTTGATGAGCGGCTGCTGGTGGGGCTGCGGCGGCGGGAGGGGGTGCATCTGCCCCGGCTGCTGGCCGGCCAGGGGCTCGGGCCTGCAGCGGTGGCCGCCCGGATCGCGGAGCTCGGGCAGCTGCTGGCGCCGTTCCGTCGCGACGGCCTGCTGCTGGTGGAGGGGCCCCGCTGGCGGCTCAGTGATCCGCGTGGCCTGGCACTGAGCAATGTGGTGCTGCGTCCGCTGCTGGCGTGGTGTGAGGCCTCAGGGCCGCCACCCAGCCCCGCAGGGCCTGCACCGCCAGATGGCGCCCCGGCAGGAGGGGCGGACTGAACGGCGGCTGGCGGGGGGTGAGGCCGAGCAGATCGGCGGTGACGCGCACCTGGCCGTCGCAGCCGCCGCCGGCCCCGATGCCGATCAGCGGCAGGCTCAGCTCCGCCCTGAGCCGCTCGGCCAGGACATCGGGCACATGCTCGAGTACGAGCGCGAAGCAGCCGGCCGCCGCCAGGGCATGGGCCTGGCGGCAGAGCCGTTCCTGGCTGGCCGGATCGGTGCCCTGGCG
>Ga0315900_10001659_pt1 | contig 35392 bp, 36 predicted proteins | sample LakEriMetagenome_FD_203521 | JGI IMG/M metagenome (GOLD analysis project Ga0315900, IMG submission 203521) | Freshwater fungal communities from buoy surface, Lake Erie, Ohio, United States - Buoy 12 MA114 | ecosystem: Environmental > Aquatic > Freshwater > Lake > Lake biofilm | place: USA: Lake...
GAATGCGTATGGATGTCACTGGCGCTCACTGCTCACCTCCCGAGATCGGGAACGGTTCACCGGTCGACCTCAAGGGCCAGCCGTCAGAAGAACGAAACGGTAATGCAACGAAAATGAAACATTCAAGGCCAGGGCGGATCCTGGACCGGTTTCACCCCGGAAACCGACCCTCGAACACAACGAAAGCCCTGCTCATCGGGCAAAGTGGGGTTGTGACAACAGTCGCCGTCGTCCTGGCCGCCGGAGCGGGTTCGCGGTTCTCCGGACCCACCCACAAGCTCCTGGCTCCCCTCGGGACCGACACAGTGGCAGGCCGGGCGATCGGTGCGGCCCGGACCGCGGCCATCGGGCCCGTGATCGTCGTGGTCGGGGCGGTCGACCTGCCCGCCGAGGTCACGGACGGCTGCCTTGTGGTGCGCAACCCGTACTGGGCCGAGGGCCAAGCGTCCTCGGTGCAGTGCGCGCTGGCCACTGCTCGTGAGCACGATGCCGATGTCGTGGTGATCGGACTGGCCGACCAACCCTTCGTCACACCTGAAGCATGGCGAGCCGTCGCGGCATCGACGTCGCCAATCGCCGTGGCCACCTACGACGGTGTTCGCGGCAATCCGGTGCGCCTGCACGAGTCGGTGTGGTCGTTGCTTCCGGTGAGTGGTGACAGTGGCGCGCGCGACCTCATTCGCCTGCGCCCCGAACTCGTTTCGGAAGTAGCCTGCGCTGGCTCGAGTGCCGACATCGACACGCAGGAGGATCTCGACTCATGGACCTGAATCATTCGTTCACCGTCAACCGGCCGATCGCCGAGACCTGGACGGTCCTCACCAACCTCGAGCGCCTCGCTCCGTGCCTGCCCGGCGCCGAACTCCAGGAAGTTCACGGCGACGTGTACAAGGGCGTCGTGAAGATCAAGGTCGGCCCCATCACCGCTCAGTTCAAGGGCGAGGCCCAGTTCGCCGAGCAGGATGCCGCGGGCTACAAAGCCGTCCTCAAGGCCAGCGGCCGTGACACTGGCGGCAAGGGCAACGCGTCGGCCACCATCACGGCCACGCTCACTGAAATCTCCCCCACCGCAACCACCTGCAACGTGGTGACCGACCTGTCGATCACTGGCAAGGTGGCGCAGTTCGGACGCGGCGCCCTCGCCGACGTGAGCGACAAGTTGCTCGGTCAGTTCTCCGACAATCTCAACGCACTCATCGAGCGCGAAGGCACCGGTGCCACAACCGCGCCGGCCGCTCCGGCTCCCACCACCGACGCATCGGGCCAGCCGGCCGTGCGCAAGATCGAAGGCCCCGCCGCCGAGCCGTTGAATCTCGGCGATGTGGCCGGCGGAGCGGTGATGAAGCGCTTCTTGCCGATCGCCGCCGGTGTCGCCGCGGCGTTGTTGTTCTTGCGCGGACTCTTCCGTCGCCGTCGTCGCAAGAGTTGAGCCCAGCCAGTCGCGACCCCGAGTCGGACATCGTCCTCGTCGAGGAACTACTGGGTCGTCCGCCCAGTGGCCGTTTCGAGGTGGTCGTCCGCGACGCCGATGGTGTTCCAGTCGTGATCCGTAACCATCCGTTGCTCGACGACGGAACGCCGATGCCCACGCTCTACTGGCTGTGCGGGCGCCATGAGGTCGTGGCCGTGAGTCGTCTCGAAGCTGAGGGCGGCGTCGATCGAGCCGAAGCCGAGGTCGATGCCGACGAGTTGGCGGCGGCCCATGCGCGCTACGGCGCCGAGCGCGACGCACTGATTCCGTCCGATCACACCGGTCCACGCCCGAGCGGTGGCGTGAGCGGAACACGAACCGGTGTGAAGTGCTTGCACGGTCATTACGCCTACTTTCTGGCCGGTGGCGACGATCCGGTGGGTCGCTGGGTCGACGCCCGGCTGCGATCGACCGAACGAGGAAGCGTCACATGAGTTCGGGGCGAGTGGCGTCGATCGACATCGGCACCAACTCCACCAACCTTCTCGTGTGCGACCGCGACGGCAGCACGGTGCGTCGCATCGTGACCGTCACCCGACTCGGCGCCGGTGTCGATCGCACCAAGCGTCTCGACGACGATGCTGTGACCCGCACCCTCACGTGCTTGCGTGAATACCGAAGCATCCTCGACGAACTCGCAGTCGATCGCCTGCGCGTCACAGCCACCAGCGCTACTCGCGACGCCTCGAACGGCCGGGCCTTTCTCGAGGCCGTGGAGATCGTGATGTCGTCAGCACCCGAATTGCTGAGCGGAAACGACGAGGCCCGCTTGTCGCATCGCGGTGCGGTCACCGGATTGTCGGTACCGCCCGGTTTCCATCTGGTCATCGACATCGGCGGCGGATCGACCGAACTGATCCTGGGTGAATTGGTGGGCGGCCGACCCACCGTGGTGGCGGCCCGCAGTATCGACGTGGGTGCGGTGCGGCTCACCGAACGCCACTTCACCTGCGACCCGCCCCGGCCGGAAGAACTCACCAACGCCATCGGCGATACCTACGACTTGGTCGATGACGTGATCCGTGAGATTCCCGACGTGGTTCGGGCGACTCACTTCATCGGAACGGCCGGCACCATCGTCACCACGGCCGCTGTGGAGATGGGCCAGCGAACGTTCGACCCGGCCACATTGCACGGATTCGACCTCGAGCGAGCCGCCGTGGAGGACGTGTTCCGTACTCTCGCGACCGAGCCATTCGCCGACCGTGTCCACAATCCGGGCTTGCCCCGCGACCGGGCCGACGTGATCGTCGGGGGTCTGTGCGTGCTCGTGGCGTTGATGCGTCGATTCGATGCGCCCGCAATCACCGTGTCTGCGAACAATCTCATGGACGGTGTGTGTGCTGAACTGCTGGGTGAACCATGACCCGCACGTCCCGTCACACCGATCATCCGGCCCGCACCACGGGTTCGCTACGCCTCTACGGGCGTCGTGTGATGCTGCGTCCGCTCGTGGCCCCCGACTTTCCGGCCTGGTCGGAAGTTCGCCGCCGCAATCACGATTGGCTCACCGTGTGGGAACCACAGCGCGTTCCGTACGCGCCCGATCCGAGCACCGATCGCGATGCTTTCACGTCACGCTGCAACCTGCAGGAACGCGATCGTCAGACCGGAGTCAGTTATGCATTCGGTCTCTTCGTCGACAATGCCTTCGCCGGACAGGTGAATCTCAACAACGTCGTGCGCGGCGCGCTGCAGAGCGGAACCATCGGGTACTGGATCGACCAAGCGCGCGCGGGCCACAGTTACGTCGCCGAGGCGGTGGCGGTGGTGCTGCGCTACGCGTTCGAGGAGCTCGACCTGCATCGCGTCGAGATCTGCATCGTGCCACGCAATCACAACAGCCACCGCGTGATGGAGAAACTCGACATCCGCAACGAAGGCACCGCGCTGCGATTCCTCGAGATCAACGGTGTGTGGGAAGACCACGTGCGTTACGGCATCACTGCCGAAGAATGGGCCGAACGACGCGACGAGTTCGCGCACGCGTGGCTCACCAACACGGCGAGTTGACCGTCGGGCTGGGCTGAACGTCAGGCCGTATCGGCGAGTCGACGCCAGGCCGCGTTCTTCTGCCGCCTGACCACCGTGCGCCGTTTCCAGTCCTTGCGCTTCCAGTGGCGCAGACGTCGTGACGAGTCGAGCTTCTTGATTGCTCGATCGGCGTCGTGGTGATGCGCCGGCTTCCACTCGGCACCCGGGTCGATCACGTCGTCGGGTTCGACTCCGTGCGACACCAACGCGGCCAATTCGTGCAGCTCGCCTTTCACGCGATGACGCTCGTTGTGCGCGTGGGCCCGCAATTCGGCCCGGGGTAGCGGTACCGCCTCGTCCGAACGATGGCGCTTGCTCATCGGTCCCCCTTTCACAGGTTCCGTTGAACTCCCTTGGCCGAACCGTACTCCTCCGGCCGAAGATTTCAAGGGCAACCCTGTCGGTGGGGTTAGTGCGGTACTCCGTTACTTCTTGCTGGAGATTTGTGCCTGCAGAGCGGCGATGCGCTCGGCGAACCAGGGCTGGCGGGTGCTCCAGAGTTGCGGTGTGAGTTCGCGGGCCACCGCGTCGTCATGAACCGACACATCGGCCATGGCCTTGATGGTCTTCTTCGTCTCGATCACCAGCTCACGGGGCGCCGCGGCGGCCCGCGCCGCCATGGCGTGTGCGACGGACTGCAACTGATCGTCCTCCACGCAACGGTGCACGATGCCGAGGCGCTCGGCCTCGGTGCCGTCGACCACTTCACCGAAGATCACCGTGGCCATCGCAGTCTGCGGTCCGGCGATGCGCCGCAGCATCCACGTGTGTCCACCTCCGGGATGGATACCGATCTGCAGAAATCGCGTGTCGAACTTGGCTCGCCGCGCCGCCACCCGAACGTCGCAGCCCAGGGCCAGATTCATGCCCGCACCCACAGCAGCGCCGTTCACGGCCGCGATGGTGGGCAGTTCGCTGCGCGCGATGCGCAAGAAACCCTCGTAGATGGTGCCGAGACTCTCGGCCGAGCTCTGCTGGAGGTTGCCCAGGTTCGCCCCGGCGCAAAAGGCCGGCGCCGCGCCGGTGACCACGATGGCCCCGATGGCGGGGTCGGACTCGATGCGATCCATGGCGGCGGTGATCTGCTCGACCATCGGAGCCGTGAGCGTGTTGCGCTCGCCGGGATTGTTGAGCGTGATGGTGGCCACGCCGTCGGCGATGTCGAGGAGTACGAGTGCGTCGTTGTTCGTCACGAGGTCAGTCTCGCACGAGCGATAGGTTCGAGCCGTGCTCGACCACGTGTTCACCGACGTCATCAGCGCGTTGCGCGATGCGTTCGAGCGCGCATTCCTCGAGCGCCAGGCCTTCGAAGAGCACTTCCAGGTCGACGTCTTGTTGGGGGATCTGTCGTGGGAAACGAGTTACGGCCTTCCGGGTGAGGGACTCCCACCCCGCGTGCTCGCTCACATCACCTTCGACTGGCCGTCGTGGAGCCAGACCGCGTACCGCCGTTGGTACGTCGAAGATTCGTCCGACGAGCGACCGGCGATCGAGATGGAAATCGTTCTGCGTATCCAACGCATCAGTGCGCAGCCCGACGTCGCGCTGGTGCGCGAGTTGCTCCCAGCCACGAGTCCTCTCATCGGCGACGGCCGACTCGAGCGCGCGGGCATCACCGTCGAATCGGCGTACGACAGCGAGTCGCTCGACGTCTCGAGTTCGTCGCCCGGATCCCTTGAATGCGAGTACGCGGTCGAATGCACCTATGAGGGCTTGTACGAACTCTCCGACCAGTCGCTGGCCGACGGATCGAGCACGACTCTCGACGATCACTTCGGGGCTCTCGGTGGTTGGATCGCGGCGATGCTCGTGAAACTCGGGGACGTGAAGTACTCGTTCCTGCCCGCCGAGAACGAAGGAGCCTGAATCACCATGACCACATCACCGTCAGACGTCGTGTTGTTCGACGTGAGCGAGCGCATCGCCACCGTCACCCTCAATCGACCCGACGCGCGCAACGCGCTGTCGAGCGAAGTGCTCCGCGAACTTCCGCGCCGTCTTCGTGAGGCCAACGATCGCGACGACGTCGACGTGATCGTTCTCACCGGAACCGATCCCGCTTTCTGCGCCGGACTCGACCTGAAGGAGTTGGGCTCGACGGGCGGCAACCTCGGCTCCGGATCGGGCGCCGACGGACGCCCCAACTCCGACGGAGTGCGCGGGCCGTTCCCGATGGTCGACAAGCCACTGATCGGTGCCGTGAACGGCGTGGCCATCACGGGCGGTTTCGAACTCGCGCTCAACTGCGACTTTCTCATCGCGTCCGAACAGGCGAAGTTCGGTGACACGCATTCCCGCGTCGGAGTGATGCCGGGTTGGGGACTCACTGTTCTTCTCCCGCAAGCCATCGGACTTCGTCGCGCGCGTGAGATGAGTTTCACCGGCAACTTCATGTCGGCTGACGAGGCGCTCGCGTTCGGACTCGTCAATCACGTGGTGCCGCACTCCGAGTTGATTCCGTTCACACGTCGAATCGCGCGCGACATCATCGGCAACGACCAGCCCGGCGTTCGCCAGATTCGTCGGACCTATCGCGACATCCACGCCGCAACCGATGGTTGGACGATCGAAGCACGCGACGGAGCCGAGTGGAGACGCACCAGTTTTTCTCCCGAAAAAGTGGCCGAACGCAGGGCGAAGATCCAGGAGCGTGGCCGAAACCAGTAGTTCGGCCAGGTGTAAGGTTGACGCAACCAACCACGTCCGGCACCCCGGTCGGACGTCCAAGGGGAGGAATCCAAACACATGCTCAAGAAATCACGCTTGCTGCTCGCGCCGCTCGCTGCTCTGAGCCTCTTCGCCGTTGCCTGTGGTGGCGACGACGACGGCGGCTCGTCGGCAACTGAAGCGCCCGCGGGCTCAGAAGCTCCGGCCGAAGGCGGCTGTGACCTCGTCGGCGGCATCGCCTTCGACACTGGCGGTCGCGGCGACGGAACGTTCAACGACTCGGCCGCCGCTGGTGGCGAGCGCGCAACTGCCGAACTCGGCATCGAAGTGAAGGAACTCGAGGCGACTGTCGACGAGGACCGCAAGGCCAACCTCGAACTCCTCGCCGGTGACGGCGCTGGCGTGATCGTCGGTGTGGGCTTCATGTTCACCGATCCGATGGGCGAAGTCGCTGCCGCCAACACCGGCGTCACCTTCGGCATCGTCGACTCGGTCGTCGAAGCACCGAACGTGCGCAGCCTGGTGTTCGCCGAGCAGGAAGGTTCGTTCCTCGTCGGTGCGGCCGCTGCTCTGAAGAGCGAGTCGGGCATCGTCGGCTTCATCGGTGGCCAGGAGATCGACCTCATCAAGAAGTTCGAGGCCGGTTACGCCGCTGGTGCGCGCTACATCAACCCTGACATCGAAGTGAAGGTCGCGTACCTCGGACCAGCCGGTGACAACTCCGCATGGGGCAACGTCGCAGGCGCCAAGGAAATCGCTTCGGGCTGGTACGGCGAAGGCGCCGACATCATCTACACCGCCGCTGGCGGTTCGGGTGCGGGCACCATCGAGGCCGCCGTCGAGGCGGGCAAGTGGGCCATCGGTGTCGACAGCGACCAGTACCTCACTGCTGCCAACGACGATCAGCGCGCACGCATCCTCACCTCGATGCTGAAGCGCGTCGACGTGGCGGTGTTCGAGACCATGAAGGCTGCTTGCGAGGGTGACACCTCGGGTGGCATCAAGGTGTTCGACCTGAGCAACGACGGCGTCGGCTACTCCACCTCGGGCGGATACGTCGATGACATCGCTGGCCAGCTCGACGAGATCAAGGCCAAGATCGTCGCCGGCGAGATCGAGGTGCCGACGGCACCCTGATCGTCACTGACGATCACGAGTTCTTCGGACTTCTCACGAAGAAGTTCGAAACTCCAGAGAGCCCGGGTCATCGACCCGGGCTCTCTGCTTTCCGGCTCTGCTATAACGGATGCGTTCACGGCGCACCGGAGCGGTGCGACTACTCCGGGGGTGGCATGAACGAGGCGGGAGCACTGGCAGTCGAACTGTCCGGTATCACCAAACGCTTCCCAGGTGTGGTGGCCAACTACAACGTGTCGCTGCGGGTTCGACCCGGCACCATCCACGCCGTCGTCGGCGAGAACGGTGCGGGCAAGTCCACCCTCATGAAGACGCTGTACGGCATGCACCAGCCCGACGAAGGATCGATCGCCGTCAACGGCCGGGGAATCGCGTTCAAGTCCCCCACCGATGCCATCGCCGCAGGTATCGGGATGGTGCACCAGCACTTCAAACTGGCCGACAACCTGTCGATCCTCGAGAACATCATTCTCGGCAACGAACCAGTCGGCCGCCGTGGACGGATCGACTCGGCCACGGCCAAGACGCGCCTCACCGAACTCGCGGCGTCGCTCGGCGTGTCGTTCGACGTCGACGACCTGGTCGGCACGCTGGGCGTGGGCGAACGGCAGCGCGTGGAGATCCTGAAGGTGCTCTACCGCGGGGCGCAGATACTCATTCTCGACGAACCCACCGCGGTGCTCGTGCCACAAGAAGTCGAAGAACTGTTCGCCACGCTCAAGCGACTGGTCGCCGAAGGCCGCACGGTCATTTTCATCTCGCACAAACTCGACGAAGTGTTGCGCTACTGCGACGAGATCACCGTCATGCGCCAGGGAACCACCGTCGCCACCACGACGCCCAGTCAGGTCGATCGTCGTGGTCTGGCCGAACTCATGGTGGGTAGCGATCTCCCCGATCCGTCCGGACGTGAAACTCCCATCGGCTCCGAGATCGTTCTTGCGGTGAGCGACCTTTCGGTTGCCGGCGCGGCCGCCGGAGCCAAACTCGCGCTCGAAGGCATCTCGCTGTCGGTTCACTCCGGCGAGATCGTTGGCATCGCCGGCGTGGAGGGCAACGGCCAATTCGAGTTGTGCGAGGCGATTCTCGGCCTCATGCCGCTCGTGAGCGGGCGCGTCGAGATTGCCGGTCGCGATCTCACCGGTGTCGAGACGCGTGAGCGCATCTCATCGGGTCTCTCGTACATCCCGTTCGACCGTCACCGTGAGGGGTTGCTTCTCGACGCTCCGCTCTGGGAGAACACCATGCTCGGCCGCGAGGACGAGCCGGCGCTCACGAGTGGACCGTTCATCGGTCGGCGCAAGGCCGAAGCCGACGCTCGCGAGATCATTCGACGATTCGGTGTGCGCACGCCATCCGAGCAGGTTCCGGCCTTCGCACTGTCGGGCGGCAATCAGCAAAAGCTCGTGGTCGGTCGTGAGATGGCCACCAATCCGAAGATTCTGTTGGCGGCTCACCCCACCCGTGGTGTCGACGTCGGCGCCCAGGCGGCCATCTGGGAAGAGTTGCGGCACGCGCGCGACCACGGTCTGGGCGTGTTGTTGATCTCGGCCGACCTCGAAGAGCTCATCGGCTTGTCCGATCGCATCGTGGTGATGTTCGACGGACGCGTCACGGCCGAACTCGACCCGCGCCGAGCGACTCCTGAGTTGCTCGGCACCTACATGACCGGCGAAATCCAGGATCGCGAGGCGGCCCGATGAAGAATCAGCGTCTCCAGCGCGCGATGGTGACGGCGGCCAGTTCGGTCTTGGCCGTCATCGTCGCCCTCGCCATCTCGGCGATCATCCTCTTGATCACCGGCAAGGATCCGGTCAAGGCCTACAGCACACTGTTCGGTGCGGCCGGCGAATCTCGCGTTCTCCAGGGCATGGCCAATCGCGCCACACCGCTCATGATCTCGGCCGCCGCGGTTGCGATCGGATTCAAGATGAATCTGTTCAACATCGGCGTCGAAGGTCAGATGCGCGTGGCTCTCCTCACCACCGCGGTGGTCGGTGCCGCCGTCGACTTGCCGCCGGTTCTGCACGTCTTGTTCTGCCTCGTCGTGGCCATGACCGCCGGTGCGCTGTGGGCCGGAATCGCCGGTTGGCTGAAGGTGAAGCGCAACGTCAACGAAGTGATCTCCACGATCATGCTCAACTTCATCGCTCTGTCGCTGGTTGCGTGGGCGTTCGACGACTTCTTCCGTGTGGAGAGCCCGACCGAGAGCCTCCTCGTGAAGACGAAAGAACTGCCGAAGTCGGCCTGGTTCCCCGACCTCGTCGATCGCCGCCTGAACGGCATGTTCATCGTCGCGATCCTCGTGCTGATTCTGTTCTGGGTCGTCGTCTGGAAGACCAAGTTCGGTTTCCGGTTGCGCGCGTCGGGTGGCAACTCGGGTGCCGCACGCGCCACTGGCGTCAATCCCAAGAAGATGATCCTCATCTCGATGCTGCTGTCGGGCGCCATCGCCGGACTGGTAGGCATGCGTGCACTTCTCGGTGACGTTCACGCGTATCAGAACAACCTGGCCGAGCAACAAGGCTTCAACGGCATCGCGGTCGCGCTGCTCGGGCGCAATCATCCCCTCGGCATCTTCTTCTCGGCCCTGCTGTTCGGCTTCCTCGGTGAGGCCTCGGGCAAGTTGCAGCTCGAAGACATCCCGAAGGAGATCACCACGATCATGTCGGGCATCATCGTGCTCGCCGTCGTGATCATCAACGAGGCTGTCAAACGTTGGGACAACCGACGAATTCAACGCAAGGCCGCAGCCGACAACGAGGCGGAGGCCAAGTCGTGACCGCCACCATGCAACCCACCACCACTCCGCGCTCGTTGGCGTGGAAGAACCTGTCGCCCTTGCGCCGAGCCTCCATCTTGTGGCTCGGGGGACTCTTGATCTTCTCGATCGTGCGCATCATCGCCGATGCCGACGACATCACGAGTTCGGGAACCATCTCGTCGACGTTGCGCGTGGCCACGCCGATTCTGTTGGCCGGTCTCGCCGGTCTCTGGGCCGAGCGTGCCGGCATCGTGAACATCGGTATCGAGGGCATGATGATCATCGGCTCGTGGTGCGGTGGTTACGGCGCCTGGAAGTGGGGGTCATGGGGCGGTATCGCACTGGCGCTCGTGGGCGGCATGCTCGTCGGTCTGCTGCACGCGTTGGCGACCGTTCGCTTCAACGTCGATCACGTCGTGTCGGGTATCGCCATCAACACACTGGCCGCTGGCTCCACCGAGTATCTCTCGATCATCTTCTTCAAGGGCCAAAAAGGTGGCGGAGAGAGCCAGTCACCTCCCGGCAAGGGCGGATACGGCGAGTTCGACATGCCGTTCCTGGCCGGTGGACGAATTGGCAACTGGAAGAGCCCCGACATCTTGAAGTGGTTCGAGGACAAGCACGACATCCCGTTGATTCCCGACATGGCCGGCTTCGTTCGCGGACTCGTGAGTGACGTGTACCTGCCCACGATCCTGGCCATCGCCATCATTCCACTGTCGGTGTACGTGCTGTGGCGCACCCGGTGGGGTCTGCGTCTGCGTTCGAGCGGCGAGTCACCGCAGGCCGGTGAGTCACTCGGCGTGGCGATCAATCGTCTGCGGTATCAGGCGATGGCGATCAGCGGCGCTTTGGCGGCTTTCGGCGGCGCGTACTTGTCGTGTGTGTTCACCAGCACGTATCGCCAGGGACAGACGGGTGGCCAGGGCTTCATTGGTCTGGCCACCACGATCTTCGGCAACTGGCAGCCGTGGGGCGTGTTCCGTGGGTCGCTGCTGTTCGGATTCCCGACCGCGCTCAAGTTCCGCGACGAACGCAACGTTCCGGCACTTCTGTTGGTGGCCGCAGTGGCGTTGGTGATCGTGGCGGGCGTGATGGTGCTACGCAAACGATCGGTGATCGTCACGAGTTGTCTCGCCGCGGCAGTGTGCCTGGTGATCGCGTACAACGTGGTCGACAAGGTTCCATCGGAGTTCGTGGCCGCCACGCCGTACATCGTGACCGTGATCGTGTTGGCGGGAGCACGGCAGCAGCTGCGGCCACCGGCGCACGCCGGGCTTCCCTACCGCCCCGGCGAATCCCACTGACGTTCAGTTGATATCAGCGTGAGCCGAGGCGGGCGACGGCCTCGACTTCGATGCCACCGCGTGGCTTCTGCGTGAGCGTCACGGTCACCGACAACGGGCGGGCCGTGTCCATGATCTCGCGCGCGATCTCCGCTGTGAGTGCCTCGGCGAATACCGCCCGATCGCGAAAGCCCCACAGATACAGCTTGAGGCTCTTCGACTCGACGCACCACTCGCCCGGGCGATACTCGATCACGACGCGTGACAGGTCGGGCTGATTGGTGACCGGGCACATCGACGCCAGTTCGTCGGTGGTGAACCGCACGATCTCCACGTCGGCCGGAGCAGGGAAGACCTCGACGTGCGGAATGGCCTCACGGACCTCGCGGCCCAGGACCGTCAGGCGGTCGAGAGTGGCTGCGTCGTGCGGATCGAGTCGCGCCGGTGTGGCATTCATGGCTCCCAGGGTACGGCGAAATCCCGAATCTGCGACCGAGCGTTACGCTTCAGACATGGGACGCGTGCTCTACGACGATCAGATCGAGCGTTACGAGCACGACGGCTTCCTGGTGATCCCCGACTTCGTGGGCCGTGACGTCTGTACACGAGTGAAGGCCCGAGCCGAGCACATCCTCCAGTCGTTCGACCCTGACGCCAATCGCAGCGTGTTCACCACCAACGAACAGGAACGCCATGCCGACGAGCAGTTCATGGCGTCGGCTACGGGTATCCACTGCTTCTTCGAAGAGGAAGCGTTCGGCCTCGATGGTCGACTCGGACAACCGAAGGAACTGAGCGTCAACAAGATCGGCCACGCTCTCCATGATCTCGACGACGTCTTCGAGGAGTTCTCGTACGCGCCCGCCCTCGCCGATGTGGCGGCCGACATCGGAATGCCTGACGCTCTCGCGCTGCAGAGCATGTACATCTGCAAGCAGCCGTTCATCGGTGGTGAAGTCGGCTGCCATCAGGACGCGACGTTCCTGTACACCGATCCCATCACCGTGACCGGTTTCTGGTTCGCACTCGAAGACGCCACTCTCGAGAACGGATGCCTGTGGGCTCAGCCCGGAGGACATCGCACCACTCTGCGCAAGACGTATCGCCGACTCGGAGTGCGCAATGACGATGGCGCCGAGTTCATCGAACACGATCCACAGCCGCTCCCCGCTCCGAGCGACGGACTCGTGCCCCTCGAAGTGAGTGCGGGCACCCTCGTGATCCTGCACGGCCTCCTGCCGCACTGGAGCGACGTCAACCGCAGCGGAAAGAGCCGCCACGCGTATTCGCTTCACTGCATCGCCGAATCGGCCGAGTATCCGGCCTGGAATTGGCTACAGCGAACCCCCGATCTCCCCCTGCGTCGCCTCGATGGCCGCGCTCGAACGAAAGCCCCCACATGAGCAACGATGTCGCCGACTTCATCCAGTACCCCAAGGTTCTCCTGCACGATCACCTCGACGGTGGAGTCCGCCCGCAAACCGTGGTCGAACTGGCCGCCGAGTACGGCTACAAGGGTCTGCCCACCACCGATGTCGATGATCTGTCGAAGTGGTTCCATCGCGGAGCCAAGCGCAACGACCTCGTTCTGTATCTCGAGACGTTCGCGCACACCGTCGGCGTGATGCAAGACCGCGACGCGATCGAACGCGTCTCGTTCGAATGCGCCCGCGATCTGGCCAACGACGGCGTGGTGTACGCCGAAGTTCGTATGGCTCCCGAATTGTGCACCGAGAAGGGCCTCACTCTCGACGAAGTGATGAAGGCCATCCTCGACGGCTTTCGACGTGGCTCGGCCGGAACTGATCTCACGATCTACGCGATCTGCTCGGCCATGCGCACAGCGGCGCGCAGTCTCGAGATCGCCGAGCTGGCGGTGCGGTGGCGCGACGAAGGAGTGGTCGGCTTCGACATCGCCGGCGCCGAAGCCGGCTATCCGCCCACGCGCCATCTCGAGGCCTTCAATCACGTCCAGCGCGAGAACTTCCACACCACGATTCACGCGGGTGAAGCATTCGGCCTACCGAGCATCTGGGAAGCGGTGCAGTTGTGCGGGGCCGAGCGGCTCGGTCACGGTGTGCGCATCGTCGACGACATCACCGGGGAGCCGGGTAACGAGCAACTCGGCCGGCTCGCGGCCTTCGTGCGCGACCGCCGAATACCCCTCGAGCTCTGCCCCACCAGCAACGTGAACACCGGTGTCTGCGGGTCGATCGCCGAACATCCCATCGGGATGCTCCGCCGCTTGCGCTTCCGCGTCACGGTCAACACCGACAACCGGCTCATGAGCAACACGAGCATGTCGAAGGAGTTCGCGCAGTTGTCGGAAGCCTTCGGCTGGGGTGTCGACGATTTCGAATGGCTCACGGTCAACGCCATGAAGAGCGCCTTCGCCCCCTTCCCCGAGCGGCTCCGGATCATCAGCGGCCTCATCAAGCCCCGGTACGCGCTGGCGCGAGCCGAGCAGACATTGGGAGCCGCCACCCGCTGATCTGGAACAATGGACGCATGCCCGTTGAAGTCCACGTCGTCGACCACCCGCTCATCGCCGATTCGCTCACGCGTATCCGCGACGCGAGCACGCCCAACGCGTTGTTCCGTCAAGAACTCGAGCGGGTCGGCATCCTGTTGTTGGCCGAAGCCACGCGCGATCTGGCCACCAAGGCCGTGCGCGTGAAGACGCCGCTGGTCGAGACCGACGGGCGCGCGTTGGCGACTCAACCGGTCGTCGTGCCGGTGTTGCGGGCCGGCCTCGGATTCGTGCACGCGGCACAAGAACTCATGCCCAACGCCGATGTGGGTTTCGTGGGCATCAGTCGTGACGAGCACACGTTCCAGCCCAAGCCGTACGTCAACAAGTTGCCCGAGTCGCTGGCGGGTCGCACGTGCATCGTGCTCGATCCGATGCTGGCGACCGGCGGTTCGCTCGCACATGCAGTCGAGTTGTTGCTCGAACGCCATGCCACCGGTCCGATCATCGTCGTGTGCGTGTTGGCGGCGCCGGAAGGAATCGAATTCCTGCGCAAGCAGGGATCGAATCTCGTGATCTACACGGCGTCGGTCGACGAGCGGCTGAACGAGAACGCGTTCATCGTGCCGGGCTTGGGCGACGCCGGCGATCGCCAATTCGGCGCCCCCCACTGACCTTCCCCTCATGGGTGCGAAACCCCGGCAAAAATGCCGTTTCTGACGCCCAATCACCTACCGTTACCGCATGCGCGCCATCGTCTGCCGTCAGTTCGGACCCATCGACGATCTCGTGGTGGAGGATCGCCCGTCACCTGATTTGTTCCCGTCGTGCGTCCGCATCGCCGTGAACGCGTGCGGGGTGAACTTCGTCGACGCGCTGTTCGTGCAGGGCAAGTATCAGATCAAGCCGCCCACGCCGTTCGTGCCAGGAATGGAAGTGGTGGGACGCGTCACCGAGGTGGCTCCCGATGTCGAGGGAATCGCCGTGGGCACGCGCGTGTTCGCCAACGTCGGATTGGGTGGATTCGCGAGCGAGGCCGTCGTGGCCGCCAAGCGCGTGATGGTTCTTCCCGACAACCTGTCCGATGGCCAGGCCGCCACCTTCATGCAGAGTTACCTCACCGCATGGTTCGCCCTCGTCGAACGTGCGCGCGTGGAGGCCGGCAAGTGGCTGCTGGTGATAGGCGCCGGAAGTGGCGTCGGTCTCGGTGCTGTCGACGTGGGCCACGCACTCGGACTGCGGGTGATCGCCGTTGCGTCGACCGATGAGAAGCGGAGGTTGGCCACCGAGCGCGGCGCCGACGCTGTGATCGATTCGCGGTTGACGCCCGACGAGATCAAGGAGAAGGCCAAGGAGATTTCCGGCGGCGGAGTCGACTACATCTACGACCCCGTGGGTGGCGAGCTCGGTGAGACCTCTCTGCGAGCGCTCACCGATGACGGTCAGTACCTCGTAATCGGATTCGTGGGTGGCATTCCCCGACTTCCGGCCAATCAGGTGTTGCTTCGCAACCGCCGGGTCACCGGGGTCGACTGGGGCGGTTGGGCCGGAAAGAACCCGGGCCTCAACGATCGCATGCTCGCGCAGGTTCTCGAACTCATCGCACAAGGACGCCTCCGACCGGTCGAGCCCGTCACCTACGCACTCGACGACGCCGCCCGCGCGCTGCACGATCTCGAAGATCGCAAAGTGGCCGGCAAGATCGCATTGGTTCCGTAGGACCTCGGGCTTCCATGCGCATGCTCTTCCCGTCACCACGCGAGGTGACGATCCCGGAGGCGTACGACGGATCGCACCGTCGCGCCTACACCGATCGTCCCTGGATCGTGATGTCGATGATCTCGACGGCCGACGGCGCGATTGCGTTGGAAGGGTCCTCGGCACTGCTCGGCGGGCCGTCCGATCGCGACGTGTTCCTGTTCTTGCACCGATCGGCCGACACCGTGTTCGTGGGAGCCGAGACGGTGCGATCCGACAACTACTCGCCGCTGCCGCTGCATCAGCGGCTCGTGGTCATGTCGTCGAGCGGCGATCTCGGCCGCAATTCGGAGGCTCTTCTCGCGGCCCCGAACACGCGGGTGGTCGCCGGTGACGTTCGCGACGTCGTCGCCACTCTCGAAGGCGACGTGTGCATTCTCGAAGGTGGACCAACGCTCAACGGCCAGATGCTCGCGGCCGATCTGGTGGACGAAGTGTGTCTCACGATTGCTCCGCGTTTCATCGCCGGGCGCAGCGATCGCGCGGCCGAGGGGGCCTGGGCGATGCGCGAGCCGTGGCACCTCGCCCATGTGTGCGAGGACGACGGATTCGTGTTCCTTCGCTATCTGCGCAGCGCTTGAGTTCTGCCGCCCACCGAGTTACGGAGCGCCGAAACGGAGAAGCGACTTCACGGGTGGACGCACCATCACGTTGAGTTCGATGTCGTCGCCACTCTTACGTCGCAACGTCGGCACGGCCTCGGCGAAGGGCGGTGCATCCGGAACTCGCGCCAGCAACGTGGCCGCCACTTCCGCGGCCTGGATGGCCAATGTCTCGAGTTTGTGGTGACGATGCAACCGGACCCCCAAATCGACTTGACCCAGACTGTCGATTCCGAACTGGCGATACATGTCGATCAGAAGTCCGATCTCCACACCCCAACCGGTCGCGAACGGCACCGCTTCGAGCATCGTGCGACGACCCGCGTACTCACCGGCCAGAGGTTGCTGCATCTCGGCGATTTCCGGGAAGAACAGTGACAGCAGAGGACGGGCCACCAGTTCGGTGGTGCGGCCTCCCCCACCCAAGTGGGACGGACGTTCATAACTGGCTTTCACCAGTCCCAGTTGGTCGTCGAGCAGAAGCGGAATGACGAGGCGGATGATCCAGTCGGGTGTGAAGCTCGTGATGTCGCCGTCGCACCACACGACGATGTCGCCCTTCGACGCGACCAGACTCGCCCACAGCGCATTGCCCTTGCCCTGCGCAGTGCCGTGGAAGAAGTGCACGTAGTCGACGGGCACGACGGTCGCCCCGGCCTCACTGGCCACCTCGGCGGTTCCGTCGGACGATCCGTCGTCGAGCACGATCAGTTCGTCGACGAGGGTGCCGACGAGCGCGTCGTCGATCATGCGTACGAGGTCGCCGATCGTCTCGGCTTCGTTGCGACACGGAATGCACACCGACACCGACACGTCGTTCTTCAGAGCCATCGCGGTGGACAGATCCCAACCGGTCGGATCGAACGTCTTCATCGTCTCCTCAGCCGCCCTAGCCTGACACCATGTTCTTGTACGGCGTCGTGAACGCGTCTCCCGACTCGCTCAACACCGATTCAATAGCCACGGACGCCGAGTCGGCTACTCGCCGCGGTGAATATCTCCTGACGCACGGATGTCAAGGAATCGACCTCGGTGGCCAGGGCTCCACCGACGCGGCCACCGTGGTTCCGTGGCAGCACGAATGGGAGCGCCTCCGCGACATCGTGCGCGCGCTGGCCGCTTTCGGTGTTCCGCTGAGTATCGATTCGTGGAAGCCCGAGGTCACGCGCTTGGCTCTCGAACACGGGTGCACCGTCATCAATGCCGCCGACGGAATGCAGACCGACGAAATGTGGCAGGTGGCCGCCGACTTTCGCGTGCCGATCGTTCTTCCGTTCTTGTCCGGCCCCAATCCGCGGCAGATGCAGTTGGTGAAGGACGATCCGGTCGGTGTGATGATCTCGTTCTTCGACGAACAGTTGCGCATCGCCGACCGGTACGGGCTTCGTGATCTGTGCATTCTCGATCCGGGAACCGGATTCGCACCGTCGAACTGGCCATGGGAGGAACGATTCGTCTACCAGAAGCGCGTGTATTCGAATCTCGACGCGCTGCGCCAATTCGGGCTTCCCCTCTACATCGCGCTGCCCTGGAAGGAAACCGCGCAACACGACGAGCTACTCGAGATCGTCCTACGTCAACGTCCCGAGTACGGTCGCGCGCACTACCCCGAGAAGATCCGTCGCGTGGAGGCCGAACTCGGACTCTCGTGACCCGGCTGGCGGTTACGAGAGGGGGCCGCGGGGGTAGACGGCGTCGGGGGGCAGATCCGTTTCCCACCCGGCCGGACACCGCTCGGGCGCCACTTCGCTCAACGGCGCCAACACGAACCGACGCTCGGCGTACCGCGGGTGAGGCACCGCCAAGTTGCCACCCTTGATCACCACGTCGTCGAAGAAGAGCAAGTCGAGATCCAGCGTGCGCGGACCCCAATGAATCGTGCGGGCTCGCCCGGCGTCGGCTTCGATCCGATGCAGCCAACGCAACACCGCGTAGGGATCCATCTCGGTTTCGATCTCGACAACCATGTTGAGGTACGCGCCCTGATTCTCGGGGCCACCCACCGGATCGGTCTCGAACACCTGCGACATCTTCCGAACCGCCGCACCCAAGCGATCGACTGCGAACCGCAGATACGACTCGCGGTCACCCAAGTTGCTTCCCAACGCGATGATGGCGCGGTGTGCCGTGAGCGGAGCCGACGATGCGCGCGTGCGATGAATCCGCACTGCCGACGATCCGACGTCTTCGGGGATGGGCGGACGCAGCTTCGTCAGAGTGAGATCGACCGCGTTCACGTGCGCGAACGACAGCACCATGTCGGCCATCCGCTGCGCCAATCGCTCGAGGAGCAAGTCGTTCGACTTGCGCGCCACCTCGGCCACTTGCATGCACACTTCTCCGTAGTGAACGGTCTCGGTGAGATCGTCACTCTGCCCGGCATCGGTGAGGTCGGCATGAATGTCGATGTCGACGCGCAATGGCTGTGCGGCCTCGCGTTCGTGCTCGAGTACACCGATCAGTGCCATCACCCGCAAGTCGTTGATGAGGATGTGATCCGTCACCGGGCACACGGTACCGTTGAGTCATGGCATCCGATACCTCCGTGTCGACGTTCGATCCGCAGCGCGTCATCGCCGATCTCGAAGGCCTGGCCGCACGTACCGGCGGCCCGGCGGGTTCTCGACGCCTGGCCTGGACACCCGAATGGGTCGAGGCCCGCAACCTTCTGCGCGAACATCTCGCCGCTTTGCCGGTCGACGTCGACGTCGACGAAGCCGGCAACTTGTGGGCCTACTTGCGCGGTGAAAGTACCGACACGCTCGTGGTGGGCAGTCACCTCGACAGTGTTCCGAAGGGCGGCTGGCTCGACGGTGCGCTGGGCGTGATGGCCGGTCTCGAGTTGCTGCGCGCACTCGCCGCCGAGGGCAAGCCGCCGATCACGGTGGCCCTCGTCGATTGGGCCGACGAAGAAGGCGCTCGATTCTCGCGCTCACTGTTCGGCTCGGCCGCGTTCATGGGAACGGTCGATCCGAAGATCTTGGCCGGTCTCGTCGACAAAGAAGGCAACCGCCTGGTCGATGTCTTGCCGCAACACGGTGTCGACATCAATCGTCTCGATGGCGCTCAGCGCCGTCAGGAGAACGTGAAGGCCTACGTCGAAGTGCACATCGAACAAGGGCCGGTTCTCGAGTCGATGGGCAAGGGAATCTGCACGGTCACCGGCACCAAGGGAATCGAACGCGAGCGTCTCGTGTTCCGCGGCCAGGCCGCCCACGCCGGAACCATGCCCATGCCGATGCGTCGCGATTCGTTCCGGGCTGCCTCGCGTTTCGCCTTGGCCGTGGCCGAAATCGGAGATCGTCACGACGGCGTCACCACCGTTGGCGCGGTGGCGTGCAAACCCGGTGTGGTCACAGCCGTTGCCGGAGAAACCACCATCACTCTCGACATGCGCCACATCGACGCCGGAGAACTGGCTGCGATGCTCGCCGAGAGCAAGGCGGCCGCCGACGACGCGGCGGCGGCCGAAGGCTGCACGGTCGAGTGGGAACACATCTTCCGCATTCCCCCGATGCCGTTCCATCCACTGCTACTCGATGCCGCTCGTGAGAGCGTACGCGAAGTCGAGGGTCACGACATCGAGTTGCCGAGCGGCGCACTTCACGACGCCAGTGAGACCGCTCGATCGATTCCGACCGTGATGATCTTCTCGTCGTCCACCAACGGCCTCAGTCACACACCCGAAGAAGACACTCCGCGAGATCACCTCGTGATGGCCGCCGATGCGTTCGACCGCACCTGTCGACGGGCCATCGATCTGATTCGCAGCGGCACCCTGTAACGGCGAGTTCGCCGTGAAGCAGGGGCTCAGCCCCGCTTCGACTGCAGCAACGCCGTGACGGCTTTGCCGTCGGCCTTGCCCTTGCTCGCCTTCATGATCGCGCCGACCAATGCGCCCATGGCCTTCTCTTCACCCGCGCAGTACTTGGCCCACGCATCGGCCTGCGCCGCGATCACTTCGTCGACCATCGCTTCGAGGGCACCGGTATCCATGGCTTCGAAACCCTTGGCCGCGGCGATCTTCTCGGCATCGCCGCCACCGTTGGCGACGATCTCGGCGAGAACCGTCTTGGCTTGAGTGGACGTGAGCTTGCCCGAGGTCTCGAGCACGATCATGCGCGCCAGATCGGCTGCTGGCACCGCCGGCGTCGCGCCTTGCTCGGCGTACGCCTCTTTCACGTGCACGAGTGCGCGTGACGCGTCGGCACCGGCGGCGGCCACCGCGAGTACGTAGTCGTCCTGGCCGCGTTCGACCACGACCATGACGGCTTCTCCATCGGACGGCGCACCCGTGGCCGACGACAGTCGCGCGCGTCGCTCACGCGGCAACATCGGAAGAGCCGCGCGCACCGCGTCGATCCACGAAGCCTCCGGAGCCAACGGCACCAGGTCTGGTTCGAGGAAGTAGCGGTAGTCGTCGGCGTCTTCTTTGGTTCGCAGAGTGTGCGTGCGTCCGTCGTTCTCGTCCCAGTGACGCGTTTCCTGACGAACCTTTTCGCCACCTTCGATGAGTGCGATCTGTCGACGAGCCTCGTACTCGATGGCCCGACCGAGTGAGCGCACCGAGTTGACGTTCTTGATCTCACAACGCGTTCCGAGAGGCGCACCCGGCTTGCGCACGCTCACGTTGGCGTCACAGCGCATCGACCCCTCTTCCATCTTCGCATCGGATGCACCGATGGCCACGAGGATCTGGCGCAGTTCGGTGACGTACTGCTTGGCCTCGTCGGGCGTGGCGATGTCGGGCCGACCCACGATCTCGACCAGCGGAACACCAGCGCGATTGAAGTCGATGAGCGAATAGTCGGAGCCATGAATACGGCCGCCGGTTCCACCGATGTGCGTGCTCTTGCCCGTGTCTTCTTCGAGGTGTGCGCGCTCGATACCGATGCGCTTGCCGCCAGGCAGTTCGAGCCAACCGTCGATGTTGAGCGGAACGTCGTACTGCGAGATCTGGTACGCCTTGGGCATGTCGGGGTAGAAGTAGTTCTTGCGGTGGAACGTGCAGGCCTGCACCGAGCAGTTGAGGGCCAGGCCGATTCGCATCGCGAGTTCGACGGCCTGACGGTTGAGCACGGGAAGGGCACCGGGCAATCCGAGTGTCACCGGGTCGATGTGCGTGTTCGGATCGTCACCGAACCGGTTGGCGCTGGCCGAGAACAACTTGGTGGCCGTGGCGAGTTCGACGTGAACCTCGAGGCCCACCACCAACTCGTAGCCGTCGATCATGAACGTCTCGCTCACTTCGCACCTCCGGGCGCGACGCGCTCGAGATGAGCCGCCACCTGGAACATGACCGATTCGCCGAGAGTCGGTGCGAGCACCTGCACGCCGACCGGCAGACCATGCGCACCGGTTCCGAAGGGCACGCTCATGGCCGGGTGACCGGCGAGGTTGGTGGGAATCGTGAAGACGTCGCACAAGTACATCGACAGCGGATCGTCGACCTTGGCCCCCACCGGGAACGCGACGATCGGCGACGTAGGTGTGAGAAGCACATCGGCCTTCTGATACGCGCGAGCGAAGTCGTCGGAGATCAGACGGCGCACCTTGAGGGCCTTGCCGTAGTACGCGTCGTAGTAGCCGGCCGACAAGGCGTAGGTGCCGAGCATGATGCGGCGCTTCACTTCGTCGCCGAAGCCAGCAGCCCGCGTCGCCATGTACATCGCATTGGTGTCGGCCGCGTCCACGCGCAGGCCGTAGCGCACGCCGTCGTAGCGGGCCAGGTTGCTGCTCGCCTCGGCCGGAGCGATGAGGTAGTACGCAGTGAGGCCGTACTTCATGGAGGGCAGTTCGACGTCGACGATGGTGGCACCGGCCGCCGCCAACGCCTCGAAAGATTCGGCCAGGCGTGCTTCGACTTCGGGATCGCTGCCGCCGGGGAGATCGGTGATGCGACCGATGCGCAGTCCCTTCACGTCGCGGTCGAGCGAACCCTGCAGCGACAGAGCGGGCTGCGGAATCGACGTGCTGTCGAGCGGATCGTGACCGCTCATCGCTTCGAGCAGAACCGCGGCATCGCGTACGTCGACCGTGAACGGGCCGATCTGGTCGAGGCTGCTCGCGAAGGCCACGAGTCCGTAGCGGCTCACGGTGCCGTACGTCGGCTTCACACCGACCACTCCGCACAGTGCGGCGGGTTGGCGAATGGAACCACCGGTGTCGCTGCCGAGACTCGCGGCGGCGAAACCAGCGGCAACGGCCGCGGCACTGCCACCGCTCGAACCACCCGACACGCGCGACGTGTCGTGCGGGTTGTACGTGACACCGAACGCCGAGTTCTCAGTGCTCGAGCCCATGGCGAACTCGTCGAGATTGGTCTTGCCCACGAACACGGCGCCGGCTTCGGCCAACCGCGTGACGACCGTGGCGTCGTACGGAGGCTTCCAGCCTTCGAGAATTCGCGACGAACACGTGGTGGGCACGCCGCGCGTGCACATGTTGTCCTTCAGTGCGATCGGCACACCGGCCAACGGACCCGGGTCGCGTCCGGCCTTCACATCGGCGTCGACCTTGGCCGCCATCGAGCGAGCCTGTTCGCGCGTCACGAGATTGAACGCGTGGATCGACGACTCGCGAGAGTCGATCCGGGCCAGGTACTGGTCGAGAACGGCGACGGCCGAGACCGACCCGTTGCGAACTGCGTTGGCGATGTCGACGGCGTTAGAGAGTTCGGCCACGTCAGCCCTCGAGTCCGATGATCGGAGGCACGCGGAAACGACCGTCTTCGGCCGCTGGCGCCACGGCCAGAACCTCGTCGCGATCGAGACCGGGCTTCACGACGTCGTCACGCATCACGTTCACGAGCGGGTAGGGCTGCGTCATCGGTTCGACCGCGGCCAGATCGAGAGCGTCGATGTCGGCGAAATGCTCGAGCATGCCGGCCAACTGATTCGTGAGTCGATCGACCTCAGCCGGGGTCACATCGAGGCGCGCCAGACGCGCGACCTTGGCGACGGCGTCAGGGGAAATACGAGCCTGGGGAGTTTCGGGCACGAAGATGAATCCTACGAGCCGGACAGGTGGACCAGCACTGCTCTTTCGGGCCACTGAACCGGCACCGGGAGGCCAACTGTCGCCAGATCTCGACCAGTGAGACGCACCGCGTCGATCGACCGCCCGAGCAACGAGGTCACCGTGTACACGCAATCGTCGATCAGACCGGGAACCCGGATCGTGGTCGGCCTCAGCGAGTCGGGTGAATCGACCTGGGCCACCGAGATCACTGCTTCACGACGATTCTCGGCGTAGACACCGTGAACCACCATGGACGGATCGGTGTCGAATCGAACGGTGTCGCCATGATGCAGCAGGTGGCGCCACGTCTTGTAGGCATCGATACCAGCGCGCAGTTCGTCGAGATCGTCGTTCGACATCGCGGTGACATCGGCTTCGACCCCCATGTGCCCGAAGAAGGCCGTGATCACGCGGAAGTTCATCGAGTGGCGGCGTCCCGCACTGTGCGACGGTGACGGGCCGACGTGCGCACCCATCACCTCGGGCGGGATCACCATCGAGGCTCCGTACTGAATGCGCTGACGCTCGAGCGCGTCGTTGTTGTCGCTCGTCCAGAAACGCTCGACTCGAGTGAGCACACCGAAATCGATACGTCCACCACCGGATGCGCACGCTTCGAATTCGACCTCCGGATGACGTGCACGCAGCCAGTCGAGCAGTCGGTACATGGCGAGTGTTTGCTCGTGCGCAGCCGACTTTCCATCGGCTCCACTCCCCTGCACGAGCCAGCGATTCATGTCCCACTTCACGTAGGCGATCTCGTGATCGCGCAACAACGCGTCGAGTCGCCCGGCTATGTGCTCGAACGCATCGGACCGGGTGAGGTCGATCACCACTTGCTCACGGCCCAATACGGGGTCGTATCCCTCGGTGGCCAGGATCCACTCGGGATGCGTGCGCAGGAGCTCGGAGTCGGGATTGGCCATCTCGGGCTCGACCCAAATCCCGAATTCCATTCCACGACTGCGCACGTGCTCGATGAGAGGCGTCAAACCGTTCGGATACACATCGGTCGACACGATCCAGTCGCCCAAGCCCGACGAACTCGATCGACGTGAACCGAACCAGCCGTCGTCGAGTACGAATCGCTCGATTCCGACCGTCGCGGCCACATCGGCGAGAGCTTTCAATCGATCTTCACGATGATCGAAGTAGACCGCTTCCCACGTATTGAGGTGCACGGGACGCGGCCCGAGATCGCGTGGCAGTCGACGGCGCGCTTCGCGATGGAACGACCAGCTGGCCGCGTTGAAACCACTCGATGAATGAACCCCGACGACATCGGGCGTCGTGAACGATTCGCCGGGGTACACGCAGATCTCACCGGGATGGAACAACTCGCCCATCTGCACGTAGCGGCGCTCGTCGACCAGCCGTTCAGCGTAGGTGACGTGATTGCCACTCCAGGCGAGGTGCAGACCCCACACCTCGCCCGACCACTCGTCGGCCCGAATCTCACTCGCGAACACGAACGGTGGATGCTCGTGAGACGTGCGCCCCAATCGATTTTCGGCGGTCCAGGCACCACGGGGCCACACGAATCGCTCGAAGCGAAATTCGTCCGACCAGCGACCCGAGAACACGCCGAGTTCGGCAGCGACATGAGGGAGCGGCACCGACACGCTGAAGGCGTCGAGCATGTACGGAGAGTCACCACGATTCTCCACACTGACCGAGGCGACGAACGCTCCGCTGTGTGTGAGAAAGATGGTCGTCGTCAGTGCGAGTTCGGCCACCTCGTCGATGCCGCGAACGACGAGGCGTTCGCCGTCAGAAACGACATCGCGACGATGCGACTCGTACGAGAAACGCGGCGCCCACACGCGGCCACCGCGCCGATGCCCCGACAGGCCCGGGCGTCCGGGAAACCCGTCTCCGTGCATGGGCACGACACTGATGGGAGCGATCACATCGATCGTTCCGGGTGGTGCCGGCCTGACCGGCGGTGGCGACACCGAATCGACCGGGCGACCCCAATGGAGGATGACCGGAACGCCTGATGAGCAGTCGACCACGAGACTCGTGGATTCGTTGCACAGGTGCTCGATCACACCTTCGGGCTATCTCCTCCGACCTGCCTTCGTCAACCGTCGACTCGAACACTCTGGGATTCCAAGCGGAATGTCAGAATGAAAGCAATGGGTGAACCCGACGTGCGCACCGATCCGTTCCTCGGGACCGTCGTCCACGTGGTCGGCCACCGTCAGACCCGGCCCAACTTGCCCACCAACACCGATGTCGCGGGTTGTCCTTTCTGTCCCGGCGGACTCGAGGCGCCCGAGCCGTACGACGTGCGCTGGTTTCCCAACCGCTGGCCGGCCATGCCCGGTGATCGTTGCGAGGTCATCCTCTACTCCCCCGATCACGACGCCACCATCCCCTCACTCGGCGCCGCGGGTATGCGCAAGGTCGTCGACCTGTGGGCCGAGCGCACCACCGCCCTCGGACGGCGTGACGACGTCGCGTTCGTGCTCGTGTTCGAGAATCGCGGTGCGTCGGTGGGAGCGACCATCTCGCATCCGCACGGCCAGATCTACGCCTACGACCACGTTCCCGACCGACCCCGTCGCCTCTTCACGTCCGATTGGCGACCTGATTCTCACGAATCCGATCGTCGCGTCGTCGCCAACTCGTCGTGGGTGTGCGACGTTCCCTTCGCCTCCGAGTTCCCACTGGCGTTGTCGATCGCACCCACCGCACATGTCAGCGACCTGCCGTCACTCGACGATCGACAACGAAACGACTTGGCCGCAATGTTGGTCGACGTCTTCGACCGGCTCGATCGGCTCTTCGACGAACCACTCCCCTACATGATGTGGATCAATCAGCGGCCATTCGACGGCACACTGAGCGATGCCTGGCTGAGCATCGACATCGTGTCACCGTGGCGTCAGCGTCAATTGCCGCGCTTCATCGCGGCCGCCGAAATCGGTGCCGGCGAGTTCTTCAATCCGGTCGTCCCCGAAGACGTGGCCGCCCGGCTGCGCGACCTCAGCTGCTGAACGGCGCGAAGTTCGGTGGGCGCTTGTCGAGGTACGACTGCACACCTTCTTGGAAGTCGGCCCGCTTCAACGACGCGTCCATGAGTGGCAGAGAGCGTGACGTCGCCTCGTCGGCCGACACCGCGTGATCGCCGTAGACCTGCTTCTTCATGACCGCCCAGCTGGTGGGGCTGCAGTTCTGAGCCAGATCGGACGCGTAGGCGAGAGTGTGGCTCATGAGTTGATCGGGGGCGACCACCGCGTTGACGAAACCCATCTCACCGGCTTCGTCGGATGTGAACACGCGACCCGACAGGAGCAGATCGAGTGCCCGCGGCAGTCCGACCAATCGCGGTAACGCCCATGATGCTCCGTACTCGGCGATGAGCCCGCGACGACTGAACGCGGTGGTGAACTTGGCACCCGATGCCGCGAAGCGGATGTCGCAGAACATCGCGAGCACGAGACCGACACCGGCGGCGGCACCATTGATGGCTGCGATCACCGGCTTGGGGTACTCGATCAATTCGCTGTAACGACGTGAACCGACCGCCGCACCCGATCCACCGCCGGGATTGGCGCGAATCTGATTGAGCGCGTCCATGTCAGCGCCCGGACAGAAACCGCGTCCGGCACCCGTGATGACGACGACGCGAATGTCGTCACGATCGCGCGCTTCGTCGATCCGCGCCCAGAACCTCTCGGCGATCCGGCCACTCCAGGCATTGAGCCGATCGGGGTTGTTGAGCGTGATGACGCCCACGCCGGCAACGGGAACGTCGAGAAGTGCGAAGTCGTGATCGGTCATGGGGCCGACGGTACTTCACCGTCGGCCACCACCGTCGGGGCGGGCCGCAACCGAGTCCACACCAGGTAGGCCACACCGGCCACGATCAGCACGATCGACATCCACTGATTGAGGCGGAGTCCGCCACCCTCCTTGGTCGGGTCGATACGCAGTCCTTCGATCCAGAAGCGCCCGATTCCGTACCCGATCACGTAACACGCGAGCAGTCGAGCCGGCCGCGACGCCAGCATGCGCCGCCCCAGGAACACGAGAACCACCGCGAGCGCGGCATTCCACAACGACTCGTACAAGAAAGTCGGGTGAAAGAGCGTGCCTGGCGCGTAACCAGCCGAGGCGACCTTGTCGGCGTCGATCTCGAGGCCCCACGGCAGGTCGGTGGGTCGTCCGAACAACTCTTGGTTGAACCAGTTGCCCCAACGACCGATCGACTGCGCGATGGCGAGCGTGGGCGCCACCGCCCACAGGGCGAGCGGTACCGAGACGCCGTTCTTCTTGAAGTACCACACACCCACGATGGTGCCGAGAAGAATGCCGCCCGGAATTCCGAGACCGCCTTCCCAGATCTTGATGATGTCGCCGGGCGAGTCGGAGAATCTCTGCCAGTCGGTGGCCACGTGATACAGCCGCGCGCCGATCACACCAGCCGGCACCGCCCACAACGCCATTCCGGATGCGAGATCGGCGTCTCCGATACCGGCGACCTCGAAGCGACGGCCGGCCCACCGAACCGCGACGATCACACCGAAGGCGATCATCAACCCGTACGCACGCAACTTGAGCGGGCCGATGTCGAGCGAACCGCCGCCCGGACTCGGGAGCGACGCGACGAGCGAATCGAGAAAGGCGAGCATCGTCGTCTACGAAGCCGTGACCTTCGCGGCGAACGCCACGGCCGACTCGAAGATCAACTCTTTGTCGAAGTCCTGAGTCGCAACGTGATAGCTGCGATCGAGCAGGATGCGCTCGACCGGTCCGCCCCACTGTTCGGCCAACTGGTCGCTCTGCACCGGATCGACCACGTGATCGTTGCGCGACGTGATGAGCAGAAGCGGCACCGAGCAGTTGCCGTACTCCGGAACCATCGGCGTGATGCCCTCCTTCACGAGCGACACCAACGGGCGCAACGGAGTCTCGGGGTACGCGGTCTCGGTCACGTTCGGATCGGCGATGTCGGACCCGATACCGGGGAACACCTCGGTGCCTTCGGCGATGAGGCCTTCGACCATGTCGACCATCTCTTGCGCCTGCGGTTGTGCGGCCGGGTTGACGCACACGATGCCACTGACCTCGGGATGATTGAGTGCGGTCCAGAGCGTGAGTGATCCACCCATCGACAGCCCAGCCACCACCACCTTGTCGACGCGCTGCGCGAGGCGTTGATAGGCCGCCTCGACCTCACCCGACCAATGCGACCAGCGAGTGGCGAGCATGTCGCTCACCGCAGTTCCGTGTCCGGGAAGCCGCGGCAATTCGACGTGATAGCCGGCGGCGACGAACGCCTCGGCGACTCCGCGCATCGACGACGGGTTACCGGTGAATCCGTGAATGCACAGTGCTCCCACCGACTGTGTTCCGTGATGGCTCCAGGCCTCGGCGCCCGGGATCACCGGCGCGGTATCGATGTGTTGGGTCATGGCTCAGTTCTACCCCACGAACGGCAAGACTGACTCCATGGCCGACCGGCGCGGATCACGGAATTTCGACCGCGCCGCTCTTCTCGCGGCCATTCCGTTGATCGCCGTCCTGCCGTTGTGGGCCGTTGCCATGGTTCCGTTCTGGCTGGTCCTCGATCTGGTGGTCGACATCTCCTATCTCGCCGCGGCTGGCATCTACGTCGCGGCTGGTCTGGCTCTCTTCGTTCCGGTGGTTCAGCGGGTGGTGCTCACTCGGCTGATCGGCGCCCGTCGACCCACCGCCGAGGAGGCACCTCGTCTCCAGCGCGCCTTCGACGAAGTGGCACAGGCTCTCCACGTTCGTGACCGCGGATTCGCTCTGGGCGTGGTGGACGACGACGACGTGAACGCGTTCGCCTCGGGCGGACATCTGGTGGTGGTCACGTCGTACGCCGCGCGTCACCTCGATCACGACGCTCTGTGCGGAGTCATCGCGCACGAGTTCTGCCATCACCTCGGTTCGCACACGATCGCGCTCACCATGCAGCAGTGGCTCATGTTGCCTGTCACCACACTCGCCCGACTCGGTGCATATCTGCGCAACGTCGCCCTCGCGGCATCCGACACGTTCGCCCGCTCGTCCGGTCCGGCCCAGCGCGTGGGACGCGTGATCGCCGCGATCTTCAACGGTCTGTCGTGGTTCTTCGAGATCGGCAGCGTGGCCAGCCATGCACTGAGCAACGTGGTGGGACGGTCAGCCGAGTTCCGGGCCGATCAACGCGTGATCAGCATGGGGTACGGACGTCAACTGGCCGAAGCGCTCAGGCGAACCACGCCTCGCAACGACCAACGATCGTCGCGATGGTCGCGTTTGCTCGAGACCCACCCACCGGCGCGCACGCGAATCGCTCGAATCGAAGGAACCCTGCGGCGCCGCCGTCGTTGAGGCGGGTGTCGGGCGGGCTCGAACACGACCTGCGAGAATCGGGCTCTGTGACTCGACGGCCGGCCGCTTCATCTCTGGTTGCTGTGACGATCGTGGCTGCATTGACGACGGCCTGCGGGTCAGACGAATCAGCACCGGCACCCTCCACGACGACACCGACCCCGTCGATACTCACGACGACGACCACCTCGACGATCGCCACAACGACCACGACCGTGTGGACCGGCCCACCCACACTGGCCCCCGGTGCCACTCTGCCCACGCCGATCGCCCCACCCGGACCCGACGAGGTCGACCCCGAGGTCTTCATGGGCACCATGGAGATCCCGGCGTTGATGATGTCGTCACCCATCTACGAAGGGATCACCGACCCCACGTTCGATCGCGGCGTCGGCTGGTGGCCCGGTACGGCCCGACCGGGTGAACCCGGCAACGTCGTGCTGGGCGGTCACCGCACCAGCACCCCACGACCGTTCCGCTACCTTGAGAAACTCGTACCCGGTGACGAGATCGTCTTCACGGTCGACGGCGGCGAGTTCGTGTATCGCGTGACACGAACCGAAGTCGTGACGCCCGACGCGATGTGGATCGTCGACCAGACCCCGGCGGCTACCGCGACGCTCTTCGCCTGTCATCCGCCCGGCTCGATCAAAGAACGCATCGTCGTGTTCGCCGAGTTCGATCGTCGGGCCTAGCGTTCTCCTCTCATGACTCGCGGCGACTCTTTCTCCCGACGTCGAGTCGGTTGGTCACTGGTGGCCGGTCTACTCGTTGCCGCGTCGATGCCGCCGTGGGGTTGGTGGCCTCTCGCATTCGTCGGTCTGGCGATGTTGTCGCGACTCGAACTCACCACTCCGCGTGCTCGCGATCGCTTCGTCGTCGCGACAGTGGCGGGGCTCGGCTGGTTCGTCCCGGCACTGTCGTGGATGTGGTTCCTGACCGCACCGGGTTACCTCATCGCGGCTCTCATCTTCGCGGTGTTGCACGGAGTCGCATCGGCTGCGGCCGGGTCGGTCGATCGCGACGTACGCGTCGTTGCTCTTCCCGCTGCCCACACGTTGGTCGAAGCGCTCCGTCTCTCTTTCCCGTTCGGCGGCGTCCCTCTCGCCACACTGGGTATCTCCCAAGTCGCCGGCCCACTCGACGACATCGCCCGCGTCGGCGGAGTCGTGTTGCTCACGTGGGTCACGTGGCAGATCGGTGCGTTGCTCGTGCGGCGTTCCGGATCGGGCCGCGCCTTCCGGGTGGCCCGCCGTGCCGCCGTACTGGCGGTGATCGCGATCTTCTTCGTGGCCATCAACGCCCCACGTGGATCCGACCTCGGCCGCACGATCGAGGTGGCCGCCGTTCAAGGTGGCGGCCCGCAGGGCACACGGGCCATCGACACCGATCCGCGCGACGTGGTCGAACGCCACCTGGCCGCCACTCAACTCCTGATCGACGAAGACCTCACGCCCGACCTGGTGGTGTGGCCCGAGAACGTGATCGACGTTCCCGATTTCGAGACCAGTACCGAGCTCACGGAAGTCGCATCGTTCGCCACACGCCTCGACGCGCCATTCCTCGTGGGAATCACCGAAGACGTCGACGCCGAATCGTTCACCAACGCCCAGGTGGTGGTCGAGCCCTCCTCCCAACAAGTGGTCGATCGCTACGACAAGGTTCGTCGCGTTCCGTTCGGCGAGTACATGCCCCTACGCGGCTTGCTCGACAATGTCGGTGCGCCGGTCGACCTCGTGCCGCGCGATGCCGTGGCCGGGACCGGTCCGGCAGTGCTCACGGCACCGAACGTCGCGGGCGACGATCTTCGCGCGGCAGTCGTCATCTCGTGGGAGGTGTTCTTCGGCGGGCGCGCGCGCGAGGGCGTGAAGAACGGTGGCGAACTGATCATCAATCCCACTAACGGTTCGAGTTACACCTGGACCGTCCTGCAGACCCAACAGATCGCATCGTCGCGATTGCGAGCGATCGAAACCGGACGCTGGGTCGTGCAAGTGGCACCAACCGGTTTCAGTGCATTCGTGTCGCCGAGCGGCCACGTGTACGACCGCACCGCGGTGAGCGAGCGAGCCGTCATCGATCGGGAGATTCCACTGCGCACGGGCGACACGCTCTACACGTCGATCGGAGACGGCCCGTGGATCGCCGCTGTCGGAGTCGTGTTCTTGTTGGCCGTCGGTCGCCGCTTCAGAGTTCGATCACGACGGTGACCGGACCGTCGTTCACGAGAGCGACTTTCATGTCGGTGCGGAACCGACCGGTCGCCACCGCCGCACCGAGTCGCTCGAGTTCGCTCACCACTCGCTGAACGAGGGGCTCGGCCACCTCCGGGCGGGCGGCCGCGATCCAACTCGGTCGGCGACCCGCGCTCGTGTCGCCGTAGAGCGTGAACTGACTGACTACCAACACCGCTCGCGTGGTGTCGGCGATCGACCGATTCATCACACCCTGTTCGTCGTCCATGACGCGCAAGTTCCAGATCTTCTCTGCCATCTTGGTCGCGATGCGTTCGTCGTCGGAGTGCGTGACTCCGATGAGCACCATCAGACCAGGACCGATCGAACCGACGCGTTCGGTCACCCCGTCGACCGTCGAGTCGACCCAGGCCGATTCGACTCGCTGAACGACTGCCCGCACGATGCGATCGTGCCACATCGCTGATCCTGCCAAGATGATCGAATGATCGAACTCGCCGCCGGCCCGCACACCGCTCGCGTCGACGACGAACATGGAGGCCGCGTGGCCTCGTTGATTTTCGACGGCCACGAAGTGCTGGTCACCTCGGCCACCAGTCCGCTCGGCTGGGGTTCGTATCCGATGGTTCCCTTCGCCGGCCGCATTCGTCGCGGTCACTTCCGGTTCGAGGGTCGCGACCACTCGATGCCGCTCAACATGGCTCCTCACGCGATTCACGGCACGGTGTTCGAATCTCGTTGGAGCATCGTCGACGCCGACCGCACCACCTGTCGACTTCGCTGCGACCTCGGAGACCAATGGCCGTTCACCGGCCGCGTCGAGCACACCGTGTCACTTCACGAAGGTGGCATCGACCACGAACTCACGGTCTCGGCCGATGAACCGATGCCGACACAAGTCGGATGGCACCCATGGTTCGTGAAACCTCTCTCCTCGCGTTTGACGTTCCGCGCCATGCATCGGCGCGACGCCGAAGGCATCGCCGAGGCCCACGAGTCGGCTGTCCTCGATCTCGTTCCCGGAACGATCGACGACTGTTTCGTCGATCCTCAAGAGATCTTGACGCTCGGTTACGAGACGTTCCGCCTCGAACTCACGAGCACGTGTCGACACTGGGTCGTTTACGACGAGCCACCACATGCGACCTGCGTGGAACCGCAATCCGGCCCTCCCGACGTTCTCAACCACGCGCCGTTGGTGGTGACGTCGGCCGAGCCCGCGACCCATCGATTCACCATCACGTGGCTGCCCCACACGCCTCGGGCGTGACGAACGTCCCGCCAAAGGGGCGATCGTCAGGCAGACTTTCTGCGAGAACACCGCCCGCCACGTCTCTTGTCCGACGTGGAGACGACGAACCATGACCACCACGACCGACGCCCACCTCGTCTCCGCCTATCTGAGCGGCGATCGAACTGCCTTGGCGACGATCTACGACCGTTACGCACCCGGTCTGTACGACACGGCGCGAGCGATGCTCTCCGATCGGCACGATGCATCCGACATGGTGCAGGACGTCTTCGTCATCGCAGCCGAACGTCTCGACCAGTTGCGCGAACCCGACCGACTCAAGCCGTGGCTCTACGCGGTGTTGCGCAACGAGGTCTACCGCCGCACCAAGAAACGCAAGCGTGCGGTTCCCACCGATTTTCAGAGCGAGACGGTTCCTGACGTGCCCGCTTCTTACGACCCGCGACAAGCGGGAGAAGGCGTCGCGTACGAAGAGCTGGCGTCGATGGTGCGGTCGGCATCGGCCGGTCTCGACGAACGAGATCGACTCGTGCTCGAGTTGTCGGTGCGTCAAGGCCTGAGTGGATCCGATCTGGCCGACGCTCTCGGAGTGACGGCCGAGCAGAGTTACTCACTCGTTCACCGCATGCGTGAACGAGTGGAGAAGAGCCTCGGCGCCTACACAGTTGCCAAAGCCGGTCGACGTGAGTGCCCCGATCTCGATCGACTACTCGCGGCGTGGGACGGCGAATTCACCGTGCTCGTTCGCAAGCGCGTCAATCGGCACATCGAAGAGTGCGCGACGTGCGACCGCAGCCGCAAGACCCTGGCCCCGCTGGCGCTCTTCGGCGCCGCACCGGCATTCGCGCTGCCTTTCGGTCTGCGCGATCGTGTTCTGGCCGCGACCGCCAATGTCGGGCCAGGTACCGGGTCCGGCTCTGGCTCATCGACGTCATCGTCGAACTCGTCGGCGGCCACCTCGAATTCGCGTCTCCGTTTCGATTCACGCACCGGATTCCCGCGAGCCGCGCGTCTGGGGCGTCGTGCTCTGCTCGCACTCATCGGTTCGTCAGTCGCCGTCGTTGCGGTGATCGGTGGTGTTCTCGTGGCGCAATCGACCGATGACGGACGAGTCGGTGACACGACGGGCGACACGATCGCGACCGCCTCCGTGGCACCGAGTGACACTGCTGTCGACCCGGGTGTTCCCACCATCGACAACACGGTGACCGGCATTCCAGAGGCTCCGGTGTCACCGATGGTCCCCACACCACCGCCACCCCCCGGGGGCGCTGGCGGCAACAGTGGCAACACCGGTGCTGGTGGACCGCCAGCCGCACCCACCGATTCGAACACCCCGCTCGCCCCTGCGGGCTCGACCGCCACAACGACAACGACTCTGCCGCCGGCCACCGCACCGTCATCGGCCACCACCGTCCCGGCCCGTACCACCACGACAACGGTCCCACCGAAAACGACAACAACAGCTCCGGCCAAGACCACCACGACAACGTCTCCGCCCAAGACGACAACGACAACGACAACCACGACGACAACGGCAGCGCCGCAGCGCACCCTCGTGCTCAGCAAAGTGGCCGGCGTGTTCTCGTCGTGCACCACTCTCGGCGTGCAAGGCGTGGTCACCACCACCGAAACCGGTATTCAGGTGTTCGGAGAGGTCGAGTTCTTCAACAAGGACAACAAGACGCTCGGTGTCCGCCCGGTGAAGTTGGCCCTCGCCACGGCCACCACGTGGCGCGGCACGGTGACCGACACCCCTAACGGTGCGATCACCGCGCAGATCCGCCTCACCGCCCGGTCGACATCGGGTTTGACCAGCACCGGAGCCGGATCGGCCACCCAAGCCAACAAGTGCTGAAAGTGACCCGCCGGTAGCCTCGGCTCTCATGCCCGCAGCGCTGGACCCCAACGGTCCCCTTCGCCTCGCGTACCTCACGTACCGCGGCAAACCGCACGTGGGTGGCCAAGGGGTCTACACCCGTCACCTCACCAAGGCCCTGGTCGATCTCGGCCACTCGGTCGAAGTCTTCGGCGGGCAGCCCTACCCGGTGCTCGACGACCGCATCACGCTCACCAAGCTCCCGAGCCTCGACCTCGTGAACGACCACTACCCATTCCGGTTCCCAGCCATCTGGGAACTCAAGACCCGCGAAGACTGGCTGGAGGTCGGCCTGTTCCTCACCGGACAATTCGCCGAGCCGGCTGCCTTCAGTGCCCGGGTGAAGCGCCACCTCGCCCAGCGGGTGTCCGAATTCGATCTGGTCCACGACAATCAATGCCTCGGATACGGAATCCTCGGTCTCGAGAAGCTCATTCCTACGATCGTCACGCTGCACCACCCCATCACCCGCGATCGCGCGCTGGAGATGGAGCACTCGCCGAACTGGC
>Ga0315900_10001665_pt1 | contig 35340 bp, 32 predicted proteins | sample LakEriMetagenome_FD_203521 | JGI IMG/M metagenome (GOLD analysis project Ga0315900, IMG submission 203521) | Freshwater fungal communities from buoy surface, Lake Erie, Ohio, United States - Buoy 12 MA114 | ecosystem: Environmental > Aquatic > Freshwater > Lake > Lake biofilm | place: USA: Lake...
AATACGGCGCCAACGAGCGCTCGCAAAAGCTCAAGTACCACATTCAGACATCGGGTCGCTCGCTGCACGCGCAGGAGATCCAGTTCAATGACATCCGCACCACGCTGCAGGCGCTGATTGCCATCTACGACAACTGCAACAGCCTGCACACCAACGCGTTTGATGAAGCCATCACCACGCCGACCGAAGATTCGGTGCGCCGCGCCATGGCCATCCAGCTGATCATCAACCGCGAGTGGGGCCTGGCCAAAAACGAAAACCCCAACCAGGGCGCCTTCATCATCGACGAGCTCACCGAGCTGGTCGAAGAAGCGGTGCTGGCCGAGTTCGAACGCATCGCCGAGCGCGGCGGCGTGCTGGGCGCCATGGAGACCGGCTACCAGCGGGGCAAGATCCAGGACGAGAGCATGCACTACGAGATGCTCAAGCACACCGGCGATCTGCCCATCATCGGCGTCAACACTTTCCGCAACCCCAAGGGCGACGAAGTGCTCGAAAGCCTGGAGCTGGCGCGTTCGACCGAAGAAGAAAAGCAGTCGCAGCTGCAGCGCCTGGCCGACTTCCATGCCCGCCACGCCAGCGAAGCCCCGGCCATGCTGGCGCGCCTGCAGCAGGCGGTGATCGACAACACCAATGTGTTCGAGGTGCTGATGGACGCGGTGCGGGTGTGTTCGCTCGGCCAGATCACCAACGCGCTCTTTGAGGTGGGTGGGCAGTACCGCCGCAGCATGTAACAACGCTTGTGCACAATGGGGCCATGCGAACGCCAACCCCATTCATCGCCCCCGAAATCTTCGCCGACGCCGATGCGGCCCTGACCCGCATCCAGGCCATCTACCAGCAAAGCGTTGCGCACCTGCGCGAGGCCATGCAGCGCTTTGTGGCCGGTGAAGACCTGCAGGACCGCGTGCGCGCCTGCTACCCCTATGTGCGGCTGGACACCAGCAGCGGCTGGATGCCCCCCTCGGATGCCGAGGCCGAGCGGCTGAGCTACGGCTTTGTGGCCAGTGCGGGCACCTACGCCACCACCCTGACCCGACCCGACCTGTTCGCCAGCTACCTGCGCGAGCAATTGGCCCTGCTGATCCGCAACCATGGCGTGGCGCTCGAGGTGGGCACCAGCAAGGAACCGATGCCGGTGCATTTTTCGTTTGCCGAGAACGAGCACATGGAAGGCGAGATGAGCGCCGCGCGCCGTGCGCGCATGCGCGAGGTGTTTGACCTGCCCGACCTGACGGCCATGGACGACAGCATTGCCAATGGCACCTGGCGTGGCGGCCCCGGCCAGCCCGAACCGCTGGCCCTGTTTCCAGGCGCCCGCACCGACTATTCGCTGCACCGCCTGCGGCACTACACCGGCACCAGCCCCTCGCACTTCCAGAACTACGTGCTGTTCACCAACTACCAGTTCTACATCGACGAGTTCATCGCGCTCGGGCATGCCGAGATGGCCAAGGCGGACAGCCCCTACAGCGCCTTTGTGGAGCCCGGCAATGTGCTCACCCGCCGCGCGGGCCTGCAGCCCGAGCCCCAAGACGCACTGGGGGCCGCGCCCCCGCGCTTGCCACAAATGCCCGCCTACCACTTGGTGCAAGACGGCCACCGCGGCATCACCATGGTCAACATCGGCGTGGGCCCGGCGAATGCCAAGAACATCACCGACCACATCGCCGTGTTGCGCCCGCATGCCTGGCTGATGGTCGGCCATTGCGCGGGGCTGCGCACCACCCAGCAGCTGGGCGACTATGTGCTGGCCCACGCCTATGTGCGCGAAGACCATGTACTCGACGAGGAACTGCCGCTGTGGGTGCCGATTCCGGCGCTGGCCGAGATCCAGGTCGCGCTGGAAAAAGCCGTGGGTGAAGTCACCGGCTGTCGCGGCGCCGAACTCAAGCGCCTCATGCGCACCGGCACCGTGGCCAGCACCGACAACCGCAACTGGGAGCTGCTGCCCACCCAAAACGCCGCCACCACGCCGCAGCAGCGCTTCAGCCAGAGCCGGGCCGTGGCACTGGACATGGAAAGCGCAACCATCGCCGCCAACGGCTTCCGTTTTCGTGTGCCCTACGGCACCCTGCTGTGCGTGAGCGACAAGCCGCTGCACGGCGAGATCAAACTGCCGGGCATGGCCAACCACTTTTACCGCGAACGGGTGAACCAGCACCTGCAGATCGGCATCCGGGCCCTGGAAATCCTGCGCGCGGCCGGTCCTGCGCAATTGCACAGCCGCAAGCTGCGCAGCTTTGCCGAGGTCGCCTTTCAATAGACATGGCCCTGGTCCTGGTCAATCCGCACGCCCGGGGCGGCCGCATCCGGCAGCTGTTGCCGGCCTTGCGCGAGCGCCTTGATGCGCTGACGCCTTTTCCGCGCCTGCTGGTGCCCGAGAGCGTGGAGCAGGCCCTGGATGCTTTGCACCGGGAGCCGCTGGGCGCACGCGTGGTGCTGGTCGGGGGCGATGGCAGCGTCAACCGCTGGCTGCCCGCCTTGCTCGAACGCGATTTGTGTGCGGGCCTGGTGCCACTGGGCAGCGGCAACGATCTGGCGCGCGCACTCGGCCTGAACCGGCAGCACTGGCCAGAGGCCCTGGCCGATGCGCTGCAGGGGCCCACACGCGCCATCGACACCGGACTGGCGGTCTGGAGCGATCGGCAAGGCGATGTGCACCGCACCCCGTTTGCCTCCAGCCTGACTTCGGGCTTTGATTCGGCCGTGGGCCTGCGGGCCCTGCAGGGCCCGCGCTGGCTGCGTGGCCTGCCGCGTTACCTCTGGGCCACCCTGGCGGAGTGGCGGCATCTGCGGCACTGGTCGGCCCAGGGCCAGGCCGATGGCCAGGCCCTCCCCGAGGGGCCCATGCTGTTCACCTCGGTGCTCAACACGCCCACCTTTGGCGCGGGCCTGCCGGCGGTGCCGCATGCCCGCGTGGACGACGGCCAGCTGGACTGGCTGCGTGCCGGGCCCTTCGGGCGGGGGGCCACGCTGCGCATGCTGCCCCAGCTGATGCGGGGCCGGCATCTGGACCACCCCCTGGTGCAGACGGGCCGCATGCGCCAGCTCTGGCTGCACAGCAGCGCTGGCCTGCCGCTGGCGGCCGATGGCGAATGGCTGGGACTGGCCAGCCAGCTGCGGGTTTCGGTCGAACCGGCCAGCCTGCAGGTGGTGTTGCCGCGTCACAGCCGCTGAGGCCCACCAGCGGGCCAAAGCTGGCGTGGCAGGCCGCGCCGGTCCCTACAATGGGCCGCATGAACCTGCTTTTTGTTGCCGACCCGCTCGAGTCATTCAAGATCCACAAGGACACCACCTTCGCCATGATGCGCGAGGCGCAAAGGCGCGGCCATGCCATCGGCAGCTGCGAGCCGCAGGACATCCGCTGGCAGCACGGGCAAGGCGTCAGCGCCCAGGTGCGCGACATCCGCCTGACCGGCCAAGCCGAGGCCTGGTTCGAAGTCACCGGCACGCGCCGCGTGGCACTGCAGACCTGGGATGCGGTGGTGATGCGCAAAGACCCGCCCTTTGACAGCGAGTACTTCTACGCCACCCACCTGCTGGAGCAGGCCGAACGGGAAGGCGCGCGCGTCTTCAACCGCCCCGCCGCCCTGCGCGACCATCCGGAAAAGCTGGCCATCCTCGAGTTCCCGCAATTCACCGCGCCCACCCTGGTCACCCGCAGCGAAGCCGATGTCCGCGAATTCCACGCCAGCCACGGCGAGATCATCCTCAAGCCGCTGGACGGCATGGGGGGCATGGGCATCTTCAAGGTGGGGGCCGATGGGCTGAACCTGGGCGCCATCATCGAGACGCTCAACCGGGATGGCGCGCAGACGCTGATGGTGCAGAAATACCTGCCGCAGATCCGCGAAGGCGACAAGCGGGTGCTGCTGATCGGCGGCCAGCCGGTGCCTTATGCGCTGGCCCGCATTCCGCAGGGCAGCGAGGTGCGCGGCAACCTGGCGGCCGGTGGCAAGGGCGTGGCCATGCCGATCACCGCGCGCGAGCGCGACATCGCCGAGGCGCTGGGCCCGGTGCTGGCCGCACGCGGCCTGCTGCTGGTGGGGCTGGACGTGATCGGCGGGCACCTGACAGAAATCAATGTGACCAGCCCAACCTGCTTTCAGGAAATCAGTGACCAGACCGGCTTCGATGTGCCGGCCATGTTCATCGATGCGCTGGAGGCCGCCCTGGCCGGCTGACGCTCAGAACAGCTTGTCGGGCGTGTAGCGGATGCCGATCGAGGTCCAGGTGTTGCGCCCCTGACTGCCCGGCTGGGTGCCCCGGCTGGCATCGACCTGAAACAGGCCGGGGATCACCGAAAAGCGCAAGCCGCTCTGCACGAACGGTTTTTGCCGGTCATCGCCAAAAGTCTCGGCAATCAGCATGAGGCGGGGATGCACCCAGTACTCCACCCCGCCGCCCCAGGTGGTGGCACTCAGGCGGGTGTGGCGGTCGCGGGTCCAGCCCAGGTTGGCATGAAAGACCACCCGGTCGTCGCGCGTGGAGAGCGTGAAGGGCAAATAAAGGTAGGTGCCGCCCAGGTTGTTGGGGCCAGGCTGCGCCGAAGGGTGCCAGACACGCCCCACGGCCAGGCCCCAGGCCCAATCGTTGGTCTGCAGCGTCCGGAACAGCGTCTTGCCCTGCAGCACCTGGTCGGCGCTGCCAGGCAATCCATCGCTTCTGAAGCGACCGGCGCCGGCGGTGATTTCAAAATTGCCGCCCGGGTTGCAGGCCGGCAGCGCCCAGAACTCGCTGCGGTCACTGTAGTGGCGGGCCCAGCTTTCCACCTGGCAACTGCCCTCTGTGGTCAGGCGCGCGTCGTCCGTGATGAAGGGGCGGGCCGCCATGGCCGGCATGGCCGCGGCGAGCGCGGCGCTCAGGGCCATCAGGGCAGGCAGGCGTTGGGACATGGTCCGGATTCTAGGCAGGCGCATGACAGGGCGATGACCGCGCACAGCCGCCTCAGAGGACGTCGCCGTCGACAAATCCGTAGAGCCGCCCCGGCTCGAGCGCGATCCAGTCCTCGTCGGTGGTCAGGGGTTGGGTCACCACCACCGCCACGCGGTCGTGGATGCTGGTGTGCTCGGCAAAGTTCACACTGAGGTCGTCGTCGCTCAGGGTGGCGCGGGTGAAGGGGTGGCGGCGCAGCACGTAATGCAGCTGTGTGCTGGCATGGGCCCACAGGGCCTGGCCGTTGGACAGCAGAAAGTTGAAAGTGCCATGGCGCGCGATCTGCGGCACCAGCTCACGCAGGGTCTGGCTCAGTTCGGCCACGCTGGGCACCGCCGCGTGGGACTTGGCCAGCTCCTGCATGAGCCAGCAAAAGGCGCGCTCGCTGTCGGTCTGGCCGACCGGGCGAAAGCTGCCATGCAGGCGCGGCGCATAGTGGTTGAGGTTGCCGTTGTGTGCAAAGACCCAGTAGCGGCCCCAGAGTTCGCGCACAAAGGGGTGGCAATTCTCCAGCGACACCTCGCCCTGGGTCGCCTTGCGGATGTGGGCAATGACATTGGTGCTCTGGATCGGGTACCGGCGCACCAGCGCGGCCACAGGCGACGTGGCCGCACTCTGGTGGTCGACCATGTGGCGCACCCCTTTGCCCTCAAAGAAGGCGATGCCCCAACCGTCGGCATGGTGGTCGGTCAGGCCCCCTCGCTGGGCAAAGCCGCTGAAGCTGAAGGTCACATCGGTGGGCGTGTTGCAGTTCATGCCGAGCAGCTGGCACATGGTGGACGGTCCTTCCGGTCATGCCGCGGCGTGCGCAGACTGGACGCAGGCCCGGCAGATGCAAGCCTTGTTTTTCAGGGGCTCGGGCACTTGCTGCAGGAGCTCGGCCGAGAACTGCTCACGCACACACCAGCACGGCGCCTGGGCCGGCGCAGAGGGCGTGCAGGCCATCGCGCACTGGTTGGGCTGGCCACACAAAGGGCACAGGCAAGGGTCGATGGCTGCAGCGGGGCTCATGGCCTGAAGTGTAGACATTTCCGGTCCGCCCCAAAAAAAACGGCACCCGAAGGTGCCGTCTTGCCGCAGCCGGACCCGTGTCCGGCAGGTCGGTGCCGCGCTTTAAGCGCCGGCCTTGACCTTCAGGCGCCAGGCGTGCAGCAGCGGCTCGGTGTAGCCGCTGGGTTGCGCCTTGCCCTTGAAGACCAGATCGCAGGCGGCCTGGTAGGCCGCGCTCTTGGCGAAGTTGCCGGCCATGTTTTTGTAGAGCTTGTCGCCCGCGTTCTGGCCATCGACCACCTTGGCCATGCGCTCGAAAGTGGCGCGCACCTGCTTTTCTGTCACGACGCCGTGGTGCAGCCAGTTGGCCATGTGCTGGCTGGAGATGCGCAGCGTGGCGCGGTCTTCCATCAGGCCCACGCCGTTGATGTCGGGCACCTTGGAGCAGCCCACGCCCTGATCGACCCAGCGCACCACATAGCCCAGGATGCCTTGGGCGTTGTTGTCGAGTTCCTTTTGCTTGTCCTCGTCGCTCCAGTCGGCCTTGGCCACCACCGGGAATTGCAGCAGCTGGTCGAGCGTGGCCTCGCGCAGCTTTTTCGCGTCCTGCTTGGCCACGGCCTTTTCCATCTGCTTTTGCAGGGCCGGCACATCGACCTGGTGGTAGTGCATGGCGTGCAGCGTGGCGCCGGTGGGGCTGGGCACCCAGGCGGTGTTGGCACCGGCCAGCGGGTGGGCGATCTTGGCCTTGAGCATGTCGGCCATCAGGTCAGGCATGGCCCACATGCCCTTGCCGATCTGGGCGCGGCCGCGCAGGCCACAGGCCAGGCCCACATTGACGTTGTTCTTCTCGTAGGCGGCCAGCCAGGTGCTGTTCTTGATGTCGCCCTTGCGCATGACGGGGCCGGCCAGCATGCAGGTGTGCATCTCGTCGCCGGTGCGGTCGAGGAAGCCGGTGTTGATGAAGGCCACGCGGCTCTTGGCCGCGGCAATGCAGGCCTTGAGGTTGGCGCTGGTGCGGCGCTCTTCGTCCATGATGCCCAGCTTGACGGTGGAGGGCTTGAGGCCCAGCACCTTCTCAACGCGGCCGAACAGCTCGTCGGCAAAGGCCACTTCGGCCGGGCCGTGCATCTTGGGCTTGACGATGTAGACGCTGCCGGTTCGGCTGTTGCGCAGCGGGTGGCTCTTTTTCTTTTGCAGGTCGACCATGGCAATCGTGGTGGTGACCATGGCGTCCAGGATGCCTTCGGGGATCTCGCGGGTCGCACCGCTCTTGTCGGTCCAGGTGATGGCCGGGTTGGTCATCAGGTGGCCCACATTGCGCACGAACAGCAGCGAGCGGCCGTGCAGCACGACTTCGCCCTTGCCAGACGGCTTGGTGTAGTGGCGGTCGCCGTTCATGGTGCGGGTGAAGGTCTTGCCGCCCTTGCTCACGGTCTCACTCAGCGTGCCGTCCAGGATGCCCAGCCAGTTGCGGTAGGCCAGCACCTTGTCTTCGGCGTCCACCGCGGCCACCGAGTCTTCCAGGTCGAGGATGGTCGAGAGCGCGGCTTCGGCGATCAGGTCGCTCACGCCGGCCGGGTCGGTCTTGCCGATGGGGGTGGTCTTGTCGATCTGCAGGTCCAGGTGCAGGCCGTGGTGCACGAACAGCACCGAGGCCGGGGCCTTGGCGTCACCGGTGTAGCCGACAAACTGCTTGGCCTTGGCCAGTGTGGTGCTGGCGCCGCCCTTGAGCGTGACCACCAGCTGGCCACCTTTGACGGCGTAGCCGGTGCTGTCGATGTGCGAACCCTTTTTGAGCGGGGCGCAGCGGTCGAGCACGTAACGGCAGTACTCGATGACCTTGGCGCCACGCTTGGGGTTGTAGCCCGTGCCTTTTTCACAGCCGTTGGCCTCGCTGATGGCGTCGGTGCCATACAGCGCGTCGTACAAAGAACCCCAGCGCGCGTTGGCGGCGTTGAGCGCATAGCGGGCGTTCAGGATGGGCACCACCAGCTGCGGGCCGGCCAGCTGGGCCAGTTCGGCGTCCACATTGGCGGTGGTGGCCTTGACGTTTTTCGGCTCGGGCACCAGGTAGCCGATTTGGCTGAGGAACTTGCGGTAGTCCTTCATGGCCTTGCCCGCGGCCACCGGGCCGGGGTGGGCGCGGTGCCACTGGTCCATTTCGGTCTGGATGCGGTCGCGTTCGGCCAGCAGGGCGATGTTCTTGGGCGCCAGGTCGGTCACGATGGCGGAAAAGCCTTTCCAGAACTTGTCGCTCTTGACGCCGACGGCAGGCAGCACCTGCTTTTCGATGAAGTCGTACAGCGGGGTGGCCACCTGCAGGTTGTGGGCGCGCGTGCGTGCGGTCATGGGAATCACCTTTTTGAAGTTCAGAAAACGGCGAATGGCCGGGCCAGGCCCTGGCCAAGGTTGCAACTCACTTTATTGCAAATCGGGGCAGCGATAAATCGGTCAAAAGGCCATGAACCCATGACTTTTTCGCAAAAGTGGAATTCTGCCGCAAAGCGTGCGCCGCGGCTTAGAGCTCACCTTCTTGCAGCTGGCGGCGGCGTTCGCGGTAGTCGGGCATGACCTCGCCCACCGTGTCCCAGAAGCGGGGGCTGTGGTCCATCACCCGCAGGTGGGCGAGCTCGTGCACCACCACGTAGTCGATCTGGGCCAGAGGCAAATGGATCAGGCGCCAGTTCAGCCGGATGTGCCCATCGCTGCGGGCGCTGCCCCAGCGGGTGCGGGCGCTCGAGAGCGACAGGCGCTGGTAGCGCACGCCCAGTTGCGGGGCAAAATGCTGCAAACGCGCCTCGAACAGCGCACGCGCCTGTTTCTTGAACCAGGCTTCGGCGGCCTCGCGCACCTGCACGGCCGACGCGTCGGGCGGCAGGCTCAGCGGCAGCAGCTGCACCCCTTCGGGCGATTCGGGCGTCTGCCCGCGTGCGACCACGCACAGGCGCACCGTGCCGCCCAGGTAGGGCAGGTCGGCGCCGTGCGCCCAGGCCAGCGCAGGCCGCGCCGGATGCGTCGGGCGCTCGCGCATCTGCTGCAGCTTGGCCAGGATCCAGGCGGCCTTCTCCTGCACGGCGGCGTCCACCTCGCGCAGCGGCACCCAGCCGGGGGCGCGCACCACCAGCCCTTCGGGCCCGACCGTGAAACCGATGCTTTTGCGGCGCGAGCGCTCGAAGCGGAAAGACACGGGGATGCCCTGCAACAGCGCGTGGCGGTTGGCGCTGGCGTGGGCAAAGCCCGCCTGCGGGGGCGCCGCTGGCGGCTGTGGCGTCGGCGCCGTCGGCACCGTGTGCGGGTTGGCTGCGGCGGGCGCGGGCGAGGGGTCGCCGCCGGTGAAGAAATCCAGCGTCAGCTGGGTGAGCTTTTGCCAGGGTGTCGGCATGGCTCCTGCCCCGGCTCAGGCCCGGTCGGCGTAGGCCTCGGGGTCGAGGCGGCGCATCTCGGATTCGATCCAGTCCTTGACCTCGGCCATCAGCTCGTCGGCCTCGCGCCCTTCGCTGGGAATGGGCTTGCCAATCGAAATGTCGACCACGCCGGGGCGCTTGATGAAGGCCTTGCGTGGCCAGCAACGCCCGGAGGTCACAGCGATCGGGATCACCGGCACCCCGGCGGCGATCGCCAAGCGCGTGCCGCCGGTCTTGTAGTCCCCCACTTCGCCACGGGCGATGCGGGTGCCCTCGGGGAACATGATGACCCACACGCCTTGCGCCATCAGGCGCCGCCCCTGCTGCACCACCTTGGCAAAGGCGCGCGAGCGCTGGCTGCGGTCGATGTGGATCATGTCCAGGCGGGCCATGGCCCAGCCGAAGAAGGGCACAAACAGCAGCTCGCGCTTGAACACATAGGCCAGCGGGTGCGGCATGAGGGTGGGCATGACGAAGGTTTCCCAGGTCGACTGGTGCTTGACCAGCAAGACCGCCGGGTCGGTACTGCCCACCGGCAGGTTCTCCATGCCCTGCACCCGGTTGCGGATGCCCAGGATCCAGGTGCCCCCCTGCACGGCCGTGCGCAGCCAACCCACACAGATCCAGTACAGGGTGGTGCTGCTCACCAGGTAGGACACCAGGATGACGAACATCGCCCAGGGCACCACGGTGATGGCCATCCACAGCAGGTGCAAGACAGAACGGATCAGGTTCATGGCAACACTCCGTCAGGCTCAGGCAATGCCCGCGGGCTGCGCCAGCAAATGGTCAACACAAGCGGCCAGATCGGCATGCACGCGGGTGCCCGCCGGAAAGCCCTCGGGCGCCTGGCTGCGACCGGCCAGATCGGCATGCCGACCGGTGCACACCAGGTGCGGCGCACAACCGGCGGCCACCGCGGCCTGCATGTCGCGCAGGCTGTCGCCCACATAAGGGACACCGGCCAGCGAAGACAGGCCGTAGCGCTGGGCGATCTGCTCGAGCAGACCCGGCTCGGGCTTGCGACAGTGGCAGCCCTCATCGGGCGCGTGCGGGCAATAAAACACCGCATCGAGCCGCCCGCCGTGGGCCGCCAGCGCTTTCATCATGTGGGCATGCACGCTGTGCAGGGCGGCGATGTCGAACAGGCCCCGGCCCAGGCCCGACTGGTTGGTCGCGAGCACCACATGGTAGCCCGCGTGGTTGAGGCGGCCGATGGCTTCCAGCGCACCGGGCAAGGGGTGCCACTCTTCGGGGGATTTGACGAACTCGTCGCTGGCCCGGTTGATGGTGCCGTCGCGGTCCAGGATGACGAGTTTGGTGTGCATGCGTGTCGTGCTTCAGGCCGCCAGGCGCGAGAGGTCGGCCACGCGGTTCATGGCCAGGTGCAGGCTCTTGAGCAGGCCCTGGCGGTTCAGGCGCAGGTCCATCGCTTCGGCGTTGACCATCACGTCGTCAAAAAAGGCGTCCACCGGCGCGCGCAGCGCCGCCAGCGTTTGCAGGCTCGCCGTGTAGTCGCCGGCCTCGAACTGGGCGCTGGACTCGGGCAGCAGTTTTTGCATGGCGGCGTGCAGGTTTTTCTCGGCGTCTTCCTGCAACAGGGCCACATTCACATGCGCGTCCACCTCGCCGGCCTTCTTGAGGATGTTGCCGATGCGCTTGTTGGCCGCGGCCAGGGCAGGCGCTTCGGGCAGCGCGGCAAAGGCGCGCACCGCGGCCAGACGCTTGGCCACATCGGCCAGGCGCTGCGGTTGCAAAGCCAGCACGGCGTCCACTTCCTGGGCCGAGAAGCTCTGCTCGCGCAGGCCACCGGCCAGGCGGTCGTAGATGAACTCGGTGAGTGAGGAAGAGGCGTCGGTGATCTTGTCGCCAAAGACGGGGGTGGCCAGGGCCAGCAGCGCCGACAGGTCGATCGCCAGGTCCTTTTCAGTGAGCATGCGGATCACGCCCAGCGCATGGCGGCGCAGTGCGAAAGGGTCCTTGTCGCCGGTGGGCAGGTTGCCGATGCCGAACATGCCCACCAGGGTTTCGAGCTTGTCGGCCAGGGCCACCACCACGCCCACCGGGTTGCGCGGCAGCTCGTCGCCGGCAAAGCGTGGCTTGTAGTGGTCTTCAATCGCTTCTGCGATGGTAGCCGGCAGGCCATCGTGGCGGGCGTAGTAGCCGCCCATGATGCCCTGCAGCTCGGGGAACTCGCCGACCATGTCGGTGAGCAAATCGGTCTTGGCCAGGCGCGCCGCCTGCTCGGCCTGTTGGGCCAGCAGGTCACCGCCGAGCTGCTGGCCAATCGCCTTGGCGATGGCGCACACGCGCGCCATGCGCTCGCCCTGCGTGCCCAGCTTGTTGTGGTAGACCACCTTGGACAGGCCTTCGACGCGGGATGCCAGCGTCTTTTTGCGGTCCTGGTCAAAGAAGAATTTGGCATCAGCCAGGCGCGGGCGCACCACGCGCTCGTTGCCGCCGATCACGGCGCTGGCGTCATCCGGGCGGATGTTGCTGACCACCAGGAACTGGTGCGTGAGCTTGCCCGCGGCGTCGATCAGCGGGAAGTACTTCTGGTTGGCCTTCATCGTGAGGATCAGGCATTCCTGCGGCACCTCGAGGAATTCCTTCTCGAACTGGCAGGTCAGCACGTTCGGGCGCTCGACCAGGGCGGTCACTTCGTCCAGCAGGGCCTCGTCTTCGATGGGCCGGAGCGCTCCGTGCGACTGTCCATCCCCGCTACCACCCACCTTGGCCGCAGCGGCCTGCAGCTGGCGCACGATCTCGGCGCGGCGCTCGGCAAAGCTGGCGATCACGGCGCCGTCGCGCTGCAGCACCTCGTCGTACTGGTCGGCATGGGGCACCACCACCGTGGGCACCAGGGCTTCAAAGCGGTGGCCTTGCGTGCTGTTGCCCGCCGTCAGGCCCAGCGCCTTGACCGGCACCACGGCGCTGCCGTGCAGGGCGATCAGGCGGTGCGCGGGGCGCACAAAGTTCACACTGCTCCAGCCCGGCAGATCGCAGTCCGTTTCGAGCTGGTACTGCATCACTTTCGGAATCGGCAGCTTGGCCAGCGCTTCATCGAGCGCCTTTTGCAAGCCAGCGGCCAGCGTCACGCCAGTCACCACGCTGTCGTAGAACAGCGCTTCGTTCTTGCCTTCGCCCTCGCGCTTGAGCTGAGCCACGACCGAGGCGTCGGCGCCCAGCGCCTGCAGCTTCTTGAGCAGCGCGGGCGTGGCGCTGCCATTGGCGTCCAGACCCACGCTCACGGGCATGAGCTTTTGCTGCACGGCCTTGTCGGCGGCCTGCGCCAGCACCCCCGTCACATGGGCGGCCAGGCGGCGTGGCGAGGCGTAGGCGGTCACCACCGCATCGGCAGCGGCCAGGCCCTGGGCCCTGAGCTGCTCGGCCAGCACGCCCGCAAAGGCATTGCCCAGCTTGTTGAGCGCCTTGGGCGGCAGTTCTTCGACAAACAGTTCGACGAGAAGGTTCTGTGCGGTCATTCTTGTTCTTCCTCAGGCGGCCTTCTTGGGGATCTGGGCGACCCACTCGCGCGGCGCCATCGGGAAGCCCAGGCGCTCACGGCTGTCGTAGTAGCTTTGCGCCACGGCACGTGCGAGGTTGCGGATGCGGCCGATGTAGGCGGCGCGCTCGGTCACGCTGATCGCGCCACGCGCGTCCAGCAGGTTGAAGGTGTGGGCGGCCTTGAGCACCTGCTCGTAGGCAGGCAGCGCCAGCTGCTGCGTCATCAGGTACTGGGCCTGTTTTTCATGCGCACCAAAGGCGGTGAAGAGAAATTCGGCGTCCGAGTGCTCGAAGTTGTAGGTCGACTGCTCGACCTCGTTCTGGTGGTACACATCGCCATAGCTGAGCGTGTCGGTCCACTTCAGGTTGTAGACGTTGTCCACGCCCTGCAGGTACATGGCCAGGCGCTCCAGGCCGTAGGTGATCTCGCCGGTGATGGGCTTGCAGTCGATGCCGCCGACCTGCTGGAAATAGGTGAACTGCGTGACCTCCATGCCGTTGAGCCAGACTTCCCAGCCCAGGCCCCAGGCGCCCAGCGTGGGGTTTTCCCAATCGTCTTCGACGAAGCGGATGTCGTTTTTCTTCAGGTCAAAGCCCAGCGCTTCGAGCGAGCCCAGATACAGCTCCAGGATGTTGCTGGGCGCGGGCTTGAGCACGACCTGGTACTGGTAGTAGTGCTGCAGGCGGTTGGGGTTCTCGCCGTAGCGGCCGTCCTTGGGGCGGCGGCTGGGCTGCACATAGGCGGCTTTCCAGGGCTCGGGGCCAATCGCGCGCAAAAAGGTGGCGGTGTGGCTGGTGCCGGCGCCGACTTCCATATCGTAGGGCTGAAGCAGGGCGCAGCCCTGGGCGTCCCAGTACTGCTGCAACTTGAGGATGATCTGCTGGAAGGTCAACATGAATGCGGGGCCCGCCGGGAGCGGTTTCAATGGGGGTGAGCGCACCGGCAGGGACCCTCCGGCGCAAACCGGTGATTTTACCGCCCAGGCCTGGCTTGCCTGGGCCCCCAAAGAGCGCAGACGCCCCGCGAAGAACCTTTCGCCGGGTGGTCAGGGCTCCTGCGGCTCTGTAGGAGCGGCGACCCGCCGCGATGCAGCACCCTGTCTCAAACCCAGACCGCATCCCAATGTGGGTAAAGGCCGGTGCGCGCCACCAGGCCGGCCCGTACGGGGTTGGCCACGATATAGCGGGCCAGCGCCGGCAGCTCTTCTTCCGACCGGACCGCGTGGTCATGGAAACCTGCTTCACAGGACAGCACGGCATGCGCAGGTTCAGCGCCGTCGCGCGGCCGCGGCGGCCGAGGCCACCACCAGCAGGGCCAGCCCCCAGAGGGGCCAGAGCCCGAATGCGGCGGCCCAGCGGGCGTAGGGGGTGAGGCCCTCCCGGCCTTCGAAGCTGCCGACGAGGCTGCCGCGGGTGAATCGCGGCAGCAGGCCCTGTACCTGGCCGCGGTGATCGATGATGGCGGTGGCGCCGGTGTTGGTCGCGCGCAGCATCGGCCGACCCAGCTCCATGGCGCGCAGACGAGAAATGTTCAGGTGCTGGTCCACCGCCACCGTGTTGCCAAACCAGGCGATGTTGCTCACGTTCACCAGCACGGTCGGCGCCCGCTCCCCCGGGCCAAAACGGGCCGCCAGCTCCTCGCCAAACAGGTCTTCGTAGCAGATGTTGGGCGCCAGCCGCTGGCCCTGCCACTCGATCGAGGGCTGGTGCACCGAGCCGCGCGTGAAATCGCCCAGCGGGATCTGCATCAGGCGCACGAACCAGCCAAAACCGGTGGGAATGAACTCGCCAAAAGGCACCAGATGGAATTTGTCGTAGCGGTATTCGGGCTGCGCTTTGGGCCCGAGCGCCACCAGGGCGTTGGCATAGCCTTCGACCGCGTCGCCCCAGGGTACGCCCAGCAGCGCCAGCTGCTGGCGCTGTGCAAAGTGGTTTTGGAGCGCGCCCCAATACCCGGGCGGCAGGTGGCGCGGCAACAGCGGCACCGCGGTTTCCGGGGCAATGACCAGGGGGGCCGAGGCGGCCGTCAGCCGTTCGCCGTACCACTGCAGCGCCTCGCGAATGCCCCGTCCGGGATCGAATTTCTCGGTCTGGGCGATGTTGCCCTGCAACAGCTCCACCTCCAGGCGGCCGACCCCGCGCGTGAAATGCTCGGTGCCGGGCAGGGCCTGCACCCCCCCGAGCAGCAGGGCCATGCCCAGGCCGGCCCGCAAGCGCCGCTGCGACACCGTGCGCAACAGGGCCAGCCGCATGGCCAGCCAGGCCGCCAGCGCGCCCATGCCGTAGACCCCGATCCAGGGCGCAGCGGCGGCGAGCCAGCCGTCCAGGTGGGCATAGCCGCCCGCGCCCCAGGGAAAGCCGGTGAACCAGCGCCCGCGCAGCAGTTCGGCCAGCAGCCAGAGCGCGGCAAACAGCACACTGGCGGCCAGCGGCCGCTGCGTCCAGCGGGCCAGGCGGACCAGGGCCACCCAGGCGCTGGCCGCCGCCACGTAGTACAGACCCAGCGCCCCGGCCAGCAGCAGCACCGCCGCCGCCGACAACGGTGCGGGCATGCCGCCAACCTGATGCATGGACACATGCAGCCACCAGAACGTGCCCGCCAGCCAGAACAGGGCGAACACCCCGCTGCGCCGGGCCGCCGCCGCCACTGCGGCCCGCAGGGGAATGGCGGGAGACAGCAGGCCGCACAGGCCGCTGGCCAAAAGCGCCAGGCCCAGGATCTGCAACCAGCCCAGGGCCTGCCCCGTGCCAGGCCAGGCGATCGAGAGCGCCTGCGATGCCCCCGCCACAGCGGCCAGGACCAGCCCCCCTGCTGACGTAGGCAGGCTGGGCCGGGGTTTCATGCCAGGGTGGATGTGTCGGTGCGCGAGACCTTGAACCAGCGCACCGCACCGGCGCGGGTGTGCAGCACGACAAAGCGCAGACCGGCCAGGGTGAAGGACTCGCCGCGGCGCGGCACATGGCCCATCTCATGGGCGACCAGGCCGCCGATGGTGTCAAAGGAGGGGGCGTCTTCGCCCGCCTGCGCGGCCAGCAGATCGACGCCGAAGGCTTCGGCCACGCGCTCGACCGCGGTGTCGCCGCTGACGCGGAACGTGCGGTCGGGCAGGCCGAAGATGTCGCCTTCGTCGTCCTGGATGTCGAACTCGTCCTCGATCTCGCCCACGATCTGTTCGAGCACGTCCTCGATGGTGATGAGGCCCGCCATGCGGCCGAACTCGTCGATCACGATGGCCAGGTGGTTGCGGTTGTCGCGGAACTGCCGCAACAGGTCATTGAGGCCCTTGCTCTCGGGCACGAAGACGGCCGGACGGAGCAGGGCGCGCAGGTTCAGCTCGGGCGCGCGCTGCAGCTTGAGCAGGTCCTTGGCCATGAGGATGCCGATGACGTTGTCGCGCTCGCCCTCGAACACCGGAAAGCGCGAATGCGCGGTCTCGATGACCTGGTGCAGCAATTCGTCAAAGGGCGCATCGATGTCGAGCATGTCCATGCGCGGCGCCGCCACCATCACATCCCCGGCCGTCATATCGGCCATGCGGATCACGCCCTCGAGCATGAGGCGGCTCTCGGCGTTGATGATTTGGTTGTCTTCGGCCTCGGCCAGGGTTTCGATCAGCTCATCGGCGGAGTCGGGTCCGGGATGGATGAATTCGGCCAGTTTCTGCAGGAAGCTGCGCTTGTCTTCGCGGGTGCCCGCGCGCGCAGGAAGGGGGTCTGACACAGTGTGCAGTGCAGGACGTGCGGTTGTGGATACCCCATTAGGATAGCGGATTCATGCGGCGATCCGCCCGCCCCTCAGGCCGGAGGGTCATGGGGGTGGCGCACCTCACGCACGCCGCGGCGCACTTCCTGCACGGTGGCCAGCCAGTCCCTGAACTGCTGCGCCTGCAGCTTGAACTGGTAGTCCAGCTCGGCCATCTGGTCCTGCAACAGCCCGGACATCTGGCTGTCGAGCGTGGCCTGCGGCAGGCTCAGGTAGGCCTCGCTCTCGCTGCCCTCGCGCTCCACACGGGCGCCCGCATTGCGGGCGATCTTGAGCATGGCCGCGTTTTCGCTCAGCGCATGGATGAAGAACATGTGCACGCCCTGGTTGCGGGCAAAGGTCACGGCGCGCTCAAACAGCCGGGCGCCCATGCCGCGCCCGCGCTGGCTGGCGGCCACCGAGACGCCGAACTCGGCGCAGGTGGCCCATTTCGGATCGATCGAGAACGCCAGGTGCGCCATCGCCACCAGCTTGAGCCGGCGGTTGAAGATGCCAAAAATCTCGTCGCGCCGGAAGTCCAGCCCGTCCACATAGCGGCGGATCTGCTCGTCGGTGGCCGGATAGCCAAAGCGCAGGTAGCGGTCGTTGTCGGGCAGCGCCAGCAGGTGCTCCAGGATGCGCGGCTTGTGGCGGGGCGAGAGCACCCGGATCGGCACCCAGCCCCGGTCACGCGAGGGCCTGCCGCTGTCGCCCGGGTCGGCCGCGGCAAACCAGCGCTGCCAGAGTTGGCGCCAGAAGCCGGGGGACGGGTGCTCGGAGCTGCTCATCGGTCAAGGATTGGTGTTTACCCTTATTTTGCCCGGATTCCCGCCTGCGCCAAGCGCCTGGATGCCGGCCAGCGCACATTGTCGCCAGAGTGACCCCACGGCAAAGGGACTGGGGATTTCTCCGGAGCACGGTCGTTCGTTTTCTTGCGCACAATCGCAGCTCACTGGAGGCAACGCATGGAACGAATCTGGCTCAAGAGCTATCCCCCGGGTGTCCCACAAGACATCCACCCCGAGCAGTACAGCTCATTGACCGATGTGCTCGAGCGCGCCTTCCGACAGCACGCGAGCAACCCCTTCTCGGTGTGCATGGACCGCTGGATGAGCTACGGCGAGCTCGACCGCGAGTCGGCCGCACTGGGGGCCTGGCTGCAGGCCCAGGGGCTCGAGCCGGGCAGCCGGGTGGCCATCATGCTGCCCAACCTGCCGCAGTTCGCGGTCACCATGTCGGCCGTGATCCGCGCGGGTTACACCTGCGTCAACGTCAATCCGCTGTACACCGCGCGCGAACTCGAACACCAGCTCAAGGACTCGGGCGCCACGGCCATCGTGATCCTGGAGAACTTCGCCCACACCCTGCAGGAAGTGATCGGGCACACGCAGATCAAGCACATCGTCATCACCGCCCTGGGCGACATGCTCGGCCCCTGGTATGGCCGCTGGATGACTTTCGCGGTGCGCCACCTGGCCAAGCTGGTGCCCGAATACGAACTGCCCCTGGACCAGGGCCGCCGCCAGGTCACCCCCTGGCGCAAGGCGCTGGGCGCGGGGCACCGGCTGACGCTCAAGCCCACGCCGCAAAGCATGGACGACATCGCCTTCCTGCAGTACACGGGGGGCACCACCGGCCTGTCCAAGGGCGCCATGCTCACCCACCGCAATGTGGTGGCGGCAATGCTGCAGGCCGAGGCCTGGTTCTCGCCCGCACTCGAAGGCATTGGCGACCTGCGCAAGGTCAACTCGATCGCGGCCCTGCCGCTCTACCACATCTTCGCGCTCACCCTGTGCCTGCTGGCCATCCGCCAGGGCTCGCACATGACGCTGGTGCCCAACCCGCGCGATTTCGGCAAGTTCATCGAGGTGCTCAAGAAGCGGCCCTTCCACATCCTGCCGGGCGTCAACACCCTGTTCAACGCCCTGCTCAACCACCCGATGTTCAAGACCATCGACTTTGCATCGTTGCGGCTGACCCAGGCCGGCGGCATGGCGGCCTCGGAAGGCACCGCGCGGCACTGGCAACAGGCCACCGGCAGCGCCATGATCGAGGGCTGGGGCATGAGCGAGACCTGCGCCATCGGCACCAACAACCCGGTCACGCAAAAACACTTCAGCGGCAACATCGGCCTGCCCCTACCGGGCATCGAGATCGCCATCAAGGACGATGACGGCAAGAGCCTGACCGTGGGGGAGTCGGGCGAGATCTGCATCAAGGGCCCCAACGTGATGACGGGCTACTACAACAAGCCCGAGGAAAACGAGAAGACCTTCACGCCCGATGGCTTCATGCGCACCGGCGACATCGGCATCATGGACAGCGAGGGCTTCACCCGCATCGTGGACCGCAAGAAGGACATGATCATCGTCAGCGGCTTCAACGTCTTCCCCAACGAGCTCGAAAACGTGATCTCGACCTGCCCCGGCGTGGTCGAATGCGCGGCGGTGGGCGTGCCCGACACCATGCAGGGCGAGGCGATCAAGGTCTTTGTGGTGCGCAACGACCCGATGCTGACCGAGGACGCCGTGGCGCGCTTTTGCCATGAGAACCTCACCGGCTACAAGCGGCCCAAGTACATCGAGTTCCGCGACGAACTGCCCAAGACCAACGTGGGCAAGATCCTGCGGCGCGAGCTGCGCAGCGGCAAGTGATCGGTCCTGTCCGGCAGGGGACTGCCTGCCGGACAGCGCCTGGCCACTGCCCCTAAACTGGGGCCATGGTTTGCGACCCCCTCCTGCCGGCCGGCGTTCAGGTCTTCGAGCGCGGCTGGCTCTCGTCCAACAACATCCTGCTGACCGATGCCGACAGCGCCACGCTGGTCGACAGCGGCTACTTCAGCCACGCCGCGCAGACGCTGGCCCTGCTGCAACACGCGCTGGCGGGGCGGCCGCTGGACCGCCTGGTCAACACCCACCTGCACAGCGACCATTGCGGCGGCAACGCCGCGCTGCAAGCCCACTACCCGGCGCTGGAGACCCGCATCCCCCCCGGCCTGGCCGCACCGGTGCAGGCCTGGCGCCAGACCGAGCTGAGCTACGAGCCCACCGGGCAGACCTGTCCGCCCTTTGCCATCCAGGGCCTGCTGCAGCCCGGCAGCAGCCACCGCTGGGCAGGCACCGAATGGCAGGTGCATGCGGCGCCGGGCCACGACCCGCATTCGGTGATCCTGTTTGCGCCCGCGCACCGCCTGCTGATCTCGGCCGATGCCCTCTGGGAAAACGGCTTTGGCGTGGTGTTTCCCGAACTGGAAGGCGAGCCTGGCTTCGACGAGGTGGCCGCCAGCCTCGACCTGATCGAGCGGCTGGACCCGCACACCATCATCCCCGGTCATGGCCGGGTGTTTGCCGACACCGCCGGTGCGCTGCAACGCGCCCGCAGCCGGCTGGATTCGTTTGTGCAATCGCCGGCAAAGCACGCCCGCTATGGCGCCAAGGTGCTGCTCAAGTTCAAGCTGATGGAGTTCGGTCGCATCGCCCACGCGGACTTCGTGCGCTGGGCCGAGCAAGTGCCTTACCTGCGGGGCCTGCACCAGCGCCACGCAGGCGGCCAAGCCATGGTCGACTGGCTGCGGCACTTGATCGGCGATCTGGCCAGCAGCGGCGCGCTGCAAGACGATGGCCAGGTGCTCGAGGATGTCTCGGGCTGAAAAGACAAAGGGCCTGCTGACGCAGGCCCTTTGAACATGGAGCGGGATAAGAGGCTCGAACTCTCGACCTATACCTTGGCAAGGTATCGCTCTACCAACTGAGCTAATCCCGCAAAAACTTTGGCTCCCCGACCTGGGCTCGAACCAGGGACCTACGGATTAACAGTCCGGCGCTCTACCGACTGAGCTATCGGGGAATGATCGGTACAAACAAAAGCCCATCGGGCGATGGGCCTTCGTCAAAACAGGCGAGAAGTATACATCATGTGCAGACATGCACCGCGGGACGGCGGCCACCGTTCCACTGGCCACCGAGTGCGCGCTCGATTTGTGCAGCCAGTTGCAACAGCAGCCCGTCGTTGGCCTGGCGCGCCTGGGCATGGATGCCAAAGGGCAAGCCGTTCTCCTGCACCGCCATCGGCAGCGAGATGCCGGGAATGCCGCAGAGGTTGGTCAGCGGCGTGTAGGCAAAAAAGCGCCAAAGGTGTTCGAACCAGTCGTGCACCGAGGGGTTGTCGCTGAGGGTGAGGTACTCGGTGGTGCCCAGCTTGGGCGTGGGCAGTGCGGTGATGGGCGTCAGCAGGATGTCCCATTCTTCAAAAAAGGCCCCGAATCCGCGCGCCGTGGTGTTGAAGACCGCCTGCATGCGGGCACGCTCGGCCCAGCTGGTGCGCAGGCCCTCCTGCCAGATCCGGATGTTGATCGGCTCGACCAGGCCTTCGGGTGGGGCATCGAGGCCACGCGCGGCCAAGAGGTTGGAGATCGTCTGCGAAAAATTGCTGATGTAGCACAGCGTCTGCGCCGCAAAGGCCGCGCGGTAGTCGACCTGCGGCAGGGCCCAGTCGACATGGTGGCCCAGGCCCTGCAGAAAGCGCCCGGCGCGCTCGAGCTCGGCAACCAGGTGCGGTGTGGCACGGTAGTCGCCCCATTCGTGCGAGAGCGCAATCCGCAGCGGCGCCGGATCGCGCCCGATCAGCCGCGTGTAGGGCTCCGCCGGGGTCCAGTAAGGCATGAACTCGCCAGGCGCGCCGCCCCGGCAGTGGTCGACAAAAGCCGCCGTGTCGCGCACCGTGCGGCTCTGGCAGCCCTGGGTGGAGACAAAACCACTGATGTCCGAGAGCCCCGGCGCGATCGAGAACACGCCGCGCGAGGGCTTGAGGCCAATGTTGCCATTGAAGCCGGCCGGAATGCGGATCGAGCCGCCGCCGTCGGTGGCATGCGACAAGGGCAGGACGCCAGCGGCCAGCACCGCGGCCGTCCCGGCGGACGAGCCACAGGTGGTGTAGTCCAGGTCCCAGGGGTTGCGCGTGATGTAAACGGCCGGGTTTTCGGCCGAACTGCAAACGCCGAATTCGGGCGTGGTGGTGCGGCCGATGATGTTCAGGCCGGCCTGGCGGATCTGCCCGGTCAGGAAAGCGTCGGCCTCGGGCCGGTGACCGCGCATGAAGAGCGAGCCCATCTCCTGCAAGCGCCCTTTGACCGTGGGCCCCAGGTCCTTCATGAAAAACGGAACACCGGCCAGCGGCCCTTGCGGGTTCATGCCGTCGCGCAGCGGGTCGGCCACCACATCCTCGAAGACCTCGACCACCGCGCAGAGTGCCGGGTTGACCCTGGCCACCGCAGCCGCCGCCTGCGCGGCCAACTCCGCGGGCGTGACCTCGCCCTGGCGCACCAGCGCGGCCAGCCCCACCGCGTCTTGCGCGGCCCATTCTTCCCAACCCATGGCCAGTGACATGCTCACCCCTCCGGCAATGGGCCTATTGTGAGGCCCCTGCCGGCGGGCCGCTGGGCGGGGCCCGCCCTATGCACCGCCTCCATGCGCGGCTTCGAAGCGGGTCTGGCAGGCCGTGCAGCGCAGTGCCGTGGGACAGGCCTGCAGCCTCGCCTCGGCCAGGGCCACACCGCAATCGAGGCACTGGCCATAGCCGCCTTGGGCCAGGCGCTGCAGGGCCGCGTCGAACGCCAGCAGCTCGGCCGTCTCGTGCTCGTTCATCGCGAACTCTTCGTTGATCTCGGTGGTGGCCTGGGCACGGGCATCCGAGGCCCGGACATCGTGCTCGGCCGCCATGTCGGCCCGCGAGACCACGCCGCCCCGCTCATGGGCGATGCGATCGAGCAGGGATTGACGAAGACGCAAAAGCGTCTGACGGTGGGTTTCGGTACGTGCGGTGTTCATGCCCCCATCGTAGGAAAACACGATGGCAGGACATTGATGCGCATCAAAGGGCCGCGCCCGCTTCGGCCATGCTTCAGGCTTTGGCCCGCGCGCGGGCCATCATCCGCTCGGTGTTGGCCTTGCGGTCGGCATTGACCTGCTGCAGCGTCGGGCGCTCACCCATGCGCTTGAGGTAGTCGCGCACCGGCAGGTCGGCCAGCACATCGCGGCCATAGACGAGCTTGCTCGCACCGCTGACCAGCGGCAGGTGCACCACGGCGGCGCAGTCGGCCATCGTCAGGGTGGGCCCGGCCACAAAAGGATCGAAGCGGGCCAACTGGCCAAAGGCGGCGACGTTCTTCTCGAGCTGCGCGAGGGTCTTTTCTTTTGCAGCATCGCTGATCTTGCCGCCAAAGAACGCCTCGGGATACAGGTTACGGGCCACGAGCTCGAGGTGCAGTTCCAGAAAGGTCACCAATTCGCGCACCTTGGCGGCCGCATAGGGATCGGCCGGTCGCAAGGGGTGTTGCGGATAGCGGTCCTCGATGTATTCCATGATCACCGCCGATTCGCACAGCGGGCCCTGCTCGGTCAGCAGATAGGGCACCTTGCCCAGCGGGCTGCTGGCCAGGTCGGTTTCGCCGACCCAGGCGAGCTTTTCTTCGAAGGGCACGCCTTTTTCGAGCAGGGCGAATTTGACTTTGTTGTAATAGTTGCTGGCCGCAAAGCCGCAGAGGGTGAGCATGGGGAATCTCCTGTGGTCTGTGGTGCCAGCTTATCGCCCGCCCCCGCCCGTGCGGGTCACCGACTTGACGCGCCCAAATCCGGGATAATCGCGGCACCATGCCTGCCCTGCAAACCCTGCGCAACGCCCGCTGGATCACCCGCCTCGTGCTGGTGTGGTTTGCCCTGTTCCTGGGCGCGGCCGTGGCTTCGCCGCTGGTCAAACCCGACAGCACCCAGATGGTGTGCAGCGCCATGGGCGGCATGAAGCTGGTGAACCTGGATGCCGACCCTGACAAGCCGAACACCACCAGCCCGGGCATGGAATGCCCGCTGTGTGCACCCTCGACCGGCCCGGTCCCCTCGCTGGCGTCCACGCCCCACCCGGGCGGTCTGGGCTACGCCCTGCACCCGCTCGAATCGGCCCGGCTGAGCAGCCTGATCGGCCTGCCCTGGCAGGCCCGCGGCCCGCCTTCCCTCTCCTTCTGAACGCTGTTGCAGGGCGCCGCCCTGCGCGCGCGTCTGCCTTCGCCTGGCCCTGGTCGTCAGGCCATCCCTGTTCTTTCACCCAAGGAGTCTCTCCATGAACCGTTCGCTCATCGCCGCCTGCGTGGCCGCTTCGGCCGCCCTCTTGTCCAACCCCGCCCTGGCCCAGGTCACCGTCAAAGACGCCTGGGTGCGTGCCACGGTGGCCCAGCAAAAGGCCACCGGCGCCTTCATGCAGCTTCAATCGGCCCAGGAGGCCCGGCTGGTGGCCGCCCAGTCGCCGGTGGCGGGCGTGGTCGAAGTGCACGAGATGGCCATGGACGGCGGCGTCATGAAAATGCGCGCCCTCCCCAGCCTGGCCCTGCCGGCTGGCAAAGCCGTTGAGCTCAAGCCCGGGGGCTTTCACATCATGCTGATGGACCTGAAGGGTCAGGTGAAAGACGGTGACACCGTGCCGGTGACCCTGGTGGTCGAAGGCAAGGACGGCAAGCGCCAGAACGTCGAGGTCAAGGCCGTTGCCCGCGCCATGGCCCAGCCGGCCATGAAGCACGAACACGGCCACGGCGCCCACAAGCACTGAGTCCGGTGTGCCTGGCCTGGCCCCGATCCCGCGGCGGGACCGCAGGCGGGCCTGGTGGCTGCGGGCAGACGACCTGCGGGTGGAGGGCTGCTGACACCGTGTGAAAGCCAGCTGGAGTAAGCTTGGCCCAGCACTTCCAGAGGAGCCCCCATGAGCGACACATCCGCCTTCGGTTTTGGCCAATTCGTTCCCGGTTTCGATTTCTTGCAAAACCTGGCCAAATCGGCCGGCGGGCCGGCTGCAGGCACGGGGTCGGTGCCAGGCATGTCCAGCTGGGTGGCGCCCACGCTGAGCGTCGAGGAACTGGACAAGCGCATCCAGGAACTCAAGGCCGTGCACTTCTGGCTGGAGCAAAACGGCACGGCGCTCAAGGCCACGATCCAGGCGCTGGAAGTCCAGAAAATGACGCTCACCACCTTGCAAGGCATGAACGTCAACATGGCCGAACTGGCCAAGGCCTTCACGGCCCGAGCCCCCACGGCCCCCGCCAGCACCGCGCCCGCACCGAGTGCCGCCGAAAAATCCACCGCGCACATGGAACGTCGGGCCGCGCCAGAGGCTCAAGCGGCAGTGGCAGCGGCTGCGAAAGCCAAACGCGCGGGCAAGGCCGGCGCCAAGACCTCGGCCGCCGGCCCCGCCGTAGACCCGATGCAGTGGTGGGGCTCACTCACGCAGCAGTTCCAGAACATCGCGGCCTCGGCCATGCAGGATGTGGCGGCACAGTCCATGAAAACCCAAGCCGCCTCTGCCCCATCGTCCAGGGCCAAAGCGCCCCCCGCCGCCAAAAAAACCGCCGGCAAAAACACCCGTGCCGCTGCCGCGCCCAAGGCGCGCCCTTCCCGCCCATGAAACTCTTTCCCTGCGGTCACGCCACGCACCCGCAATGGCGCATGGCCGCCGGTCTGGCCATCGCCCAGCTGCGGGCGCAGATGGCGCTGCCCGACTACGCCAGCACCCCCTCTTTGGGCCTGCTGTACATCACCGACCATTACGCCAAGGATGCGCAGGCGATCCTGGACCATGTGCGCGAGGAACTGCCGCAGGTGCACGACTGGGCGGGCACCACCGGCGTGGGCATCTGCGCCCACCAGGCCGAATACTGGGACGAGCCGGCGCTGGCCATCTTGCTGTGCGACCTGCCCCCCGAGCACTACCGGGTGTTCTCGGGGCTGGCCCCTTTGCCCGCCCCGGGGGCCGGTCGCTGGCGGGCGCGCACCGCGCTCGTGCATGCCGAGCCCCAGACGCCCGAACTGGCAGAGCTGATGGCCGAGCTGGCCGACCGCACCAGCGAAGGCTTTGTGTTTGGCGGTCTGGCCTCGGCCAGGGGCCAGGCGCCCCAGTTTGCAGCGCGGGGCAATGCCCCGGGTGGCTGCTTCGTGGGCGGCATCAGCGGCGTGGCTTTTGCGCCCGAAGTCGCCTGCATGACGCGACTCACGCAAGGGTGCCAGCCGGTCGGCCCGGTGCACACCCTCACCCGCACCGATGACCTGGTGGCACTGGCGCTCGACGGGGAGCCTGCACTCGATGTGATGCTGCGCGATCTGGGCATCTCTCTGGACGACCCACAACAAGCGATCGGTGTGGTGCGCCAGACCCTGGTCGGGCTCAGCCTGCCCGGGCAGAGGGTGGTGGGGCGCACTGGCCACCTGGAGCAGGACGTGCGCGTGCGCCACATCGTCGGGCTCGACCCGATGCGCCAGGGCATCGCCCTGGCCGAACACCTGCAAACCCAGATGGGGCTGGTGTTTTGCCGACGCCACCCGCAAGCGGCCCGGGCGGACCTCACGCGCATCTGCGCCGAGTTGCGCGAAGCGCTGGAGCCCGACAGCCTGCCGCTGGAGGCGGCGCTGCTGCAGACCCCGGAGCCCGCACACACCCTGCCTTCGGGCGGCAAGCGCATCGCCGGCGCGGTCTATGTGAGCTGCACCGGACGCGGCGGCGGCCACTTTGGCGGCCCCAGCGCCGAGATGCAAATCATCCGCCACGCCCTGGGCGATGTGCCCTTAGTCGGTTTTTATGCCGCAGGCGAAATCGCCGGGCACCAGCTCTATGGCTACACCGGGGTGCTGACGGTGTTTGTCGGCGACTGATCACACCCCGCGTGCGCGGTCGCTCTTGAACTGCGCCCTGAACAGCGAGAACTGGCCCGCATCCAGCGATTCGCGCACCTCGCGCATCAGGTTCAGGTAGTAGTGCAGATTGTGGATGGTGGTCAGCATGGGGCCGAGCATTTCGCCGCAACGGTCCAGGTGGTGCAGGTAGGCCCGCGAAAAGCCATCGCGCCCGCCCTGGTCCCAGGGCACACCTGAAGCCCCTGCGCAGGCATGGCAGGTGCAGCTGGGGTCCAGCGGCTGGGGGTCGTTCTTGTGGCGGGCGTTGCGCAGCTTCAGATCCCCATAGCGGGTGAACACCGTGCCATTGCGGGCGTTGCGGGTGGGCATCACGCAGTCGAACATGTCCACGCCATCGGCCACGCCCTGCACCAGGTCCTCGGGCGTGCCCACCCCCATCAGGTAGCGCGGCTTGTGGGCGGGCAGGCGGTGCGGCGTGTGCGCCATGATTTGCAGCATCTGCTCTTTGGGCTCGCCCACGCTCACGCCACCCACGGCATAACCAGGGAAGTCCATCTCGACCAGGGCTTCGAGCGATTCCTGGCGCAGGTTTTCAAACATGCCGCCTTGCACGATGCCAAACAAGGCGTTCGGGTTCTCCAGTCGCGCAAATTCGTTCTGGCTGCGCACCGCCCAGCGGCGGCTCATCTCCATCGACTTACGCGCCTCGGCCTCGGTGGTGATGTGGCCCTTGGTTTCGTAAGGCGTGCACTCGTCGAGCTGCATCACGATGTCGGAGTTGAGGATGGTCTGGATCTGCATGCTGACCTCGGGCGACATGAAGAGCTTGTCGCCGTTGACGGGCGAGGCGAAATGCACGCCCTCCTCGGTGATCTTGCGCATCTCGCCGAGCGACCAGACCTGAAAACCACCCGAGTCGGTGAGGATGGGCTTGTCCCATTTTTCAAACCGATGCAGGCCGCCAAAGCCTTTCATGATGTCCAGGCCCGGGCGCATCCACAGGTGGAAGGTGTTGCCCAGGATGATCTGCGCGCCCATCTCGTGCAGGCTGCGCGGCATGACGCCCTTGACGGTGCCGTAAGTGCCGACCGGCATGAAGATCGGGGTCTGCACCACCCCGTGGTTCAGGGTCAGCGCGCCGCGGCGGGCGTGGCTGGAGGGGTCGGTTTGGAGCAGGTCGAATTTCAGCATTCGCTGATTGTAGAGAGGCCCCCTGCGACGCCACTCGGTGACAGCGCAGGCCAGCGGCCCCAGTAAACTGGGGTGTCCATCACCTTCTGGAGGCGGCATGCCCGATCTGCAACTGGCCGTGATCGATGTGAAGCCCGGCGCTGCACTGGAAAGCCAGTCCGGACTGCAGATGCTGCGACCGCGCATTTACGGCGCCCTGGCCGAAGCGGCGGGCCCTCGCCACACCGCCGCCATCGTGATGCACCCGACCAGCAATTTCATGGGGCACTACCTGCTCGCGCCGCTGGCGCGGCGCGGCATCGCCTGCATGGGCCTCAATTCGCGCTATGTGGGCAACGACAGCCTGCTGCTGATGGAGCGGGTCATCCAGGACCTGGGCGCGGGGGTGCAACACCTGCGCCGTCTGGGCTACCGCAAAGTGGTGTTGATCGGCAACTCGGGCGGCGCCTCCCTGTCTGCCTTCTACCAGGCGCAAGCGGAAAACCTCAGCATCGAGCACCTGGTCGATGGCGACCCGGCCGGGCTGTCGCCGGTCGATTTGCCGCCTGTGGATGGCCTGGCCTTGTGCGCAGCCCACGAAGGCCGCTCACACCTGATGAAGCACTGGATCGACCCCTCGCTGACCGACGAGCACGAGGCCCTCTCGGTCGATCCGTCACTGGACATGTACGACCCGGCCAACCAGCCGTTTTCTACCGTGTTCGTGCAGCGCTTCCGGCAGGCTCAGGCGGCGCGTCTGGGCCGCATCGAAGCCTGGGTGAACCAGCGCCTGCAGCGGCTGCGCAGCCAGACCGTGCCCGGCCATGCGCGCGACGAGACCTTCATCATCTACCGCACGCATGCCGACCCGCGCTTTCTGGACCTGGACATGGACCGCAACGACCGCAGCGTGGGCAGTGTGTGGGGTGAGGGTGCCGCAGGCGCTCGCGCGGTGAATTACGCGGCCAGCCAGATGGGGCGCATCACCTCGCTGACCGCTTTTTTGTCGCAATGGTCTTCGCGTTCACGCGCCGATGGCCCGAGCAACCTGGCCCGCTGTCGCGCCCCGGTGCTGCTGTGCACCTACACGGCCGACCGCTCCACCTTCCCCAGCACGCGTGCGGCCTGGATCGAGGCTTGTGGTGGGCTGGGCAGCGGTCGCATCCAGGCCATCGACATCGCAGGCGGCAACCACTACCTGGCCGGGCAGCCCGACTTGGTGGAGCAAACGGCCGACGCCATGGCCGAGTGGATGCATAAACTCTGAGCCGAGAAGGACCTGACGATGGCCGAGTTCAAGTTCGCCCCGCCTTACGAATTGCCGGTGTACCCATTCACCGTGCCACCGGAGCTGCAGGGCAGCCCCATGCAACGCTGTCCGATCGTCATCGTGGGGGCCGGCCCGGCAGGGCTGACGCTGGCCTGCGATCTGGCGCAGCGTGGGGTGCGCAGCGTGCTGATCGATGACGACAACACGGTGGGCGTGCGCGGCGCCTCCTCGCGCGGCATTTGCTACGCCCAAAAGACGCTGGAAATCATGGACCGGCTGGGGATCTGCGAGCGGATTCTGAGCAAAGGCGTGGCCTGGTCGTTCGGCCGCACCTTCTCGGGTGAGGAAGAGGTCTACCACTTCAACCTGCAAAACCAAAGCGTTTCGCAGCAGCCCCCGTTTGTGAACCTGCAGCAGTTCTACATCGAGGGCTTTCTGGTGGACCGCATCCAGGCGCTGGGTCTGACGGACTTGCGTTGGTGCTCGCGCGTGAGTGATGTGCAGCAACGTGAGGACCATGTGGTGCTGCAAGTGCAAACGCCCGCAGGCCAGTACGCCATGCAAGCGGATTACCTGATCGACGCCACCGGGGCCAACAGCCCGATCCGCCAGCAATTCGGGCTGGAAACCCACACCTCCCGCAGCGCCGACCGCTGGTGCATCACCGATGTGCGCTTCAAAAAGCCGCTGCCGGTGGAACGCTGGACCTGGGTGGATGCGCCTTTCAACCACGGCCGTGCCGTCTGGCAGCACCTGATGGCCGACGATGTCTGGCGCATGGACTACCAGATGTCGGAAGACATGGACCCGGAGGTGATCAGCCGCCCCGAAGTCGCCGCCGAGCGCATCCGCGCCCAGCTGGGCGAGCATGTCGAGTTCGAGTTTGTGTGGATCGGCCCCTACCAGTACCGCGACCACCTGCTCGACGATTTCCGTCATGGCCGGGTGTTCTTCATCGGCGATTCGGCCCATGTGGTCAGCCCTTTTGGCGCACGCGGCGGCAACACCGGCATCCAGGACGCCTTCAACCTCGGCTGGAAACTGGCCTTGGTCACCCAGGGGCAGGCCCCCGACGCGCTGCTCGACAGCTACAACGCCGAGCGCCAGCCCGCCGCCGCCGAGAACCTGCGCGTGACCAGCCGTTCGGCCCGCTTCCTCGCGCCGCGCAGTGCGGCCGAGCACGTGCTGCGCCGGGCCGTGCTCAAGCTGGCACGCAAGCACCCTTTTGCCCGTCCCCTGGTCAACACCGGACGCATGTCGGTGGCCAACGACTACCCGCCCTCGGCCTGGCTGCCACAAGGCGCACGCACCGTGCAGAACCTGACGCTGCACGGTCCAGACGGACAAACCCACCGCCTGATGGACCTGATGCGCAGGGGCACACGCTTCGTCGGGCTGTGGTTCTCTCCTGCGACCGACCAAGCACAACACGCCCGCCGCGAACTGGCCACTTGGCCCCTGGACCTCTACGCCGTGGGACACAGCGAGGTGCTGCCAACCCAACACGACCCCGAAGGTGTGCTGGCGCGTCACCTGGGTCTGGACCCGGCCCACTGTGCAGGCACCCTGTGCCTGATCCGACCCGACGCCTATCTGGCCGCCACCTTGCCCGACTGCAGTGCGATGCAACTGCAACAAGCCCTGCATGCGGCCCTGCATGCGGCCCTGCACGCCCGAGCCACACCATGAACACACAGCCGGCCATTCCCGATCCCGATGGTTTTTATGCGGCACTGGTCGCCGCACATGAAGGCCTGAGCGATGCGCAAAGCGCGCAGCTCAACGCCGCTCTGGTTTTTTTGCTGGCCAACCAGTGTGCCCAGCAGGAGGTGCTGCTCGCTTGCGTGGCCGAGGCCAGGCGCACGGTTCTGGACGGCGGGGACTGAGCTCAGGCGGGACTCTCCTGCACCGGGCTACGCGCGTCGCCAAACACACGGGCGATGCGCTGGCGCAGCCAGATGTGGCCCGGATCCCGGTGCAGTCGTCCATGCCAGAACTGGTGGATGGCGGAGTCTTCCACGGCCAGGGGCAGGCGGCGCGTCACCAGCCCAAAAGGGGCGAGCACGCGCTGCGCAAAACGCTCGGGCACGGTGGCGATGAGGTCAGAGTGGCCCAGCACATCGCCCAGGGCCACATAGTGCGGCACCGTCAGCCGGATGCGGCGCTGCAGGCCCTGGCGCTCCAGCGCTTCGTCCACCCGGCCGTGCCCGGTGCCTGCGGCGATCACGCGCACATGGTCTGCGGCCGCAAAGTCGGCCAGCGTCAGCTCAGGGCTGCGGGCCATGGGGTGGCCCGCGCGCATCAGGCAGACATAGGGCTGGCGAAACAGGGCCTGCTTGAAGAAGCCCGCCTGCAGCTGAGGCAGCAGGCCCAAGGCCAAGTCGGTGCGGCCAGAGGCCATGTCGTCCTTCAGGCCGGCATCGGTCACGGCCACCACATGCAGCGTCACGCCCGGAGCCGTGCGGGCCAGCCGATCCATCAGCACCGGCAAAAAATACATCTCGCCCACATCGGTCATGGCCAGCGTGAAGCGCCTCTGGCTGCGGGCTGGATCGAAGGAGGCCCGCACATTGAGGGCCTGCTGCAGGCCATCGAGCGCCGTGGCCACCGGCTCGGCCAGTTGAAGCGCGTAAGGCGTGGGCACCATGCCGCGCTGGGTGCGCAGAAACAGCTCATCGCCCAGGCTGGCGCGCAGTCGACCCAGCGCGCTGCTGACCGCAGGCTGGCTCATGCCCAGCACCTGGGCCACGCTGGACACCCGCTTCTCGCGCAGCAAATGGTGAAACACCAGCAACAGGTTCAGGTCGAGGCGGGCGAGTTCCATGGCTCATTATTTGAATATTGAATAAAGATTATCTTTGAATTTCGATTTACTGAATTTGAAGTTTTGCGCATGATGCGCGTCGAGAACGGCGAGGAGACACCATGCGCGAACAGCCCATTCACTGGGAAACGGAAGGCAGCAGCCGCATCCCGTTTGCCCTGTACACCGACGAAGACCGGCACAAAAAAGAGCTGCAACGCTTCTTCTATCAGGGCCACTGGAGCTATGTGGGCCTGGAGGCCGAGATCCCCCACCCCGGCGACTTCAAGCGCACGGTGGTGGGAGAGCGCTCGGTCATCATGACGCGCGCCGCCGACGGGCAGATCCATGTGGTCGAAAACGTCTGCGCCCACCGGGGCATGCAGTTTTGCCGCGAACGCCATGGCAACAAGAAAGAGTTTGTCTGTCCTTACCACCAGTGGAGCTACAACCTCAAAGGGGATTTGCAGGGCGTGCCGTTTCGTCGCGGGGTGCGTCAGGACGGCAAGGTCAATGGCGGCATGCCGGCCGACTTCGACCCCAAGGACCACGGCCTCACGGCCTTGAAGGTCGCCTCGCGCGGCGGTGTGGTGTTCGCTTCGTTCGACCACGGCGTGGAGTCGCTGGAAGACTTCATGGGTCCAACCATCCTGCGCTACTTTGACCGCTTGTTCAACGGCCGCCAGCTGGTGGTGCTGGGCTACAACCGCCAGCGCATTCCGGGCAACTGGAAGCTGATGCAAGAGAACATCAAAGACCCCTACCACCCGGGCCTGCTGCACACCTGGTTCGTGACCTTTGGCCTTTGGCGCGCCGACAACAAGAGCGAGTTGCGCATGGACGCGCACCACCGCCACGCGGCCATGGTCTCGACCCGGGGCAGTGCGGGCCAGGCCACCGGCGCGGCCTCGCAGGTGACGCAGGTGAGCAGCTTCAAGGAGAGCATGCAGCTCAACGACCCGAGCTTTCTGGACATCGTGCCCGAGGACTGGTGGCGCATGGGCGAGCAGGTGCCCACGGCGGTGATGATGACGCTGTTCCCCAGCGTGATTTTTCAGCAGCAGGTCAACAGCGTGTCCACCCGGCACATCCAGCCCGACGGGCACGGTGCCTTTGACTTTGTCTGGACGCACTTTGGCTTTGAGGACGACACGCCCGAGATGACCGAGCGCCGCCTGCGCCAGTCCAATCTGTTCGGTCCAGCCGGTTTTGTGAGTGCCGACGACGGCGAGGTGATCGAGTTTTCACAACAGGCTTTCGAGACCAAGCCCGAGCACCGCATGCTGGTGGAACTGGGCGGGCGCGATGTGGGCGAAACCGACCACATGGTGACCGAGACCCTGATCCGGGGCATGTACGCCTACTGGCGCAAAGTGATGGAGGCATGAACCCCATGAGCACGATCCCCATGGTGAGTTTCGAAACCCACATGGCCCTGGGCCGCCTGTACGCCGATTACGCCCTGGCCGTCGACAGTGGCCAATGGGCGCTGTGGCCGGAGTTCTTCACCGAGCAGTGCGTCTACAAACTGCAGCCGAGAGAAAACCACGAGCGCGGCTTTCCGCTGTGCACCTTATCGCTCACGAGCAAGGGCATGCTCAAAGACCGCGTGTACGGCATCCAGGAGACGCTCTACCACGACCCCTACTACCAACGCCATGTGGTGGGCGCCCCCCTGGTGCGCCGGGTCGAGAACGGCATCATCCACAGCGAAGCCAACTACGCGGTGTTCCGCACCAAGCTGGACAAAGAAAGCACCGTGTTCAATGTGGGGCGCTACATCGACACCATCGTGCCCACCCCAGAGGGCTTGAAGTTCGCCGAGCGCCTGTGCGTGTACGACAGCGAAATGATCCCCAACGCCATCATTTACCCCATCTGACCATGACCCACTGGATTGACGTGGCCGCCGAGGCCGATCTGTTTGATGGCGCCGGCATTGCCGTGACGCCCGAGGGCCAGGACATTGCCCTGTTCCAGGTGGAAGGAGAAGTGTTCGCCATCCACAACGTTTGCACCCACGGCAACGCCAAGCTGTGCGACGGCTTTGTGGAGGGGCACCACGTCGAGTGCCCCTTTCACCAGGCCCAGTTCAGCCTGCGCGACGGCTCGGTCGCCTGCGGCCCGGCCACCGAGCCCGCCAGGACCTGGCCGGTCAAGATCGAAAACGGCCGCGTACTGCTTCAGCTGAGCTGAACCTTGGGCGCGGTGCGTGACAACAGCATCGCATCGCCGTAGCTGAAGAAGCGGTAGCGCTGCTCGATGGCGTGACGGTAGAGCGCCATGATGTGCTCGTAGCCTGCAAAGGCACTGACCAGCATCATCAGCGTGCTCTTGGGCAGATGGAAATTGGTGATCAACCTGTCCACCACTTTGAACTCGAAGCCGGGTGTGATGAAGATTTCTGTGTCGCCGGTGCTCTGACCACTGCGTGCCCACGATTCCAGCGTGCGCACGGTGGTGGTGCCCACCGCCACCACCTGACCGCCACGCGCCTGGCAGTCTCTGATCGCCTGCTGCGTCGTTGCCGGCACGTCGTACCACTCGCTGTGCATGTGGTGCTCGGCGATGTTCTCTGTCTTGACGGGCTGGAAGGTGCCCGCGCCCACATGCAACGTGACGTTGGCGGTCTGTACGCCACGGGCCGCCAGGCCAGCCAGCACGGTCTCGTCAAAATGCAGTGCCGCTGTGGGCGCAGCCACCGCCCCCGGCTTGCTCGCAAAGACCGTCTGATAGCGCGTCGCATCTTCATCCGTATCCGCATGCGTGATGTATGGGGGCAGCGGCACATGGCCATGCTGTTCCATCAGGGCATGCGGCTCATCGCTGAGGCGAAGGTGGAACAGCGGGCCGTTGGCGTCGGGCCACCGCCCCAGCACCTCGGCCTCAAAACCCCCACGCGAACCTCCCGCCATGTACAGCTTGGCGCCCGGCAAAGGCTTCTTGCTGACCTTCATGTGCGCCACCACTTCATGCTTGGGCAGCACGCGTTCGATCAGGAGCTCCAACTTGCCGCCAGAAGCCTTTTCGCCATAAATGCGGGCCTTGATGACCTTGGTGTCATTGAACACCAGCAAGTCCCCATCCTGGAGCAGCCCAGGCAAATCGCGAAAGATCCTGTCCTCAGGCGCTGCACCGGTTCCGTCCAACAGGCGCGAGGCACTCCTTTGTTCGGTGGGGTGCTGGGCAATCAATGCCTCAGGCAAATCAAAATCAAAATCGCTGAGGGTAAAGGGGCGGTTCAGGGGGGTGTGGAGGCTCATGGTGAACGGGCTGGACAGGCCCATGGGTTGAATGGAAGCGGTACTGTAGTCGGTGTGATGGGCTCACGTGAGCTCAAAAAAAAACGCCCCACCGGATGGTGGGGCGTTTTGGGCTGTAGAAGCCTGACGATGTCCTACTTTCACACGGGAATCCGCACTATCATCGGCGCTAAGGCGTTTCACTGTCCTGTTCGGGATGGGAAGGAGTGGTACCACCTTGCTATGGTCATCAGGCATAACTTGTTGCTGCGATGGCCCAGGGGGTCACCACAACGAATTCATAGAGCAAATCAGCTTGTTTTATTGATTGCGTCACTTGGCATAACAACCTTGACTTGCTGTCAAAGTTATAGGGTCAAGCCGCACGAGCAATTAGTATCAGTTAGCTTAACGCATTACTGCGCTTCCACACCTGACCTATCAACGTCCTGGTCTTGAACGACTCTTTAGGGGGCTCGAGGCCCCGGCAGATCTCATCTTGAAACGAGTTTCCCGCTTAGATGCTTTCAGCGGTTATCTCTTCCACACTTAGCTACTCGGCAATGCCACTGGCGTGACAACCGATACACCAGAGGTGTGTCCACT